>Ga0209317_1002233_pt1 | contig 14412 bp, 12 predicted proteins | sample RifGroB2_FD_183994 | JGI IMG/M metagenome (GOLD analysis project Ga0209317, IMG submission 183994) | Soil microbial communities from Rifle, Colorado, USA - Groundwater B2 (SPAdes) (version 2) | ecosystem: Environmental > Terrestrial > Soil > Unclassified | place: Rifle, Colorado | collected... | reverse complement strand
GAGCTGCCCTTCCTCGGGGGTTTCCGGATGAAGAGGGAAATTCCGCCAGCGGACGGTGATATCGAATTCGTGCTGCAGCCTTTCAATACGCCCGGTAATGAAGTAGCACCAAGGTCAGATATAGTCGGAGAATATTTCCAGATCCATGTTGGTTGTCATTTGTTGGAGTTTTTGGAGCCCATCCTGCAGTATTCTCTCATAATAAGTCCAGTTGAGGCAAGATCAATGGAAGCGGGCAAGGCGACCCGACGGGTCAGGTGTGGGAGCATTGCTTCTTTGACAACCGGGAAAATACGAAAGCTCTGGAAATTCCGTAATAGATGAGAGCAAGACCGACAAGGCAATTGGTGACTTGCCAGACGCTGGAAGGAATATGTGCTTTACTCAACGAAAGCGCGAACATTGCCGTCGATAAAAAAATGAGTGTGGCAAATCCCGCGCCACATCCAAACCAGATCAACTGTCGCTTCCGGTAGTTGTGTTCGATTGCCTTGGCGGAGAAAATGCCGGTCCAGAAAACCATGGTTAACGGACTGGATACAGTCAGGATGAAAGCACCGGTAAAACTCCGCAGCGGCGTCCAAAATGACGAAACGTTCAATTCAGGCCGGGAAAGCAAAGCGATGCCTTTGTAGCACAAAAAAATGCCAAAAAGAATCAGTACGAGAGTACTTGTTGCCGCCAACAACCTTTTCCAGTGAGGACGATCGGTGAAGCTGCCGATACCGATGAGCGACAAGGTAATATAGAGGTAATCGGCCAGTGTAACTGCAAGGATGGCGGACAGGCTGTTGCTGAACGAACTGGTGAGCGCAATTCCCAGAACAAAGAAGAAGACCGGACCGACGGCCAGCTGCAGGAATAATCCGGTGATAACGCCAAGTGCCAGAGGATGCATTCTTTTCTTCTGTATTGCAGAGGGCTCAGTATTCATGCCGATTGGAGGATGCGGCGCAGTTTTTCGGTCATTTTTTCGTGATGACTGCCGTGCCAGTAGATTCTGCCGCAGCCGGAACACTCTTTGAACCGTTCGAAGTATTTTTTGGTGAGCGGCAGGAGGCGGTCGATGATCGCCGCTTTGTCGACCTCGGCCAGCAGGCCGTTGCAGGCGATGCAGCGGGTGAATGGGCGAAGTGCATCCTGCAGGCGATAGAGATGGATGACTTCCGCCAGTTGTTCGTTCGGGTCCTGGCTGCGGACCAGTCGGCCGAAGACCAGGATGCGGTGTCTGAGCAGATCCCGGTTGCGGGTGAGGAGAATGCGCCGTTCGTCGACGGCTCTTCGCAACAGGACGTCGCCGGCAGTCCCCGGGACGACCGCTTCGGCGTCGATCCCGGCCATCCGCAGCAATCCCGCCAACCTGCCCACATTGACATCCACCAGGAATGTACAGGCGGCGAGCGGTTCCGGCCGAAGGAAGGTGGGCACCGTCGGCGGCTCGTGCGGGGAAAGCGGTTGGATGCGGTAGTATTCGCCGTCAAAGGGAATCTTCTCGAAGGACTGGTCCAGCCCGTCCAGCAAGATTCTGCCCACGTCGGTGTGGGGAACGCCAAGACCTTCAATGATATCCTTGATCGAGGCGCGCCGGGTCAGCGGGTAGAGGATCGGGTCCCGCTCCTGCGCCGGGCGCAGAAGTTTTTTTGTATCGCCTTGAAAACTCAGGAAAATTCTGGGATATCTGGTGGCCGCGGCGGTCATGTCGACAGTCGTCTGGCCATCAGCGACCAGATCCCTGCGGCACAAAGCAGCGAGCCGCCGGCCAGATTGAAACGCCGCTGCGCCCGGATCGAGCCGAGCAGCTGCCGGGCGGCGCCGGCAAATCTGGCATAACAGGTCGCATTGATGGTAGCGAGGATAACAAAAGTGGTTGCCAGCAGCCACAACTGCGGGGCAACCGGTGCCGCATGGTTGATGAATTGCGGCAGAAAGGCCACAAAAAATATGATGCCTTTCGGATTCAGGGCGGTCACCAGATAGGTGTTGGCAAAGAGCCTCCAGGTGGAATCAGGGGTGGCGGGGGAGAAGAGGGTCGCCTGGCTGCCGCCCGCGCGGAGCATTTTCACGCCCAGGTACAGCAGATAGCAGCCGCCGATCATTTTGATGACGGTAAACCAGAAAACCGAAGCGGCGAGCAGGGCCCCCAGGCCCAGCAGGGAGAGGACCAGTGCCGTGGAGTCGCCTAAGGCGACCGCCGCAACCAGCGGAACGTTGGCCCTCCGGCCATGGGAGACCGAGTAGCTGATAACGGTGAGAATGGTCGGGCCGGGGATGATCAGGACAACTACGGCGGCTGCGACAAAGGCAAGCCAGATCTCAAATGACACGGGGCATACTCCTTGGGTTGGCTGGCGTTGTACTTTCGCCATGAACACGTTCATCCGCTGCACCATACAGTGCGACGTCGGTCTTGGTAGCGGTCAGGTTATCAGAAAAATCCGGGCGATGAAACAGCGAATCGCATTTCAAGGGGAAATCGAGGGCGAGCTGTTTGCCCCCGCCAGGACCTTGCGAATCGCCGTGTTCAGGTTGCCCCTTGTGTAGGGTTTCATAAGAAATCCGCGTATGCCGATGTCTTTGGCAATTCTCTCGTTGATCTGTTCGCTGAATCCGGTACAGAGGATTATCGGGATGTTCGGCCGGATGGCCATGAGTTCGCCGGCCAGCTCCTTGCCGGTGAGGCCGGGCATGGTCATATCGGTGATAACCAGATCGAAGGCGCGGGGCGCGGCGCGAAAGAGATCCAAAGCCTCGCGGCTGTTCAGGGCAGCGGTGACGGTATAGCCCAGGGTTTCGAGCTGGGTCTTTCCCAGATTGGCCAGGATGGCTTCATCATCGACAAAGAGTATCCGTTCTTTACCGCCGGTCCGTGCCTGGTCCGGCCCGGGTTGCCGGGTGGCATCAAAGCCCGTGAATTTGGGCAGAAAGATATGGAAGGCGGTGCCTTTTCCCGGCTCGCTGTCGACGCTGATCGCCCCGCCATGGTTCTTGATAATCCCCAGGACCACGGCGAGTCCGATCATCCCGGTTCCTTCCCAGACCTTTTTGGTGGTGAAATAGGGTTCGAAAATTCGCTCTCTGATGTCGGCATCCATGCCGTGCCCGGTGTCGCTCACCGTCAGTCGCAGGCAGGGGCCCGGCCCGAGATCGGGATGCAGGGCGGCCAGCGGGCCGTCGGCTGCCGCCTCCGCCAGCGAGACGCCGAGAACCCGTCGGATCAGGCTCGGGAAACGCCGGCGGCTTGCCGCCCGTTCATGCCTGTCTCATCTGTCGTCGCCATCCGGTCTGCCAAAATCTCGCGGATGCGAACGAGGAGCCGCATGCTGTTCACCGGCTTCTGGAAGAAATCGATGAACCCCTGATCGATGAACTGCTGAACGCTGAGATTAGGGCTGAACCCGGAGCTGATGATAATCGGGATGTCCTTTCTGATCCCCAGCATGGCGCAGCCCAGTTTGTCGCCGGTCATGTACGGCATGGTCAGGTCGGTGATGATGAGGTCGAAGTCGCCCGGTCCGTTCTGAAAGTACTGCAGGGCCAGCCGGCAGTCGGCGAAGGTCATCACCGAGTAGCCGTAATAGACCAGCATTTCCTCGTAATATTTCAGGATGTTCCGATCGTCGTCGACCACCATGATCCTTTCCCTGCCGCATAAATCCCGCCAGGAAGAAGACCCGGCAACCGCCTCCGGGGAATTTTCTTCGGCCCTGGCGACCGGCAGGAAGATGTTGAACGAGCTGCCTTCGCCCGGCACACTGTAGACGTAGATGTAGCCGCGATATTTATCGACAATGGCGTGCACGACCGCAAGCCCGAGGCCGGTGCCGGTCCCGGCATCCTTGGTGGTAAAGTACGGCTCGAAGATCTTTTTGCGGGTTTCCTCGTTCATCCCCGTGCCGGTGTCGCTGACTTCCAGCTGCAGATAGGACCCGGGCGCCACCCGGATATCCGGGAAGAAGTCGTGCTCGGTGATTAGCCGGTCGGTCAGGCTGATCGACAGCGTCCCGCCCGTTTCCTGCATGGCATGATAGGCATTGGTGCAGAGATTCATCATGATCTGGTGAATCTCGGTGGCATCGGCCATGATCGACCTGTCCGATTGCAGCTGCTGGCGAATCTCGATGGAGGAAGGGATGGAAGCGCGTAGCAGTTTCAGGGCCTCACCCACGACCCGTCTGACCTGGAGGGTCACCTGTTCCGTCTCCTTCTTGCGGCTGAAGGAGAGGATCTGGGTCACCAGATCCTTGGCCCGCAACGAGGCCTTGCCGACTTCATCGAGATAGCGCTGCACCTTCTCGTTGCCTTTGGTGGCGAGCGCCGCCAGCTGGGTAAAACCCATCAATGCTGAGAGGATATTATTGAAATCGTGGGCAATTCCTCCGGCGAGGGTGCCCATGGCCTCCATTTTCTGGGCTTGCCGAAGCTGGCCTTCGATGCGTTTCTGCTCGCTGAGATCGCTGCCGATGGCGATCAGCAGGACAGTCTCGTCGAGAACCAGTCTGCTGATGGTAAACAGGTAGGGGATGGGCTTGCCCGCGTTGTTCAGGAGGAGCACTTCCAGAGAGACCGGAATGCCGCTCTGCAGGGCGCGGCTGACGGCTTTTTCCCCTTTCTCCAAGTCTTGCGGGGCGATGCGCGAGAAAATGTCGAAGCTGCCCAGTTGATTGTCGGCGAGCTGGATTTTTTCCAGAAACAGCCTGTTGCAGCGGATCGGCCGCAGCTCTTCGTTGACGACGATCAACAGGCCCGGCAGACTGTTGATAATGGTATCGGAGAAGAGCTTTTCCTCGATGAGCTTCTTCTCGGTCTGCTGCTGGGTCTCGATTTCTGCCCGGAGTCTCTCACGCATATTGTTGAGACTATTGACGATATGCATCAGTTCGTCGGGTTGGGACAGGCCTTTTTCCTTTCTTGACAGGATGAGGGGCCGGTCCAGTTTGCCGACCCGGAGGGTCTCGGTGTAGTGCACGATTGTGTTGAGGTGCCGGTTTAACAGCCGGATGAAGAGAAACAGGATGGCAATGCAGGTGATGAACAGGGTCACCAGTTGGGAGGCCAGGGCCTTCGAGGTGGTAGTGAACAGCCTGTTCCTGGTATTGGCGGTAGTTGCGGTAAAGGTAATCAAGCCGAGATCGGCGGTCTCGTCGCCGACCTGCCGCTGCAGCGGGTAGCGGCGGACGATAAGACCTTCTTCCTGTTTGGGTTTCACGCCGAAGCTCCGGGTCGTTTTCTGCTCAGTGATCATCTCGATATAGACGATGTCCGGATTTTCCAGAATGCCCCGCAGCTGGATCTCCATCGCCTCCTTGTCCATATGCCAGAGATGGTTGGAGAGTGTCTCGATCTGGTTGGTCTGCAGGCTCTCCAGGGTGGAGACGATGTGCTGTTTTTCGAGCTGGAAGGTCAAATAGAGCTGGATTCCGGAGCTTATGAAACTGACCAGAGCCACTACGCAGAAAACATACAGAACAATCCTGGTAAGGAGGGGGTAATTCCTGGCGTAAGTTCGTATCATACCATGGTCGTTTGATGTCAGGACTTTTGAAAAAGGCTGTCTTTGCGCATTTCTCAGGCTTTGTTGAAGAGTAGGGGAAAGATACCGCAAAGGCAAATTAAAAATGTATTTGCCGGTTGCGGCGGGAAAAGGGAGTTTGGCAGAGTATTGAAGATTGGCACATTTCCTGTTAGATATGCGTGTTTCATGCAAACAACACCCGAGCGATTCATCGGGTCGACCGGGCAATTCCTTGCCGGGTCCCAGCCGGACCAACGGAAACATCAAGAAAACAGGAGCGACACATGTTCAAGAAAGAAATCAAGGTCATCGATTGTACCGTTCGAGACGGCGGTTTGATGAATCAATGGCAGTTCAGCGAAAAATTTGTGCAGAATGTCTACAATGCCCTGGCCGATGCCGGTGTGGACTACATGGAGATCGGCTATCTCAGCTCCCAGGCGGCCTTCGATGCCAAGAAATTCGGGCCGTGGAAATTCTGTCAGGAAAAAGACCTGAGAAAAATCATCGGCGACGGGGAAAAACGGATCAAGCTGTCGGCCATGGCCGATATCGGCAGGATCGAGGAGTGCGACATCCCGATGGTCGACGACAGTTCGCTGGACATGATCCGCATTGCCTGCTACGTCCATCAGGTCGATGCGGCCATCGCTTTAGCCCATCACTGCCAGGAAAAAGGCTACGAGACGACCATCAATCTCATGGCGGTGTCCACGGTCGGACTGCGGGAACTCAACGAATGTCTGGAAGATCTCAACAAAAGCCGTGTTCCCGTCATCTACCTGGTCGATTCCTTCGGGGCCTTCTACTGCGAGGACATCGATACCCTGGCGCAGAAATACATGGAGCGGCTGCCGGGCAAGATCATCGGCGCCCATTTCCACAACAACCAGCAGCTGGCCTTTGCCAACACCATCACGGCCATCATCAACGGCGTCAACTATCTCGACGCCACCCTCTACGGGATAGGCCGCGGGGCCGGCAACTGCCCTCTGGAACTCCTCCTGTCCTTCCTGAAAAACCCCAAGTTCCGGGTCAGGCCGCTCATTCGGTGCATCGAGGAAGAGATCTTTCCGTGGAGCAAGAAGATCGACTGGGGCTACTCCATTCCCTATATGGTGACCGGCACCATGAACCAGCATCCGCGCACCGCCATGGCCGTTATGGAATCCGAGAACAAGGATAAGGTTGTCGACTACTACGATTCGATCTGCAACGTGGTTGGCTCGGTGTAGGGGCAAAAAATCTTTCGCCCTCAGAGCAGTTTTTCGTTCTTTATTTGTGACCGCTCCCCGATCTTTCCCGGTTTTTCCCGGGTCTGATCGGGAGCTGGCCTGCCTCGCACCCTCGCCTTGCCCATCTGCCGATTTTTCCCGGTGTCGTTGCCTCAGCCGCATTCCGAAACTGCAAGTACATTGACAAAACAAAATGTGCATGTATATTTATAAAAAATGTACATGCACACGCCCGTAAAAAAGCGAGCAAGAAAATGGAGCGATTATGGTGCTCACCACAAAACAGCAGCAGTTTCTCGACTATCTGACCGAACGCATGGATGACGAGGGACGGATTCCGACCCTGCGGCAGGCGGCGGTCGACCTGGGGGTCAGCCACACGGCGGTGGCGCAGTTGATGACCCAGCTGGAGAAAAAGGGGGCGCTGGCGAGGGAAGGCCGCTACGGCCGGACCATCCGTCTGTATCCCGACTACGCCGAGCGGCCGGACGAACGGCAAAGCGTTCGGCGGGGCCGGGAACTGCCCCTGATCGGCCAGGTCACGGCGGGGCTGCCGATGTATGCCCAGCAGGAGTGGGAGGGCACGGTGCTGGTCGACCCCGACATCTTTCCCGGCGACAGTCTCTTCTGCCTGCGCATCAAGGGTGAGTCGATGAAGGATGCCGGGATTTTCGACGGCGATGTGGTGGTCTGCGAACCACGCCAGTACGCGGAAAATGGGGAGATCGTGGCGGTCCTCGTCCGGGGCGAGGAGGCGACGGTGAAACGATTCTTTTTATACACCGATCACATTGAACTGCGGCCGGCGAACGACGCCTTTTCGGTGATGTGCTACCCGTTCGGCGATCTCTTGGTGCAGGGTAAGGTGATCGGGGTGATCCGGGGCAGACATGCGGAGTTCGATGGCAAGGGAGAGTAGCGAAGTGCCGGGACGGGTAGAGATCCCCTGTCCGTCGGCGCCGGATCGGGCGGGGCAGCCGGGCCGGGTCTGTCCGGTCTATGTCGGGACCTGCGGCTATTCCTATACCGAGTGGGTGGACAGCGGCTTTTATCCGGAAGGGACGAAAAGCAAGGCGATGCTCGGCCTTTACGGCCGCTCTTTTTCGGTGGTCGAACTCAACTACACCTGGTATCAGATGGCCCGGGCCGAACCGCTCGCCCGGATGCTGGAAGGGGCGCCTGCCCATCTGCGCTTTGCCGCCAAACTGACCCGGACCATGACCCACGAGCGGGACAACAACTGGCGGGAGCAGCTGGCCCTTTACCGGCAGGGCATCGCCCCGCTGCGGGAGCGGCTGGTCGCTGTCCTCATTCAATTGCCGCCGGACTTCGACCGCAGCCTCGCCAACCGCAGCTATCTGGCGGCGCTCCTCGACGGCCTGCACGACCTGCCGGTGGCGGTGGAATTCCGCCACCACAGCTGGGCGGCCGATCCGGTCTTTGCCGAGCTTGAACGGCGGCGGGTGACGCTTGTTGCGGTCGACGCCCCGGCTCTACCGGGATTTGCGGGACTCTTTCCCGCACTCGATGTGGTGACCAATCCGGCCCTCTTCTACGGCCGCTTTCACGGCCGCAACCGGGAGGGCTGGCGGTCGGGCAATATGCAGAAAAAATTCAATTATAATTATTCCGGCGATGAGCTGCGGGCCTGGTGTGAGGGGCATCTCCTGGCCATGGCCCGACAGGCCGGGATGGGTGTGCTGCTCTTCAATAATCATGTCCGGGCCCAGGCGGCGCAGAACGGCCTGCGGCTGGTCGAGATTCTCGGCGAATTCAGCCAGGGGGGAGGGTGATGGGCCAGAGTTTTCGGATGCAGGAGCGGTCGGTGCTCCATTTCAATGTCGCCGATTTCGCCGTGGCCGTCGAGCAGGTAGCCGACGTTTCGCTGCGCGGCCGGCCGCTACTCATTGCCCTGCAGGCTGGGCGGGCGGTGGTCTACGATATGAGCGAAGAGGCCTACCGGGATGGGGTGCGCAAAGGCATGGCGCTCAGGGAGGCGACCCGGATCTGCCGGGGAGCGGCGGTGCTTGCGCCCCGGCTGGGGCTGTACCAGAAGGCGATGGCGGCCTTTTTCAAGGAATTGCAGGGTTATTCGCCGCTTATCGAATGCGGCCGGGCCGACGGCCATTTTTTCGTCGACGTGACCGGCACCCACCGGTTGCACGGCCTTGCCCCCGACATCGGCTGGCGGGTGCGGCGTGAGACTCGCGCGAGCCTCGGTATCAATCCCATCTGGACCCTCGGGACCAGCAAGCTGATCGCCAAGGTCGCCTCCCGGCTGGTCAAACCGGTCGGCGAATATATCGTCATGCCGGGGGAGGAGGAGGATTTCCTGGCCCCCCTGCCGGTGACGGTCCTGCCCGGCCTCACTGGCCGCGAACTGGAAAAGATGCGGGATTTCAGGCTGACCACCGTCGGCGCCCTGGCCGGCCTCAGCCGTCATCAGCTCATGGTGCCTTTCGGCAGCCGGTCGGACTATCTCCACGACCTCAGCCGCGGCATAGACGACAGCCAGGTCAGCCGGCCGGGGGCGGCGGGAGACTCTATCGACTTCGAAGAGATCTTTGCCGACGACACCAACGACCGGCGGCAGGTGGAAAGGGTGCTCGGCGTCATGGCCGGACAGGCGGGGACGCGCTTACGCGACAGGAAACAGGTGGCCCGGCGGGTGGGGGTCTGGCTGCGTTACTCCGACGGCGCTCAGGTGGTTCGCCAGGCCTCCTGCCGGAGTGGCACAGCGGGTGATTTCCTCCTCCGCAAACTGGCGCTGGACGCCCTGCAGCGGGCCTGGCGCAGGCGAACGAGAATCCGCAGCTGCCGCCTGGTCTGCGACCGTCTGCAGCGCCAGTCGCCGCAGTTGCTGCTCTTCCCCGAGCCGGGTCGGGATCCGGGCCACACCAAGGTGTTGACCGCCCTGGATACCGTGCGCCATCGGTTCGGCCAAGGGGTGATAGGGATAGGGATGAGGGCGGGGTTGTAGGGGCGAAAAATTTTTTCGCCCTTTACCGTACGCAGGTGAATACAAGATTCGCCCCTACACCCCTCACGCTTCACATAGTTATAACTCAGTGTACAGATGTTTCCCTTACGGGTGAGATCATATTTTTCCCTGCTGCAGGGTATCGCTTCTCCGGCTGCTTTGTGTCGTCGGGCCAGGGAGTTGGGCTATCCCGGGCTTGCCCTCACCGACCGGGACAATCTCTACGGGCTGTGGGATTTTCTGAAGGCCTGCCGGCGGGAGAGCCTGCGGCCGGTGGTGGGGGCGGAAGTCTCCGAACCGGGGTCGGACCGGCTGGTCACCTGTCTGGTACGGGATAGGGCCGGCTATGCCAACCTCTGCGCCCTCCTGACCAGGCGGCATATGGCAGAGGTCTTCAGCCTGGCAGGCGATTTGCCGCCTTTGGCCGATGGCCTGCTGCTGCTCTGCCGCGATATTCCGCTGCTCACCGAATACCGGCGCCTGGGCCTGTCAGTCGCGGCTGATCTCGGTGCCGTTCCGACCGGAGACGCCCGGCGGCTCCGGAACTTCGCCCTGCAAAATGATCTCCCTGCCGTGGTCACGCCGGACAGCGACCTGGGGGAGGAGAACGACCGGCAACTCTATGCTCTGCTCCAGGCGATCCGTCATGCCGAGACTATCAGCTTCGCGATGCGCGACGGAGCGGCGGGCAAAAATGACGTTCACTCCCTGGCTGCGCCGGAATTTTACCGGCAGCGCTTTGCCATCTGGCCGGAGGCGGTCGAGGCGACAGCCCGGCTCGCCGAAACCTGCACCTTCACCGGCCCCGCCTTCAGCACTGTCATGCCGCCCTGGCGGGGCGGCGAAGGCCGGAAGGCGGCGGCCGTGCTGCGGGAGAAGGCCTACCTCGGAGCCCAGGTCAGATACGGCGACGATCTGGGCGAGCCGGTGGTCGAACGCCTCGAACACGAACTGAAGATCATCGAGCAGATGGGCTTTTCCGCATACTTTCTCGTGGTCCGCGACATCGTCCACCGCCGGGGGCCGGACGGCCGGCGGAAAAAACGGCGGATCTGCGGGCGCGGGTCAGGCGCGGCATCGATCGTCGCCTATTGTCTCGATATCACTAATGTTTGCCCGATCAAGTACAATCTCTATTTCGAACGCTTTCTCAACCCCGGCCGGACCGATCCCCCCGACATCGATATCGATTTTGCCTGGGACGAGCGGGACGAGGTGCTCCGTCAGGTGCTGGAGGATTTCCGCGGCCACAGTGCCATGGTCTGCAACCACGTCTTTTTTCAGCCGCGCATGGCCATCCGAGAAACCGCCAAGGCCTTCGGGCTGCCCGGCTACGAGATCTCCCGGCTGACCAAGCGCATTCCCTGGCTGCACACCGGCGGCGCGGAGGGTCTGGCCGAGAGCCTGGCCGAACTGCCGACGCTGAAGGACCAGGATCTCAGCCCGCCCTGGCCGGAAATCCTGGCGCTTGCCGGCCGGCTGATCGGCCTGCCGCGCCATCTCTCGGTCCATCCGGGCGGGGTGGTCATCACGCCTCGGCCGATCCAGGAGTACGTGCCGATCGAGCGGGCCGCCAAGGGAGTGCCGATCATCCAGTGGGAAAAGGACGGCGCCGAGGAGGCGGGGCTGGTGAAGATCGACCTCCTCGGCAACCGGAGCCTTGGCGTGATCCGCGACTGCATTGCCGCCGTTAACGGTTGCGGCGGACAATTGGACGAAACCCTCTGGCAGCCGGAGGACGATCCCGCCACCAAGATGCTCCTTGCCGAAGGGGCGGCCATGGGCTGTTTCTATATCGAGAGCCCGGCCATGCGGCTGCTGGAAAAAAAGGCCGGGACCGGGGATTTCGAGCAGCTGGTCATCCAGTCGTCGATCATCCGCCCGGCGGCCAACGAATTCGTCCGGGAATATGTGCGGCGGCTGCACGGCGGGGCCTGGCAGCCGCTCTGTCCGGAGGTGGGCGACGTCCTCGACGAAACCTTCGGCATCATGGTCTATCAGGAGGATGTGTCGAAGGTCGCCGTGGCCCTGGCCGGCTTTAACTCCGCCGACGCCGACGGGCTGCGCAAGATCATGTCGAAAAAGGATAAAATGCAGCGTCTGGCCAATTACCAGGCGATGTTTTTTGCCGGCTGCGCCGAGCGCCGGGTGGCCCCCGAAGCGGCCGCCGAGGCCTGGCGGATGATGCTGAGCTTCGACGGTTATTCCTTCTGCAAGCCCCACTCCGCCTCCTATGCCCGGGTCTCCTTCCAGGCGGCGTATCTCAAAAAACATTACCCGGCCCCGTTTATGGCCGCGGTGATCTCCAATCAGGGTGGTTACTATTCAACCTTTGCCTATGTCTCCGAGGCGAAACGGTTGGGCCTGAGGGTCCTGCCGCCGGATGTCCGTCTCTGCGAAATCCACTGGACCGGAGCGGGCCGCGAAATCCGGGTGGGCCTTATGGCGGTGCATGGCCTGTCGGCGGAGTTTCTCGCCCGGCTGCTGGCGGCACGAGGGGAGCGGAATTTTACGGATCTTGCCGACTTCTTCCACCGCACGCGACCCGCCGACAACGAGGCCTGCGCCCTCATCCACGCCGGGGCTCTCGACGGGCTGGAACCCTCCGGCAACCGGACGGTGCTGCTCTGGCAATGGGCGAGTTTTCAGCGGGCTCTGCAGGATAGACGGTGTCTTACCCTGTTCGGCGTGAAGCTGCCGCCCGCGCCGCCCCTGCCGCCCCCCGATGCCAGGAGCCGGGCGCGCCGAGAGTTCGCCATCCTCGGCTTTCTCTGCGAGGGCCATCCGCTGCAGTTTCTCGGGATTCCAGGGAAGGGACGAATGAAGGTGGCGGATCTGCCCGGCCGGGTCGGCCGCCAGGTAACGCTTGCCGCCTGGCTCCTGACCGGCAAGCTGGTGTCGACGAAAACCGGCGAGGCCATGGAATTTCTCACCTTCGAGGATGAGACCGGCCAGGTCGAGACGACGTTTTTTCCGGAGGTTTACCGCAGGCACGCCCATTTTTTGCGTAGCGGCCGCGGCTATATGCTGACGGGACTGGTGGAAGAGGATTTCGGGGCGCTGACCCTCACGGTTGATCGGGTGAACCCCCTATAAAAAACTCCGCCCGCGGTCACGGCGACTCGCGGGCGGAATGTGCGTTCTCAATTTTTACTCTTTCGATGATTATTCTTCGTATCCTTTGCCTTGGCAGGTCGGACAGGTCTGATCCGGGGTGCACTGCGTATCGTCGGCAAGTCCGTTTTCGGTGCCTCGCCATTCCGAGCTGACTTCGCAGATTCCTTCGATGACTTTCTTCCCCTGACAGGTTGGGCATGGCTTGTGTTCGCTCATTTGATTCTCCTTTTTTGGCATGAGGGTTGCGATCGAAGGGCCGGCGGTGTCCGGCGACTGATCGTCCGTCAGATAATCCTTCAGTTTTTCCAGAAGCGAGTCGGGGAGTTCCAGGTTGTACATGAACGCCTCCGCTTCTTTTCCGGTTATCTGCTCTTTTATCTCGAGCGGCAGTGCCCGTAATATGGCGACCCGGTTGGGATCCGGGTGTTTTTTGGGTGATGCGGCCATCGTAGCTCCTTCTTTTTCCGAAAATGATGGGGTATTCCCCATTCAACTGTTACTTCAATAATGGATGTGAAAGAAGCGTCTGTCAATGACTGGCAGGTTCTTTTTTGAGAATAATTCGCAAAAAGGAAAGTCTATCAAACGAAGCGATCGTCGGAGCGTTTGACGGCAACGTCGGCCGCCGAAGCTTTCATCCAGCCCGACCGGCTGGGACCGACGGTGTCGAAGGCGGCGACATAGGGTTTGATGTCGAGAAGCGGTGTGCCGTCCAGGACATCGATGCCCCGGACGGTAACGATGTTGCCGGCGATAGCGGCAATTTCGACGATGGACAGCCCGATATGGTTGGGGCGCAGCGGCGATCTGGTGGCGAAGACGCCCCGGGGATGGGTGTCCATGAAGGGGGTGACGGTCAGGGATGTGCGTGTGGCCTGGTGAAAACAGTAGAGCAGGTAGATATGGCTGAAACCCTCCAGATCGGCGAGACCTGCGCGATACTGGTCGTCGACGACCACGGTGCCGGTTGTCTCCCGCGCACCGGCTGGCTGAATCGGCATGTCCTCCAGGCACTTGAAGGGGGAATGAATTATACCGATGGGTTGGATATGCATAGAGGTCCCTGTGGTCACAGGAAACAGGGAAGAGGATACAGTGGAACAGAAATGAATTGGGTCTTCGGCGCCCGTATCGAAACTGTCTCCTGATTCCTGTCTCCTGTCTCCTGGATTCCTACCAGTAGTAGAGGGCCGAGCCCTCCAGTTCCATCTCGATCTCCAGCAGCCGGTTATACTTGGCGATCCGTTCGCTGCGCGAGGCGGAGCCGGTCTTCAGCTGGCCGCCGTCCATGGCCACGGCAAAATCGGCGAGGAAGGTGTCTTCGGTTTCGCCGGAGCGATGGGAGATGAAGTAGCGCCAGCCGGCATCCCGGCACATCCGCACGGCATCGATGGACTCGGAGACGGTACCGATCTGGTTGAGCTTGATGAGGACCGAATTGGCGGCCTTTTCCTCGATGCCCCGGGCGATATACTGAGTGTTGGTGACGAAGATATCGTCGCCGACGATATCGATCTTGTCGCCGACCCGCTGGGTAAACTGCTTGAAGCCGTCCCAGTCGTTTTCGG
>Ga0209317_1002230_pt1 | contig 14423 bp, 14 predicted proteins | sample RifGroB2_FD_183994 | JGI IMG/M metagenome (GOLD analysis project Ga0209317, IMG submission 183994) | Soil microbial communities from Rifle, Colorado, USA - Groundwater B2 (SPAdes) (version 2) | ecosystem: Environmental > Terrestrial > Soil > Unclassified | place: Rifle, Colorado | collected... | reverse complement strand
CTGCGTTGACCAGGGCCTCTTGCCAGGCGAAGGTGGGGTATTCGAGGCGCTCGCGAAAAAAGAGATCATGGAGTATCGTTCTTTCCCGCATCTGCTCTTTGATCCTCCCTACGGCTTCGTCGATCAGGCGGAAGAGCGGGGCCTCGAAACGGATCCGCTTAATGACGTTTAAAGAGCTCCCATGCCGGCGTTCTGTTCCCTCATACTTGACGAAGTCGATGCCGCAGCGGGGATGCCAGCGGGATGGATCTTTCGCAAACAGCAGCAATGCCGCCATAGTGAGGGAGATTTTTTCCCGCGAGCTGTCCACGAGGTGATAGACTTGGCCGAGAAGACTCTTGGGGTCCCGGTGCTCCTTTGTTTTTTCGGCAAAGTCCTCGATGGCGGCGCTGTCGAGATCCTCCCAGGAGGCGTCCAGGATATGTTGGCGCTCGTAAAAGAAATGTCTTTTGCTTTCCTTCAGGTTCAGTATCTGCTCCGGCGGGAGCGAGGGATTCTCCGTGGCAATGCGGTAGAAGGTCCGCCCGCCCGCAACCCGGTGGACCTCCATGCTCGGGCTCACTTCGAATCTGAGCAGCAAAAGGTTGCCGAGGTGCATTTTCTCGCAGGATGGATTCAGCGGGGGATTCAGCAACATCTGTGGGGAGTGGGCCATGGCCTGGAGTTCTTCGGGCTGATAGGGAATGCCGGTTACGCTTTTGTCCGGCTCTACGCCGACCAGGAGCGTGCCGCCGTCGGCGTTAGCCATTCCTGCAAGTAGTCGCACAAGATCGCGCGCCAACTGCTCCCCGGGTTTTTTCTGTGCGGCGCCTTTTTTATATTCGTATGCGCTGACGAAATCGAGGAATTGTCCCCGTTCCTGTTTCAGCAGCAGTCCAAGCTCTTCCCCATGCATAAGACTCGAAACTATTAACTTTTCGCGTTCAGTCGAAGAATCTCAACGAGGATCTGAGCCGAAATGTAGAGATCATTGAGATCCAGCCATTCTTTGACCGTGTGCATTTCCCTCATTCCAGTGGAAAGGTTTGCCACCTCCAAGCCTTTTTTGTTAAGCACGTTGGCATCGCATCCGCCGCCCGTGGCAGAGGGCTTTGCGTCTATGCCCAGATTGCGACCGGCGGCGCGGGCCAATTGCACGATAAAGGAGTCTTCGGGGATGTCCATGCGGTCATAGTCCCGTTCGATCTTTGCTTCGACCCCAGCCGAGAAATGTTCGCCGTCTAGTTGCAGCGCGTGGCGCGCCGCCGCTTCTTCGAGACATCGGAGCATATGCCGGGTCTGCTGTTCCAATTTCTCCTCGCTGTGGCTCCTGGCCTCGCCTTTGAGGCGGACCGAGCCGGGGATGATGTTAACGGCTATACCGCCTTCAATCAGACCTATGTTGGCGGTTGTCTCGTTGTCGATCTTGCCGAGCCTCATGGAGGAAATAGCTTCGGCGGCAACTTGAATAGCGCTGATTCCTTTTTCCGGGCAGACACCGGCATGCGCCTCGAGCCCGCGGATGGAGAATTCCATGCGATTGGCCGCCGGCGCCCTGGTGAAAAGATAGCCGACCTGCCCGCTGTCCAAAACAAAACCCCGGCGCGCCTTGAGACGGGAAACGTCCAGACACTTTGCGCCTATAAGACCGACCTCTTCGCATATGGTAAATACCACATCCAAGTCGCTGCAGGGGAGATTTCTCTCCCGGACTACCCTGAGCGCCTCTAAGATGATGGCGATGCCGCTCTTGTCATCCCCGCCCAGCACCGTTCGCCCGTCAGTTCGAACGATATTGTCCTCCAGCACCGGCACGACTCCTTCTCCGGGAGCGACCGTATCCATGTGGGCGCAGAGGAGGAGGGAAGCGGCGGCGGGCATGTTGCCGCGAAAATGGGCGATGAGATTGCCAATGCTCCCGCCGACCTTTTCGCCGGCATCATCAATCCACACCTCTCCTCCGAGCTCTTCGAGCTCCCTTTTGAGGCGCATGGCGATGGCGCGTTCCCTGCGCGACAGGCTGTCGATGCGCACCAAATCGAGCAGCAGATTCTTGAGCCGTTCTTGATTGATCAAAGAAAACCCCGCGCTTAGGCTTGCTCCAGGTTATTGGCGTCCAGTCCCTCGATGAGCTTAGTGAAATTCAGTTCCACAAAAAGCTCCCTGAGTTTTTCACTCTGCCATCCCTGATAATGGAGATCTTCCAACGTTAACTGAACAGGGACATCGGTTCTAACGGTAGCCAATTTGCGGCTCAGGAAGGCCGCGTCTTTTCCTGCCACAAGGGCCTTGCGGATGCGCTCTATCCCTTTCAGCCCTGTCTTTTCCAGTTCCTGTAAATGATCATAGAGATTCTCCAGAGAATGGTATCTCTGGATCAACGCGATGGCCGTCTTTTCCCCGATCCCTTTGACTCCGGGAATATTATCGCTTGAATCCCCCATCAAGCCCATAACCTCGGTCACCCGGCGCGGCTCGACGCCGAATTTTTCCTTGACCCCGTCGATGGTGATCCATTTGTCCTTGGCGGTGTCGAGCAGGCTGACTCCTTCACCCACAAGCTGCATCAGGTCCTTGTCTCCGGAGACGATCACGACCTGGACCCCCTGAGCGGAAAAAAAACCGGACAGAGTGGCGATCAGATCATCGGCCTCATATCCCTGGAGCTCCAGAAGTGCGATATTCATTGCCTGAAGCATCTTGCGGATATAGGGAAACTGGGGAATGAGGTCGGGGGGGGCCTCCGGGCGATTAATCTTATATTCCTGGTAGAGGTCGTTACGGAACGTCACGCGGCCGGCATCCAGAAGAACGGCCAGATAAACAGGATGATATCTCTTAAGAAACTTCAGGGTCATAGTCGTAAAGCCGTAGATGGCGTGGGTCGGCAACCCTGAGGAATTACTAAGGGGCGGAAGGGCAAAAAAGGCGCGGAAGATATAGGAACTGCCGTCGACGAGATAAACACAAGGATGTTCCGTCATTGGTAATGATTTTCCCTAACCGAAATAGCGTAACAGAGGGGCAGGTCGAAGTCTAGATTGGGGCCGGGTATCGGAAAATGTCCTCTAAGGCTATAGACCCAAAATTCGCTCCGCATTGGCGTGAAAGATCTTCTCCATCAGCTCATCCGAATAGCCCAATTCTCCCCATTCCCGGAAAAGGCGCTCGTATGGGATGCTTGGGTAGTCGCTGCCGAACATGATCTTGTCCTTGAGCCGGCCCTTGATGTCGCGCTTGAGCGCGTCGGGGAAGTATTTGGGCGCCCAGCCCGATAGCTCCCACGAGACATTGCCCTTGTGCAGGGCCACGGCGATCATTTCATCCGTCCAGGGCCATCCCGGGTGCGCTGCGACAATGCCGAGATTTGGAAAATCAGCGGCGAGCTGATCGATGGCGGCCGGGTGGGCGTGCCTTATAATCGCTCCCAGGCCGCCGGGCATGCCGGCTCCCATGCCTGTGGTGCCGACGTCGATCATGACCGGAACCTGTAATTCGTTGATCGTTTCCCACAGAGGATAGAACCGCCGGTCGTCGACGGAGAAATGGCCCATGATAGGGTGAAAGTGAAAGCCGAGCATGCCGAGTTTATGGATCGCTTTTTTGGCATCTTCTATGGCGGCCTCGCCTTTAAACGGGTCGACCGCCCCCCACGCCTGCAAGATCACTCCCCGGTTGTCGTCGCGCATCTTGGCGACGTACTCATTGGAGCAGGGCGGTGTGCCGGCAACGGTTTCAATGTCAAAGGCCACGAGTACGGCCTCGATGCGGGCCTTCTTGAACTCCTCTATAACTTCCGCCTCAGTTTTGCCCGTCCAGGAGCGGTTCCAGTATTTCGCCAGCGCTTCCACATACGGCCCCTGAGATTTGATCAAGGGATCCGTGTTGGGATAGCAATGAAGGTCGATGATTCTCATAGATCCCAAGTTCTTATCCGATAACGAAGTGTCCTGTCAATTCCACTGTTGCCCGGTGACTTCCAGTCACGACTGTTGTAGTGTAAGATCCCCACGTGCGATCTGCATCCCAACGACTTGGTCAGATCTGAAAGGGAGCGCGTCAAAACATTGCGTCCAGTGATACTTGCCGTCCTTGTTCTTTTATCACGCCTGATCCTTGTCAGTCCTTCAGTCGCCCTGGAAGTCCCCGACCTCAAAGATACCATCAACGACTTTGCCGGGATGATGTCGCAAGCCAGCATTCATGATCTGGAAGAGCGTCTGAATCGCTTCAAAGAGCAGACCGGCCACACCATAGTAGTTTTCACTGTACCTACCCTTGAAGGCGAGGATATGGAGGGATTTGGCGTCAAAGTCTTTCAAAGTCTGCCGATCAAGCAGAGGGATTTACAAAAATCAATCCTTCTTCTCGTCGCTCTCAAGGAGCGAAAAGTCGGCGTTCAAATGGGCTCCGAGTTGCGGCAGCTCTTTCCCGAGCCTACGGCGAGCCAAAAACTTCTGGCCCAGGTGCGTCTCTATTTCGACGGCCACCGGCGGGATTTGGGCATATACGCAGGAGTCAATTATATTTTTCGCGCGCTCAAGGGAGAGCTTCACGTTGACGGCGTAACGGAGGTAGAAAAGCTTGAAGAAGCGTCGACGAAAGGAGGCGTGGCGGGAGCGATTTTCGCGCTATTGTTCGCCCCGTACCTGGCGTTCATGGTCGGCGGGTTATGGGGAATCTACGCAACAAGGTTTCGTCTTGAGTGCGCAATGCGCCTTTTCATGGGCGCCCTTTGGGGTGGTGGAACGGCGAAGATTGTGGCGATTCTTATGGGCCTGATAAGCGGGATCGGTGATGGTTTATGGTTCTTTATCCTGGCCGTTAGCATCCCCCTGGCTGTGTTCGGCAGCCTGACGGAATTTTGGATGTCAGGGGAGTGGCGCGGTATACCAAGGGTGAAGGACAGAATAAAACGCAAGCCTGAAGATAATATGGGAATCTGAAAAGCCGAGGCCGGACAAGGACGCGATCCGAATCGAGCTGCCGCGCGCTCGAGAGGACACTCAGTGGCGCGAAGGCGCTCCGCCTACTTGCCGGCGCGGGTCGCCGTCCACTTGCCGCTGCTGGCGCCGGATTTGACGCTCCCCTCCATGGCGTTGCCGTTCACGCGGCCGCTGTATTGGGCGCCGCCGGCGCTGAAAGTAATCTGATCCCCGAGCAGCCTGCCGTTTGTGATCGGCGCAGTATTGGCGCCGGACTTGAGCGTGCCGGAAAGCATCTGGAATTCCTGCTTGAGCGTAAGCTCGCCTTGCGGCAGTTGCCATGTGCCTTGCGCTTTTGCCGGTACGATCCAGAGGAGGGCGGTACACCAACTGGAGCAGCCGTCGCCCACCTCGGCTGTCTCGTCGGCCTTCCATTCCCCCATCGTAAAGGAATTTGACACGATGCGAGTGCCGGGTTTGAGATCGAGGATCCTCGGGCGTAGGCTGATATTTATATCCGGCAGCAGAAACATGGTAATCACAGTAGCCAGAGTGAAATCGCTCTCGAACAGGTCGGCTTTAACGAAATTAGCTTTGTCGCTGACGCCCTCATTGGCGGCATTGCGTTTCGATAACTCGACCATGTCCGGGTTATATTCGATGCCGAGCGCGCGGGCGCCGCGCTTCGCGGCGGTGATAACAGTGCGCCCGTCTCCTGAGCCCAGGTCGATCACGTAATCTTTCGGCGTGACTTTCGCCATGTCGAGCATTTTGTTCACCAGCGCCTGCGGCGTTGGCACCCAGATCACATCCTTGCCTTCCTGGCCGACCTGCGGCTGGAATGGCTCTTTCGCCGGCTGCGCCTGCGCCAGAACACTAACAGCGATCACAGACAGAAACAGCGCCAACAACGACTGACGGACAAAACGCGATGCATTCATATTCGTTTGACTCCCTCTTTCTCCCAGTTAAGCCTGCCTCTAATACTCTAAGGCCGAGGAAATGTCCAGCCCCGTGCCTCGTCTGTTCCTCTTAAAGCGGGGTTGTGCTCGCTGGCGGCCTGCGATGGTGGGTCGCCTGCTCATACGAGTAAGCGAACTTTATCATCGTGCCATCGTCGTAGGGCCGTCCCAGAAAGCTGATCCCGGCGGGCAGGTTGTCGGACGTAAACCCCGCAGGGACAACGATCGTGGGAACAAATACTAAGAAGGTGTTCAATTGCGGGACCCCTTTATGGTTGACATAAGGAGGGTTGACTCCCTCGCTGATGAGCGTCGGCTGGTGCTCAACGGCTTTGTGCACGATGGCGTCCAGCCTGTTATCGGCCATAACCTTCAGCACATTTGTCATCAACTCGTCTTGCGCCAGAAGGTACGCATAATGCTTGGTTGCATCGGAGGACGCCTTCCATTGCTTTTGTGAGCTTGGTACGACTTTGGCGAAGTCCGGCGACCGCGTTGCCTCCTCGCGAGACTTGAATGGAGCGTTGGCGCTCCTGCCGAAGTACGCCTCGAACGATTCGTCTCCTCCGGTAGGGCTTCCTGCTCGTCTTGCGACCAACTCGTTCAGCTTTGGAATGACGATCGGGTCAACGATCTCGGCGCCGGCAGCGCGCAGCTCCGCGACCGCTTTGTCGAAAACTCCCGTGACCTTCTTGAAGTCCTCTGAGTCAGGCTCGGAGTTGAAACCCATCGGCTGGCGTAAAATCCCGAGGCGCGATCCTTGCAAGCCGTCCTTGTCGAGGAATTTTGTGTAGCTGTCCGGAAAATGGCCGGCTCCCCTGGCCGTAAGAGGGTCCTCCGGATCATAGCCGACCATCACGTCCAATAGAGTGGCCAGGTCTCTGACCGTGCGGGCCATCGGACCTAGAGAGCCGGCGATTTGTGGCCAGCCGGCATAAACGCCGCCTCGGCTCACGAGGCCGGCCGTGGGCCGCATCCCAGTGATGCAGTTCCAGGTGGACGGCCTGCGGATTGACGCAAGACCCTCCTGTCCGACTGCCACGGTCGTGAAATTGGCTGATACACTCGCCGCTGGACCACCGGAGGAGCCGCCGACTGTCCGATCCAACGCGTAAGGGTTCCGTGTTGATCCAAAAAGGGAGCCATGCGTGTCACCGCCTCCTAATTCACCCAGGGTACCTTTTGCCAAAATGATCGCGCCGGCTTTTTTCAGTTTTTCCACGACAAAGGCGTCTCTATCCGGGTAGTAATTTTTGAACAATAGCGATCCCAGCGTTGTCGGCATTCCTTTAGCGTCGGCCTGGTCTTTGAGGATCACCGGAATCCCGTGCAGCGCTCCCACAAAACCTGAAGTCTTGAATGCGGCATCGAGGAGGTCCGCCTCTTCGAGAGCCTTCGGATTTAACGTGATGATCGCGTTAATGGCGGGTCCCTTCTTGTCATACGCCTCTATGCGATCCATGTAGATCTGCACCAGTTGGCGTGATGTGAGTTGTCCCGATTTGTAGGCGCTGTGAATATCGTCTATGGTTGCCTCTAATACGCTAAAGGGCGTTAGTGATTGCGAAGGTTTAGATCTCATTCTAGTCTCCCCTTTGCTCGACTATCTCTCAGCCTTCACCTGTATGTTAAGCCATGAATACTTCATGGTTCCGAGAATGTCCAGCCCTCTAACCTCGAGACGGTTTTTAGCACTATTTTCATGCCGCTCTTTGGCAGTGCAAAGACAAGGATTCGCAAGCCGGAGTTTCCACATTGGTGCATCGAACTCTTTGTCCCCGTCCTGTGAACGTGCTAGGTTCCGGAGTCGTTAACCTAAGGCGCGAGGAAAACACCCATGCAAATCATAGAGGGTTCACTGAGCAGCAAGAGCGATGACATGGCCGGCTATCTAGTTTATCCGGAGCGAACCACTCCGGGGCCGGGCTTGCTTCTGATTCACCCGAAGTCCGGGATCACAGACTACATCAAAATTGAAGCACGGAAGTTTGCAAGACTCGGCTATAGCACCCTGGCAGTCAATGTTTTCGAGCTTCTCGGGTATCCGGCCGCGACCCATATCGAAACCGGATCCCAGATTCAGGGCAAAACGTCAGATGCCGATTTCACGCGGGTTCTCACGGACAGTTGGCGTTACTTGCTTTCTCAACCTCAGGTGGACGTGAAAAGAGTCGCGGTGTGCGGCTATTGCATGGGCGGTCGCATCGCCGTTCACTTGGTCGCCGCGACGCCGGAGGTGCGCGCCTTTGTTGGTTACTATCCGACGGTGCGCGACGAACCAGCGACCTCCATGAGGCCGGTTCCCCCCTGGGAGGCAGCAAAACTGATTCGCTGCCCGTCCATTATCTTGTACGGCGCCGATGACAAGGTCACGACGATCCCGGTCCAGGAAAAGATGTGGCACGCTTTCCTGGCCAACGGGCAACCCTTAGAATGGCATTATTATCCATTCGGCGGTCACGGCTTTGTCGATCCCGGCACGCAAGGGTACCATGCGCACGCAGCCGAATTGGCATGGCCTATGGTGGTGGATTTCATGGAGCGCGAGCTCCAATGGGGTTCGTTGCCTTCTTAAAATTTGGGGGCCCGTTGATGGATTCGCTTCCTTTGTTATTTTTCCGTCCCCCAAGCTTTTGCTCTACTTCAGATTAGACCAGTTCGCGAGCGTAAGCGCCAGGCCAGAGGCTCCCAATGCAGCGACGATCAGGTACATCCAGAAGTAGCCTGCAAATTCCACGGCGCTGCCGGTCAACAGCGCGCCGATACCGGTACTTAGGGGGAAGGCGACAGAAAACGTCGCCATCGCTCTGCCCCGGTGTTGAGGATTGGCCCGTTCCACGGCGAGCGCTAAGGTTGTCGAGCTGCCGATGGCAAAGCCGAGGATATAGAGCACCCCCGAGATCACCAGCCCTGCGGAGCTGGAGACTGCTGCCAGCAATAACAAGGCTGCAATCTGCAGCGTAAAGCCGGCTGTGAGGGAACGGCCCGGCCCGATCCTATCAGAGAGGCGGCCGAGGAAAGGCCTGGAAAGAAGGTTTGTAACCCCGCTTACCACGAAGTACAATCCGAGGTTGCCGATCCCGAGTGTGCGGGCGTAAAGGACGACAAAGCTCGTGACAGCGGGAAGGGAAAGCTGCAAACAGAAGAGCAACACGGAGGGCAGCAAAACATCTCGCTCCTCTAGAAAGCCGAAGATTTCAACCCACCACGATCTGACGGTGTCCGGTTGTAGGCTGGGAGCGGCACGTGGGACATAGGGGCTTAAAACCAGGCCGGCGCCCGCCCCGATGACTGGTAGCACTGCTGCTACAACGAATACGACATTGAAACCTCCCAAAGGGGCATCGATCAGCCAAAGCGCCACGGCAGGAAATAGAATCGTGGCGCTGCCCTGTACCCCTGTGTAATAACCGGAAGCTTCTCCTCGCCGTTGCGCGGGCGCGCTCGAAGCCAAGAGGGAGTAGCCCCCGATATTGAGCGCGGCCCAACCGATGCCTCTCAGGCCGTTGGAAAGCATTGTGGCCTCGACACCAGGAATAAGGCACAGGAGTATGCTGGCACCTTGAAAGAGCAGGCCCGAAACCATCACCCCCACTTCGCTCCAATGATCTGCCCAGCTGCCGATCAACGGTCGAACCAGCACGCTGGTCACAGCGAAGGAGGCCAGGACCAATCCGACTTCGAAAGGCGATCCGCCGAGATGGGTTACATAAAGGGGAAAGGTAGGCGTGAGCAGGTAGTGCGGCGCGTAGCCAAGGAACTGGGCCAAACAGAGAAGAGCGAAGGCAGGGGTCCAGATCGAATCAAGCGCGGAACGGGGAATCAGATTTTATCCTCTTCTTGGAGATTTGATGCGAATTTTTCCGTCAGATCCTTTTTTGATAACTTGCCAAACGGAGAGGGCGGAAAATCATCGGTAAACTTAGAAAAAATCAGAGAAAACTTGGTGGCGGTGGACGGACTCGAACCGTCGACTCCGCGGATATGAGCCGCGTGCTCTGACCAACTGAGCTACACCGCCACAGGTTCAAAAAAAAGGAATAGAATTCAGCAAATACGGGGGATATGGCAACGCTGCATCTGCCCCCATTCGTCCATTACCAGCCTCCGGGTCATTGTTTTCCTTCCCTTTCCGATCTGATAAAGAAGCTTGTCGCGTACTTCCAAGCAGCTTAGCTGGTTACCGTATACAAGGCCGGTATCCAGACCAATCTTGTAAGGGAGGTGGAAGAGGACGTCCTTTTGGGGAGTATGCCCGAAAAGGACCGTATAAGGAAGCATGTGAGTAGCGGAAATAAATTTATCCCGGATCCAGAGAAGCTCCTCTTCAATTTGCTCGCCCCATGACTTCAACGGGTCGATGCCTGCATGGACGCAAAGATAAGGCTCCATCAAGTAGAATGTTCTCAGGTTCTGAAAAAATTCAAGATGCCCTCCGGGGATCCGGGATAAGATGTCTTGGATCTCTGTATTTCTCGGCGAGGCGCCGTAGCTGGCCAACGTGGCGCCGCCGCCATTGAAAAGAAACATGTCACCGTATCTGCCCGGGAACCCGAGGTAAGAAAGAAACATGTCTTCATGATTCCCTTTAAGAAATATCATTTCCGGCATCCCCTTGCGCTGGGCCTCGATGAGATAAGAGACAACCCCCTTCGAATCCGGCCCTCTATCGACATAATCGCCAAGGAAAACAAGACGGTCCGACGGTTCGAGAGGAAGCCCCTCCAGGAGACAAACCAGCTCATCGATGCAGCCGTGGATGTCGCCTACAACGTAACATCGCATAGCTCGGTTATCCTAAGCTACTATTGGCTTTAGTTCAAGACAGTTTGGCCGGGTTTGAAGCAAAATTTGACCTTTGCCGTAGGATTTGATATCCCAAAATTGTACCGTGAAACCACGTGATATCTATTCCAGTTATCCTTTAGTTGCGGGCGTCCTGTGCCTGATTCTGGGGCTTGGCAATTGGATCGTGGGGGCGGTTGAGATGACGAGGTATCAGGGGCTGCTCCACAAAACCGCCGAGACCGGCCTTGAGGATAGCTACCGCAGCTTTCAAGAACTGGACCATCAAAAAAACGAAGAAGTACTGCGACCGATCAATCAAGACCGCGAGAAGTACAATACCGCGCGGGTCAAGCTCGAGTTCTACTACGTGGTGGTTAGCGGGGGCAGGCTACTTTTCTTGGCCGGAGCTCTGTTGACTTTTTTTGCTCTGATTCGGGTGATCCGGCAGGATACCCTTATGAAAATGAAAAGGCTGGCTGCTGCCACCTTAAGGAACCAGGATTAACGGAAGTTGCTTGCCGGTTAGGAGGGGGAGAGATCGCGGATTACTTGGAGGGCTTAGACTTCTGGTATTTTCGGTAGTCATAACCTGTCGCCATTGCGAGTAATATATCCTCCATGCCTCCGCTCTTTTCCCGCCTGAGGATCAAGAGACGATCGAAAAATTCCTTGAAGTCTTTGTAAACTCTACGGCCTTCATCCATCCTTCGAAGATAGAAGTCCTTGATCCTTGTGACCGTGAATCTGAGCGCGGAAAAACGCAGCTCGTTCGGGAAAGAATCCCACTCCGGAAGCGATAATGGTCGCAAACTCTCATATCCCGTGATCAGGGGTTCAAAGCGATCGATTTTGTAGTGACCGTCCAAATAGCAAAGGGCATTGACAGCTGTGGCCAGGTCGTAAATGAGTTTTCCACGACAGGCCGCTTCGAAATCAACTATCCCTATCAATCTTGACCCTTTAAATTTGACGTTATCCGAGAAGAGATCTCCGTGAATGATTCCTTTGGGCAAGTTGTTATCCAGGTAGTTCTCTAAATAGACTACCTCATCATCCAGAACCCTGACGATATGCTTTAGGTGTGAAGGAAGCTGTCTCCTAACCTCACGATAAATGGACACTATCTTGTTGTATCCAAAGCGGTTGTCGATCCCTTTTTTGTATCCTCTCCCGATGAGGTGAAGGTCTGCTAGGGTGTGGCCCAGCGTTTCCAGTTGAGATGAGGTTAATGCCTCTGCCGGTACTTCTACACCCTCCATATACCGGCTGACCGAGAGATACTTGCCATGGAATTCGTGGTAATATTTACCCTTTTTGCTCTTAATAGGTTGAGGGCAAGGGCACCCCTGGCGTTTTAGGTAGAAGAGGAGTTCAAGTTCCTGCTTGACCTCGACTTCACTTTTGATTTCGTCAATCTTTATAAAAAAACGGCCGCGCTTCGTTTCTACAAGGTAATGGGTGTTCACGGAACCGTTTCGAATGCCGCTATAGGAAACAAAATCGCCCAGCCCGAACTCCTCCAAGATACGTAATGTTTCTCTCTTATTTAGCGAGGTATAAATCGCCATTTTTGTTCCCGTTGGTTTTAGAAGATAATTGTCTCACTAATAGAAAAACTTATGATAATTGCTAAGGGATGTTAGTAAAAAATTAACTGGTTGTCAATATAAAAGCGTTTTCCTGTTTATAATTTGATTTAATATAGAAAAACTATTGGAAATATAATAGGTTACAGATTGCCTAAAAAAAGAGCAATAGTTCCTTCTCTAACTCATTTATATCATTAACATAATGCACGCCATCAATTTCACTCCATGCACGGAAACCTATAACGGGTTTCCCAAGCTTGAGCGCAATTGCAATCTCCGACTGTGTGCCGTGTGATCCGGGAAGAGCCACTACAAGATCTGCTGAAGCAACCACCAAGACATTCCGAGCGTGTCCCAGTCCCGTGGGGATCAGAATATCGATAAAAGGATTTGCCGATTCCTTGTTATAGTCCGGGAGAATTCCAATGGTAATCCCGTCTCTTTCTTTTGCGCCGCGTGCAGCCTCTTCCATGACACCGCCGAGACCGCCGTAGATTAGAACAGCCCTACTGGTAGCGATAATCCTTCCCACTTCCCGGGCATTAAGCGCGAATTCAGGATCGGGATGTGAGCTGCCAATTACTGAGATTTGTAGCTTTTTCTCTCTATTTTGCGCCATAGCTTTTCCTCCTTGCTATTTTTTTCTTGACAACGGCACTCCGCTTTATCTAATGTCGCCTCCTAAGATAACGGTCTATTCTCCCTGAGAGCTCCAAGGGTGCACTAAATGCATAGCCCCTCACTTGTCCAGGGGTTTTAGCGCGAAGGGAAGAAGGACTTGGGTGGCTTGTTGGTTTAGTGACCTATGGAGAGTAGTAAAAGGCTTTAGGCTCACCGGATCTTCATGATGTGGGTGGGCAGGGAGGTATAAGACATGGCAACTGGTAAGGTCAAGTGGTTTAACAACTCTAAGGGTTATGGCTTCATTGAGAAGGAGGAAGGGGGGGATGTGTTTGTGCATTACACAGCCATTCAGGGGGATGGATTCAAAAGCCTAAATGAGGGGCAGAAGGTCCAGTTTGATATCACCCAGGGAGAGAAAGGACCCCAAGCAGTAAATGTAGTAAAATTGTAGGATTAAAATCCGGGTATTGAGGCTGCATAGTACCCGCTTCATCATATGAAGAGGGGTTTTCTTGTCCAGAAAGGTTATTTTAAGAGTTTTTCTACCTTTTTCTTAAGAACACCATAATCCATTATTGGTTTCGCGATATAATCATTGCATCCAGACCTGAGCGCCTTTTCTTCATCTTGTTCCATGGCTTGCGCCGTCAAAGCAATTATAGGCAAATCTTTTCCCCAATCGGTTAGTCTCAACGACTTGGTGGTCTCCCAGCCGTCCATTACGGGCATTTTTAGGTCCATAATAATTAAGTCGGGCCGCGACTGGCCTGCAAGCTCCAAACCCTCTTTCCCGTTTGCGGCAAGGACGACGTCATAATCCCCCATGCTTTTCAATCGGTAGAAGAGAATCTCGCGGGTATCTTCGTTATCTTCGATCACGAGGATTTTTTTTGACTCCATAAATGGGCCCCCTAACTTCCCTCGGGAACTAACCCCCCGCGCTACTTTTGAACGACATGAGTGAAGTCACGCCAAGATAAAACGGGTATCCGCTCTTGTCAAGCGCAGTTAAAGCATAGAGACAGAGCCAAAAGATCATGTCGTGACGGTGGAGTTGATTTTCGAGTAACAGATAGTTTATAAGGATGGTATGAATTCCGATAAGGTCAAGCTCGAATCTAAATATGGAGGAGACAAGCTGCTTGCCGAGACTGTTGTTCTTACGCGTCTTGACAGGGCGATTGGCTGGGCACGCAAGTACTCGCTCTTCCCCTATCCTTTTGCTACTGCTTGTTGTGCGATGGAGTATATGTCGCTTTCAATGTCGCCTTACGATATCGACCGTTTCGGCGCCCTTTTGCCCCGCTTCAGTCCGCGGCAAGCGGATCTCCTTATGGTTATAGGCACGGTAAACCATAAGTTAGCGCCGGTGTTGAAGCGGGTTTACGAACAGATGGGTGAACCCAAATGGGTGATGGCATTCGGCGCCTGTGCTTCTAGCGGGGGCTTCTATGATAACTATGCGACAGTACAGGGCATCGATCGTATTATCCCGGTTGATGTTTATGTCCCCGGATGCCCGCCTCGGCCCGAGGCGGTCCTGGATGCTCTCATGG
>Ga0209317_1002229_pt1 | contig 14423 bp, 15 predicted proteins | sample RifGroB2_FD_183994 | JGI IMG/M metagenome (GOLD analysis project Ga0209317, IMG submission 183994) | Soil microbial communities from Rifle, Colorado, USA - Groundwater B2 (SPAdes) (version 2) | ecosystem: Environmental > Terrestrial > Soil > Unclassified | place: Rifle, Colorado | collected... | reverse complement strand
GAAGGACGCACGTTGCTGTCAGTAGAGCAATAGAAAGGGCACTGGGAAAAGGAAAGTAGGGAAAACGTTACCAAACGTCACCTACGTCCCCTCGTCCGCTCCTGGGAAAAGGAAAGTAGGGAAAACGTTACCAAACGTCACCTACGTCCCCTCGTCCGCCCTCGGGCTTCAAAGTCTCAAGTTGGAAGAGATCGAGGGGTGAGGCTGCCCGAACTTCAAAACTTCGAAGCCTGGCCCAAAGCCCGGCCTCATTGCCTCACCCTGCTTCGACTGCCGTCCCTACTGATTGCCCCGCGTAGAGTTGGCGAACGCATCAACACCCTCCTGCCAGATCGATAGCATCCTGTTGCCTACCTCCTCGAAATCGGGGTTGTCCCGGATGTAGGGAGGCATCAACTGGGCGGCATCGATCACCGCTTCGGCAACTCTGTCGATAATCTGGATGGCTTGTCTTTGGGGAAGAGAAAGGGCCTGCATGGCAAAAGCTACCAGGATTTTGCGTGGCCACCATTTTTTTGTCCCGGCCAGATGCAGAGCGGGGATGTCGTTTTGCAGATACGCGGTTGTCGTGACGATGTCGTAAACAGGCGCCAGTGTCACTGGGCCTTGCGGATGACGATAGAGGAGTCCGAAGTTTTTCAGGTGGGCATCGCCGTTTCTGACCATCGCCGACAAGACGAGCGTTCCGAAAAACTGCTCGCGGGCTGAAGCAAGATGTTCGGGTGATACAAAATCCTTGATGCTCCTGGCCACTCGCTCATAGGTGCTGTTGTACTTCCTGTCGGTTCCCAATGCCTGCAGCGAGCAGAAATCCTCGAAACCTAAATTGTCCCCGGTCTCGGTGGTATCGAACCGCTTCATAACGAACAGCCTGCCATTTTCCGACAGTGAGAATTCAGGCACCGGAAGTCCTGCCAGTTTGGCAGCGGTCATGCAAAAATATTCGTTGGCCGCCAACTGGGGGAACTCGTTCCCCCAGGACTTGACGATGTACGACGAGGCCGTGACCGTTGCCCGATCGGTGGCCTCGACTATCACTTTAGGCTGGATGCCTGAGATGCCCGAGTGTGCTGCGTGTCTCACCATCAGTTCATTGAACAGTTCCGCTGCATCCGGGTAGCTGAGAATCTCTTCCAGGGACTCAGGCTTCTCGTTTATGGAAGGGACGTCGGAATCGGGGAGTGAGAATCGGTTTCGTCCTATCTGATTCCCTCCCGTGATACGCAACAGGGCGATGTCGTCGACCACCAGCAACTTGGCGAACGCGCTTCTGATTGCCTCGCGCAACGCCCCCTCGGGCAGGTTCATTTGAAATATCGGATGCAGCGACCGTTCGGAAATCCAGCTCTGAATCCGGTACGGCATGGTCAGCGAGACCAGATGTTCCTGCGGCTTTTCGTTGGGTAGATAGTTGAAAAAGTAGCTGTCCTCTTGCCCCAAAATGCCGGCCTTTTTGCCGCTATTCCAAACGGCGAGCGATGAGGGAGAGGTCATTGCGGTCCGTTCTCCTTCTGCAACTCCTCAAGGGTGGGCGGCGCTCCGGCATGGCGCAGCGTCAATTCCAGGCCGAGAAGTTCCAGCACCCGCTCCACCTTGCGGATGCCGATATCCGCCACGGTCCCGTTTTCAATCTGGCCAAGGGTTTTCCTGGAGATCCCCCCCATCTCTGCGAGTTGCGCCTGGGTCAGCTGCTTATCCTTTCTGGCCTGGCGCATCCTGGCTCCGAAATCGAACATGAAATGTTCCCTATATTTCCCATTTAAGATGGTTGCGCAGTAAATGTAACAGATATATCTCTTTTGTGAAATTAAAAATAGCAATAGCAAAGGGCGGGGCCTATAAATGGGGGGCCTGGGGCCAGGCGTTGATATCTTGACAACACCGGCTCCGAACCGTTTCCCGCTATAAACGACAGTAAAGTAGGCTGTCCCTTTTATCCTCTCTAAGGAACAAATCTGATGATGTGTGGTTGTGATGCCGAAAGCACTATAGATGGCGCTCCTCTCGTGCTTGTGTTGAACAACTCCGGCCAGTGGGAGGACAAGACTAAGGATGTTGCCGAATACCTTACCGATCCAGCCAGCGGGCTGATAAAGATCAGCTATAAGAGCAATCCCGAGCGCTGGTATCAGTATCGTCAAGAACGAGTGAGTTTATTGATTGCTACAGCGATCCTTAGTCCCGCTGAGGTACAGCTCCGCGTCAGAGGGCGGCTTCTTTCTGATGTGGAGTCAATTATCAAGTACCCAGGTTACTACGTGGTTACAGAGCTGGGTAGGCGTAAGCTCTATGCCGCCCCAGAAGTGAGCGTAGAGCGGGACGTTTTCGTTGACCCTGCTCGCAAGACCGCACTAAATTATTTCTGCGCTTTAGCCGAAATGGTGGGCTTAAGGGGTGACGAGGATCAGTCGATACTGGCGGGGCAGTACCGTTATCTATCGCGAATATCTGATACCAGCGTCTTGGCCGCCTATCTGGTACCTGGTTCTTTCTTGGCAGAGTTGGCTTCACTTGGCCCTTTGATTTACCCGTTCGGAACGAATGTCAGTCAGAAGACCGTTGTCGAGAAGGCTTTCCAGTCGCAAGTGACTATCGTGCAGGGGCCCCCTGGTACCGGCAAGACGCAGACTATCTTGAACATGGTGGCCAATGCGATCCGCTTCGGGCAGACAGTCGCGGTCGTGTCAAACAACAACAACGCGATAAAGAACGTCGCCGACAAGCTGGAGGGCAAGGGTCTTGGCTTCCTGATAGCCACCCTTGGCAAGAAAGACAATAAGGCTGCTTTTATTGCGGCGCAGAACAATATCTACCCAGCTTGGATACTTCAAGCAGCTAGAAGTAACGAGGAAATATCGCGTCTCGAGGCACGCCTCGCATCGTTGACCGCCACTTTGGACAGATTAATCCAGGCGAACAACGACCGCGCCATACTCGCTGCTCAAGTTGCGCAAACAGGTGCGGAGGCTGCACTGCATCGTCAGGTCGCAGGATCATCGCCGCCACTGGGCACAACGGCCATGCTGAACCGCTGGACGACAAGCGATGTGCTGAAGTTGATGATAGAATGCGAGGAAACCGGCCCGAACAGTGGTTCCGGCCTGCTGGAGTGGTTCAGAGAAATTTTCCGCTACGGTTTCAATAGGCGGAAAGTGCGCCGCCAACTGCTCGCAGCGGGGCCGGTGGTTCTGCGCAATCTGTACTACGACAAGCATCTGACCGAGCTACAAGCCAAACTTGCGGCCATTGAGATGTTCCTTGCCAAGCACGACTTCCAAACCGTTCAACTGCAAGTCGAGCAAGTGTCGTGGGAGTTGCTTCATGCGAGCATCGCCGAACGATTCCGAGGCCAGAGCACAAGAACTGTTTTCACGGAACGAGAGTTGTGGTCCAAATACGCATCTGTCCTTGACAACTACCCGGTAATACTAAGCACAACCCACTCGATCAAAACATCGCTGTCGCCCGACTGCCTTTATGACCTGCTAATCGTTGATGAAGCATCCCAGGTTGATGTGGCCACCGGAGTGCTCGCCTTGTCATGTGCCAGGCGTGCAGTCATTGTCGGCGACGAAAAACAACTGCCAAATATCATAGACGATAGCTCTAGACAACTGGCAACTGACCTATGGACCAAGTATCAGTTGACCTGCCCGGCCTGGAATTACGCCTGTAACAGTCTGCTCTCGTCCGTGTCGACTCTGTGGCCCCAGGCTCCGAACGTGCTGCTCAGGGAGCACTACCGTTGTCACCCAAAGATCGCCGGCTTTCTCAACCGCAAATTTTACGATGACCAGTTGATCATCATGACTTGCGACCTGGGAGAGACCGACGTGATGCAAGCGGTGCTGACCGTTCCCGGCAATCATGCCAGGGGCCGGATCAACCAGAGACAGGTTGATGTGATCTGCCAGGAGATACTGCCTAAACTTCAGCAGCAAGGCGTGACCGACATCGGCATTATCGCGCCGTATCGGGCCCAGGTCGCTACCTTGAAAAACGCTGTCGGTGAGGGCGCTGAGGTGGCCACCGTCCATGGCTTCCAAGGCGCCGAGAAGCAGGCAATCATCATCTCCACGGTGGACAACGAGGTAGGCGAGTTCGTTGATGACCCAAAGCTGCTCAACGTGGCCGTGTCGCGGGCGCAACGCAGTTTCACTGTGGTAATGGCCGTCGGACAGGGCAACTCCACCAGCAACTTCACCACCAATTTCGGCGATCTCGTTCGTTACATCGACTACCAGCAACAGTCAGTGCAGCACTCCCAGGTGCGTTCGGTGTTCGACCTGCTGTATGCGAACTATGACGACGCTCGCCGCGAGTTCCTGAATACACATGGCCGAAGCTCAGTTTGGGACTCCGAGAGCCTCGCCGAAGCCGTTATTAAAGAGGTGCTGAATGGCCCCGAGTTTGCCGGCATGAGCCTCGGTTGTCTCCGGCATGTGCCCCTCGCGTGGCTTGTTGGCGAGACGTCACGACTACCGGAGCGCGAACGGCAGTTCGTGACTAACCCTTGGTCGCACGTTGATCTGCTCATCTACGACACCATTGGTAAACTCCCCTTGGTCGGAGTCGAAGTTGACGGGTGGGCATTTCATCGACCCGGCTCCCTCCAGTCGGTGCGTGATGAGATCAAGAACAACGTTTTTCAACTCGCATGCCTGCGGTTGGTCAGACTCTCAACTACTGGTAGTGGCGAATCTGCCGTCATCTCAGGTGCGCTCCGAGAAGCCGTCGGCCTGGTCCCCATCAGCCGCTGGGAGAATGACTTGGGGGGCGCGTCTGAAGTCCCTACTCAGGCTATTAAAGGAGGTTAAAATGGAGTTTGATGAAGATAAGATAGACGAATACACCTTGGCCCTTCTTTACCTGGTGTCCCATGAAAGGGAGAAAGGTCTGGGCGCTCGGGCCTGGAAAGGATTCGACTGGGATACGCTTAACAGGCTTCATGAAAAAGGCTACTTGGCTAACCCGATAGGAAAGGCTAAGTCGGTGGGAATGAGCGAAGAAGGGTTTCTCAAGTCAAAGGAACTCTTTGAACGGCATTTCGTCAAGAAGGGGAACGGCCTGTCCGTCCCGAAATTCACGGCTGATGCGAAGCGGCGCTGGGAAAAAGTCCCGGAATCGGCGAAAAAAAAATCCTGGATGCTGTCTGGTGTACTCACTGCCGGACCGGCACACCGATGCAACTTGGTGCAGGGGAAATATCAAAAGGCTCATTCATCTTGAGCGGCAGCTGCAAAAAGTGCGGTGGCGAGGTGGCACGCCTGATAGAACCTGTTGACCTGTGACATGATATCTATTCACACCTATTAAGGAGATTTCCCGAAATGGACATCCCACGGATCTTCAACATCACCGAAAGTGCTCACCGCATCCATAACCCAATCACACCCGAAAAACTCGCCACTCTCGGCGCGGCGCTGCGTCTGGAAAAGGGGACCCGAGTGCTCGACCTCGGCAGCGGTTCGGGGGAGATGCTGTGCACCTGGGCACGCGATTACGGAGTCGTCGGCACCGGCATCGACATGAGCCGGTTGTTCACCGGGCAAGCGAAACTCCGCGCCGAAGAACTCGGCGTCGCCGATCAAGTCGAGTTCATCCATGGCGATGCTACCGGCTACGTCTCGGACGACAAGGCCGGTGTGGCAGCCTGTCTCGGTGCTACATGGATCGCCGGGGGAGTCGTCGGCACTATCGAGCTTCTGGCGCAGAGCCTCCGCAGCGGAGGGATCATCCTCATCGGCGAGCCCTTCTGGCGGCAGTTACCGCCGACGGAAGATGTTGCCAAGGGGTGTCTTGCCGGCTCAATCTCCGACTTTCTCTCGCTTCCGGAGCTTCTCGCGTCCTTCGGCCAGCTTGACTACGACGTCGTGGAAATGGTTTTGGCAGACCAGGACGGCTGGGACAGATACGAGGCGGCTAAATGGCTCACCATGCGCCGATGGCTTGAAGCTAATCCCGACGACGAGCTCGCGAAAGATGTTCGAGCCAAACTGACCTCGGAACCGGAGCGCTACGCCGCTTACACACGTGAATACCTGGGTTGGGGTGTGTTCGCGCTGATGACGCGGTGCTGAGTTGTGGACTTTTGGTCGTTGATAATCACTTCGATACTGATCCCTCGGGGGGGCAGCGGGGTCTGGGAAATGGACAGGACCGGCGGGGTCAATATCAAGACCACGAGGTTGGCACCCTGGGAGGAATCAATAGGAGAGGAACTAAGGAAAAAGTCGATTCAGAAGCTGATCGCGGGTCAGTTTGTGGTGGGATTCTATGTCAGAGAGAATTGCCGCAAGAGTGCCAACTTTCATAGGATTATGCGCAGGAACGGTGATTTGGTGCTCGCCGTTTTGGGATGTGGAAAGGCGAATATGACTGCCTGTCTGACGGATCACCTGATAACCCAATTTGCGAAGGGCTTTAGCAAGATCGCCCCCGGTAATGTCGCGCGGCAATTTCATACAGCGAGGACTTCCTCATGGACAAAATGAAGACGGATCATTTTGGGCACCTTGCCTTCATCAAAATGACATTTAACAGCATCCCTCACGTTGACATGGAGTTCCTCAAGACTATCGGCTTCTGTGAAAATTGATTCTCCGAGAGCTTTGGCGGTAAATCCTCCCTCCGGCGCGTCTTCGACAAGAAAAAAGATTTCGTTCATGGCTGGCTCCTTTCCCGGAAATATAGCAGAGTGTTCTCCTGCAAGCAAGAAGAGGCTACAGTCGCAAAAAGAAGCTGCTCTCAATAAACGGCTAGACTTTTGGTCCCAAGTTTGGGGACGTCCAGCGAACATGCGAAACTTCAAGGCGTGGTCGAACCCAGTTAGTTTATGCATGGTCGCATAGGCGTCTCATCCTCCTCCGCCATCCAAGAACTGAGGACGACCTCATTTCTCTTTTTCATATCCGGGACGACCCGCAAATAAATGAGGTGTTGCTGTGGACTGGTTTATTCTTGTCGTTGCGGGATTATTTGAAATAGGGTGGGCCATCGGTCTGAAATATACTGATGGATTTACGCGCTTTTGGCCGACCATTGGTACGGCGTGCGCAATGGTGATCAGCCTTGGGCTACTGGGCGTTGCGATGAAATCGCTCCCTGTTGGCACCGCCTATGCGGTTTGGGTTGGTGTCGGTGCCGTTGGTACGGCAATACTGGGGATTGTCCTTCTCGGCGAATCGGCAAACCCTGGTAGGCTGTTTAGCCTTGCGCTTATTATTGCGGGCATCATTGGGCTAAAGCTGGCCACTCCAGACTGACAATTGATATGGTCTCGCCCCTTAATGGGAGACGTATATCCGAGACGGACCGTTTCGCCGCCGCTCACCACACCGTTGCCAGAATGCCGTCGTTCGTGATAATACTGTTTTTTCCGCGTTGAATAGAAACTGATAAACCGATAAAGGAATTTAAATAATGACTAATGAAAAGTTAGCTGAGCCTATATACCCTTGCCAATTTCAAATAAAAGTCATCGGTGAGAACAGTGGAAACTTGGAACAGGTCCTTGTTAAGGTAATGTCGTCGTTCGGTGAAGTGATTGTTCCTGATGAGATAGCAATAAAACATAGTAAAAATGATAAATATTTATCAATGACCTTCGAAATCGTTGCCAGAAGCAGGGAATACATTGAACAAATTTATTCGGAGTTGAATGCTCAAAAAGAAGTGAAAATGGTGTTGTAGGGCGTTGTAGGGTGGAAAGAGGGGGACGCCAGTCAGGACTGGTTCGCCCGGTGAGCATTTGCTTCTCATCTTATTTTGAAAGAGCATACCATGACCAAAAAACCATCGAAGAAACGAGCACCGGAGCCGTTCATGGCACCGGAAAATGATGAACAATTTGCCTATATCGCCGGATATACCTCCGGCGGCGCCACTTACGGCATAACATGGGAAGAACAGGAGGAACTCGACCGCCGCGCTGGCGCCAAAAAATCCGCCACCCCACCGGAACAGAAGGAGCCTGTTTCCCTGAACGACGTCGTCCAGGAGATGCAAATCATCTTCGACACGATGACGGTCTATTTCCAGCGGAGCACCGGCAAATTTTTCATGGCTACCGATGACCATATCCGCGCCGTTGAAAGCGACGCCCCGATCGATGACCATCCGGAATGGGAGCAGGAAATCATCCGGGAGACAGCCGAGTTCCTGGCCAGGGAAGACGATGGCGACTATGTCCCGCTTCCGACCAGATACGACATCCACGAATACGCCATCATGGAGAGATTCTGCTCTACGGTCGAAAACCGAAAGATTGCCAATGACCTGTTTCGCTCCATCGCAGGGAAGGGAGCATTCCGCAGGTTCAAAGACGCACTCCATAGGCATGGCATCGAGAAGAGCTGGTACGCGTACAAGGAGGAGGCGTACCAGGAAATCGCCCGAGAGTGGTGCGAGGATCACGGCATAAGCTGGCGGGAATGATATCGAGGCGAAAAGGGAGGGGTTTATTTTTCCGGAGCCTACCTGGGTGACCATGAAAGCAGGCATGGCGAAACTCAAGGGGCGATACTGGCCGCTAAGTAAAAAGCTCCGCTTCAACGACTCAAAGCTGGAGCTTTGCCAGCGGTTGCGTTCCCAAGCTGGAGCTTGGGAACGAGAAAAAGTTACTTTCTGATACAGGTCCGCCCCGGCGGCGGGGGCGGCTTCTGAGGACCTTCAAGGCAAATCCCCCCTGTCCCCCCTTTGCTAAAGGGGGGGACCCAGTATCCGGGGATCTTAGAGTAGGGTAAATTTCCTCTCCGGTTAAACGCCGCCGCAGACGGGGGTGGTTGCTAATTTAATGGCAGTGAGGGGGGGCTAGGGATGGGTTAGTCATCTTGATGGGTGGACCCGAAAGGGGAGGATCGGCGCAACCAGCAAAAAAGCTACGGCGCGCCGATGCGGTAAATGGTGCCGCTGCTGTAGTCGGCCAGATACATCTCGCCGCTTTCATCTTCCCCGAAGCTTGAGATGGCGAATTTGGTGTCCATTAACAATTGCTTTTCCCACTCGGCGCCATTTTTGCGCAGCCCCCAAATCCTGCCGCTGCAGAAGTCGCCGTAGAGATAGATGCCTTGCAGTGCGGCATTTTTACCGCGGTAGACATATCCGCCGGTCACCGAACAGTCGCCTCTGCCATGACGGTACTCCGCTACCGGTAGCACTAAATCCCGCCTCTTTTCGCAGCCCGGATTGTCGAAACAGCTGCTCCCTTCCATCAAGTTCCAACCGTAGTTGGCTCCGGCACCGGCACCGGCCGGCTGAAAATCTATCTCCTCCACCACGTTCTGCCCCACGTCCGCGATGTACAAATCCCCGTTGGCCCGGTCGAAGGAAAAGCGCCACGGGTTGCGCAGGCCATAGGCCCAGACCTCGTTGCCGAAGGGGTTCCCGGCAGGGATGGCGTAAGGGGCGGCGCCGGAGGAGCGCACGTTTAACCTCAGTAATTTGCCCAAGAGCGTCTTGGTCTTTTGGCCATTGCCGTGGGGATCTCCGCCACTGCCGCCGTCACCGGTGCCGATGTACAGGTAGCCGTCCGGGCCGAAGGCCAACTGTCCACCGTTGTGATTGCTGTAAGGTTGGGTGATCTCGAGCAGCTTTTTGCGGGAAGTATGGTCGGCACGGTCAGGGTTGGGACTCATGGAGTAACGGACGATCTCGGTGTTGCCGACGGCAACCTTGTTGGTGTAATTCAGGTAGAAAAGGCCGCTGGTTTTGAAGTCGGGAGCGAAGGCGATGCCGAGAAGCCCTTGTTCGCTTCCTTTGGACTTGACGATGTCGCTGATGTTGAGAAATGGGTTAGCTGCAACGGCGCCGTCGCGCAGGAACTTGATGACACCCTTTTGCTCCAGCACGAAGAGGCGATTGCTTCCGTCCTTTGCGTTCTCGATAGTTACCGGATGGTCCAAGCCTCGCGCCACCGGAGTGAAGGTTAAGGATGCTGGAAAGGCGGGATTTTTTGCCTGAGAGGGGTTTTTCGCCGCACGTTTGGGAGCCTCACCGTTACTCCAGAGAGCCATGGTCAAGATAGCGGCAACGGCAGATAGAGCCGCGGCGATCTTCAAAGCAGGCGCGGTTTTTTTCATCGTGTCACCTCCATCGCGCGAAGGCGCAGGACTCATGGTCTATAACAACCTGTTCAATTGGGCGTTGGCTGATCAGTGCTCTGCACGGTTGGCAGGTTGACAAGTGACAATCCTCCCTTGGCCGGAAAGCGAGAAACCTCTAGATTTTCTACCAGGTTCCGTTCTGCTGATCTTGCACAATCGGCGCAGATGGTCCCCCAATAGATCTGTTCTTCAAGATGTGACATCTCTTGCGGAGGGAAATGACCTGAACTCTCAGAGATGTGGGGATAAGCTGCATCGAGCTTGGCAAAATCGATGTGTCTATGGCAAACGGAGCAAATGTCACAATCCATAGCAAGATCCCTGGTTGTAAAAAAAGATTATTTGTTTTTAACAGAATTGGGCGGGTTTGCAAATAGAATATTTGAGTCGTTTCATCTCTCCTGAGTGTGACGGGTGACGGCGAGGCCGGCTATATCTACAACTATGTCAGCTGTATGGGATTTCTATAAGAGAATTTTATTGAATGTTGCCGGCTTTTGTGTGAGATTCTTCACCTGATTGTTAGTCTGAGGAAGCGAACAAGACGAATGGCGAAGGAACTCTGAATGAAAACATATTTTGCCCCTGCTGAACGTGCCGACGAGTGGGAACTGTCTCAGAACGTCCAGGCTATTTCGGAAGATTCCATAGTCAAAGCTCTGGTGCAGGCATCCAACAGCCTGTTCGCCATCCTCAATTGCCAACGCCAGGTATTGGCTCTGAACCAATCCTTCCTGCAGTTGATGGGGATCGAGGATGTCTCTGAAGCACTTGGTATGAGGCTCGGCGAATACGTAAAATGCATCCATGCCCATGAGATGCCGGGAGGCTGCGGTACCTCGACCTACTGTTCCACCTGTGGCGCTGTCATTGCGACAATGGCTGCTATAGCAGGTGACGAACCAAAGGAGCGGCACTGCGCGCTTACTGTCTTAAGAGATGGCAAGGAGGCGGAACTGTTCTTTCAGGTTCGCTGCGGCCCGGTCAGCGTGCAGGGAAACAAGTTCATACTTGTCTTCTTGCAAGACTTGAGTCTGCAACAGCAAAGAGCCAGTCTGGAAAAGGTATTTTTCCACGACATCAGCAATCTGCTGGTTGGTCTCAATTACCTGAACCAGCATCTGAACGTCGCCGATCCATCGGCAGTAAAGATCTTTCAGAAACAGTTTGAAAGACTCTCGCAGGAGTTTTGCCTGCAAAAAGCGCTGGTCTTCTCTCTTTCACAGGTCTACAAGCCGCTTTACAGTAAAATACAGCTCGACCACCTGCTCTTGGATCTGAAGAGGCTTTTTAGCATCAGTCCGCTGGTAAAAGAACGTGAGATTCGCATCGATATAGAGGAGATTCCCAAAGGGGTTTACCTGGTGTCGGATCAGCGTCTGATACAAAGAGTGCTAGAAAACATGATGACCAATGCGATGGAGGCTACCGGGCGCGGCGGGATGATCCGGGTCTTTGTAGAACAAGAAGCAAATGCCAATACCTTCAAGGTGTGGAATGAGAAGCCCATTCCGGAGGATATTGCCCGTCGCATCTTCCAGCGTAACTTTTCCACCAAGTCGGAGCCGGGACATGGGTTGGGGACCTATTCGATGCAGTTCTTCGGAGAGAAAATACTGGGTGGAAAGGTGGGGTTTACCTCGTCGGTATCCGGCGGCACCGTATTCAGCTTAAAGCTGATGCATCTAACGGACGCTCTCTCCGCTTAAATGATGCGCAGCCGGACGCTCTTGCCCAATAACAAGCGCCTCAGTCGACCTTTAGGAATTCCTCGGGGGCCAGGCTTGTGGCAAGCATTACCATGTTGATTTCCCGGTGCTCCTTCCAGCTGCCGGTCTCTTTGTTGGCGCCGTCCAGCCAGAAATTCTCAACCCTCTTGGCTAGTGGCAGATACTCAGCCATTACCTCAAGTCGTGGCTGTAGCCAATTCGGCTGGCCCAAATCCCCTGCGGCTCGTACCAGCCCCGACAAACGCTCGACCCCCCTTAGTCCGATGGAAAGCCCCAGCTCGCGAAAAGCCAGTCGATTGCCGACAGGAAGCTGCATGAAGCCGTCTCCGGCAACGGCCTGCAGACCGAGCAGTGCGGCATCCGCCACCTCCTGAAATAAACCGGGCTGAGAGAAGGCTCCCTGCGCCGTCAATTGTGCTATCCGTGAGGCATCCCAGAGCAGACCGCCGATACCAAGCGTATCATCCGTGGCCCATTGGTTCCCATGGCACATGGCGCTCAGGTCGGTGATCTCCGCGTGGAGGTCGGGGAGGCCGGCCTGGCCTGAGGCGGTTGCCGCGGCTTGTAGTTCACAATAGGTGACCAGGCCATCCAGCGGGTCATGCTGTCCCATGGAAGAGACCTGAGGCTGGCTGAGATCGACGCTCATCTTCCAGTAGAGCCGCTTGGCTCCCCGGGATGGGGCATAGCTGAACCCGGCGTGCGCGGCCTGTGCCAGTTCGATGGCCCAGCGCAGGTAACGGGTATCCTCAGTGACCCGGCTGACACGGTGCAGGGCATGCATCCACTTGGTCAGGTAATGGTAGTACTGGCCGTCGCGGTCCCATTCTAAGCGCTCGTCAGAGCGCTCGTCGGGGTGGCGCTCGTTCAGCCGCTTTCCGATTCTCAGTCCGCCACGGGTCGGATGCAGTTCGCCCTCTTGCTCGCTGAGGCCGCTGATCCAGCCGCTTTTGGTCGCGTCGCTGCGCTGCCGGCCCAGAATGTGGTGTACCTGGTCGACCAGTTGCAATGCCAGTTCGCGCCAGCTTTGGTCCCCGGTCTGGCGGTAGAGTTCCAGGAAATTGCAGACCGCGAAGGCATCGGTCCAGAGGTAGCGTTTGGGAGCCGTGCGGCTCTCGGATAGCCCTGTGATATCGGCAAACTGCAGCATGATTTGCTGGGCGCTAGCGCTCGATGCGTCAAGTTTCATGATTTCCTCCGTGTGCGGCGTTTGCAGGCTTTAGGTGTCAACTGCACCACCCCTCTCCCTGACCCTCTCCCGCAAGGGGAGAGGGGACTTTAGGCAACCCTCAGTTGATGCAGGCAAGGTGTGTATTTGTAGGGGGGGATCATCATTCGCCCGCCTTTGCCGCCACAGGCAAATACCCCCGAATCAGCGATACGGTGTTCTTTCAACTGCACCACCCCTCTCCCTAACCCTCTCCCACAAGGGGAGAGGGGGACTCTTGGCTGGGGAAAGTGGATTTTAGGTTGGGGAGAGGGGACTTTGGGCTGGGAAAGGGGGCTTTAGGGGAGAGGGCTTTGGGCAACCGCGTCGCTTTATGCGAGCTTAATTGCTCTAAATCGTTATCCCGCACAGCATCTTCTTATCCCTAAGCGTCTTACCGTTTCCCCTTTCCCCTGCCGCAAGACTTTGACGCTGTTTGCCTGATTTTCCCTGCGTCTCAGTATTAAAGCTTTTGATCTGCCTTATAGCTTTTCCCTGCGTCCCCGCGTCTCTGCGTCCCCGCGTTAAGGCTTTTGCCCTGGCCTATAAGCCTTTCCCTGCCTAATCCGAAAGGGCGGGGAAAGCCCCATTAATCCGGCCTCCCCGTGAGATACCGGTTGCCTTCGGGCCAGATATCCATGATCTGACGCATGATGGCAATTTCGCCGATATGGTAGGCGTTGTGATCGGCGGCAAGCACGATCTCACGGAATATGTTGTAACCTGTGGCGTGGGGAATGGGTGCCAAAAGATCTAGCGTTTCGTCCTGAACCATCTCCTGAAGCGCTTCCAGATCGTCCCGGAACCCTTTGAGGCTCTTCTGCCATCCGGCCAGATCCGTTTTTTGCTCGGGGGCGGGGCGGTAGCCGGCGGGATAGTCGGGCGAGACGTGATGCGGGTTTCTGACGAACTCCAAAATGTCCCACTGTGTGATGCGCAGGTGCTCCACGAAATGCCAGTAGGAATACGGCGTGTTGGGCGGCTTCTGATTGATGAATTGCTCCGGGAAGTCTGCCAGCACTTCGTCAAGATTCATGTGGGCATTGCCGCCTTGCAACAGCGCCAAAAGTTCCGATCTCACAACCTTATCTCCTTTCATGCGCATCCCCCTTTGGGCTCTACTCTGTTTTTTTCCTCCTAACTCTACTGGTTGAGAGTACGATTGCAAAGAGAAGCTAACATTTCCTCTGACAATTGACGCTCAGAATTAGTCCACTATAATACAGTGTCTTTCCGGCGTCATCCATCAAGGGAGGAGCCATGACTGAACTGTCTGTCTCATCTTCTGCCTCAACTACTGTCTCAGCTGAGTCCCAATTGATCTGCCGAAGTTTTCGCAAGGCTTTCTCAGGCAATAGATCGGTAATTCTTCACGGCAGGCCC
>Ga0209317_1002228_pt1 | contig 14429 bp, 12 predicted proteins | sample RifGroB2_FD_183994 | JGI IMG/M metagenome (GOLD analysis project Ga0209317, IMG submission 183994) | Soil microbial communities from Rifle, Colorado, USA - Groundwater B2 (SPAdes) (version 2) | ecosystem: Environmental > Terrestrial > Soil > Unclassified | place: Rifle, Colorado | collected... | reverse complement strand
TATCTACACAACAAATACATTAGTTCATATACTAGGCATACGATTAAATAAATGTGTCAGTCACTTTTAAACAGATACAATATGTCCGAAGCTTAAAGACAGTATTCGCCTTAACTTAATGGCAGTGGGGGCTGGGGGAGGGCGAAGGGGGGAGAATAGAATTGAACTACTACAAGGATCTTGGTAATGCTTAGAAATATAAGACTCTTCACCATATGTCTGTCGATCCTGTTGCCGGTCGCTACCGGATGCGCAGCGCAACGCGCGGGGCTTTCGAGCATAGGCTACGCCATCCAGGTGGGCGCCTTCTCGGAAGTGGGCAACGCCGAGCGGCTAACTAAAAAACTGCAGGACAAAGGGATCGAAGCCTTTTATTTCAAACGGGAAAACGGTATCTATGCCGTGCGTTTCGGAGATTTCCAGCGGCGGGAAGAGGCCAGCAGGACCGCGCAGAAGCTCGTGAAGGACCGGATCGTTACCTCCTATTTCATCGCCCCGCCTCAGCATGTCAGCGCCACGCGCCAAACTTTCATCGAGAAGCCGCCGGCAGCGTCGCTTAGCAAACCTCCCGCTGCCGTTCACAAACCCGAGCAGCAGGCGCCCCGGCGCGACAAGAGCGACATGGGGAGCATCGCGGCTAAGACCGCAGAGCGTTTTGTCGGAATTCCCTACCGTTGGGGCGGGGACACCGTCGTTGATGGCATGGACTGCAGCGGTTTTGTCCGGGCTGTCTACAATCTCTGCGGCGTCAACATCCCGCGCACCTCCCGCGAGCAGTACCGGGTGGGGGACGTAGTCGGCAGGGACGAACTAAAAGAAGGCGACCTGGTCTTCTTCGGTTCGTCAGCAGATGAGATAAACCATGTCGGGATCTTTGTCGGGAATGGTCGATTCGTGCACGCGCCGCGCAGGGGAGACGATATCAAGGTAACGGGACTCGACGACAGCTATTTCTTGAAAAGATACATCGGAGCCAAGAGATACTTTTAGCAAAAAGCAGAAGAGGTGTTTCCGTAGGGGCGAATAATCATTCGCCCGCCTTTTGGTACAACTTACCAGGACGCTGCACGCACACGGTGGAACGCTGAAACGCTGAACGCTTAACGTAGAACGCTTAACGTAGAACGTAGAACGTAGAACGTAGAACGTAGAACGTAGAACGTAGAACGTAGAACGTAGAACGTCTTTAAGATTTAACGCACTCTTATAACGAAAACCGAACAGGAGCAGTGATGGCATTTATAAAGCCTTTCAAAGGGGTGCGCCCCACAAAGGAGCTGGCCGAGAAGGTTGCGGCTCTCCCCTATGATGTGATGAATACGGAAGAGGCCATGCAGATGGCCGCCGGCAACGGCGTGAGTTTTCTTCACATCTCAAGACCTGAGATCGACCTGCCGCAGGGGACCGACATCCACTCCGATGAGGTCTACGCCAAGGGGCGCGAGAACCTGGAGAGCTTCATGGCGCAAAGGGTGCTGGTCCAGGACGCAAGCGACTGCTACTACGTCTATCGCCAGAAAATGGCTGGCATCACCCAGACCGGGCTGGTGGTATGCGCCGGGGTCGACGACTACCAAAGCGGTGCCATCAAAAAGCACGAACTGACAAGGGCGGACAAGGAGGAGGACCGGGTTCGCCACATCGACGCACTGAACGCAAACGACGAGCCGGTTTTCTACACCTACCGCAACGATCCTGCCATCACGCAGGCCATCGATGAGGTCACCTCCGCCGCGCCGCTTTACGACTTCACCACTGATGACGGGGTATCCCACGCACTCTGGACCGTTGCTGACAGCGCGTTGATCGACATGCTCACCCAGCGTTTCGCCGCGATCCCGACCTTATACGTTGCCGACGGTCATCACCGCAGCGCCGCGGCAAGCCGCGTGCGCGATCTCAGGAAAAGCGCCAACCCGCAGCATAACGGTGGCGAGGAGTACAACTTCTTCCTTACTGTCATATTCCCCGACAACGAAATGACCATCATGCCCTACAACCGGGTGGTGAAGGACCTAAACGGCAGGAGCATCGCCGAGTTCATGGCCCGGGTCGCTGAACGCTTCGAGGTGACTCCCATTGCGGGCGCTCTTAACCCGAGCCAGCGCCACCAATTCGGCATGTACCTTGCCGGCAAATGGTACGAGCTGATCGCTCGCGAGGGCTCTTTCGCCGAGGACGATGCGGTTGCCGCAATGGACGTCTCCATCCTCCAGGACAACCTCCTGAGCCCGGTGCTGGGGGTGCGCAACCCGCGGACCGATCAGCGCATCCACTTTGTCGGCGGCATCCGCGGCGTTCATGAATTGGAGCGGGTCGTGGATTCGAGCGAGTACGAGGTGGCCTTCTCCCTGTTCCCGACTTCAATCGAGGAGCTGATGTCGCTTGCCGATGAGGACAAGATTATGCCTCCGAAGTCGACCTGGTTCGAGCCGAAGCTTCGAAGCGGCCTGTTTGTGCATCTCCTGGATTAACTTGTCTTCGATTATTCTCCTGGATTAACTGATATAGACACTGCTCTGAAGAGCAGAACAAATAAAAGAACAACCGATGGAGGAAAGTTTTAATGCGTAACGTAGAGAGATTCATCGTTTTGCTGCTGCTCGTTGCGGCCATTTCCATTCCCGCCTGCTCGCAAAAAGAGACCACCACCGTACCTGATAAAGCTGCCGAATCGGCCGCTACCCCGGCTACTTCCGGAGATGTCACAACTCCCTCAGGGCTTTCCTACACCGACCTGGTAAAGGGGACCGGTGCTGCTCCCACCTCCGGCAAAAACGTCACCGTGCATTACACCGGATGGCTGGTAGACGGCAAGAAATTTGATAGCTCCGTCGACCGCGGCCAGCCCTTCGTCTTCCGTATCGGCGCCGGCGAAGTGATTCCCGGTTGGGACGAGGGTGTCATGTCTATGAAAGTGGGCGGTAAAAGGAAGCTCGTGATTCCTGCCGAACTCGGCTACGGCGCCGGCGGGGCGGGCGGGGTGATACCGCCCAACGCAACGCTGATTTTTGAAGTCGAGCTCTTGGACGTTGCCGATTAACAATTAGCAGCTTGCTTGCAAACGCACGGGCACCTTGTACATTTGTCACTTGGGTTTTTTGCCACCCATGGACCTATCCCTGCGAGGTGCCAGTATGCGTGTAATACCGCTAGTTTGCGGAGTTCTCTGTCTCCTCGCTTGCCAGCCTGCCGATGCCGGCCAAAAGAGCGTCACCTTCTACCTGGACGGCGCGCGCGTCGAGCAACTGGCCGTAGCTGTTAATGGTCAGATCGACTATCCCTTGCCTGACTCCTTCACGCCGGGCTCGCTCCGGGTGAAACCGGTTAAGGGCGGTAGCGTGCTGAGGGTGGAGCTGGTTCCCGCTGACCGGGACAGGCGCCGCTCCCGCGACATCGCCAGGCTTGAAGATAGAAAGGGTGAGCTTCAGGTCAGGATGCAGGCGCAAGCCAGCCGGGAAGAGATCTTCAGCGCAGCCGCCAAGTCGCAAAGCGGCAAGGCTATGCGCAAAACCAAGTCGAATCCGGATCCGCTCGACTCTCTGCAGCAGGGTACCGAGTATGCCCTGGCCCGGTTGGACGGCGTCTACCGGAACAAACGCAAGCTCCAGAAAACTCTCGATGCGGTCGACCGTGAGATTGCAGTGGCCAAGAAGGGATCAACCCGCGCCCGGATCTGGCTTTCAGGCGGCAGGGCGACCGTTTCCTACCTGGTGAGCAGCGAGCGCTGGACCCCCTGCTATGATTTCCGCTGGTCTGGTAATGATGCAAGCGGCGAGCTGCTGCTGCATGCGAGGCTTCCGCATCCCGAGAAGGGGGTGCGGTATCTGGTCTCGAATGGCACGGCCGCGCAGGGACTCACTGCTAAACCGGTAATCGGGAATTTCCCCACCTTATCCCGATTCCAGCTGACCCTTCAAAGCAGCGACCGCACCCGGGAGCCGCCCTCGAACTTCGCCTTCGACGCTCTCCAGGCTGGCCTGCCGCCGGGAGAGGCTGCTGTTTTCTGGCGCGGCGAGTATCTGGGAAGCGGCCAGTTTTCCGGAGGAGGGGCCTCTGAACTATCCATCACCAGGTAGCGTTGAGCCCCGGATGCTGAAGGAGTTTGTCTTGTTCGCGCAGAGATGGAACTCTCTTGCCTTTCCAGGATTAAGATGTTATAAGGAACGCATTTTTGCAATGCAACACTAACGTGTGAAAAGGAGGAGATATGCCAGCAACAGTCTCAGATTTCGCAACGGCGCTTGAGGTAGGCCGCCCCCCCAACGTTACCCGGCTTTTTCCGAACTCCAAGGCCCTCCTTGTGAGCGGAAAAGTAATCGACCGGGCAATGAATGCTAAGGGGCACGCCCTGGCACTCGCCGCCAATGGTAGGAATCATTTCGTTATCCGCGGTGTGTTGGCCGCGGCCCAAAAGGCAAACGCCGCAGTCATTATCGAGATCGCCAAATCAGAGGGTGGCCAAAAGGCTTACTGCCCGGTCAACTACTGGAACATGGCGCGTCAGGTTGACGCCGTTGCCAACGAACTGGGCATCACGGTGCCGATCGCCATCCATGCCGACCACTACGGCATCAAGGGCGCTGCCGACATCGCATCCGCCAAAGTAGAGATCCCGAGCATGTTCGACGCCGGTATCACATCTATCGCAATCGATGCCTCACATCTTCCCGATGAAGAAAACCTGCTGGCCAACCTGGAACTGACCGGGTACATTCCCGCCTGGGCCGGTCTGGAGACCGAAGTCGGCGAGATCAAGGGATCGCAGGGGCTATCCACCGTCTCTGAGGCGCTCTTCCTGATCAGGGGGCTCAACGCCAGCGATATCTTCCCTGACTGGATCGCCCTCAATAACGGCACCACCCACGGCATCGAGGCAAGCGACGCAGGGATCCAGGTCGAGCTGACCGCCGAGATCCATGAGGCACTCACGACCTACGGCGTGAACGGCGCGCAGCACGGCACTTCTGGCAACAGCTACGACAGGCTGCGCCAGATTGCCACCAAGACCCGCACCACCAAGGCAAACGTCGCCACCGCGCTGCAGATGATTTCCTGGGGCCTCGAAGTCAACGACTACGGCAACGCCAAGCTCGATCCTAACGGCAACTTCATCAAAGTTCAGAGTGAAGGAATGACCGAGGAGCTTTGGGCCGAGATGGTCGCCTTCGCCGACTCCAAAGGCTGGAAGAAGGGTGATTACAAAAACCTCAACCTTCCTTTCGAGAACAAGCTGCTGGCCCAGCCCAAAGAGGTGCGTGAGCGGATGGCGAAGCGGGTCGAGGATTTTGCCTACAAACTGATGACCGACGTCTTCAATTGCGCTGACACCGCGCCGCTTGGCATTGCCGCCATCATCGCTGCCGGCTCCTACGATCTGGGTCCCAAGGGAAAGCGGATCGAGAACCCGGCCCAGTGGACCAAAGAAATGCTCCCGATGCAGGCGAAGGGGCTCTCTAAGGACAAGGGACCGGCCGGAAACTTCGAAGACTAGGATTTCTGACTAATTACCTGAATAAAATCAAGGGGGCCTTGGCCCCCTTTTTTAACACGGCAGATGAAAGGGGATCATCATGCAAGAGAGGCGAAACTTTTCCCGGGTGGACTTCAGAGTGTCGGCGTTACTGCAAAGCGAGGGGGTGGCTATCAAGGCCGAGGTTAAGGACGTGAGTCTGCATGGCCTGTACCTGGAGACGCCGGAGCTGCTGCCCCTCGGCACGCCGGTGGAACTTACCATCTACCTATCCTCCACACCCGACCCAATCGTCATCAACGTGAGCGGAGTGGTGGCGAGACTGGTACCAGGTGGCATCGGCTGCGCCTTCGAGAAAATCGATGTCGATTCCTTTGCCCACCTGCGCAGCATCATCGCCTATCAGGGCGGGGATGAATCCAGGGTCATGGCCGAGTTCGCCGAGTACTATACTCGGAAGGAAAACCATGACTGACGCTGCACCCCTGCCCGACCTGGCTCATTTGCACAACTGGTTTGCCTCCTACTGCAACTCCTTCCGTAGCGCCGACACGGATTTGCAGCGCAACTTCGACCTGAAGGAGCTGCATACCCGCAACGTCTGCAAGGCAGCGATTCTGATCGCGCAGGGAGGAGGGGCTAGGCGCCAGATGCTTGCCGAAGCGGCCGCCCTTTGCCACGACCTGGGTCGTTTTCCCCAATTCCGCGACTTTCGAACCTTCAAAGACAGCGATTCTCTCAATCACGCCCACCTCTCCGTCCAAATCATCAAGCAAAACAGCCTGCTGGACTTCCTTCCCGCACATGAACGCGAAAGCGTCATCATCGCGGTGCGGATGCATAATGTCTTCAAGGTGCCCGCAGGGCTCCCGCCACAGACCGACGACCTGTTGAAGCTGGTGCGGGATGCGGATAAGCTCGATATCTGGCGTGTATTCATCGAATACTTCCACGCACCAGAGGGCGACCGGGCATCCGGCGCGGGGCTTGGTTTCCCTGACCTGCCCACCTGCTCGCCCGAAGTGCTGGAGGCGATCAGCGCGCAAGAGCTGGTCCAGCTGTCCAGCATGAAAAGTCTCAATGATTTTAAGCTGCTGCAACTATCTTGGGTGTACGATATTAACTTTCAGAACACGCTGCGGCTGATTAAAGAGAGGGGAGTGCTGGAGCAGTTGGCTGCCACTCTTCCGCGGGGACCGGCGATTCTTGATGCTGTGGCCCTGGTGCGGGATTACCTGGAGCGCAGGCTGGATGCTTCCTGACGCTCTTTATCAATTTTGTTGCCTCTCCGCTTCGCCGCCGTGTATAAAGGGGAAGGAGGCTGCCGTGGAACTGCACTATGTAAGATTATTTTTCAGCTTTACCCTGAACGCCGATCTCATCGATCCCTATGCGCTTTTCGCCTGCCGCTCCGATTTTGATGCCGCCTTCCGCAAAACCGTTTCCTGTCGAAGACTCGATTGCACCGGCTGCCTTTCCAGCATTAGCTGTTCCTATCCGGCGAACTTCGGGCAGATAATCGCACGCGATCCCGAAGCGGTCAGGCGCCATCAGAAGCCGCCCCTCCCATTTGTATTCCTGTTTCCCGTAATTCCTCCGGCACCCAATTGCGGTAAAGCCTTTGAGTGCGCCCTCACACTTATGGGAAGCGCCGTCCAGCAGGCGGATTGCTATATTGCCGCGGTCAGACTGCTCCTGGAAAAGATGCAGGCATCGATTGTCAGGGTCGAGGCGGAATCTCCAGGCGGCGGACGTGCATCTGTAGCGGCCGGAGCCACACCCGAACTACCCCTCTTGGGCGCGCTCGACCCGACCTTATCCGGACCGCTTGCCCCGGACACCCTAGCTATCACTCTTACTACGCCAATAAAACTGATGCACGACGGGCGACTTCTCAAGTCCTTCACCTTTTCCCAATTTGCCCGTGCGCTGATGCGGCGTATCTCCTCTCTTGCTTACTATTATGAAGGGGCCGAGCCGCCGCTCGATTACCGCTGGCTCTCTCAATGCAGCGAGGCGGTGGAGACGGTCTCATCAGAGTGCCGCTTTGTGTCCTGGTCCGGACGCCCCGCGGGGATCATCGGCACTACACGTTTTCAAGGCGATCTGGAGCCGTTTCACCTGCTTTTACAGTTGGGCCAGGCGACACAGCTTGGTAAGGGGGCTTCCTTCGGATTTGGCTCCTATCGGATTGAACGCTAGCACCCAACCCGCGCACCTCTCCCAGAGGGCGAGGGTATGCCTTATCCCTTCTCCCTCCGGGAGAAGGTGCCCCGAAGGGGCGGATGAGGGAAGTTGCCACAGAGCGCAGGACCCGAACTGTGACAAGGTTCGGAAATTTCCTTTCATTCGTGAGCTGCTCTCTGTCACGTACTGGGCCAATTCTTCCCCCGGCCTCCATTCTCAAAGAGCGAGACAGGCACGAGCAAAATTCGGGAAATTAGCACGGACCGGGTACCCGATTCTGCATTACTTTAAACTGAGAGCAGGAGGGGTAAAACGGAGATAATTTCCTCCCTAAACCTCACCGTTTTTACCTCCGATTCTAACGATAGCCCCCGGCACCCCTTCCCCATTAGTTTTACTCCCTTCCCCTGTTGACGCTGATCCCGCATCATTGGCGGCGCTACCTTGTAATCGGTAGCACCTCGGTTAGAATACCCAAGTGGAAAAAATCGTTAGAGCAACTCAAGGAGCCTTTTCATGGGGCAGACGATCTGGAAGCCACTGCTGATTACCGCGATGCTCGTCCTGCTGCTCGACCTGTTTTACAGCTCGGTTGTGAAGCAGTCGGCCGAGCGCGGGGTCGAGATCAGCTACAGCCGTTTCAGGGATGAACTGTCAGCGGGTAATGTGAAGAAGGTAACTCTCAGGGGATACAACCTGAGGGGCGAATTCCGTGCACCGGCTAAAGTCCCAACCGCCGTGCCGGACCCGAAGGGGAAGCTGGTGGAAACCACTCTCTTCAGCACCTATGTACCTTCCATGGACGATCCCACACTGCTGCCTCAGCTCAACAATCAGAAAGTGGAGGTGAAGGTGGTATCGGCTGAGGGATCCGCTGCCGGCAATCTTTTACTCTATATGCTTCCCTGGTTGCTCATTATCGGCGTCTGGTGGTTCGTGATGAGAGGGATGAAGTCGCAGGGACCGGGGGGCATGATGGGCGGGTTCGCTCGCTCTGGCGCCAAGGCTCACACCTCCTCTGAGCGTATCGATGTCACCTTTGCCGACGTAGCTGGGATGGAGGAGGCGAAGCAGGAGTTGCGCGAGGTGGTCGATTATCTGAAAGAGCCGAAAAAGTATGAGAACATCGGCGGCAAAGTCCCGAAGGGGGTGCTGCTGGTGGGTCCCCCCGGCACCGGCAAGACCCTTTTGGCCAGGGCTGTGGCCGGGGAGGCGGGGGTGCCGTTTTACTCAATTTCCGCGTCTGCCTTTATCGAAATGTTTGTGGGAGTAGGGGCCAGTCGGGTAAGGGATCTTTTCGCCAGCGCCCGTAAGGTGGTGCCGAGCATCATCTTCATTGACGAGCTGGATGCGGTCGGTAGGAGCCGCGGCGCCGGTTTCGGCGGCGGACACGACGAACGGGAGCAGACCCTGAACCAGCTCCTCTCCGAGATGGACGGCTTCGATCCGCATACCGAAGTGGTTGTCCTCGCCGCCACCAACAGGCCGGACGTGCTCGACCCCGCTCTGCTTCGGCCCGGGCGCTTCGATCGCAACGTAGTTATCGAGCGCCCTGACTGGCGGGACCGGGAGAAGATCCTCAAGGTACACACCAGGAAAATTCCGCTGGCGGCGGACGTCGACCTGTCGGTAATAGCCAGAGGTACCCCCGGGATGACCGGCGCCGACCTGGAGGGACTGGTGAATGAGGCTGCCATTCTCGCCGCGCGTGGCAACGAGCTTGTTGTGACACTCGAACAACTGGAGCGGGCCAAGGACAAGATCCTCATGGGAGGCGAGCGGCACATGGTCATTTCCGACGAGGAAAAGCGCATCACGGCCTATCATGAGGCGGGGCACGCCCTGGTGGCGCGCCTGTTGCCGAGCACCGACCCGGTCCACAAGGTGACCATCCTGCCCAGGGGGCGCGCACTGGGCGTGACGCAGCAACTGCCCGAAGACGACCGCTATCACTACCCGCGCACTTACCTGGTGAACCGTCTCTGTGTGGCGCTGGGGGGGCGGGTCGCGGAACGGCTGGTCTTCAACGACATATCTTCCGGTGCTCAGAGCGACCTGAAGCATGTGACCGAGCTTGCCGAGAAAATGGTGTGTCAGTGGGGTATGAGCGAGAAGATCGGCGCCATGACTTTTTCCAGAGGGGAAGAACACCCGTTTCTCGGCATGAAGCTGGCCGAAGAAAAAACCTTTTCCGAGGAGATGGCCTGGCTGATCGATCAGGAGATAGCGGCGTTGATTCGGGGGGCTGAGGGGAAGTCGCAGGAGTTGCTTGCCGCTAATCGAAAAAAGCTGGATGCCCTTGCCCTGGCGCTTCTCGAGGAGGAAACGCTGGACGGTGCGCGGGTGGATGAGATTTTGTCGGCGGCCTGACCGGCGGCCGGTCGCGCAGGTGCATTCTTTGGCGTCAAGGAAAACAAGCACGCAGTTGGAACTAGGGAATGAAAAGAGGGCGAGGGTAGGGGAGCGGGGCGGATCCGCCTGCAGCCGAAAAGATAACGACCACGCCGGTGCCGGCCCCACGGCCATCTAATAAATAATGATGTATCCCTTCTTGGAAGCAATCCCGGTTATCTCAAGAGTGTCCTTGATCTGGTAGGTCTCTCCATCCAACGTGTAGATGTATCCGCCGTTGCCGTCCGGAATGGCGGACTCCAATAATGCCTCGAAAGTCGCAGTCTTTATAGTTTCCATGGCCGCCACTATAACATCTCTTCCCTCGCCGGTAAAGTACCTACATTGTTTGCAATAAACCTTTTTTATGGCATAGTACTCTCTGCTCAAAATCAACCCGACCAGATGCTGTCTTAATAAATGAGTTCTTGGAGTGTCACTCTCAGCTGAACGGCTCTTTGCTGTGCTTTGAGAGGATGGTGTTCAACAAAAGCTCCTACAGTGCAAGTTCCATCTATGTGAAGTTCGGCACAGCAACAGAGCCATCGCTGTTGATCCAGTATTGCCGGTTCCTGCAGTTTCCTTTGACTGTGGAATTCAACTTTTGATGTGAATCAGCTTGGGAAATGCGCCCTTTGACACCGTCAGTGCTTTATGGCGGCACACGAGTATGGGTAAAGGCCAATGGAGAAGTGCTGCAAGCCCGGCACAGTCCTGGCGCAGATCTGAAATTTCAATGCTATCGAGGAGTTCATGGTGAGACAAAGAAAGAGCGGGGTCCTTTTGCATCCGAGCTCCCTGCCAGGGCCCGGCGGCATCGGCTCCTTCGGGGATGAAGCGCGCCGCTTCGTTGATTTCCTTCACAAGTCCGGGCAGTCGCTCTGGCAGATCCTTCCCCTTGGCCCCACGGCCTACGGCAACTCGCCTTACTCCTGCTACTCCGCCTTCGCCGGAAACCCCCTTTTCATAAACCTTGAGGCCGTGGTGGATGACGGGGACCTCCTGCCGCAAGACCTGAAATCGGAACCGGCCACCGAGCGGGTCGATTACGGCGCGGCTGAAGTGTATAAGTTGGGCCTATTGAAGCAGGCTGCTGCCCGTTTCTTTGCCGAGGCAGCTCACAAACGCAAGGAAGAATTCTGGCAATTCTGCGATACCACATTTTGGCTGCAAGACTACGCCCTCTTTATGGCGCTAAAGGAGCAGTTCAAGGGGGAGAGCTGGAAGGACTGGCCCGACGCGCTGGCAAAACGCGAGGTCGCCGCGCTGGCAGGTTGGAGCGAGAGGCTGGGTCTTGCCGTCGGCGAACAGAAATACCTGCAGTGGCAGTTCGCGCGCCAGTGGAAAAAGCTTAAAAGTTACGCCAACGTACTCGGCATATCGATAGTTGGTGATCTCCCTATCTTCGTCGCCTACGATTCTTCCGACGTCTGGGCTAACCCGCACCTGTTTCACCTGGACGAGAAGGGGGTGCCGATCGTGGTTGCCGGCGTACCTCCCGACTACTTCAGCAAGACAGGCCAGCTCTGGGGCAACCCGCTCTATAACTGGGACACTATGGCAGAGGAAGGTTACAGCTGGTGGATCGCCCGCTTGCGTAACGACCTCTCGCTCTACGACATGGTTCGCATCGATCACTTCCGCGGTTTCGAGGCATTCTGGGAAATCCCGATGTGGGAGAAAACGGCCATCAACGGACGCTGGGTCAAGGGCCCGGGAGAAGCGCTCTTCCACGCACTGCGCAACGCACTCGGTAACCTCCCGATCATTGCAGAGGACTTGGGCGTGATTACGGCAGAGGTTGAGGCACTTCGCGACCAGTTCGGCTTTCCAGGGATGAAAATCTTGCAGTTCGCCTTCAGCTCCGGGCCGGACAATCCCTACCTGCCGCATAACCACGTCAGGCCCTGCGTCATCTACACCGGTACCCACGACAACGATACGACCGCAGGATGGTTCGAAACCATGAAGGCGAAGGAACAAAAGACAGTTCTGTCCTACTTCGATCGGGACAAAGAAGACATCGTCTGGCAGATGGTGCAATGCTCCCTTGCCTCCGTTGCCGATTACTCCATCACGCCGATGCAGGATCTGCTGGAATTGCCGACCAGCGCAAGGATGAACGTCCCCGGGGTAGCAGGTGGGAACTGGAGTTGGCGCTGCCCCGCCGAAGCCTTTACAGCGAAGCTCGCCACCAAACTGGCGCGTGCCACGGAGTTGTACGGCAGACTTCCGGACTAAATTGGCTGTGTCGGCCGAATATCGTAGGGGACTTAAAAGCTCCCCTCCCTTCATGGGAGGGGCTGGGGGAGGGTAAGGCTGCTAAAGACTCCATAATGATTGCAGCACCCAAGGCAAATCCCCCCCACCCCCCTTTGTCAAAGGAGGGTGTATGGAAAGCTGAAAGTTGCCGAAAGAGAGTGAGTTGCCGAAAGAGAGTGAGTTGTCGAAAGAGAGTGAGTTGTCGAAAGAGAGTGAGTTGTCGAAAGAGAGTGCCGGGCAGCTAGTTGAACAGTGGTCAACCCAGCATCAGCAAAATAGTTGACAGATCAGATGACGTTTTGTATAGGTTTACACCATCTTTGTTTACTAAAACAGTACGTAAAAGGACAGGAGATAACTACATGTCAGAGAATTCCCTTGGATTTAATACCCTCGCACTCCATGCCGGTCAGGAAGTAGATCCGACCACGCTGTCCCGTGCGGTACCGATCTACCAGACCTCCTCGTACGTCTTCAAGAGCGCCGAGCATGCGGCGAACCTGTTCGGGCTGAAGGAATTCGGCAATATATATACACGCCTGATGAATCCGACAACTGACGTGCTCGAGAAGCGCATTGCCGAACTGGACGGCGGCGTCGCGGCGCTCGCAGTAGCTTCGGGGCAGGCGGCTACCACCTACGCGGTCCTCAACATCGCTAGCGCGGGCCAGAACATCATCTCCACCAGCTACCTTTACGGCGGCACATATAACCTGTTCCACTACACGCTCCCGAAGCTCGGCATCACGGTCAAGTTCGTAGACTCCTCCGATCCCGAGAACATCCGTAAGGCGATTGACGAGAACACCCGCCTGGTCTACAGCGAGGCGATCGGCAATCCGAAGAACAATGTCGATGATTTCGAGGCGATTGCTAAGGTTGCTCACGATGCCGGTATCCCGTACGTGGTGGACAACACCGCCGCGACCCCTTACCTGTTTCAGCCGCTTAAGCATGGAGCGGACATCGTTGTCTATTCGCTTACCAAATTCATCGGCGGGCACGGCACCAGTATCGGCGGCTGCGTGGTCGACGGCGGTACCTTCCCTTGGAACAACGGGAAATTCCCGGAGTTCACCGAGCCGGATCCCTCCTACCACGGCCTCAAGTTCTGGGACGCGCTGGGGAATATCTCCTACATCATCAAGATGAGGGTGGAACTGCTGCGTGACATGGGCGCCTGCATCTCACCGTTTAACTCCTTCCAGATCATCCAGGGGATGGAAACTCTCCACGTCAGAATGCAGCGCCACGTAGAGAATGCCCAGAAGGTTGCGGAGTGGCTGGAGCAGAGTCCGCTGGTAAGCTGGGTAAATTATCCGGGGCTGGAAAGCCACAAAGATAACGCCAACGCTAAGAAGTATCTGACCAACGGTGCGGGCGCCATCATCGGTTTCGGTATCAAGGGCGGACTTGCAGCTGGAACCAAGTTCATCGACAGCGTGAAGCTGTTGTCGCACTTGGCCAATATCGGCGACGCGAAGAGCCTGGTGATCCACCCGGCATCCACTACACACCAGCAGTTGACCCCTGAAGAGCAGCTGGCCTCGGGCGTGAGCCAGGACTTCATCAGGCTTTCGATCGGTATCGAGGATGTGAAGGACATCATCGCCGACATCGAGCAGGCGCTGCAGGCGGCGCAGGCATAGTATATATTGTTAGTAGAGTGACTGAGTAGATAAGTAAGAGCTGCCAGATGAATGTCTGGCAGCTCTTACTATATAAGGGGGTCGCTTCTGTAGGAGCGGCATTCCTGCCGCGAAGCGCAACTCCCCTAGAACACAGCAGGATGCGGCTCTACCGGATCAGCCCGAAAGCGGTCTTAGTCAAAACTAACTATAAAGGCGTTGACGCTCGGGAATGCTTTTGTTATAAACACACCTCGCTGATGAAGAAGCGCTTCCGACAAACGAAACGCTTCTTCGCAGGGCAGCTCTTTCAAGCCGAATATGAACCACGAGGAAAAAGACTCAGAGCTCAAGTACCTAACGGTGCGCGACTCTTAAGTCCGGATTGATCCACTGGATCAGCCCTCCGAAAAAACCTTGAAACTTTCGGTTGACAGGTTGATCCGGTTCATGTAGGTTGTCGAATCTGTCGCAGCAACCAAGCGGCT
>Ga0209317_1002226_pt1 | contig 14445 bp, 13 predicted proteins | sample RifGroB2_FD_183994 | JGI IMG/M metagenome (GOLD analysis project Ga0209317, IMG submission 183994) | Soil microbial communities from Rifle, Colorado, USA - Groundwater B2 (SPAdes) (version 2) | ecosystem: Environmental > Terrestrial > Soil > Unclassified | place: Rifle, Colorado | collected... | reverse complement strand
ATAGACGGTGGCGGCGCCGTGCTCCTTGAGGGCCAGCGCCGCCTGGGTGAGCGTGCCGGCTGTATCGATCATGTCGTCCAGGATGATGGCGATCTTCCCTTTGACGTCACCGATCAGGTGCATGATCTCCGCGACGTTCGGGCCGGTGCGGCGCTTGTCGATGACGGCCAGCGTGCAGCCAAGCCTCTTGGCGAAGGCCCTGGCGCGCTCGGTACCGCCCGCGTCGGGCGAAACCATGACCAGGTTGTCCAGGTCGGCGGCGAAGCGGCTCTTGAGGTGCGACAGGAGCACCGGAGCGGCATAGAGGTTGTCCACCGGGATATTGAAGAACCCCTGGATCTGCCCTGCGTGCAGATCGACGGTGACCACCCTGTCGGCACCCGCGGTCGTTATCAGGTCCGCCACGAGCTTCGAGGTGATCGGGGTCCTCGGCGCCGCCTTGCGGTCCTGGCGCGCGTAACCGTAGTACGGGATCACCGCGGTGATGGTCGCCGCGGAGGCCCTTTTCAGGGCATCCATCATGATGAGCAGTTCCATCAAGTTGTTGTTGGTCGGGCTGCAGGTCGACTGTACCACGTAGATATCCCGGCCACGCACGTTCTCGCCGATCTCCACCATGATCTCGCCGTCGGAGAAGGTTCTCACCTTCGCCTTGCCAAGGGGCACCTTGAGGCAGTCACAGATCTTCTCTGCCAGAATCGGATTCGAGTTACCGCTGAACACCCTGATCTTGTTTTCCATTAAAGCTCTGGCCCCTCGTGACATCTTTATTTAAGTAACTGCCTGCCGGCCGGCCTTCAAAGACGGCTACCAGACACCACAAATCCAGGAAACGCTACTTAATACAATAGTTGGCACCTGAAGTCAATCGAAAAGCTGTCGCGAAGGGGTGATCTTGCTCCCCGCGTGGCTCTCCGTGGCGCACAGGCGCCCCCGCCGTCAAATCGTGAATCTTTTCAAAGGTTAGGGCAGTATAACGTTGACAAAATTACCTATAGTTATGTAGTTTGACTGACGATAAGGAACCTGCCGACCATCTACATACAGTGCGAGGAGGGAATCGATCATGGATAAGCGGCGTTTTCACCGGGTAAAATGCATTGCTCCCGGGGAACTGGTACACAATGAAATGGAATACAAGTGCCGCCTGGAAAATGTCTCTTTAAGGGGCGCCCTCATCAGCGCGAATGAGTGCATCATGGTGCCTCTTGGCGAATCCTGCCTCTTCTCCGTCTCCCTTGAGCCGGGGACTTCCCCGCTGCTCGTCACGGTAAATATCGTGCACTGCTTCTTTTCCATGGTGGGCGTCAAATTCGTTGCCTTCTCCGGCGATGCCGAGTCCCGGCTTTTTGACTTCCTGAAGCGAACAACCACGGAACCGGTGAAACTCATGGAGGAGTGGGAGACGATAGTGGAGAGAAGGGAAGCACTTCAAGAAGAAAGCCTTTCTCGATCCGCCGCGACGGCTTCCTGAAACTTCCCCCACGGGGATGAAGCCCCTGCCTGCCGGGCGCGGCAGCAGATCGAAAGAGTCTCCGCAAGTTAACTGGGCAGGAGATGACGGCATACCCGAGATGACGGGATGGATGAGACGGATCGCAGGGGAAGGCACAGACGGGGATAAAAATAGTTCCAACGTTACCGGATGGCTCTCATCAGTGGTCCCGGCCACCGCAGCACCGGACCCGCCACTCATAGGGAAGACAGCTGTTGATGTTGAGGACCTCCTCAGCCAGCGCAAAACTCTTATATCTCGCGGAAACCTGCTCCAACTTGCACTTCAACTTGATCAGCGCATCCAGGCTCCCCGACATTGCGTACTCGTTGTACAACTGCATTACCTTGATGAATATGGTATCGATTGATTCATCAGCCGAAAAAGCCTCAGCCTCTCTTCCATCCGGGCTCTGCTGTTCACCTATATCAGATACGCCCTGCATGGCAGCAGATTGTTGGGCCTCACGCATAAAGCGCCTCAGGGCGTCTCTGTCAATCTCATATCTGGCGTTACCTATTTCAAGAATACTCTTGACCATAACATCCCCTTCCGCATTTCAGGTATCGCTGATAAATCCATGACGCTTTCCGGTGCCTGTTTGCCAAGTACATAGTACATTTCGGCAAAGGGTTACGGGACTTTAGGACTTTTGCCACAGATAGTGCGAAAGTCTTGACGATCAACCAGCAGGGAAGTCGTTTTTTGCCAGCCACAGGGAAATCCTGACAGGTGAAAAGCAGCCTTGACATGCCACGTACCTTGGGTTATGGTTCCTCAAAATTTCAACATAGACTTCTAGATAAACGACAATACTAAACCATCCGCGAGGATGGGACGGAAAGCCTACAGGGTCTCATCGAGACAGCCGGGTCGCCGAAATATCATATCGATATTGAGGCCCCGGCTTTTTTGTTGCCTAAACGCCAACGCGCAAAAAAGAAACCTCTTCACGCTCCTTCCGGTGCCCCAGTGAATCCGCCCGCTAAATCGAGAGACAGAAACCGCTACCAAGGGGGAAGAAATGGATAAAAAGCTCTTCATCACCACCATGGCCGCTGCAGCCATGATCGCCTCACTCGGCATCCACGGACCGGATCTCGCGTGCGCCGGGCCTGTCGACATCAGCATCCAGCTCGGGGCATACCTGCCGGCACCGCCAGGCGTGAGCATCCATGTGGAGGCAGGCCGACCTTACTACGTCGAGAACAACAGGCGGGTCTACATGAAGAAGAAGAGCAAAGGGGACAGGGGGAAGCACCTGGGGTACGAGGAGCGGGGACGGAAGAAAGGGCACGGCAAAAAGAACGGCCGCGATTAACAGATCGAGCAAAAGGAGAATTGTCCATGAGACAACGAACCACTCATTTCAGAACGATGCTCGTCACTATCTGCGCAATGGCGGCGGTTTTTGCCTATCTGGCCGGCTGCAGCGGCGGCGGCAGCGACTCTGCCAAGGGAACGCTGAAGCTCTCCATCACCGACAAGCAAAGCGACCAGTTTGCCGAGGTGATCGTCGCCATACGCGAGATACGCGTGGTCCCGGTCGGAAGGGAGAATGCGGACGATGACGATCCGGGCCTTCCCGTGCTTGCCAGCTTCAGCACCCCCAAGGTGATCGACATCATGAAACTGCAGTTCGTCCAGGAGTCCCTGGGCGAGATCATCCTCCCTGCCGGCGACTACAGCCAGATCCGGCTCATCCTGGAGCCAAACCCCTCCGGGAACCAGCAGCCGGTAAACTACCTCACCCTCAATACCGCCCCCACGGCGAGAATCGCCCTCGACACACCAAGCGGCCAGCAGTCCGGATTGAAGGTGAAGGGGCCTATCGAGGTCAAAGCCGGCGTCATCAATGCGGTAATGATAGACTTCGATCCCAACACGGCCATAGTCTCCCGCGGCGCAAGCGGCGGCTACAACCTGAAGCCGACCGGCATCAGGATGCTGCAGCTCTCAAGCGAACTGCAGCAGTTCGGTTCGATCCTCGGCAACGTCAGCTCGACTTTCAAGGACTGGTCCAGTGCAACAGTCGCCATCAGGCGCCGCGGCGCCATAAACGACAGCGACCCCATCGCCGCAGGACGCATCTTCTCCAGCTACACCAGTGCGAGATGGCAGGCCCCCTTCTCGGCGTTCGTCCCTGCCAGCACAGGTTCGGTCAACTACAAGGCCTTCGTAACCGCCAACGGGTTCGCGCTCTACTCCTCGCATGCCGTAGGGGTCGTACAGGGGCAGGCGACCGATCTCGGCGAGATCACACTGGCGCCACAATAAGCAAGAACGAAAAAGCCGGTTCTCCCAGCGAACGGGAGGACCGGCTTTTGTAGGAGCGGCATTCCTGCCGCGATTGTCTTCAGCCACAGGAGCACTTATGCCTATCATCGAGTGGAATGTGAATTTCCTGGTTGGGATTCAGGAGATCGACCGGCATCACAAGCATCTGGTGAATTCCCTTAATGAGGCCTATGACCGGTTCAGGGAAGGAAAAGAGATCGAGCTGTCGTTTCTGCAGGAGCTGGTCGACTATGCAGCACATCACTTTGCCTGCGAAGAGAGCTGGATGAAGAAGACCTCGTATCCGAACCTTGCCGCCCACCAGGAAGAGCATGCGTTATTTACCAGCAGGGTCTGCGAGTTCAAAAGGGAGTACAAGCGCAATGCAAGGATATCGGTGGAGTTGCTCTGGTTCCTGTGCAACTGGGTGACGCACCACATACGCGAGACCGACGCCGAGTTCGGACGTTTCGTGGATGTGCACAAGATCCGGTCCAGAAGGGCTGGACTCTGACCCGGTTTGCCTTCGATTCCTGCACGGCATCGCTCGTTGCGCTCACAATGACTATCTGTCTGGTACTGTGCATAATGCACGGACTATTTTCACCGCCTACAGGTGGTAAACGATAATACTCAACCATCCGCGAGGATGGGGCGGAAAGCCTACAGGGTCTCACAGAGACAGCCGGGTTGCCGAAATATCATCAGATATTCAGCCCCGGCTTTTTTACGTCCGGTGCCGGGGAAAACCGGAAGCACAAATTCAGTCTATTTGGATGAGACATCGAGGAGGAGCTCACGTTATGAAACGGATTAACTTTATGGTGACTGTATTCACCGCCCTGCTGTTCAGCATGTCCCTCACCCCTGCCTTCGCGGACACGGAGTCGCGGAAAATCGAGGATTGCGTCGAGGTTGTCAAGGCGATCAAGGCCATCCCCGAGGAGGGGATTCCCCCGGTCCTGCTGAAGGATGCCCAGGGTATCATGATCATCCCTGGCGTCATCAAGATCGGTTTCGTCATCGGTGGCAGATACGGCTCCGGCATCCTCACGGTGCGAGACGAGAAAGGGAACTGGACCGACCCGGTCTTTGTCAAGATCGCCGGCGGGAGCCTTGGGTGGCAAATCGGAGCGGAGTCGACGGACCTCATATTGGTGTTCAAAACCAAAAGGAGCGTAGAAGACATATTCAAAGGGAAGTTCACCCTGGGTGCCAACGCCTCCGTGGCAGCGGGCCCCGTAGGGCGAAGCGCCTCAGGGGCGACCGACGTGACGCTGAAGACGGAGATCTACTCGTATTCGCGCAGCCGCGGGCTCTTTGCAGGGATCTCCCTTGACGGTGCAGCCCTCATGATTGACCATGACGCCAACGCCTCGTTCTACGGGAAGTTTCTTGACCCAAAGGAGATCGTGGCAGGTGCTGCCGGGAAGCGGACACCGGCGGTCATGGAACTGATGCAGCTGCTGTAAAGGCGTTCCCGCCAACTCAAAGGGGGTGCCCCACCTCGTCGTTTGCAGGTGGGAGCCCCTGGGTTGGCCCTGAGGCAACTCAGGCCTCCTCTCAAGGGCGGTTTGTTACGGAAATGGCGGGGAGATATGAGGCTGAAAAAAGGACTAATTCTGTTTGTAGTGATCTCAGTCAGTGGGTGTGCCGCCGCTCCCGTTAAAATCGACCGGAAAAGCAAACTAGCCCCGGTCCGCAAGGCTTACACGGGGTACAATGATTGCTTGAAACAGAACCTGAAAGCGTATTTGAAGCCGAAAGCAGTACCTAAAAAAATTGCCGATGCAGTGGCCATCAAATGCGAACCCCGGCTGGTCGACTACAAGTTAGCGGTGAGGGAATTCTACGCTAAAGGACTGGACCCCAAAATGGAGGGATACGAAGATCTTCTGCGAACGAAGCCGGAAAGCCACGCCGGCAGGGTCAGGGAGAAGGGGAAAAGAGCCACCATCACCAGAGTGAGGGAAGTACGTAAAGCATCGGTCAACCAGCCAAACGAGATAGACCGCAAGGCCGCGCCAACCCTCTGACAGTCTCCCTTTTGCCTTCGTAACCCTTTAGGGCGTTGTCCAGTCCTGAGATTTTCCGCAGCTTTTTACCCCTCACTGGAATCGGGGAGATTTGAGGAGGGAGGTACGAACCGAGTGGGACAAAGCGAAACAATTAAGTATTTTTTACCGAACCTCTTGAGTTACCTGTCGGCTGTGATAATGTACCGTGACGAAAAATTAACCGGTCGACAGGAGGCGTCACATGAAACAGGCGTATCTGCGGTTACGTTGTGTCCTGGTTTTTATCACCTGCTTACTCGCTGCCTGCGGAGGTGGCGGGGACGGAAGTCCCACAGCCTCTACCACGGTTAGCGGTGTCGCGTCAAAGGGGCCGATTCTCGGCGGCAATGTAAACGTCTATGCGGTCAACGCGGACGGTTCTCGAGGCAGGCTGCTCGGCACCGCGACAACCAGTACGACAGACGGGAGCTATCAGGTCAACGACCTGGGCTACAACGGCAATATAATCGTTGTGGTGACCGAGGGTACCTACGTCGACGAAGCGACCGGCATAACGCTTCCCAACCCAGGGCTTAAGGCTGCCTTGCCGAGCGCGACCGGCGCGGTGAAGGTTGCCGTCACTCCCCTGACCGATGTCGCGTTCAAGCAGATGAGCTCGGCATCCGGCGGATTCTCCTCTGCCAACATCACTACCTTCAACTCGGTGGTGAGTACTGCCTTTGGGGTGGACATCATCGGCACGCAACCGGTGAACGCAACCGACGCGACCGCGATCGCGGGCGCCGGGCAGGCTGCCATCGATTACGGTGTAGCCCTGGCCGCCATTTCCAAGATGGTCGACAACGGGGCTGCCACCGATGTGGCAAACGCCATCCAGCAGATCAAGGCCGACCTCTCCTCGGCCACCCCGCAGCTGACCACCACCGGTCCCGCCCTCTCTCAGGCGATAAGCGACATGACGGGCGGAGCCGACCCTGTACTCGCCCCGACCATCACCGCCGGAACCATCTCCATCGACAACTCCATAGACTTTTTCAGCGGACATTCCGTGAACCCGCCGGCCAACGCTTCCGGGGTGATGCAGGCCAAAGCGATGATAGGCGACCTGCGCAACACGGTACTGTCTGTCATCAACTACCAGACCGGCGAGGTGACGGCGGCCCTGCAGACTCCGTTCAATGCAACCGTCCAGGAGATCGAAACCGTCATCCAACCCGAGCTGACGGTCGCAGCGGACCGCCTCGGCTGGGTGGCCACATCCCTTGGGAGCATCCAGGGCCTTGGCGCCAACCAGAGCTACACCTTTACCGACCCGGTGAACCATCCGGGAGAGACCCTCACCATAGCAACGGCAGCGACCGGCTTCACTGCGACTACAACCATCGCAAATGCCACCACAACCCTCCTGTCGGGGACGGTTACGGTAAACGACATCCTCGTGCCGACCAGCGGCAGCATGGACATAACGACGCTGAGAACCCAAAGCGGCAACGCGACGGCGTCGCTTGATTTCACCGGCACGATGTCGGGGCTGATCTACACTGCCATAACCCTGACCGGCAATATCACGACCCCCGTTGCCACCTTCGACTTTTCCGACTCCTCCAAGGCGCAGAGGCTGACGGCGAACTTCGCAGCCGTTCCGGGAAGCCCCGACAGCATGATGCTGACCAAGGCGTATTTCAAGGGGGTTGCTGCGACGACCACCGCACGTCTGACGGGCACCATAGACCTGCCGACCCTCGTGTGGAACGCGAATATCAGTCCGACCTCAGGCAATGTCGCCATCCCGACAAGCGCGACCATCAGCGCGACGATAGAGGCACTTGCCAACGGGAATCCCGCCTTGACCCTTACCGGCACACTCACCGGCGCCTTTGCCAATGCCGCGACCTACAACCCGAACATCCAGGAGAGCAGTGCAAACTTCGCGAGTTGGAGCGGGACATTTGACGGCTCCATCGTCGCCGCGGGAAGCGGGCTCAACATAACCACACTGCTAAAGGCGAGCAGGCCCAGCTTCAACACGATAAACTTCGAGGCGAAATATTCGAGAGTCCTGCAGGACGGCTCAACTATTTTCCTGAGCAGCACCGGTACATCCGACCTCGACACGAACATCACAACGGCCAACATGACCAACCAAAACGGCATTCAGGTGGCATTGTCGCACAACGACAACCTGTCCGTCGACAGCAGGCTAAGCGGCACCATCAATACAAGCGGAGGAGAGACGGTCGGCAACTTCTCAACCGTGAGCGGACTTCCGCGGGTAACCTATACTGACGGCTATTTTGAATCGCTCTTCTGATCGGCTGCAGGAGCGGACATAGGAAAGTGAATGTGTGATGCAATTACGGGAGGCCGTCAGGCCTCCCTTTCCATTATTCGCGTAGCGTCACTTGTTGCACCGCTCATCACCCTTATGCTTTTCTCCGCATGGGATGTTTTCGCCGCGCCTCCGCTGACCGGGTACAACCCTGCCCGCCTCCCCTACACACCCAACGGACCTTTCATCGACCTGACGGCCTTTGCCGCAGATACCGCGCTGCCGGTGCTCGGCATCATAGACGACAGTTGGCGAGGCAAGTTCACGCCAAAAGACCACAACACGGCAGATGCTTCCTGGAACGCGGCCTCGGGAGTCGTAGTGGATGGATGGCGGGTGGCGGCCTTTAATCGGGCCGAAACGTTCATCAACAGCAACCGTGATGCGATCGAGTTCATCTATCTGACTAAGAAGAAAAAGGATCTTGAGACGGGTCGGATCTACCAAGCGGACATAAGCATAGACGGCTATGTCGCGAGCGGTGTCGAAGTGTCGTATGGAAGGAAACTGGACCGCCTGGCTCCTGGACTGAGCGTGGGGGTCACCGCGCGCTATCTGGAACCACACTACCTGCAGGACGGGACCATGACGGGACATATCATCCCGCAAGGGCCGAAAAGCTATAATTTCAACCTGTTCCTTGACTACGCCTACAGCAGCAACATAGTTTACAACCGCACGGACGAAGAGCCGGGAGGCGGATTCGGATACGCCGCAGACGTGGGGTTATCCTACCGCCACGGCGGCTGGCACGCCGAAGCCCTGATGCGGGATATCGTGGGGAGCATAATCTGGGACTCAGCCCCCTACACGAACGCGTTTGCCGTCACCCCGTCGACAACGGCAACCACAGACGGTTACCAGGAATTCACCCCCAGCATCGAAGGATGGGAAGGGCACAAGAGGTATCACCAGAAGATCCCCCTGAAGACCGACCTGTCCCTGGGCTACAGTTACGCCTCCGTCAGCGGTAAGGCAACGATGGTCCTGGTAAAGAATCGCCCCCGAACCTGGCTGGAGGCGGGATATCGCCCGAGCGACGACCTGCAGTTATCGCTTGGGTATAGTCCCTATTACTCTGCGATCTACTACGAGGTTGCAGCAAATGGCTTGACCTTGGGTGTGGCCCTGGAGGGTTTCGAGATACGGGACGCACGTGCAGTAGCCTTCCAACTGTCATATCTGCATGCCTGGTAGGGCGGCTACCGCAGGAAATCCACGTTCGTCGATTCAGCGCTTCCGCGGCCTGCTAATTGTTCTGGAGTAGCGCGCCCACTGCCTGGGTGGAAAACTTTCCCGGGTTCCGGGCACCTAAAACGGCAAGAGACACGGCGGATACGATCACGAAATAAACGGCCAACCTCTTGGGGGCAAGATGAGCCCTCATCTTCTGCTCCGTGGCCGAGTAGAGGGGCGACTTGCAGATCGGGCAGGTCCTAAGCCCCTTCGGGATCAACCCGTTGCAACAGGCGCAGTGCACTGTGACCCTGACTTCCGGGCCCCGTGCCGCCCTTCTGGATCTGGCTTCGGCCGCATTCGCGCTCTCATTCTCCTTGGCACGGTAGGTGATGGAACCCTTGATCTTCTGGTACATGACGCCGACCTGTTCAAGGTTCGCCCTGGCCGCGTCCCTGATAGCTGGGTCCGCGGAAAGCAGTTTCTTCTTGTACTCCGCTGCCAGAGACACGTACAGACGCTCCAACTGCGCAGGTGTAGCGCTGATGTCGGTGCCCAGCGCCTGGTAACAGAGTGCGATGTCTGTAAGTTCCTTGTCATGTTCAGCGCTCATCGGTGCGGCCTCCTTATTGACCTAAGGCACGGTCTTGGCGCCTCAGGAGACATAACAGTTTGCATATTTTCACGTGCACGAACAGCATGCGCCGGCTGTTGATCATCCGGCCACCAAACGGTACATAGCCAATGCCCAAAGGCACTGGATGTTTTAGCAATAAAAAAGCAGTTACTGTCAGTTCAGTAAATGCTTTGTTTGATTGGCTGAGTGCCAGACATCGAACCCCAATGGCATATGGCTTGAGAGTCGAGCGAACCGGCCCTAATTATTTCGCTCTTACGCAAGCTACACAAAATGTTAACAAAACACAAGCTTTGTCTTTCAATATCCCCATATATTGATATCAAGTAGGGGAGGAAACGTCCGTGCGGTCATGCGCTGGACATGCCTGGATATCATTGACTTAGTTTTTTGCGGGTCCTAAACTGGAAACAGTCGCAGATAGAGTAACCACCTGACGGATCTGTCATCACTCGATGCCAGTTCCAGGCATAGGAGGCCACCGTGAAAACCATACTCGAAACCCTTAGAGAGGAGGGTTGTTTTCGGACCCTGCTCTCGACACTGACACAAGCCGATCTCATCGCCAAACTTGAAGGCCCCGGTCCGTTCACCCTTTTCGCACCTGACGACAAGGCTTTCGAGCGAGTCAACCTGGAGGAGATAACAAAGGACAAGGATAACCTCTCATCAGTCCTCAAGTATCACCTGCTGACACGCAAAACAACGGCCTCGGAGATCTTTGGAACGGAATCGTTGTACACGGCAGCCGGCAAATCACTTACGGTCCATCTGGAAGAAGGGAAATCGGTGATAGACAACGGCAACCTCGTGAAGACGGACATCGAATGCTCCAACGGCGTCATTCATCTGGTAGACAACGTCTTTCTGCCGCAATTTTCCGGCTGGTACTGCGGCTGCTGCTGAGCAGGAAACAACAAACCGGCGCTCTTCCGGCGGGAGCAGGCGTAAAAAGGGGGCGGCGTGCATCAATGCACTGCCGCCCCCTTTTGCGTAACGGACGCAGGGTCCGGTCTTGACGTTTCCCGGAGGGAATACACCTTGCGATCAACAGAGCCGGAACTGACCGTCGGCATCCGCATCGAATGCTCTATCCTCACCGCATGCCGCCGGCACCGGTTGGATCGGTGCGGCCGGTGAAGGTACAACCTTTTCTTCTTTCAGGACCTGCACCGGCGGATCTGCCGGCATGACGGCGCGTACCCCCTCCTCTGCCGCCCGCTTTGCCAGCTTGTCGCACCGCTCGTTGAAGGGATGCCCCGCATGCCCCGCCACCCATTCCCAGGTAACCTCATGCCTCGCGGACAGGCTCGCAAGCTGGCGCCACAGGTCCTGATTCTTGAGGGCGTCGGGCGTCTCCAGGCGGCCGGCGCGGATCCAGCCGCGAAGCCATTCGCTCATCCCCCGCACCAGGTACTGCGAATCGCTGAAGACGCGGACCTTCTTCGGGTTCGTCAGCGCTTCCAACCCCCTGATCGCCGCGATCAGCTCCATCCGCTGGGAAGTGGAAGCGGGCTCAAAACCGCTCAGCTCCTTTTCGTGCTCGCCATAGCGCAGGATCACCCCGTATCCCCCCGGCCCGGAGTCCCTGCCGGAACCATCGCTGTAGATCTCGACCACGCCAGGCGGCGGCGGGGTGAAGGCAACCTCCAGTGCCGTAAACTCCAGCTCGCGGAGCAGGGAAATCAGATCCCGGGTGTTCGGCGACCGGCTCAGGAGTTCTGAAAGCGATACCTCCAAGGGGACGTCATAGCGGACGGTGGCAAGCCTTTTGGAGAGAAGCGCCTGGTCGGCATGCGCGTGCAGGCTTTCCCGGCGCGTCTTCCCGTTGACGAGACTCTTCCACTGCAGGACCCCTTCCAGGGAACCGAACTGCTGTACCAGCTTGGCCGCTGTCTTCTCCCCTATCCCCGGAACCCCAGGGATATTGTCCCCGGTGTCCCCGGCAAGCCCCAGAACATCCGCCACCAGCTCAGGCGGGACGCCGAAGCGCTCAAGGACCTCTTGCGGTCCCGAGCGCCTGTCTTTCATGGTGTCCAGGAGGCCGATCCGGTCATTCACAATCTGCAGCAGATCCTTGTCGCCGGTAACAACCGTCACTTCGATTCCTTCATCCGCGAAGCTGCGCGCCAAAGTGGCAATGACATCGTCGGCCTCGAACCCGGGGGCTTCAAGCGCGGGGATATTGAGGGCCTGCAAGAGCTTCCGTATGTACGGAAGCTGCGGCACCAGATCCTCGGGCATGGCGTCCCGGTGGGCCTTGTATGCGGGGTAGATTTCGCGGCGAAAGGTATCTTCACGGGGAGGATCGAAGACGACGGCAAAATAATCGGGGCGATTCTCCTGCAGGAGGTCCAACAGCATCCTGGTGAAACCGAAAACGGCATTGGTAGGCATTCCGCCGGAAGTTGCAACTTCCCTGAAGCCGTAATAGGCGCGATAGATGTAACTGGACCCATCAAGCAGATAGAGCCGCGGTGAATCTGTCATGTTTCTCTCCCACACAGGTATCTTCGCGCCGGATTCTACTACCTGCGGGACGGCTTTACAATCCATATCCGGATCCGAGGACCTCGCATCACGCAAGCTTGGTGAGCTGACCCCTTTCGGAAGGCTTCAAGGGGAAGTACCTCTCGCTGGATGGTTGACTGGAAATCCGAGCAACAGTAGGCAGGGCCGAGGGGCAGTGTCCGACTCACGAGGGGAATGGGCGGGATTGCTTACGAAGGCAACTTGCTCTCGACGCTGCACCTTTCAATAGCCGCGAACAGTTCATCGAAATTGATCGGCTTTAGCAGATAGGCGCAGACGCCTATATCCTTGAATTTCTCCAAGACGACCTTGCTGCTGTACGCGGTCAGCACGATGTATGTCGCCTTTTCCTTTATCAACCTGATTTCGCGGACCAGCTCAGCACCGTCCATGACCGGCATGTTGACATCGGTGATGACGATATCGGGGGTGTGCTCCCTGAAGAGCTCCAGCCCCGTTATGCCATTATCGGCTGTGTAAATGGTGCAACCCGGGAATTTCAAGGCGACCATGCGAGTTACGATATCGCAGGCCGCCTTGTCGTCTTCCACGATCAGCAGGGAAAACGATGAGTGTGACTGGAGTGCGACCATACTAGACCTCGATTCTGAATTCCGCGCCGCCATCGACGTTACGCACTGACAGGCGGCCTCCCATGTTCTGCTCGATTATGTTTTTTGACATGAAAAGACCCACCCCCGTCCCTTTTCCCAACTCCTTGGTGGTGAAGTAGGCGTCGAATATATTGTCGAGGATCTCCTCTTTGATCCCTCCCGCGTTGTCGGTAACGGTTATTACCGCCCTTCCATCTTCAGCCCATGAGCGCACCGTTATCCGTGCATCGGTCACTCCACGCTCGAGAAAGGCATCCCGGGAGTTCATGAACAGGTTCAGGAGCACTTGTCCGTATTCATTGGGAAAGCCGCTCACCTGTGGGTCGCCGGCTGAAATGATGTCAATGCTGATGTTTTGATTCTTGAAATTGTCCTTGATGAGACTGACCGTTTTCGCGATGACCTGGTCGACGCCGAACTGCATTTTTTCCTTGTTCGGCGTCAGGTACTCCTGGAAATCGTTGATGGTCTGCGACATGTGCTGGATGATTTCCATCGCCTTGGCAATATTGTCATCGAGAAGCTCCTCGCTGAACCGGCCGTATTTGTACGACAGGCCGAGTTCCTGAACCTTCAGACCCAAGACGTTCAAAGGCTGTCTCCATTGGTGGGAGATGTTCGCAAGCATCTCACCCATCGCCGCCAGGCGGCTTTGCTGTATCAGCAATCGCTCTCTTTTCCTGAGCTCTTCAACCGCGTGAATGCGCTCCTCGGTTTCGGTACGAAGTTCCTGAAGCGCGGAAGTCAATTCCTCCGTCCTTTCCAGGACCCGCAGTTCCAGCTCGGCATACGAAAGGGCCAGTTGGGCGGTCATGTGGTTGAAGGCCCCCGCAAGCTGGCCGACCTCATCTGCGGATTCCACCGGGACATGGGTCGTGAGATCTCCGCCGGCGATGCTCTCCGCCATCCTTGAGAGCCGAAGCAGCGGCTCGGATATCAACCGCTGCAGAAGTCTCTTGAGCAGAAATGCGGCTCCTCCGATCGCGAGCGATACCACCGATAAAATACCCGCATAATCGGCCAGCCGTGCGTTCACGGAAACCATGTCGGCCCGCAGGTAGAGCGTGCCCAGCCGCCGACCTTTTTTTTGCACCGGGCTGACCAGCTCAAACGTACGGCCGACGAATCGCGTCCCCTCGGGACCTGGACTGGTAGGCGCGGCGACCGCCGGTTGTCCCGGGCGGACATATGAGGCAACGACCCGTCCATCCGAGGCGTACAGGGCGGCAACGGCAACGGACGGCGATCCCGTCAGGGTACTAAGTATCTCCTGCGCCGTCTGCGCATCGTCAAACGCAAGGGTCGGAGCGCTGTTCGCCACTATGAAGCCGCCCACCTCGGTCACTTCCTGCACCAGACGACTCCGG
>Ga0209317_1002224_pt1 | contig 14456 bp, 15 predicted proteins | sample RifGroB2_FD_183994 | JGI IMG/M metagenome (GOLD analysis project Ga0209317, IMG submission 183994) | Soil microbial communities from Rifle, Colorado, USA - Groundwater B2 (SPAdes) (version 2) | ecosystem: Environmental > Terrestrial > Soil > Unclassified | place: Rifle, Colorado | collected... | reverse complement strand
GAATGGCGATAACCTGGCAGTACTCTGTCTGGCAAACCGCTTTCCGGTGATCCGGCATGGCACACCTCACAGTGATATTTCCGGCAATCCTTCGCGGATGCGCCGGGAAAAGTCGGGGTCTTGATCGGCAGCCTGAGCTTTAGAATTGATGTAACTGCGCTTTTTCAACTCGGAAAACGACAAATCCTGACTGAGGATGCCGCGTTCATAGATCATCTTGTCGATATACCCGTTGACGATCAGCCGCCAGTCCAGCCGGGCGTCTGGGTTATAGGGCACAGTGTGCCGGCGGATACTGGTGGTGCAGTTGCCGATCAGGGCGTTGTACCACTCGGGTCGGTCCTTCAGCCGGTTCACCTCCAGCAGGTAATCGAGGAACACCTTGCGGACAATCTCCGGCCCCACCCGCAGGCGGTACAGATAGACATCCTCACGGCGGAGATTGGTGCGAAGGCGCACCACGTCCCGCTCATCGGCGACCACATAGATCTTCTCGTACTGGCGGAAAAATCCCTTGATCGCCGAATAGTCCTCCCCCTTCTCCTTGCGGGTTTCGATGGAGAAACAGACGTTGCCTTCGCCCTCGAAACCGAAACTCAGCATGGTGTGGGCGATATTTGGCGACCCCCAGTAGACGAGAAAAAGGTCGACCGTCCGGAGTCCCCCGAGATCGAAAACCCGGTCGTAATAACGACAGGTGAAATCGGTCTCGGTCCGGTAGTCGCAGTTGCGGATATTGTGCAAGGCGATCTCGTCTCCCGTTATTTCGGCCCAGGGCAAGATCGCCTGATCCGGCTGCCAGTCCCGGTCGTTTGCAGGAGCACGCCATAAAAACCAGAGGACAACCGAAGCAAAGAGCAGGCCCGACATGGCCAGGCCGGCCCATTTTGGTCGGAGAAAAAGAGGGAGCACTAGCGCGCCGAAGGCGTAGAGGACAACGGCGATAAGGCGGAAAACCGGTGCCGCGGGCGTCAGCCAGATAGCAAAAGTTGCCCAGCCCGTCATGAGGAGGAGAATAAACCAGATGAGCCACCGCCATATATATCCTTTTTTCCGCAAGATCTGTTGCATATCGACATTTCCTGCCGCCCGGTGTTACAAGTTGCCGGAACACTTGGCGTACGGCCGAATTTCCATCTCTCGTGGGAAAGTGGGGCCTTATGTCCCTGCTCTACCCGGAAGTTGCGGCGGTCATGGCATCTTCCAGCAATTCATCGATATCCATGGCGAGCGCCTCAGCCTCCGCGCGGTCAAAACGGACGGCGCGTTCGGCGTATCGGTGGCAGTAACGGCAATCTTCGCAGTATGTTTCGGCGCAGCGGATTGTGTGAAACCCCTCAAGAAAATCGTCTAATTCCGCATTGTCGATAAAGAGTTCCATGGCCAGAAGGCGACGCCGCAACTTGAGCATACGCGACATAAGCCTTCGCTCCTCTTTTTCATAGTGCCGCATGCGCTCAAACACCTGTTCGTCCAGACTGCTGTGGAAGCCGCCGGGATCGCCGAGCATCTCAAGCGACAGGATGTCCAGCAGATTTCCCTGGTAGTGTCGGTCGGCGTAGGCTCTGGCGGCACGCAGCAGCCATGCGGTAGACCGGGAACGGTCGATAATCTTGAATTCCTCAAAGCCCAGGGCTTCATAGATATGCAGGTCTTCGGGACGAATCCACCGACTGGTCAGAAACAGCTCCGGGTGAAGCAGGCGGCGTCGCGTACATTGCCAGAGGTAAAAGTCGAAAAAACAATTCGGTCTCGCCGTGCCATGGGCCAACTGGGAAGCGTGCCCCACGCTGCATGCATGTTCTGCAAGATAATGACAGTTGTAAATGCATGAAATGTTGACAAACAGTTGCATGCCGCATGAACATCCCGAGCGGATTTTGGCAAGCATTTTGAAATCACGGTTGAACTCGCTATAGGGGATGATCAGCGGATCGACGCCGAGAGACTCCTGGTATTTGAGGCGGGAGAGATTGGTCGGCCAGCTGAGTACGCTGCCGCGAATCGCCAGCTGAGGGAAATTGCGTCGGATCAATGAAACCAGGGCCAGATTGGCGATCGAGACACTGTCGACGCCGATCTCGACCAGTTGGCCGACGAAGCCGAGCAGTTGCTTTTTCCCCTCCTCGGTTTGCTCCAGGTTGTCGAGACAGGGCGCGTTGATGAGGTAGCAGAACGACAGGCCCCGGGCATGGGCCGCGTCGATGTAGGCGATAGCGGCATCCCATTCCACGAAGGGGATGACCACCCCCGCCCTGCCTCCTCCAACCAGGTCGAAAGGCAGTTTGGCATAGACTGATGTTACTTCCGGAATGTGCGCGAGGCCTTCCAGCAGCTCCATATCCCAGTTTGCTGCGACGCTTAGTTTCATTTCAGATGCAGTTCCGCAGGAGTTAGACTCAATTTATTGACCAGGTGTCTAACAACTCGTTACCATCGCAAGTTGTTTTTTTCAACCGAAAAGTTTCGAGATCGGGGAGATACGCTTCTCGTCACCCCATCCTCAGGGGCGGTGGGTGAGATGGCCGCAGACGGCAAATTGCAGGGGCGATGCCATTTTGAGAGCGAGATTATCGGCGAGACCCGCTTGCTGCAATTGCGCCGAAATCTCCTCCAGAGTGTACGCCGCACGGAGGGAAAGCAGCATGTCCTGGCGGAGCATCGGCGGCGCATCCGGGACGTAGGTAGCGCAGACCTGCTCGGCCGATTCCTCGTCTGGCGGGCGCAGCAGATCGACGACCAGTATGGCGGCACTGGGCTCGCCGTATCTGCGAATGGCTTGCCACAAAACCATCGGGTCGGCGAGGTGATGGAGAAAGCTGTTGGATATTATGGCATCGTAACGCGTGCGGGGTAAGGGCAAATCACAAGGCAGAACGCCGTGCACAAGGCGGATGCGGTCTTCCAGACCTTCGCGCCACACGGCCTCCCTGCCTGCGGCCAGCATGGCCGGCGAGCCGTCGATCCCATGGAACTCCCACTGCGGCAAGAGTTTTGCCAGCCGTATGGGGATGGCGGCCGGGCCGCAGCCCAGATCGAGAACGGCCCCCTCCTGGGCCAGCGTGGGGAAATATTTGCGGAACCGCTGGATAAAGAGCCAGCAGCCGTTGTCCAGGTACGGTCCGGCGTAGGCGGCGACCTGCTCGGGGTCGTTCATGAGTTCCGGTTCCGGAATGCGCTCCATCATGTTTTCTTTTCAGTCTCCCGTTCGCTTCCAGCTCGAGTCCGGTTGCTCTCGCGCAACCATGGCAATGAATTTTCTCTTTTACAATACATCTTGCGGTAATGCATGGAAAAGAAAAAGAAATTTAAAAACATCGAGGCGGTGGCGGCGCCGCTTGCGCGGCCGGAAATTCTGCTTGATAAAAACAGGGAAGATGTTAAAATTTTCGGGCTTTGCAGCAAATAATACGTATTCATGTCAATGCATTGCCAGACATCACATGAGTTTTGGCAGGAAAAGGTATCTTCTGTGTCGGCTTCCCTGTTGTATATTTCCAGCCCGAGTGGTATACGTTTGCACCCCGTCAGGTTGTCCCTGCGACAACGAGCAGAAGAAACTCGCCTTAATTTTTTATTTGCTGCGCCATGATACTTTAGGGTATTCATTGCAGATTGAATGAAGAAAAGATGGAAGTTACCAAGATTACCGCATCCGTGACAGCTGAAAGCAACTCTTCCTGGTTCTCCGGCCACTTCCCCAATAATCCGATCCTGCCTGGAATTGCCCAGTTAAAAATGGTTGCCGATCTTATAACGAGACCCGAACAGGGCAACTTGTCCATGACGGGCCTGAGCCGGGTCAAATTCCGCAAACTCGTGAAACCCGGCGACCGGCTTGACATTCAGGTCACATGCGAGAGCGAAGACCGCTATATGTTCAAGATTACCAGCGGGAACGAAGACGTCTGTTCCGGCAAAATGCTTTTCACCCACAACGAAAGACAGCAAAATTCATGAGTAACGATATCAACCAGACCATCGCCCGGATCTCCGAAATCATCATCAACGAACTGAAACTTGAAGATGTCACCCCCGAAACCTTCAATCCCGACCTCGATCTGGTCGACGAGGTAGGGGTCGACTCCATGGACCTTGCCACCGTGGCCCTGGTGCTGCGGGATGAGTATGGCATCCGGATCGACGAGGACGATTATCCCAAGCTCACCACGGTCCGCATCATCGCCCAGTACATCCTCGACAAACTGAACAGCCAGGAATAGATGTCCGCCCCGCAGCCGTCATACAAATTTTCGGATATCATCGCCGAACCCAGGATCCGCGAGCGGTGGGAAAAGGTTCGCCGCTATTTCTTCCTGCGTGAATCGACCTATGACATGAGCAATCGCTGCAATATCCGGTGCGAAGGATGCTATTACTTCACCGGCGAAAAGCAGTTTGCGGCGGAAGAGGGAGACACAAAGGCCTGGCAGGCGCTTATGGAGGGGGAGAAGGAGCGAGGCATCACCTTTGCCGTTCTGGCCGGGGCCGAGCCATCGCTTGTGCCGCATCTGTGCGAGATCTGTTATAAGGTCATTCCGCACGGGGCCATCGCCACCAACGGCCTGAAGGTTATCCCGCGGGAAATCGACTACCGCATCCATATCTCGGTCTGGGGCAACGACGAGACCAGCCGCAACATCCGCAAGGCCGGGGACATGCTGGCCCGGCAGATGGCCAACTACAAAGACGACCCCCGGGCGGTCTTCGTCTACACCTTCACGCCCGAAAACATCGACGAAGCGCGGGAGGTGACTGAGATCCTGGCCGACAACGGCCAGCAGATCACCTTCAACATGTTTTCCGCACCCGTAGGCTACAGCGGTCATCTCCGCCATTCTCCAGAATCCCTGCACAAGACCCGGGAGATGATGAGCCTGCTGCTGGCCGAGTATCCAGAGACCGTGCTCTTTTCCCGTTACAATATCGTCGCCCATACCGGACAACGGGCACTGCACGATCTTTTTTCCTGCTCCTATCCCCGCAAGAATCCCTCCACGGACATCGGTCTCGGCCGCTCGTTCCGGCAGTATCGGACGGATCTCCAGTGGGATCGCGAGGCCGCCTGCTGCGTGCCGGATACCGACTGCGACGACTGCCGTCATTATGCCGCGGGCAGCGCCGTGGTGACCGCCAGGATGTACCGCCATGCGACGGACCCGCTTACCTTTTCCGCCTGGCTCGACTATGTGGACACCTACCTTGCCGTCTGGGTCCGGGGATACCAAAAGGGGCAAAACCTTTGCGATACCTTTGTCAGTCCGCCACCAACCAACGCCTAAAATATGATAACCGTCAGTTCACTTCTCGATGATCGCTGGTACGAGCGCTATAAAAATATCTCGAAACTCAATATCCGCAGCTCCATCTATGATGTAACCAACCGCTGCAACCTGCGGTGCAAGGGCTGTTTCTTCTTTTCCTCCGGCGAGCACAAGGTGGGGGACGAGGAAAACGACATCGACAAATGGCATGGTTTTATCGATCAGGAGATGGGCCGCGGGGTGAACCTCGCGATTCTCATCGGCGGCGAGCCGACTCTCTGTCTCGACCGGGTCGAGGCATTTTATCAGAAATTGCCCACCTTCTGCGCCACCAACGGCCTGATCAAGGTGCCCCGGGACCGTTTCCCCGATCTGATGGTCGGAATCTCCCTGTGGGGTGACGCCGAGGATGAGAAAATCCTGCGGGGCAAAGACACCTTTGCCATCTCCAGCGCCAATTACGCCGGCGACCCCAACGCCTACTACCTCTATACCATTACCCCGAAACAGTTGGGGAAATCGGAAAAGATCATCAGGAAGGTCCGCGACGTCGGCCTGAAGGTCCACATGCAGCTGCTCTCCAACGACGAAGGCGTCGACGGCTTCTCCTGGAAGCCGGAGGAGCTGGTGGCGGTGCGTACGGAAATGGACGCAATGCTCGATGCCTACCCGGATACGGTTATTTCCTCGAAGTATTATCATGAGATCATCACCACCGGCAAAATGATGGGCCGGTCGTTCGGCTGGATGGAATGCCCCTCGGTGACCGAACCCATCGACAATCGGGACCCCAAGCCCAAGCGGCTGATCGGCTTCATCCGCTGGTCCTCACAGCTGCAGGCCATGCACCGATGCTGCACCTCGGAAACCCGCGACTGTTCCACCTGCAAGGACGGCGCCGCCCACATGAGCTGGGTCATGGTCAACAAACGGGCGCATATCAAGACCACCAAAGATCTCCAGAACTGGATCGAGGTCTACGAGATGTTCGCCAAGCTGTATCGGTTCATCCCGTGGTAAAATAGATGGGACCAAAGGATGCGGTTATAGTCGGCTATGACGCCATCTCCCCTTTGGGCAGCGAGCTGCAGGATGCGTGGCGGATGGCCCTGGACGGCAGGAGCGGCGTCGGACCGCTGACCCGCTTTCCGCTCCCGGCGGACTTTCCCGTCCACATCGCCGGTCAGGTCCCCGATATCGACCAGTTAGACTATCCCTTTCTTTCCGCCCGTCACCAGGCGGCCTGGAGTTCGCCCGTCTTTAAATATTCGTTGCTAACCGTGACAAGGGCCTTGCAGCGCAGCGGGATAGAACTCTCGCCCGAGATCGCGAGCCGCACCGCGGTCACCTACAGCTCGGCCATCGGCGGGCTGGATGCGGTGCTTGCCGCCGACCGACGGCTGCAGGCGGAGAATAAATTGCCACATCCCTACACCAACCCCAACTCCTGCATCAATATGGTCGGGGGCAAAATCGCCATTGAAACCGGAGCGAAAGGGCCGATTACCGCCACTATCACCGCCTGCGCCACGGGCCTTACCTCGATGCTGGTTGCTTCCATGTTTTTCGCCCGGAACCGGGCCGATGTAGCCATCTGCGGGGCTGTCGATTTTGCTTTGGTGGAGCCAATTGTTGCCGGTTTCCACACTATGAATGGGGTGTATCATCCGAAAGACGGCCGGCACGACGAACCGCCGGAGAAGGCCAGCCGGCCGTTTTCCTCGGACCGCCGCGGCTTTGTCATCGCTGAAGGGGCCGGCGCCGTGATTCTTGCCACCCGGGAATTCGCCGAGGCTCACGGCCTGCGCTACACCGCCGAACTCGCCGGCTGGGGCATGACCTCCGACGCCCACCATTTCGTCGCCCCCTATTTCGAGACGATCAAAAAGTGCATGGAGGACGCCCTTGCCGATGCCGGACTCGGTCCCTGCGACATTGCGGCGATCAACGCCCATGCCGCCTCGACCAAAGTGGGCGACAAGACCGAATATGACGCGATGCGGGCGATCTTCGGCGAAGGACTGCCGCCGGTCTCGGCCAATAAATCCCTGATCGGCCATGCCATGGGAGCATCAAGCGTTTTGGAAACGATATTCGCCCTGCAGGGCATGGAGGAGAGCATCCTGCCCCCCACTATAAACTATCGGCCCGATCCGGAGATTGCAATCGACTGCGTGGCCGAAGGGAAACGTTTGCTGCCGCAGGAATTCGTGCTCAAGAATTCCTTCGGCTTTGGCGGTTGCAATGCCTGCGCCGTCTTGAAAAAATCAGCATAATCCAGATATGAAGGCACCGAAAAACAGAAGGGTTTTTGTGGTCGGCTACGACGCGGCGACTGCCCTCGGCAACACCTTTGCCACTACCTGGCAAGAGGCCGCCCTCGGCCGTGCCGGCTTTCGGCGGCTTACCCGCTGCGACAGCACGAGCCGCAGCAATGTGGTGGGCGAGATCCCGGACTGGGACCCTAGCCAGCTCCCCTACGTCGACCGCAAGGAGGCCTCCCTCTGGAACGCCGCCTATGTTTTTTTGACTATGGAAGTCTGCCGCCGCGCGCTTGATCACGCCGGACTGGAAATAAACGAAGAGACCGGCCCCCGGATGGGCTGCCTGATCGGCTCTGCCCTGAACGGCACCGATTCGTACCGGATCGCCATGGACAACTATGTCAACCATGGGCCGCTCAAGGTCAGTCCGTATCTGTTGCCCAATGTCTGCGCCAACCTGCCGGCCGGCAAAGCCGGAATGCTGATGGGCTTCACCGGCCCGATCTTCTCGCCGCAGGGGGCCTGCGCCTCCGCGAACCATGCCATCGGTATCGGCGCCCGGATGATCCGCGACGGGGATTGCGATTTTGTCATGGCGGGCGGGGTTGACACCTGTCTGGTTCCTGAGATCATCCAGGGCTTTTCCAATATGCTTGCGACCATCAAGGTCGGTCCCAAGGATCGGGCGGCGGAAGACCCCACCCAGGCCTCGCGGCCCTTCAGCCTCGACCGCAAGGGTTTTGTGCTCGCCGAGGGCGCGGGAGTCCTCGTCTTGGCCGCGGAAGACGCAGTCCGTGCCTATGGCCTGACCCCGAAGGCGGAAGTCGCCGGGATCGGCTGGAATTCTGATGCCAAACATTTCACCCGGCCCAATGCCACGACCATCATTCGGGCTATGGGCGATGCCATCGACGATGCGGAAATAACACCTGCCGATATCGGCGCGGTCAACGCCCACGGCACCTCGACCCCTACCGGCGACAGTACGGAGGTCGAATGTCTGCGTGCAGTGTTCGGCAAGTCCATTTCCGGCATTCCGATTTCGGCCAATAAATCCCAGGTCGGTCATTCGCTCGGCGCCTCCGCCGCCATCGAGGCAGCGCTGGCCATCGAGGCCATGGGCCGTGGGATGGTTTTGCCCACGGTCAACCATATTCCGGATCCCAATTTCAGCGACCTCGACGTGGTTCCCAATTCCGCCAGGAAGCACCCCCACGAGTTTGTCCTGTCCAACTCCTTTGGTTTTGGCGGCACCAACTGCTGCATCGTCTTCCGAGGGGTGTGAGGTTTAAAAAAGAAAAGATGCGACCGCGACCCTTTATCCCGGAAACTCTCGACCGCCCCAGCTACGTGCGGGACGCCAACAGCGGCAGGATCTGGCATCGCTGCGAGCTGCGCACCCTCTATGTCGATACCGACCGCTCCCAGGTGGTTTATCACGCCAATTACCTGAAATATTTCGAATTCGGCCGGGCGTCGCTGATGCGGGACGCCAACTACCCCTACAAGAAAATCGAGGAAAGCGGCTACATCTATCCGATCATCAAGACCGAGCTCAACTACTATTCGCCGCTCTTCTACGACGATTTAATGTACATCCATACCCGGCCGGGGAAGCTTGAGATGGTGAAACTGCAGTTCGATTATCTCATCACCCGGGCCGATACCGGCGAGATCTGCTGTACCGGTTTCACCAAGCACTGCGCGGTGAACGGCAAACACATTCCGGTCGAGATCGACGACAAAACCATCAATCTCTGGAATGAGTTCCCCCGTTGAGTGCCGGCCGTCTACCCTGCTCAATTTGCGTCGAGCCCTGGTTGAAAGACCATTTTGTCGGGAGAGAAAAAAAAATTGTCCTGCCCGCCGTCGAGACTATGCTTTTCCTGGCCGCACAGTGTGCCGCCAGTGCTCCTGCGGCGGATGTCCGGGTGATGGAAGATGTGCGCTTCGGCAAATTCCTGGAGATTCCGGCGGCGGCGGAATCCATCCCCGTCCTGGTTGAAGAAAGTACCGGTGCCGATGGCCGCATCCGCATGAAACTCCTCAGCCATATCCAGTTCAAGTCCATGGCCAGGATCAAGGAACACGGCGATGTTTCTTTTCCTGCCGGCAAAGAGTCGGGTGAGTTTCCGGATGTCGATCCGGCCGAGCCGGCAGACCCCGTCGCCGAAGTCGGTGCTGAACATATCTATCGCCACCTGGTGCCTTTCGGCCCGCACTACCATACCCTGCAGGATACACTCTACCTCGCCGAGCGCGAGGCATGGGGTAGGCTCTCGGCCCCCGAACTCCCCTTCACCTATCAGGTCCAGGAGCAGCTCGGCTCGCCCTTCCCGCTTGACGGGGCCATGCACGCGGCCTGTGTGCTGGGCCAGCGCCTGGCGGGTTTCGTGCCCTTCCCGGTGGGTTTCGCCCGACGAATCGTCCACCGGCCCACCCGGCCGGGCGAAAGCTATCTGACCCGCGTGACGCTCATCGCAGAGGCCCGCGACGAACTCACCTTCGATCTGGAAATTTTTAATCACCACGGACAAATTTACGAGACTGTCTCCGCCTTGCGCATGCGGGATGTAGGGGCGTCGGCGAGGAAGTAAGGAATATTTATGGAACCGTTGGAACGAGAATTGTTGGAACTGATCTGCACCACCTGCAACCTGACCGAGGTCGATCAGACCACGGTCGGCAGGAACGATCCCTTGATCGGCCCCGACTCCCCCTTGGGCACCGACTCGCTCGATGCCCTGGAAATCGCCGTGACCGTGCAGCAGAAATACGGGGTGCGGATGGATTCGGAAAACACCAGCCGGACCGTGCTGCAGTCCCTGATCACGCTTGCCGCGTATATCAACGGGAATCGGGCGGGAAGCAATTGAGTTTGAAAGTGAGCGATAGACCAATGAATATGAGTACAACACCAGTGATCCACCTCTCCGGCAGCGGCCTCACCTTTCAAGACATCGTGGCTATCGGCCGCGGCGCCAAAAAGGTTGCCCTCGATCCGGATGCCGTCACCCGCTGCCGGGCCTCGCGGGCCTTCCTGGAAAAGGCGGTGCGGGATAAAAAGATCATCTACGGGGTCAACACCTCCTGCGGTCCGATGTGCAACAAGATCATCAACGACCGGGATATCGAGACCCTCCAGCAAAATCTCATCATCAGCCATGCCGCGGGTCTGGGCGAGCCGATCCGGCCGTCCATCGCCCGTGCCATCCTCGCCGTCCGCCTCAACACGCTGGCCAAGGGCTATTCCGGGGTGCGTATCGAGCTGCTCGAACTGATGCGGGACATGATCAACGCCGGTATCGCCCCCTATATCCCGGAATGCGGCAGCGTCGGCGCCTCGGGCGATCTCATCCATCTTGCCCATATGTCGCTCGCGGTCATCGGCCGGGGCAAGGTATATCTCGAAAAAGAACTGATTACGGCAAAAGATGCCCTGACACAGTGTGGACTTGCCCCTCTGACCCTCAGTTTCAAGGAAGGCTTGGCGCTCATGAACGGCACGGCGGCGATGACCGCCATTGCCGCCTTCGCCCTGGAAGGCGCCGGCAAACTCTTCAACGTGGCCTGCGTCAATGCCGCCTTTGCCGTCGAGATTTTCGGCGGCATCGACGATGCCTTCGATGCCGACCTGCATGCGGTCAAGCCCCATCCCGGCCAGATCCGGGTGGCAGAAATCATCCGGCAATTGTACCGCGGCACCGGCAACATCACCTATCGGGAGGAGCTACATGAACGGATCAGGGGCGAAAATCATGTCGACACCCCGGTATTCGAGACCAGCGTCAACGTCCAGGACGTCTATTCCCTGCGCTGCACGCCGCAGATCCTCGCGCCCGTCCGGGAGACCCTCGACTATGTGACGGCAACCGTGGAGACCGAGGCCAACTCCTCCAACGACAATCCCATCATCATCCCGGAAAAGAACAAGATCATCCACGGCGGCAACTTCCACGGCCAGAGCATCAGCTTTGCCATGGACATGCTCTGTATCGCCATTTCCACCCTGTGCAACCTCTCCGAACGCAGACTGAACAAGCTGCTCGACCGGAACCTCAACGAGGGCTTGCCCGAGCACCTCATTCCCGGTCAGGTCGGCCTCACCATGGGTTTCATGGGCGCCCAGTACCTGGCCACCTCGTCCACCGCCGAGAACCGCGGTCTTGCCGCGCCAATGAGCGTCAACTCGATCTCCTGCAACGCCTCCAACCAGGATGTGGTGAGCATGGGGACGGTGGCGGCGAGAAAGGCCTGTCGGCTGGTCGGCAATGCCAAGCATATTGTGACGCTGGAGATACTCGCCGACCTCCAGGCTTTATCGTTCAGGAACGCGGATAAACTGGGTCGTGCCACCGGCAAAATCCATGCAATCCTGTCGCGGGATTTCCAGGTCTATGACGATTCGCGGATCTTCCATGAGGATCTTGTCGCTTTTCGCCGTCTGCTCTTTGCCGGCCCGCTCTTTGCAGACCTGTCCGTCTATTTTGCCGAGTAGGTAGAAGTGATGTCAGACAGCTCCGCACACTGCCTTCTCATCTCCGCCAATTGCATGTCGTCGCCCTACCCGGTGTACCCCATCGGTATCGCCTACATTATGGGCGCCCTGCAGCGCCACGGCCATCGGGCGGATCACGTCGATATCTTAGCTTCCGGCGGCTATGAAGTGCTGGAACAACGTCTGACGCAAAACAACTACGACATTATCGGAGTCTCCATCAGAAACATCGATAACGTCGACAGCACCTCGATACAGGAACTGCTTCCCGACATTGCCGAAGCGGTGCGCTCTATCCGCAAACACTCCAAGGCCCCTCTGGTGCTCGGCGGACCGGGCTTCTCCATCATGCCGGAGCGTCTTCTCGACCATTTCCAGGCCGATTACGGTATCGTCGGCGAAGGCGAAGTGGCCTTTCCCGGCCTGGTCGACCGGTTGATGGCCGGGGAACGCCCCGAGCAAAAACTCTTCGCCCATAGTCTGACCTGCTTTCCCGACTTCCCGCCGCTCTATTCGGATGAAGTGACCCCCTATTATGTAGGTCGCGGCGGCATGCTGAACGTGCAGACCAAACGCGGCTGCAGGCATGGCTGCAGCTACTGCTCGTATCCGGCTATCGAAGGGAAAAAGATGCGCTACCGCGAACCCGCGGCCATCGTCGAGGAAATCGGAGAACTGAGCGTAAAATTTGCAGCACGCTATATCTTTTTTACCGACGGGGTGTTCAATGATCCCGACGACCGCTATCTCGAAATCGCCGAAGCGCTGATCCGGGCAGGGAATAAAATCCCCTGGTGCGCCTTTTTCCGTCCGCAGCACCTGCCGAAAGAGGCACTCCGCCTGCTCAAGCGAAGCGGCATGGCCGGCATGGAGCTGGGCACCGATGCGACCTGCGATACGACCTTGGTCGGCCTGGGCAAAGGCTTCACCTTTGCCCAGGTGGAGGCCGTCAATGAGACCATTGTCGCCGAAGGTATTCCCTGCGCCCATTTCGTTATGTTCGGCGGCCCCGGGGAATCTCGGAAAACGGTTGAGGAAGGTCTCGCCAATCTGGAAAAACTGCGGAGTACCGTGGTCTTCGCCTACCTCGGCATCCGCATTTTGCCTGGCACCAAACTCCACGACCGAGCCCTGCTCGAACGAGTGATCAACGCCGACACAGACCTCGTCCGTCCGGTCTTCTACTATTCGCCGCAGGTCGACAGGGAGTTTATCGACGGCCGGCTGCGCCAGGCCTTCCAGGGCAGGCAGGACCGCGTTTTCCCCGTGACGGATCGCGAACATTTCATTCCGCTGATGCACCGCCGGGGGTATGACGGTCCGCTGTGGAATCTGCTGATCGATACTCCTCCGCCAAAATGAACCGGGACCTGCGCATCCTCCTGGTCATCCTTACCGACAACGAAGGCAATGGCCCTGACTCGCTCGCCGGTCTGCCCTGCCGGACCCTGCGGCTTGGCGGCCGGGGATACGGTGCCGCCGTACAGGAAGGGGCAACCCTTGCGGCGGAACTCGGCTATGACGCCATGGTCACGATGGTGGGCGACGGCCGGCACGATCCGGCGGATATTCGATTGCTGGTTGAAGAGGCACAGAGACAGGATGGCCCCTGTCTGGTTATCGGCAGCATGCAGGCCCCGCCGGCGACGGCCGATTTTTGGCTGCGGCTGGAATGCGGCCTGGAACTGGCAGATGCTTCAAGTTGTTTCCGCCTCTATCCGGTCAAGGAATTGCTGGCGTTACAACTCAACTCGAGATGCCACGGCTTTGCCATCGAGTCCGTGGTCAGATTCGCCTGGTCTGGACTACCGGTTGTCTCGGTGACCGTTGCCGCCTCCGATCCACCGGCAGGAGAAGGCATGGAGTTCTTCGGTAGAATAAAAGAAAGGCTGAGTCTCGTCCTGCTGCACAGCCGGCTGGTGGCCAGAAGGTTGCTGCCTCTGCCCCATCAGCGGTTCGTCCCGGAGGAATCGCTGCACAAAAAGGTCGTGGAAACCATCTCGCAAAATCCTTTCCGGGTCCTCGGCAAGATCTGCCGGGAACATACTTCGCCGCTGTGGCTGGCCATGGCCGTGTGGCTCGGCATCTTCATGGGCGCCCTGCCGCTTTTGTCGGTCCACACCATTGCCATCATCTATGTGGCCCACAGGCTGCACGTCAATAAGGTTGCGGCCGTCGCCGCCAGCCAGTTCTGCATGCCGCCCGTGGTCCCGGTCCTCTGCATCCAGGTCGGCTATTATCTCAGGAAGGGCGAGCTGCTCTTCGATTTTTCCTGGCAAAGGTGGCTGCTGGAGATCCATGAACGGTTCTGGGAATGGCTGATCGGCTCGCTTTTCCTCGGTCCCCTATTTGGCTTTATCGGGGCGGGAATAATGTACTGGATGGCTACCCGGCTGCAGAAGAAAAATAAGGTACTGAACCACGAGCACT
>Ga0209317_1002222_pt1 | contig 14464 bp, 19 predicted proteins | sample RifGroB2_FD_183994 | JGI IMG/M metagenome (GOLD analysis project Ga0209317, IMG submission 183994) | Soil microbial communities from Rifle, Colorado, USA - Groundwater B2 (SPAdes) (version 2) | ecosystem: Environmental > Terrestrial > Soil > Unclassified | place: Rifle, Colorado | collected... | reverse complement strand
GCTGATAGTCCATAGCGCTTATTTTTGACTAAGATATGAAATAAATTTGAATATTACAACGCTATTCTTAACTACAGCCAATTAAATTAAACCCAAATCTAAAATGAAGACAATCGCAATTAATTTATGTATTGTGGCGTTTTGCTCAATTTTGATAGCAGGCAGCACTGTTCGGGTATCTGCTAAAATGAATGGGAATCTCATTATCGCTCCCGAAAAGATACTCCTCACCCCTGCACCAAAACCATCGCCCCGCATCAATGGACCGCTGGTTTATGGTTGTCGTCCCGGACACCCATTTCTTTACCGGATTCCCTGCCAAGGAGAGCGTCCAATTCAATTTTCAGTAAAAGGCTTGCCAACTGATCTGAAACTGGATCCTTCGACCGGCATTATCTCAGGAAAAGTTCCGGCAAAGGGTGACTATAACCTTACCATTCAGGCTAAAAACTCAAAAGGAAAAGACAGCAGGAAACTGAAAATTATTGCAGGAGACAAACTTGCCCTCACACCACCCATGGGCTATAACCATTGGTACGCCCATTACGACCGGATTACCGATAAAATGATGCGCGAAGCTGCCGACGTTTTGATCAGCAGCGGGATGGCCGATGTTGGTTATAACTATGTAAACATTGACGATTGCTGGATGAATGCACCAAAAAACAATGATCCCAAACGGGTAGGCCAATTAAGAGATGATCGGGGTAACACTATTCCAAACAGTTATTTTCCAGACATGAAAGGTCTGACCGATTTCATACATGCCAAAGGTTTGAAAGCCGGAATTTATACATCGCCCGGAACATTAACCTGCGGTGGTTTTGCAGGGGCATTTAAACACGAGGAGCAGGATGCCAGGCAATTTGCGACCTGGGGGTTTGATTTTCTGAAGTACGACTGGTGCAGCTACGGACATATTGCATCTGGCGGAAGCCCCGAAGATAAGAACATCCCGACATGGGGCAAAGGTGCGCCAACTTTGGAAGGATATCAGTATCCTTATCAACTCATGGGAAATATCCTGAAATCTTTGGACCGTGACATCGTTTTTAATCTTTGTCAATACGGAATGGGCGACGTCTGGAAATGGGGAGGCGAAGTGGGAGGCCATTGCTGGCGGACTTCAGGCGATTTGGGCTTCGAACTCGACCGGATTTTTGATGTTGCCCTGAAAAACAGTGAACATCGTGAATATTCAAAACCCGGCGAATGGAACGATCCGGATTACATTCAAATTGGATGGATAGGAAGTGCTGCCAAACAGGGCATTCCTGAACTTACCCGGATGCCTGCTGCCATGCAATATGCCTACATGTCGCTCTGGAGTTTGATGGCAGCTCCACTAATTTATAGTGGCGATATGTCGAAACTGGATGAATTTACCCTGAATGTACTTTGTAATCCTGAAGTGATTGAAGTAAACCAGGATCCTTTGGGCGAGTGTGGGTTGGTTATAAAAAAATCTGAAAGCTGTTTCCTGATGGTGAAAAATCTGTCCGATGGCTCAAAGGCGGTGGGTTTGTTCAACCGCGGCAAAAGTCCGGCAGAAGTCGTTGTTGATTGGGCCGAATTGCAAATCTCAGGAAAGCAGCCTGTCCGTGATCTTTGGCATGAAAAAAACCTTGGCAAATACCAGCAGAAATTTACTGCCCAGGTTCCGGCGCAAGGTGTTGTGATGGTGAATATTGGTAAAAAGTATTAGTCAATCCACATAATTCTGCTATTTTTGGTCAACAAGGAATTTAATTGCACCCGTAACAAATGAAATTTACCGAAAAAATTGTGCAAGCATGAGCAGCGAAATACTCATTTACCAAAACCCTGATGGCAACATTAAAATAGATGTTCGCCTGGAGGAAGAAACCGTTTGGCTTACTCAGGAGCAAATAGCTTTGCTTTTTGGCAAAGGCAGAACTACTATTACCGAACACATTCAAAATGTATTTGGGGAAGGAGAATTGGAAGAAAAACTGGTATGTCGGAATTTCCGACATACCACTCAACATGGCGCTATTGCAGGGAAAACACAGGAAACAACCGTAAAATATTATAACTTGGATGTTATTATTTCGGTTGGTTACCGTGTAAAATCGTCACAAGGCACACAATTCCGTATTTGGGCTACGCAAAGGCTCAAAGAATATATTATTAAAGGCTTTGCCCTCAACGATGACCGCTTTAAGTCGGGCAATTCAATGAATTATTTCACCGAGTTGCAAGAACGTATCCGGGAAATACGTATTTCGGAACGCTTTTTCTATCAGAAAATCAAAGACATTTATACCACCAGTATTGATTACAACCCAAAAGATGAGCAAACCATAGCGTTTTTCAAAATAGTGCAAAACAAATTGCTTTGGGCCATCAGCAAGCAAACCGCAGCCGAACTGATTTACAGAAGAGTTGATGCGAATTTACCACTCATGGGAATGCAATCGTAGGATAAAAAGAACACCGTTGCCATAAAAAAAACGAACGTAAATATTGCCAAGAACTACCTGAACGAGGATGAAATAAAACTTCTTGGCTTATTGGTCGAGCAATATTTGGCATTTGCCGAAACCATGGCACAGCAACGCACCCCTATGTACATGGCAGATTGGATACAACGCTTAGATGTTATTTTACAATTGAACAGAAGGGAGTTACTTACTCATGCAGGAAAAATAAGCCACGAGGAAGCGTTGAAAAAATCGGGTGAAGAATTTGAAAAATACAAAATTGCTCAAAAAGCAATTGAAAAAGAGCAAAGTCTCAAAGAAATTGAGGAAGACATAAAGAGAATGGCAAAGGGTTAATCGCATTAATCATCAAATTATCGCCTTTTCAATTTATTCTGCTATTTTTGGGCATCAATGAACTTGTATGCCAAAATTTCCCTTTTTTAAACAATACGATGCTATGGATTGCGGCCCCTCGTGTCTCCGCATGATTGCTGCATTTTACGGGAAAACCTATACACTTCAGAAACTTCGCGAATTGGCCCATATCAGCCGCGAAGGCGTTTCTTTACTCGGTCTCAGCGATGCGGCTGAGGCTATCGGATTCCGCACAATCGGCGCCCGTATTACCCTCGAACAATTAATAGAGGCGCCCAAACCTTGTGTAGTTCATTGGGATCAGGATCATTTCGTGGTGGTGTACCAATACCGGAAAGGGATCATCTACTTGGCCGATCCGGCATTTGGACTGGTTAAATACTCCGAAACAGAATTTAAAAAGCATTGGCTGGCTACGGTCAGGCATGGCGAGCAAAAGGGAATTTGCTTGCTGTTCGATCCGACCCCGAAATTCTTTGAGCTTGAAGGAGAGATGACAAACCGCAGTAATTTCAAGTTTTTACTGAAATACCTGAAACCTCACCGGAAGCTTGTTGTACAGTTGGTGATCGGATTCCTGGTCGGAAGCCTGATACAGTTGATCTTTCCCTTCCTGACACAAAGTATCGTTGATGTCGGTATCAATACGCAGGACATCAATTTTATTTATCTGGTGCTGGCTGCGCAGATGATGTTGTTCCTGAGCCGAATGACGGTTGATTTCATCCGGTCTTGGATTTTGCTTCACATCAGCACACGTATTAATATAAGTATCATATCCGATTTCCTGATCAAGCTGATGAAAATGCCGATTGGTTTTTTCGACACCAAAATGATTGGCGATTTACTTCAGCGCATCGGCGATCACAAACGAATCGAACGATTTCTGACTTCGCAATCGCTAAATGTGGTCTTTTCAATTTCCAACATTGTAATTTTCAGCGTAGTGCTCGTTTTTTATAATGTGGTCATATTTATGGTTTTCCTGCTCGGTTCAGCATTATATATCGGGTGGGTATTTTTATTTCTGAAGAAGCGCCGTGAACTTGATTTCAAACGATTTGCACAGTTAGCCGACAACCAAAGCAAACTGATTCAGCTCATTAACGGGATGCAGGAAATCAAACTGAACAATTACGAACGGCAAAAAAGATGGGAATGGGAACGGATTCAGGCGCGATTGTTTAAAGTGAACATCAGCAATTTGTCGTTACAGCAATATCAGCAGGCTGGCTCGGTTTTCATCAACGAAACCAAAAATATTGTGATTACGGTACTGGCAGCCACTGCGGTGGTCCATGGCTATATGACATTGGGTATGATGTTGGCCGTACAATATATAATAGGACAAATGAACAGTCCGCTCGACCAGATGATCGAATTCATGCAGGTTTCTCAGGATGCCAAAATCAGTCTGGAGCGATTAAGCGAGATTCATAACCAACCAGATGAAGAACAGGATCAGGGTGGAAAGTTAAATGTATTGCCATCTTTTCCAGATATTCATATTTCTGATTTAATATTTCAATACGAAGGGCCACATTCACCCAAAGTTCTGAATAACATTAATCTGATTATCCCACAGGGAAAGGTAACGGCCATTGTTGGAACCAGTGGAAGCGGAAAGACTACTTTGGTGAAACTGTTACTCGGATTTTATCCTCCTGTTTCCGGAACAATTAAAGTCGGGGATTTCGATTTATCAGCATACAGGCAGCACTGGTGGCGCGATACCTGTGGAGCCGTTATGCAGGATGGGTTTATTTTTTCGGATACCATTGCCAGCAATATTGCCATTGGTGACGAAGAACCTGACAAGGAACGACTTGCTTACGCGGTTAGAATGGCCAATATTCAGGAGTTCATTGAATCGTTGCCTTTAAATTACAATACCAAAATCGGTTCCGAAGGAGTTGGATTGAGCCAGGGACAGAAACAGCGTATTTTAATTGCACGGGCCATTTATAAAAATCCTGAATTTATTTTCTTCGATGAAGCCACCAATTCGCTCGATGCAAATAATGAAAAAGTAATTTTGGAGAATCTGGATGAATTTTTTGCCGGGAAGACTGTTGTGGTTGTTGCACACCGGTTAAGTACGGTAAAAAATGCGCATCAGATTATTGTGATTGAAAAAGGAAGCATCATTGAAGTTGGCACACATGAAGATTTGACCGCTAAACAAGGAGCATATTATAATTTGGTAAAGAACCAACTCGAATTGGGAAACTAATACGAATGACGGAAGGATTGAAGGAATGATTTTATATTGAGTATGCTTCTGAAAGTATTTTTGAGACCTCCGAGAGGTCAAATGTTTATAGAAAAGGAATGTAAGGAATAAAAGGTGCGACCCCTTCCGGGGTCGAATATAGGTGTATTTCATTCATTTCTATAAACATGTGAAACCTATGGTTTCATGAAGAAAAAGCAAAAAGAATTTTTCGTTTAATTCTTTATCTGAAGTGGACTGAATATTGAGACTGAATACTGAGACTTTTTTATCATGGAAGAGCAAAATAAACGAATTGAAATTGAACTTCGAAGCGATGAATTCCAGGAGATTGTACAGCAATCGCCACGATGGATGATCCGATCAGGTATATCCCTGATTTTCGGATTGTTCGTTGTGATGCTTGCAGGAAGCTATTTCTTCAGGTATCCAGATGTAATTAAGTGCAATGTGGTGTTAGGATATGAAAATCCTTCAAGCAATAATGATACGTTGATGAATTCTCCGGAACAAAAAGCCTTTGGATTACAAACCCCAATCATCGGAAGAATAAACCTGCCTGTGAAATATTTTGGAAAGGTGGCTGTAGGGCAAAAAGTTAATATCAAACTGGAAGATTTTCCCTCAAATGAATATGGCTTTATTAAAGCCCGTATTAAAAATATTTCAACCACACCTAAAAATGGGATCTACCTCGTCGAAGTTCAATTACCACAGGATTTGATGACCAACTTTAACATCCCGATAAAATTCAGCCAGGAAATGAAAGGTTCGGCTGAAATTATTACCGAAGATTTAAGATTGATCCAACGCTTCATTAATCCTGTGAAATCCCTTCTAAAACACCGTATTTCAACCACTAATTAAGTTTCACTTACCTTCTGGTTTTCACCTACGTTAAGAATAATCAAAAAAAGATCAATTATTTTCAAGGTTTTATTGGGTTTTCTATTGGCAATTAGTACTTTTGCGAGCCGTTTTTAAGAGAATTCTCTTGAAATCGGATTGTAAAGTATTGGAATTGTGTAAAATTGCGATACCTTTGCAGACCAATTTTTTGCGTATTGTATTATTAAAATTAAGAGTTGCTATATGCCAACGATTCAGCAGTTAGTTAGAAAAGGAAGACAAAGTAATGCGGAGAAAAGTAAATCTCCGGCATTGGATTCTTGCCCACAACGAAGAGGTGTTTGTGTCCGTGTTTATACCACAACCCCAAAAAAACCAAACTCAGCTATGCGTAAAGTAGCCAGGGTCAGGTTAACCAATGGCAAGGAAGTAAACGCTTACATTCCGGGTGAAGGTCACAACCTTCAGGAACATTCCATTGTATTGGTACGCGGTGGCAGGGTCAAAGACCTTCCAGGCGTTCGTTACCATTTAATTCGTGGCGCTCTTGATACCGCAGGTGTTGAAGGTCGTACTCAAAGACGGTCGAAATACGGAACCAAGAGGCCAAAAGTGAAAAAATAATTTTTCACTCGTTTTTTAATTTATTTGACGTTCTAGCTTAGTGGTTTGAGTTGAGTAAAGAGGCCTGAGTGCCGATTGAAGCCCACAAATCGACAGCTAATTTAAGTAACACTAAAGCAAATTGTAATGAGAAAATCGAAACCAAAGAAGCGGATCATTCTGCCCGATCCAAAGTTCAATGACACCTTGGTTACCCGTTTCGTTAACGACTTAATGTACGACGGGAAAAAATCAATCGCATACCAAATTTTCTACGACGCCATGGACATCGTCAGCACGAAAATGAAAGACTCTGAAGTAAGTCCGGTGGATGTGTTTAAAAAAGCGCTCGAGAAAATTACCCCCCATGTTGAAGTAAAAAGCCGCCGGGTTGGTGGAGCTAACTTCCAGGTTCCAATGGAAATCCGCCCAGAAAGAAAAACTTCAATCTCAGTTAAAAATATGATTTTATATGCCCGCAAACGTTCAGGCCGTTCAATGGCTGAAAAACTTGCCGGCGAAATAGTTGCAGCATACAACGAAGAAGGCGGAGCTTATAAGAAAAAAGAAGACACCCATCGTATGGCTGAAGCAAACCGTGCATTTGCACATTTCCGTTTTTAGTATTTAGTTGAAGAATAGATAGATCGTTTTAGTTTAGATAGATATTGGTTTATAATGGCAAAAGATTTAAATTTTACTAGAAATATTGGCATCATGGCTCACATTGATGCCGGCAAAACGACCACCTCGGAGCGCATCCTGTATTATACGGGTATCACTCACCGGATTGGAGAAGTCCATGATGGGGCCGCCACTATGGACTGGATGGAGCAGGAGCAGGAGCGTGGCATAACAATTACCTCTGCTGCCACAACAACCTTTTGGAAATATCAGGATACAGAACACAAAATCAACATTATTGATACTCCCGGACACGTTGACTTTACAGTTGAAGTAGAGCGTTCGTTAAGGGTATTGGATGGCGCTGTTGCACTATTCTGTGCAGTAGGCGGCGTTGAAGCCCAATCGGAAACGGTTTGGCGTCAGGCTGAAAAATATGGAGTCCCACGTATCGGTTTCGTAAACAAAATGGACCGTTCGGGAGCCGATTTTTACAATGTAATCGCTGAAGTAAGAGAGAAACTGGGTGCAAATCCGGTTCCGATTACTATCCCGATTGGCGCTGAAGAAAAATTTGAAGGCGTGGTTGATTTGATTGAAATGAAAGCCATACGCTGGAGAGATGACGCAACTTTGGGAACCACTTATTATTTGGAAGAAATTCCGGCTGATATGAAGGAAATTGCAGACGAATACCGCGCTAAGCTGGTTGAAGCAGTTGCCGAAGTTGATGATGAAATTCTCGAACGATTCTTTGAAGATCCGGAATCTATCACTGTTGATCAGATGTTGGATGTTATCCGTAAAGCAACAATCAGTGGTGTGATTATCCCGATGATGTGTGGTTCTGCATTTAAAAATAAAGGCGTTCAGCGCTTGCTCGATGCTGTTTGTGCATTCCTGCCAAGCCCGCTCGATAAAGGTGATATTATTGCCACCGAATATAACGACACTGACGAAGTTATTCGTCATGCTGATGTTAACGAACCCCTCGCAGCCCTTGCATTTAAAATTGCTACCGACCCTTATGTTGGCAGGCTGTGCTTCATCCGTGTTTATTCTGGAAAAATTACTGCCGGCGATTCTGTGTTCAATTCAAGGACAGGTAAAAAAGAGCGTATCTCACGTATTTACCAGATGCATTCCAACAAACAAAACCCAATCGATGTGATCGAAGCCGGCGATATTTGTGCCGCAGTCGGATTCAAAGATATCCGCACAGGTGATACTTTATCAGATTTAGATAATCCGGTAGTTCTGGAAAGCATGGATTTCCCTGAACCAGTTATCGGAATCGCCATTGAGCCAAAAACTCAAAAGGACCTGGATAAATTGAACCAGGGATTATATAAACTTGCTGAAGAAGATCCAACATTCAAAGTAAATACCGATCCTGATTCAGGTCAGACGATCATCCGTGGTATGGGTGAGCTTCACCTCGAAATTATTGTTGACCGTTTGCGCCGTGAGTTCAAAGTAGAATGTAACCAGGGAGCTCCCCAGGTTGCCTACAAAGAATGTATCACCAAAATGGTTGAGCTTCGCGAAGTGTTCAAAAAACAATCCGGAGGCCGGGGTAAATTTGCCGATATCAGTGTTCGTGTTGAACCTGCCGATGAAGGTAAAACCGGACTTCAGTTCGTTGACGCTGTAAAAGGCGGAAATATTCCACGCGAATATATCCCATCAGTACAGAAAGGTTTTGAATCAGCTCTTTTTAATGGACCTTTGGCAGGCTTTAATGTAGATAGCCTGAAAGTTACCTTACTCGATGGCAGCTACCACGCTGTTGACTCAGATTCATTATCATTCGAAATCTGCGCACGTCAGGCATTTAAAAATGCAGCGGGTAAAGCCGGACCAAGATTACTCGAACCAGTCATGAAATGCGAAATTGTTACTCCTGAAGAATATATGGGGGACATTATCGGAGATCTGAACCGTCGTCGCGGGCAAATCGAAGGTATGGAAGAAAAAGCAGGAGCACGTGTAATTAAAGCAATGGTGCCACTTTCCGAATTATTCGGATATGTCACTGTATTAAGAACCTTATCATCAGGAAGGGCAACTTCATCAATGGAATTTTCGAAATACGTTGAGTTGCCAAAATTACTTGCGTTGAAGGTTCTTGAAGATTTGAAAGGAAGAACAGACTTATTATAATTATAAACTGTATTATTATTTCTCACTATGAGTCAAAAGATCAGAATTAAGCTGAAATCGTATGATCACAACTTGGTGGACAAGTCGGCTGAAAAGATCGTAAAAACAGTTAAAACTACCGGTGCAATAGTTAGCGGACCAATTCCGCTTCCTACTCACAAACGTATTTTCACTGTATTACGCTCAACCTTTGTAAATAAAAAATCAAGGGAACAATTCGAGCTGTCGTCTTACAAACGTTTGATCGACATTTACAGTTCAACAGCAAAAACAATCGACGCCTTAATGAAGCTTGAATTACCAAGTGGCGTTGAAGTAGAAATTAAAGTTTGATAACCTGTAAAAGCCGGTCCTTGTGTGGTTACACAAGTGAAATCGGTGGCAACTGACGGCTATGATTCCATTCAGCTGGGCTTCGACGATAAAAAGGAAAAGCACACGAACAAAGCGGAATTGGGTCATTTTAAAAAGGCTGCATCAGAACCCAAAAGAAAAATTGTAGAGTTCAAAGAACTGGAAGGAGAATTGAAACTTGGAGATACTGTTGGCGTTGATACCATTGATGAAGAAGGATGGGTTGACATTCAGGGAGTAACCAAAGGTAAAGGATTCCAGGGAGTAGTTAAACGGCACGGTTTTCAGGGAGTAGGCGGCCAGACACACGGTCAGCACAACCGACTGAGGGCTCCGGGTTCTTTGGGGGCATCTTCTTATCCATCCCGCGTATTTAAAGGAATACGCATGGCTGGTCGCGATGGCAATGACAATATTACCGTTCAGAACTTAAAAGTCCTGAAAGTAATGCCAGAGTCAAATTTATTGGTAGTTAAAGGATCAGTTCCTGGTGCTAAAGGTTCATACGTAATTATTTATCAGTAATGGAAATAAAAGTTTTAAATACAGCAGGACAGGAAACCGGAAGAACTGTTACGTTAGATGAACAGATTTTCGGGATTGAGCCAAATGACCATGCCATTTATCTGGATGTCAAACAAATACTGGCCAACAAAAGACAAGGAACCCACAGCTCGAAAGAGCGTGCTGAAGTATCGGGAAGTACCCGGAAGATTAAAAAACAAAAAGGTACAGGTACAGCAAGGGCAGGTAGCATTAAATCGCCTGTTTTCAGAGGTGGAGGCCGTGTATTCGGACCACGCCCCAGAAACTACGACTTTAAGTTAAACAAAAAAGTTAAGTCTCTTGCGCGTAAGTCAGCATTGACCTATAAAGCCCTGGAAGAAGCAATCCTGGTAGTTGAAGATTTCTCTTTTGAAACTCCAAAAACACGCGAAATGGTGCAAATCAGTAATAATCTGAAAATTAATGATAAAAAGTCACTTTTCGTTTTACCGGAAGAAAATAAAAATATATATTTGTCCTCCAGAAATTTACAGGCAGTTTCCGTTATAACTGCCTCAGAATTAAATACTTATCAGATATTAAATGCTAAAAAAGTAATAGTTCTGGAAAGTTCAGTAAGTAAAATTGAAGAATTGTTTAAGATTTAAAAGGCTTGGAAAATGGAAATTTTAATTAAACCGATCGTTACCGAAAAGATGACAGGTCAGGCCGAAGGTCTTAACCGTTACGGTTTTATTGTCAATCGGAATGCCAATAAATTGCAGATCAAGAAAGCCATTGAAGGATTATACAATGTTTCAGTGGAATCTGTCAATACCTTAATTAACGGTGGTAAACGGAAATCTCGTTTTACCAAGGCCGGCGTCATTTCGGGAAGTACCGGGATGAGCAAAAAAGCTATAGTAACTATAGCCAAAGGAGAATCTATTGATTTTTATAGTAATATTTAATAATTAGAAATGGCAGTAAGAAAATTAAATCCAGTTACTCCGGGTCAAAGGCACAAGATTGCTGGTTCCTTTGATACCATTACTGCATCAACACCTGAAAAATCATTGTTGAAGCCCATGACGAGTTCTGGCGGACGAAACAGCCAGGGTCGCATGACAATGAGGTATATAGGTGGTGGCCACAAACGCAAATACCGCTTTATTGATTTCAAAAGAGATAAAGATGGTATTGTTGCTGTTGTAGAATCTATTCAGTACGATCCAAACCGTACCGCTCGAATCGCCCTTTTGGTTTTTCCTGATGGCGAAAAAAGGTATATGCTGGCGCCAAACGGATTAAAAGTTGGCCAGAAAATCGAGAGCGGAACCGGAGTTGCACCTGAAATAGGAAATACATTGCCACTTGCTGAAATACCTCTTGGAACGCTGATTCACAACATTGAACTTCATCCCAGTCAGGGAGGTGTGATGGCTCGTAGTGCCGGAACTTATGCTCAGTTAACTTCGAGAGAAGGAAAGTATGCTATCGTGAAATTGCCTTCGGGCGAATCCAGAATGGTGCTTGTAACATGCCGCGCTACAGTTGGCATAGTTGGAAATACAGAACATAACCTTGAGCGGTCGGGTAAAGCTGGTCGTTCGAGATGGCTTGGTAGAAGACCTCGTGTACGGGGTGTTGCTATGAACCCGGTCGATCACCCGATGGGTGGTGGCGAAGGTCGCTCTTCTGGTGGACATCCGCGTTCACGCAAAGGTTTGTTAGCTAAAGGCTTTAAAACCCGCGCTTTGAAGAAAGCTTCCAACAGGTATATTGTAGAAAAACGGAAGAAATAATTAAAAGGAGAAGAATATGAGTCGTTCATTAAAGAAAGGGCCTTTTATCGATTTCAAGCTCGAACGTAAAGTTCTGGGCATGAATGAAACAAACAAAAAATCGGTAATCAAAACCTGGGCCAGGGCATCAGTAATTTCTCCTGATTTTGTAGGGCATACCATTGCAGTTCACAACGGGAATAAATTCATTCCGGTTTATCTGACTGAAAATATGGTGGGCCATAAATTTGGTGAATTTGCACCTACAAGAACCTTCAGGGGTCATTCCAAAGGAAAAAAATAAGGCATGAGATCCTTAATTACTATTAAAAGAATTCACGATGGGTGCTAGAAAAAGAAATAGTGCAAACGAACTAAAGGAAGCTAAAAAGCAGCAATATTTTGCCGTTTTGAAGAATTGTCCTACTTCACCGCGAAAAATGAGGCTTGTTGCCGATATGGTACGTGGAATGGAAGTGAACAGAGCTCTTGATGTACTTAAGTTTTCCTCAAAGGAATCTTCGCGCAGGCTCGAAAAATTGGTTATGTCGGCCATTGCAAACTGGCAGGCTAAAAACGAAGGAAGCAGGTTGGAAGAAAGTAATTTGGTGGTGAAAACTATTTCTGTTGATTCAGGAAGAATATTAAAAAGACTGATGCCAGCTCCGCAAGGACGTGCACACCGGATCAAAAAGAGATCCAATCACGTGACTGTTAGTCTTGGTAGTTTAACTCAAGTTAAAGAAACAGAATAAATAATAATACATGGGACAAAAAGTCAATCCAATCGCTAATCGTTTAGGAATCATCAAAGGCTGGGATTCCAACTGGTACGGTGGAAACAACTATGGCGAAAAGCTCGTGGAAGATTTCAGAATCAGGGAGTATTTGAATGCCCGTTTGGCAAAAGCCAGTATTTCCAGGATTATCATTGAACGTACACTGAAGCTTATTACCATCACTGTTCACACCTCGCGGCCCGGTATTATTATTGGCAAAGGTGGTCAGGAAGTTGATAAACTAAAAGAAGAGTTAAAGAAGATCACCAACAAGGAAGTTCAGATCAACATTTTTGAAATCAAACGTCCGGAATTAGATGCTAAAATTGTAGCTGTTAACATTGCACGCCAGATTGAAGGTAAAATTGCCTACCGTCGCGCAACAAAAATGGCTATTGCTTCAACCATGAGAATGGGAGCACAAGGCATCAAAATTCAGGTTTCAGGCCGGTTAAACGGCGCTGAGATGGCACGTTCAGAAATGTATAAAGATGGACGTACTCCGTTGCATACTCTGAGAGCTGATATAGATTATGCGCTTGCAGAAGCCCTTACTAAAACCGGTTTACTCGGTGTAAAAGTCTGGATCTGCAAAGGCGAGATTTATGGAAAGCGTGACCTTTCACCAAACGTAGGACAAAAACCAGATGGCAGACGTCCAAACGAAGGTGGCCCAAAAGGTGGCGGATTTAAGAAAAGAAAAAAATAATTTGTCAACCTTCAGAAGTATAAAAGAATGTTACAACCGAAAAAGACAAAATACAGAAGAGTACAAAAGGGAAAAATGAAAGGACTGGCCCAACGTGGAAACCAGCTTGCATTTGGATCTTTTGGTATTAAATCGTTGGAAGAGACGTGGCTTACCGGGCGCCAGATTGAGGCTGCCAGGGTTGCGGTAACACGTCACATGCAACGTCAGGGTCAAATTTGGATCCGGGTTTTCCCCGATAAACCGATTACTAAAAAACCTGCAGAGGTACGTATGGGTAAAGGTAAAGGTGCTCCGGAAGCATTTGTTGCTCCGATTACACCAGGTAGAATATTGATTGAAGCAGAAGGAGTTTCTTATGAGGTTGCAAAGGAAGCGCTTCGTCTGGCTGCTCAAAAACTACCTGTAACTACTAAGTTCATTGTAAGACGTGACTATGTCGAAACTGAAATCGCAGAATAATGAAGACATCAGAAATTAAAGAATTATCCAAAGCTGAGATTCTGGAAAGAATCCAGACCGATCAGGATACCTTGTTGCGGATGAAAATGAACCATGCAATTTCACCTCTCGACAACCCACAGGTTATCGTTGGCGTGAGAAGAAATATTGCACGACTGAAAACCATTCTTCGTCAAAGGGAAATTAACGCAAAACAGAGTTAGTAATGGAATCAAGAAATCTAAGGAAGGAGCGTATTGGAGTTGTTGTGAGCAATAAAATGGAATGCACCATCATTGTGGCCGAACACCGCAAAGAAAAACATCCCATTTATGGAAAGTTCGTCAACAAAACCTCCAAGTATTACGCCCACGATGAGAAGAACAGCTGCAACATCGGCGATACTGTAAAGATCATGGAAACACGGCCTATCAGTAAACAGAAATGTTGGAGATTAGTGGAAATCATAGAAAGAGCTAAGTAATCATGATACAACAAGAATCAAGATGTACAGTTGCCGATAACAGTGGTGCCAAAGAAGTGCTTTGTATCCGCGTATTAGGCGGAACAAGAAAGCGCTATGCATCATTAGGCGACACCATTGTAGTTACGGTAAA
>Ga0209317_1002221_pt1 | contig 14468 bp, 10 predicted proteins | sample RifGroB2_FD_183994 | JGI IMG/M metagenome (GOLD analysis project Ga0209317, IMG submission 183994) | Soil microbial communities from Rifle, Colorado, USA - Groundwater B2 (SPAdes) (version 2) | ecosystem: Environmental > Terrestrial > Soil > Unclassified | place: Rifle, Colorado | collected... | reverse complement strand
AGCACCGTCATCACGGCCAGGCAGGGGGGGGACGAGATCTATGACCCGGCCCCGGAACTGTCGCTGCCGCTCGTGGTGAAAAAGGCGCCGCTCAGGGTGATCGCCGAGGACAAGTTCCGCGCCTACCTGACGCCCAACCCGGAGCTCACCGTGGCGTACCGGGGCTTCGTCAACGGCGAGCAGCTCTCCGTGCTGACCGGGGCTCCGGCGCTGACGACGGCGGCGACCACGGCGAGCGGGGTGGGGAGCTACCCCATATCGACCGCCCTCGACACCCTTGCCGCCGACAACTACAGCCTGTTGCCGGTGAACGGCACCCTCAGCGTCTTCAAGTCCTGCCAGGAGATCAACTTCCCGCCCCTGCCGGAAAGGACCTTCGGAGATCCCCCTTTCGAGATAATCGGATCCGCCTGCAGCGGGCTCCCCTTGAGGTTCACGAGCTCCGATCCTGCAGTGGCGCAGGTGAACGGCAGGACCGTCACCATAACCGGCGCGGGGAGCGCGGTGATCACCGCCTCGCAGCAGGGGGGGGGCAGCCTGGAAGCCGCGCCGGACAGCTCCCGGACCTTCATCGTGCACAAGAGCGGCCAGCTGCTCAGCTTTTCATCGCTGGCCCGGAAGGTGGTCGGCGATCCCCCCTTCATCCTCGAGGGGAGCGCTTCGAGCGGCCTTGCCGTGAGCTACCGGAGTTCCGATCCAGGCGTTGCCGCGGTGAGCGGCAACCTGGTGACCGTAGTAGGTGCCGGAACGGCGGTTATCAGCGCCCAACAGGCCGGGGACCTCAATTACCTTGCCGCCCTCCCGGTCTCCCACTCACTCACCGTGGCACAGGAGGGGGTCGCGCCGCTTCTCGCCCTCTCCACGCTCGCTTCGGGCGCCGTCACCTCGAACCCGGTGCTGAACGTCATGGGGGGAGCCAGCGACGCCTCGGGTATCGCGACCCTTACCGTGCAGGGGGGGGACCGCAGCGCAGACGCCGCGCTTTTCAGCTCCGCCGTCTCACTCGCCACGGGGGACAACACGGTCAGCGTGTCCGCTTTGGACGGCGCCGGCAACCGGACCACGCAGACCTTGAGCATCACCCTCGACGCGCTGGCACCCGCGCTTGCCGTCGCCGCGCCGGCCGACAACAGCGTCACCGATCTCCCGACGTGCGCCGTCTCGGGGTCTGTCACGCCCGGAAGCGCGGTCACGCTCTGGGTGAACGGCGATTTCCCGCAGCTTTTGCGGGTGGAGGGGGGGAGTTTCACCGGCACCGGCACCCTCTCGGAAGGGGTGAACACGGTCGAGCTGAGCGCGGAGCTATCCGGGCGCAGTTCCCGGCTCAAAAGAAGCGTCACCTACGCGCCCGGCGCCCCCGCCATTGCCATAACCTATCCGGCGCAGGACATGCGGACCGAGCAGCAGAGCCTGACACTGCGGGGGAGGGGAGGGGGCGGAAGCGTCCGGCTCGACGTCAACGGCATCACCTTTACCGCCGAACTCTCGGGCGGGCTCTTCCAGCAGCAGATCGACCTGCCGCTTGCCGGCGAGAACCGCATCAAGGCGACCGCGAGCGGCAGCGACGGGGTGTCCGCCACAGCATTCAGGAACATCATCCGCATCGATCGCATCACGGGAGACCTGGACGGCAGCGGAAGCGTGGACATCCAGGACGCCTCGGCGCTGCTCAGGATCTCGCTGGGGCTCGAACCGGCGACGACCGCGGCGCTGGCCCACGGCGACGTGGCCCCGCTGGTCGATGGCGTCCCCCGGCCGGACGGGGTGATAGACGTGGGGGACCTGCTGGTCCTCTTGCGCAGGATCGTGGGGCTCGCCCAGTGGTAGGACCGGCGCTCCCCTCAAAGGGGGGCGCCGGTCCTGAAGCGAAGTTTCCCTTGCCTTTCGCTGCGACATCGTATAGACGTCTCTAATGTCTAGACAAGGAGCAGCGGATGAAACGGACCCCTCCAACCCTCGTTGCCAGCTGTGCCCTGTTCGCCCTTTGCTGCTTTTTCGGGTGCAGCTCGCGTGGCGGGCTTCCCCGGCGCATCGCGCAGAACCTTGACGCCGCTGCCGCCTCCGAAACCCGGCAGATCCTGTACCTGGACCCGGGAACCCCCTCGCTGCCGCAGGCGACCCTCTACCCTGTGCAGCGCGGGTTACTGGGGTGGCGGCTGGCGCTTCCTCCCGTCCCCGCAAACGTGGGGCGAAACGGCATAGCCCCTCCCTTTGACAAGCGCGAGGGGGACGGGCGCACCCCCTCGGGGATGTTCCCTCTCAGCCAGGCCTTCGGCTATCCCCCCGGCTTCAAGGGGAGGGTTCCCTACAGGCAGGTAGAGAGCCAGGACCTCTGGGTCGACGACGCGCAATCCCCCGATTACAACCGCTGGGTGCGGCGCGGCGAGACCAGGGCCGCCTCCTTCGAGGAGCTTCTCCGTCCCGACCCGCTCTACAAGTACGCCCTGGTGGTGGATTACAACAGCGCGCCCGTGGTACGCGACCTGGGGAGCGCCATCTTCATGCATGTGGAGCGGACAGCCGGCGCGGCTACGGCGGGGTGCGTCACCCTTGCGGAGCGGGAGCTGCTACAGGTCATGGAGTGGCTCGACCCGGCCGATCACCCGCAGGTGCTGGTCGCTACCCCCCGGGCGCTCGAGGCGGCGGACAAGGGGATGGCATCATATCTGCCGGAAGAGCTGCCGCCCGAGCTTGCTGCCCGCCTGAAGGGGGCCTCACGGATTCTCATGGTGAAAAGGGGTGCGGGGGGGTTCTTTGCCGCAGCGGTCTCACTCCCGCCGCAGGTAGAGAGGCAGATGCTGGAGAAAGCTTCCTGGCGCCCCGGATGCCCCGTCGCCCCGAACCAGCTGGCCTACCTGGTGACCACCTACTGGGGCTTCGACGGGCGCCCCCACTACGGCGAACTGGTCGTGCACGCGGCGCTGTCGGCCTTCTTTGTCGACTCCCTGCACCACGCCTACAACGGCCGCTTTCCCATCGAGAGGATGGAGCTGATCGAGGCGTTCGACGCGGACGACCTCCGCTCCATGGAGGCGAACAACAGCTCGGCCTTCAACTGCCGGGAGGTGCCCGGGAAGCCGGGTGTCTTCTCCAGGCACAGCTACGGGGCGGCGATCGACATAAACCCCCTGCAAAACCCCTATCTGCCGGTAAGCGAGGCGGCCGGGGGCGCCCTGGGCGCGGCGGCTGCCGCGACGGAATCTTGCGGCAAGAACGGCGCCGACTGCAGGGTGCTGCCGGCAGCTTCGGCCGCTTTTCTGGACCGGCTCGACCGGCGCCCCGGCATGCTGCAGCCGGGCGACTCGCTCCTCACCCCGTTCAGGCAGCGCGGCTTCGCCTGGGGCGGCGCCTGGCGAAGCCCGGATTACCAGCACATCGAGTACGACGTGAAGAAGCTTTCGGCAGATCATTGACCTTTTCCCCCCCAGGCTCCCTGCCTCCTCCCTGCGGCGCGTTATTTTGTCTTAATGCCGGCTGCGCCGGCGGTAAGGGCGTGAACGCGCCGAATGCGCCAGAAGACGGAACTATTCGTCAACCGGCGCCTCCGTATCTCCACCTTTCCCGGCCACTTAACTCCCACGAAAAACAATGAGATAGAGCGGCAACGCTTACCTTTGGGGGTGAGGGAGCAGGGCCTGTATCCCGCTACCATCTTTCCGCTGCGGAGAGCCCCGGTTGCTCCTCGTACCTCAGCGCGCAGCTACCTGCCGCTGTTGTCCCTCTAGTTCATGAAAATTTTCGCTAATGTTTTCATGAGCTCCTGTCGATACATGAACAAAAAATCCGGCGTCGCTAATTAAAACCTATGCTAAGAAGAACCGCCTGGTTTTCGGAATCCTTGGCGACTGCCGCTTATGGGGAAGAGATCAAGGTCGGCGGCGGTGCCTCCATCAGCGCGATTTTGCTCCCGTGAAGCCCCTTACGAGAAGGCGACGGGCGACTTCGCTCTACATCTTGCAGCGACCCCCAAGGACGTTCTAATTGACGTTTTGAAAGGAAAGGGGATCTTGCCACTGCGGCGGTACCGCTCGATTACATGATTTCCGGGGCCGAGAGGGACGGCGTAAAGGTCAGCCGTGAGGCCCTGGTCACCCAGGTGATAGGTGCCAACCGCACCGCGGTGTTAAGGGGGACGGCAACAAGTACCTTAACAAATAGGACGCGATCAAGTCATGCAGTGCCATTTCCTTTCGAGGAGTAACTCACCAACCGGAGGTAACGATGAACAGGTCCACGAAGAGCGCAGCAGTCGTTTTGGGAGTACTGATGTTGGCAGCGGGTTCGGCTTACTGCGAGGAGATCAAGGTCGGTGGGGGCGGTGCTTCCATCGCCTCGGTGTTCGCGCCGATCAAGCCGCACTTCGAAAAAGCTACCGGGGACACCCTGGTCATCCTGCAGGCCACCTCCAAGGACGGCCTCATCGACCTGGTGAAGGGCAAGGTGGACATCACCACGGGCGCGGTGCCGCTGGAGGCCATGCTGGCCGGAGCCGAGAAGGACGGGGTCAAGATCGACAGCTCCACCCTGGTGAGCCAGGAGATAGCCAGGAACAGGACCGTCGTCCTCGTGCACCCGTCCAACAAGGTGAGCAACCTTTCCAAGGAGCAACTCAGGGGCATCTTCTCAGGAAAGACCAGCAACTGGAAGGAAGTCGGGGGGGACGACAAGGACATCATCATTGTCTGGAGCACCGCGACCTCCGGGCAGAACAACATGTTCAAGCAGATGGTCATGGAGGGCGATCAGGTGACCAGGGACGTAATGGACAGCACCAACTACGCCAAGATCAAGGAGAGCATCGCCTCGACTCCAGAAGCAATAGGCATCGACCCCTTCAGCCTGACTGACGCCACGGTGAAGCTGCTGGATTCCCCGCCGATGTCGGAACCGATCATCGCGGTCACGGTCGGAAAGCCGGCAGGAAAGGTGCAGAGGCTTTTGGGCTACATCAAGGGCGAGGGGAACAAGTACGTGAAGCAGTAACCTTTTCAGACCAGGGTGACCAACTAATGACGATAAAAAAGAAACTTATCTTCAACGCTCTCCTCGTCCTGGCCGGCATTGCCGCCATCGGCGGTACGAGCCTTTTGGGCATGAAGTTCGTGCAGGGGAAGCTCTTCGTGTTGACGGAGCGTTCCACCCCTTTCCAGTTGAAGACCATCGAGATGCAGCGTTCGCTGCAGGAGCACACCTCCAACCTCTTGGAGGTAGGCTTCTCCACCTCGGTGAACGAGCTCGCCGCTGCCCGCGCCAACGCCGAGCGCACCCTCTCCGACCTGAGAAAGGTGAGCGGCGAGCTGGACCTGCTCAAAGCGGGTGAGGGCGCGGCGGGGGACGACAAGGTGGCGCGCCTGGAGCAGCTCACCGGCGACATGATCGGCACCACCCAGGCCAGGCTCAAGGCCGAGGATGGCGCCCGGGTGGCGGACACGGCCATGAAGAGCGAGCTGCAGGACATAACCAGGAAGCTCTCCGAGATGGACGGTTCGATCCAGAAAAGGCAGAAGTCTTCGGCCCGGCAACTCTCCGCCTCCAGCGGGTCCGCCAGTGAGATCACCCAGAAGCTGATGAGCCTGACCACGGCGAGGGACTTCGTCAAGGACGCAAACTTCGCACTTTCGGAGCTGTTGAAGGCGACCGGGAAGAAGGGGGTCATCATCGCCCGCGGCAAGCTCGACACCGCCCTAAACGAGTTCGGCAAGAACAAGCTGGTGGTGGCCGGCGATTCCAGCATCAAGGAGCCTGCCGCACTGGTCGCAGAGGTCCGGAAGATGGTGGCCGCGCCCCAGGGACTGCTGGAGCTAAAATACGCCGTGATCGGCAAGGGGCCGGAAGGCCCCGCAAAGGAGTACGAGCAGCTGGCGCAGACGGTGGCGGGTAAGCTCGTCACCGCCGTGATAGAGATCGAGCAGTCGGTCACCCTGGCGACCGGGAAGTACCACCAGGAGAGCCGCAGCCATGACGACTCCCTGAGGGGGTCCAACCAGGCCGGCGATGTCCTGGCCATGAACGGCACCCTGATCTCGCTGGGGCTGGACATCAAGAGCACCATCCGGGAACTCTTCGCGGCCCGCAGCAAGGAGGAGATCTCCCAGCTCAGCGGCGACCTGAGCCGCAGGTTCGCGGCAGCCGAAGGCGTGCAGCAGCGCATGGCCGCCGTCCTTGCCGGCTCGAAGAGCAGCGCCGAGCTCTCCGTCCTGCGCGGGGTGGGAGGGATGCTGAACCGGCTCAAGGTGCAATTGCTGGCAAAAGACGGGGTGGTGGACAAGCTGCAGCAGGTGGTCCAGGTCCGCGCCCAGGCGAGCGCGCTGAACCTGAAGCTGAAGGAGCTGGTCGCCGAGCAGAACGAGCAGGGGAAGCGGGGGGTGACGGCGGCCCAGTCCGAACAGGAGAAGGCGGTGGCATCGGTGAACCGGTTGGTGCGCGGCTTCGTCGTCGCGGTGTCGCTGATGGGGCTCGGCATGATGGCGTTCGGCCTGATCACCAGCCTGCTTTTGGCCCGCTCCATAACCAACCCCATCCACGAGCTGAGCATACTGGCGGAAGGGTTTGGCAAGGGGGACTTCAGCGGCAAGCTCGACGTCCGGCGCAAGGACGAGTTCGGCGAGCTGGGGCGGCATTTCAACCAGGCCACGGCGAAACTCGAGGAGATCACCGGAGGGCTCACCAGCGCCATCTCAAAGCTCGCGGACCATTCCCACCAGCTCTCCAGCACCGCCGAGGAACTTTCCCAGGGGGCGCGGGAGCAGGCGCTGGCAACGGAGCAGTCGGCCGCGGCCATGACCCAGATCTCGCAGAGCATCAACGAAGTGGCGGGGAGCGCAGCCAACGCCGCCGACGCTTCCCAGCAGGCCCTGCAGACCGCCAGCCGCGGGGGCGCCATGGTCGCCAGCACGGCGCAGGGGATGGAGCAGATCGCCTGCACCGTACGGGAGGCGACGGCGCTGGTGCACAACCTCGGGGAGCGCTCCGAGCAGGTAGGTTCCATCATCGGCATCATCAACGACATCGCGGATCAGACCGGGCTCCTCGCCCTGAACGCCTCCATAGAGGCGGCCCGTGCCGGGGATATGGGGATGGGGTTCGCCGTGGTGGCCGACGAGGTGCGCAAGCTCGCCACCCGGACCACGGCGGCCACCTCCGAGATCGCGACCATGATCAAGGAGATACAGGACGGCACTGCGCGTTCCGTGCGCGCCATGGAGGCCGGGGACGAGAACGTTGCGGACGGGGTGCGGCGCGCCAGCGAGGCGAGCCGGTCCCTGGAGGAGATACTGGAGGTTTCCAACCGCGGGGCCGAGATGGCCGAGAGGATCGCTGCTGCCGCGGAGGAACAATCAACCGCTGCCGTGCAGATCTCGGCCAACATGGACGGCATGACCCAGATCACCCGCAGGGCGGAGGGGTCAACAGAGGAGATCAGGCGTTCCTCGCAAGAGCTGAAGCAGATAGCCGACGAACTTTCCGCCATGGCTGCCTGGTTCCGTCAACCGGCAGGGAGAAACCCGGCCGCCTGACCCTTGCCAAAACCAGCTGTCGCACAAAAAAAGGCGCGCCACGCATGTGGCGCGCCTTTTCCATGCCGGTGGCGGCAACGCTCTAGGAATAGGTCGCGAGCATCTTCTCGGCAACCGCTCGCGAACTCACCTGGTAGGCGCCTGCCTGGAGCCGGTTTTTTATCGAAGCGGCGCGTTGGGCCTGCTCCTCTTCCAGTTGGGCCGTGCCCTGCTGGTCGAGGGTCGCTGAAAGCTCGACGACATCACCCTTTTGCCGTGCTGCTGCCGCGGCTTTTTCCGCTAGGCCGGTTTTGCCTTCGGCAGCGCCTTCCACCTTTTGGAGCGGAGTTGGTTGTGTCAGCTCGGTTATCTTCATTTCCTTTGCCCGCTGTTTGTGTGAGAGGATGTGAAACTGATTGAATCATAGACGTTTTGTCTCTAAAAACACAGTGATTTTTCTCTCATGATCCTTGAGCTCAGGCACAGTTTTGTCGCACCCGGCTGCCGAACGCTTTCAGTCCACGCTGTATGTCCCCCCCTCCCGTTCATCACTACCCAAAAATGCCGCGTCTCTGGATCAGGCAAATTTCTGTGACAGGGGCCCTCACCCCGCATCTCAATGTAGCGAGTTGCTTGACATTAAATTTCCTTAAGATATTTTTGGTGGGTGCCTGCGACGCGAAAGATGGGTCGGGTCCACCTCGAGTTACAGCCCTCGCCCTTTCAAATGCCAGGAGGCTCCCGTTGGCAAAGAGAAACGTCCGGTGTGGAGCCGAAAGAGCAGCAGCCGGACGAGATGGCAATTAACGTCAAGGAGGCAAAGCATGCCACAGACACAGGCGCAAGCTCAGACCCAGACCCAGGCCCAGCCGCTGGTCCCTGTGCCGGTAGCCAAGGAACGTTCCTTTGCAAGCTTCAGCTTTGGCGTCACGTTTCTCCTGGTCCTGGCCATTTTCTGCGTGGTCTATTTTGCCTTGAGGCGCAAGACCACCAAGAAGCAGGTCGACGAGAAAGCTGGAGACGAGGGAGAGGATTGAGGAGGCCCGATATGCAAAGCGATGTGGCGGTTACCACCGACTGGGTCCGGGAGCGGATGAAAAGCGGCGACGAGCTGTTCTTCATAGAGCTGCGCCATGCAGGCGACGTCGATCTGACCCTCAAGAAGGTGCGCGGCGCGTTGCGCGTGAACAGCGACGATGCGGGTCGGCACATCGCTGAGATCCCCACGGGACGTACCGTGGTGGTCTGTTCCTCGGCGCCAGACGACAACCCCGCTTTCGAGCTGGCTCGGGAGCTCCTCGGGAAGGGGTTCCGGGCCCACGTCCTGTCGGGAGGGCTGAAGGCGTACCTCATCGCCGGGCTCCCGGTCGAGGAGGTCGGGCAGGGAAGGGACATGGCCCGCCTGAGGGGGGCCTAGCCGCGGGGGCGCGGTTGGCGCTCCTCCGGGGGTCGGGATTCGCTGCCGCCGCGGCTGTTCGAGGGTTGACAGCCAGTTTAATGACGATATATTGGTAAACGTTAATTTTCTGGGGGTGCCGATGTTCCGTAAAGGATGGAGGCCGGGGATGCCCATGGTGCAGCAAAGGTCATAACTAGCACAGCTGTTCCCTTTTAGCCGGCACGGCCGGAAACCGAATTGGGTCCGTCGCATCTGGCGAGGCTCAACAATTTAAGCGGAAGGGGCTCGAAGGAGATCCTTCTCAACCAAGGAGGCCAAACAGATGAAAAAGATCACCAGCTGTATCTGCATGATGGCGCTAGCCGTGATGGCGCTGGCCGGCACCGGGCGGGCCGCGGAAAGGGCAGGAGCGTTCTCCGTGTCCCCCTTTGTCGGCGGGTTCATGTTCGACGAAGACGAGCAGCCCGAACTGAGGAAGAACCGCCCGATGTACGGCTTGCGACTGGGCTACAACTGGACAGACAGCTTTGCGACGGAACTGGTGGGGCATTACGTGAACGCGGAGATGCCGTCAAACAGCAACCACCACCTCGATGTGTTCTCATACCGTTTGGACCTCCTGTACAACTTCATGCCCAGGACCATGCTCGTCCCCTATCTCGCCATCGGCGGCGGGGGGGCCACCATCAGGGAGGCCCACGGCCCGAACTCTCATGACGGCACCTTCAACGCCGGCGGCGGCGTGAAATACTTCGTGACCGAAAACATGGCGCTCAGGGCGGACGCAAGGCACATACTCGACTTCCAGCATAACGAGCTGGACAGGGACATCATCCACAACTGGGAATACAGCCTCGGCGTGAGCTTCCTGATGGGCGGCAGGCAGGCGGCAGCGGCCCCCGTCACGGCAGCCGTCGAGCCGGTCAAACCCGAGCCCCCGCTGGAGCCGGTCCCGGCAGCCGAACCCTCCCCGGGGCATTATAAATACTGCATCACGCTCCAGGGTGAGTTCGACATAGACAAGGCCATCATCCGCCCCGAGTACAAGGAAGAGATCGCGCAGGTCGGCAACTTCATGAAGAAATACCCAACCACGACCGCAGTCATCGAAGGGCATACCGATAACGTCGGCTCTTACAACCACAACATGGAGCTCTCTCAGCGCCGCGCCGAGGCGGTGGTGAACCATCTGGTCGAGCAGTTCGGCATCGAGCGCTCCAGGCTCTCGGCCAAGGGGTATGGCTTCAGCCGTCCCATAGCCGACAACGCCACCGACGAAGGGAAGCAGAAAAACCGCCGGATCGAGGCGATCATAGACTGCGCCTTCGACGTGCAGCAGGTCACTCCTCCGGAAAGGCTCTGCATGTCGCTGGTGCTCGACTTCGACCAGGGCAAGGCCGACGTCAAGCCCCAGTACCGCAACGAGATCGCCAAGGTAGCCGACTACATGAAGCGGTACAGCACCACTACCGCCGTGATCGAAGGGCACACCGACAACGTGGGCGACGCCGACAAGAACATGAAGCTCTCGCAACAGCGCGCCCAGAACGTGGTCGACTACCTGGTGGACAACTTCGGCATCGAGCGTACGCGTCTTACCGCCAAGGGGTTCGGCTCCACCCGTCGCGTCAGCTACAACAACACGCCGGAGGGACGTCAGAAAAACCGCAGGATCAACGCCGTTATCGACTGTGTGGTCACAAAATAACGATGCAATGCCAGGTGCAAGCCGGTAGCCCGGAGCATTGCCGCTGGCAGCGGCAATAAGGACGCCACAAGGATAGCCCATATCGGATATGGGCTATTTTTGTTGGCGGCAGTGCCGCACCAAGGGAGACACCGATGAAAAAGAGCAGCTTGACCTTGCCGCAGATAGCGCTGATCGCGGCCACCCGGGTGGTCCTGGGAGGCGGATTGGCCCTGCTTGTCGCCGACCGGTTCACCGACAGGCAGCGCAAGCTCGCCGGATGGGCGCTGTTGCTGGCCGGCGCTGCCAGCACCATCCCGCTTGCGAGGCTGGTGCTGGACAAGAGGTATTGAACCTTGAACCTGGAACGGGTTTTTCGCCTGGAGGCTCTCATGCATAAACGTAAACTGGGGCAGCAGGGGCTGGAAGTGTCGGCCATGGGGCTTGGCTGCATGGGGATGTCCTATGCCTATGGCCATCACGACGACGCGGCATCCATCAGCGTGCTGCGACGGGCTGTCGATCTGGGGATCAATTTCTGGGACACGGCCGAGGTCTACGGCCCTTTCGTTAATGAGCAACTGCTGGGTCGCCTGCTGAAGGAGGTGCCGCGCCAGCGGCTGGTGCTGGCAACCAAGTTCGCCTGGAGGTTCGGACCCCACGGCGAGCAGATCGGGCTGGACAGCAGCCCCGGTCAGGTGCGCAGGTCGATCGAGGGATCGCTGAAGCGGCTGGGGACGGATTACATCGACCTGTACTACCAGCATCGCCTAGACCCGAGGGTGCCGATTGAGGAAACGGTGGGTGCGCTGGCCGACCTGGTCCAGCAGGGAAAGGTCCGCTACATCGGGCTTTCCGAGGTGGGGCCGGGGATCGTGCGCCGGGCGCACTCGGTGCATCCGCTTAGCGCGGTACAGTCGGAATACTCCCTTTGGGAGAGGGGGGTCGAGGACAAGCTTCTGCCTGTGCTGCGAGAGCTGGGGATAGGTTTCGTCGCCTACAGCCCGATGGGGCGGGGGTTCCTCGCCGGCAAGATCAAAACCCCCGAAGACCTTGAGCCTTGCGACTGGCGCCGCAAGAACCCTCGCTTCCTGGCCGAGAACCTCAGCCACAACTTCAGGCTGGTCTCCATCGTCAACGAAATCGCGAGCTCTCACGATGCGACCCCCGCCCAGGTGGCACTCGCCTGGTTGCTCAGGCAAGGGGGCGATATCGTCCCCATTCCCGGGACCAAGCATCTGCGCTACCTGGAGGAAAACGCCCAGGCTGTGGGGCTGAAACTTTCGGAAGAGATCTGGTGCAGGCTGGACAGATCCCTGTCCTGCTTCAAGGTGGCCGGTGAGCGTTACCAGGAGGAGGCGCTGCAATTCATCGACAACTCTGAATAGCGCCGACTGCGCGTGCGGAGAAGGGGCGGCAGGCAAGGGGCATCACGGGAGCCCGGAAGTGATGTCCCTTTTTTTTCTGGCGCTGGGACTTTGGCGACGACAGGAATACCGGAATTGCTGGCATAGCCGACAGATCTGCAAACAGCAGCAGTACCTGGTAGCAGGGTCGGGAAGTCATAGGGAGTTATCTTATTGATTCATATTTGCTCCGTCACTTGTTATAGTCATCAGAAGGAGCCCGAAGCAAGGCTCTCCTGTCATATGTTCCCCCGGCAAAGCTTGTCGAGGGTCCCTCAAAGACATGCGGCAGGAAAGCCGGCAGTGCGCTCCGATGATCATTCACCCATGTGAAGGAGCAGCGCCATGAAGAAAGATGCCGATCCGGCACCCCCTGCCGCGAGCTTGGACCAGCTCTGTATCAACACCCTGCGCTTCCTGGCGATAGACGCCGTGCAAAAAGCCAACAGCGGTCACCCGGGGATGCCCATGGGGGCAGCTCCCATGGCGTACCTCTTGTGGACCCGTTTCCTGAAGCACAACCCGGCCGACCCCGGGTGGTTCGACCGGGACCGCTTCGTGCTTTCGGCGGGGCACGGCTCCATGCTCCTTTACTCCCTGCTGCACCTGACCGGCTACGACCTCCCCCTGGAAGAGATAAAGCGATTTCGCCAGTGGGGTAGCCGGACCCCCGGGCACCCCGAGCGGGGCCTCACGCCCGGGGTCGAGGTCAGCACCGGCCCTTTGGGGCAGGGGTTCGGCAACGCGGTCGGGATGGCCATCGCGGAGGCGCATCTGGCGGCGCGCTACAATCGCCCCGGTTTCCAGGTGATCGACCACTACAGCTACGTGATTGCAGGGGACGGCGACCTCATGGAGGGTGTGGCCGCCGAGGCAGCCTCGCTCGCCGGGCACCTCAGGCTGGGGAAGCTGATCTGCCTGTACGACGACAACCGCATCTCCCTGGCAGCCTCCACCGACCTGAGCTTCAGCGAGGAGCGGGGGGCGAGGTTCCGGGCCTACGGATGGCAGGTGCTCGCCGTCGCCGACGGCAACGACCTCGAGGCGATCGGGGGCGCACTGGAGCAGGCGCGGGCCGAATCGCAGCGCCCCTCCCTCATCATGGTGCGCACCCGCATCGGGTTCGGCTCCCCCGGAAAGCAGGACAGCTTCGAGGCGCACGGGGCTCCGCTCGGGGTGGAGGAGGTGCGTCGCACCAAGGAACAGCTGGGTTGGCCCGTCGAGCCTCAGTTTCACCTCCCCGGGGAGGCGGCCGCCCACTTCCGCCGGGCACTGTCGCTTGGGGGCGACCTGCAGGCCGCCTGGGAGGGGCTCTTTGCCGGCTACGCGGAGGCACATCCGGATCTTGCCGGGGAGCTCAGGGAGGTCATGGGGGGGGAGCTTCCCCACGGATGGCAGGAGGGGCTCGTCGAGTTCCCGGCCGACGCAAAGGGTATGGCCACCCGGGCCGCGTCCGGTAAGGTGCTGAACGCGCTGGCGCAGAGGGTGCCCCAGCTGATCGGCGGCTCGGCCGACCTGAACCCCTCGACCCTGACCGCACTCTCCGGGAAAGGGGACTTCCAGAGCGCGCTCGCGCAACCGCAAGACCGGCAGGGTGCGGTAGGCGGCGAGTGGGGCCCCGGCGGCGCCAACATCCATTTCGGCGTGCGCGAGCACGCCATGGGTGCGATCCTGAACGGCATGGCAGCACACGGCGGGACTCTTCCCTTCGGCGCCACCTTCCTCACCTTCTCCGACTACCTGCGCCCTACGCTGCGGCTCGCGGCGCTGTCCGGGCTCGGGGTGATCCACGTCTTCACCCACGACTCCATAGCGCTTGGCGAGGACGGGCCGACCCATCAGCCGGTTGAACATCTCGCCGCACTGCGCGCCATACCCAGACTGGTGGTGATACGTCCCTGCGACGCCAACGAGAGCGCCGTTGCCTGGCGCGTCGCGCTTACCCTCAGGGAGCGGCCGGTGGCGCTCGTCCTGTCGCGCCAGTCGGTACCCACCCTGGACCGGCAGCTGCACGGCAAGGCAGAGGGGCTTTTGCGCGGCGGCTACATCCTGGCCGAGGCCGGTGGGGGGAGGCCCGGGATGATCCTGATTGCAACGGGGTCGGAGGTTTCCCTTGCGCTTGCGGCGAGGCTTGAGCTGCAGGAAAAAGGGGTCGCGGCGAGGGTGGTATCGCTGCCGAGTTGGGAGCTTTTCGATGAACAGCCGCAGGATTACCGCGACCTGGTGCTCCCGCCGGAGGTGGCTCACCGCCTGGTGATCGAGGCGGGTTCCTCCCAGGGGTGGCACCGCTATGCAGGCCCCGGCGGCATCGTGCTCGGGGTGGACGACTTCGGCGCTTCGGCCCCCGGGGAGGTCGTTTTGAGGGAGTACGGCTTCACCGTCGACAATGTCTGCAGGCTCGCCCTGCAGCTTACCAGGGGCGCCGGAAGGTGATCCCGGTCCAGGTGCTGCGCCGTCCGGTCGACCCCCCCCTGAACTAG
>Ga0209317_1002220_pt1 | contig 14471 bp, 16 predicted proteins | sample RifGroB2_FD_183994 | JGI IMG/M metagenome (GOLD analysis project Ga0209317, IMG submission 183994) | Soil microbial communities from Rifle, Colorado, USA - Groundwater B2 (SPAdes) (version 2) | ecosystem: Environmental > Terrestrial > Soil > Unclassified | place: Rifle, Colorado | collected... | reverse complement strand
CGGAGCCTGCGGTTGAAGGTCATGCGGGAATCGGAGGATGAACTTCTGCGCCTGATCATGCTGGTGGCCCGCAAGGTTATTCTGCGGGAAGTGGTCCAGGATCGCCGGATACTGTCGAATGTTGTGGAGGCCGGGATTGCCGCCATTCCTGAAAGGGACGAGATTACCATCCGCCTCAACCCCGATGATTATATATTGGTAACGACTGGACATGAAGAGCATCTGCGCAAGGAGCTCCTTTCGGACAGGATGCATCTTAAGTCAGACCCGTCTATACAACCGGGATTTTGCCTGATCGATTCCGAGATGGGTACCCTGGACGCAAGCATAGATGCTCAACTGGATGAAATATATCGTCGTTTACTGGAAGAACGTGCCGCATCACTTACAAGTGAGTCGTGAGCGTGAATGATGTCAGCTGATTATTCACTTGATTTCGCTAAATATCATGCTGCCGTAGAATCCGTCAAACCGATCAGGCTGCAGGGTAAGGTCACCCAAGTGGTTGGATTGGTCATCGAGGGGTACTGCCCGGATACTTCCATAGGTGCCATATGCGAAATCAGGCCCCAGGGGGGCGGAGCAATTCCTGCCGAAGTTGTCGGGTTTCGCAATAACAAAACGCTGCTGATGCCGCTGGGTGAAATCAGGGGCGTTGGCCTGGACAGCCTGATTTCTGTCAGGCGGGACAAAGCCTCAATGGGCGTTGGTCCAGGGATGCTGGGTAGGGTTATCGACGGTTTGGGCAACCCTATAGATGGCAAAGGTCCACTTGTTGTCGAATGCGAATATCCCATATATGCGGCTCCTGTCAATCCCATGACACGTCCTCCCATCCGTAAGCCGCTGGATTTGGGGATCAGAAGCATTAACGGGCTGCTGACCTGCGGACAGGGGCAACGTGTCGGGATTATGGCTGGTTCAGGTGTCGGAAAGTCGACATTGCTTGGTATGATTGCCCGCTATACCGAAGCTGATGTCAATGTGATCGCTTTGATAGGGGAGCGTGGCCGTGAACTGCGTGAATTTATCGAAAAAGATTTGCAGGAGGAGGGACTGAAAAAATCCGTGGTGGTGGTAGCCACATCGGATCAGCCGCCGCTTGTGCGAATGCGTGGTGCCTATATCGCCACCACCATTGCTGAATACTTCCAGAAACAGGGTAAAAAAGTACTGCTGATGATGGATTCGGCAACCCGTTTTGCCATGGCTATGCGAGAGGTGGGACTTGCGATCGGCGAACCTCCGACTACCAAGGGCTATACCCCGTCTGTATTCGCTGCCTTGCCTAAACTATTGGAACGAGCCGGTAATTTCTCTGAAGGGAGCATCACCGGCCTGTATACCGTTCTTGTTGAAGGGGATGATTTTAACGAGCCGATTTCAGATGCCATGCGCAGTATTCTAGATGGCCACATCGTTTTGTCCCGAGGTCTTGCCAGCCGCAATGTGTATCCGCCCATTGACGTATTGGCCAGCGCCAGCAGGGTTATGAACGATGTAACATCAATGGAGCAGCAGCAGTTGGCCGGAAAGTTTAAAGAAACAATGGCCACCTATAATCAGTCTGAAGATCTGATAAACATCGGTGCTTATAAGGCTGGGACCAATCCCGGTATAGATTATGCTGTAGCTCGGATAGAGGGAATGACCTCATACCTGAAGCAGGCCGTCCACGACCCTGTTACCATGCAGGAAGCGCATCAGGATCTGAAGCAGATATTTGATGCCTGATTAAGTCAGAGTAAGGGACTGTTATGGCAGATAAAAAATTTAATTTGGAGCAGGTTCTCAAGTACCGCCAGGATATTGAACGCATGTGCAAACACGAGTTTGCCTCGGCTAAACAAAACCTGGAGCATGCCCATGATCGGTTGCTGGAGGAGGAGGCCCATGTACGGGATCTTTCCCAAGAGTTTTGTCTCCGCCAGGAGGAGCTGAATAATATTGAAGAAATGAGTCACTATATTAATTTCTTCGCCCGCAAGCGGGAAGATATCAAAAATCAGAAGGAACGGGTGGATGTGCTCGGCACCATCATGAATCAGCACCGGGACATCCTAATTGATGCGACCAAGGAAAAAAAAGTACTGGAATCACTCAAGGACAGGAAGGCAGAGGAGTTCAAGCTGGCCATGAAGCTTAAAGAACAGGATTTTCTGGATGAAATTTCAATCCAGAGAAAAGAGAAGGTCATCTAGATGCGCAGTAGCACTTTGGTGGCCATAGTCTTTGCCTTATGCTGTCTCACTCCCTATGCAATCGTTCCTGCCGAAGGGGTTCAGCCGCAGAAACCTGTAACTGATCAGCAAAAAGAGCCTGCAGGAGTCGATCAGCAGCCGCTGAGTCCTTCACGAGCCGCTCGCGAGGAGAAGGCCATCCAGGATGCCCGCAGGCAGCAGTTGACCGAGAAGGAAACGGCTTTGATGGCAAAGGAACAGGAGCTTAAAAAGCTTGCTGCCAAGCTGGAGGCCCAGGTAAGGGCGCTGGAAGATTCAAAAAAACGCCTTGATGACTCTCTTACCTCCCAGAAAAAGGTGCAGGACGACAAACGTAAAAAAATGATGGCACTTATAAAGAAAATGCGCCCGGAGCAGGCTGGCAATTTCATGGATAAGATGGATGAAACTCTGGTCATATCCATGCTTGACCAGATGGACTCAAAGACAATCCTGAAGCTTATGCCGTACCTTAACCAACCGCGTGTTTTCAAATGGATCACCGATAATTTGAAAGGTATATAGATTACTGAGTTTACTCAAACCGTGGGGGCTTTTCTGTCCATGCCCACGGAAATCGCAAAGAAAGGAGGTGATACATAATGAATGCAGGACAGATGATAGTACAGATTCCGCTTGGCACAATGCTGGCCAGCGTTGTGGCGGAGCCTTCCGTGCCAGTTTCAGCACTTGTGGGTGAGCAGGATGCTGGTGCTTTTGCCGGGATCTTAGATGAACAGTTTACCCTGAAACCAGTCGCAGCAGAAATCGCGACTGACACGACACAACAGCGTTTTTCGGATGTGCGGGAACTGAAAATGTCGAGTGTGATTGAAGAAGCTGGCGTATGGGGAAACGAGCAAGCTATGGCCGATCCGGCCGCTTCGCTGCTTGCTGCGCTTGGTGTTCCTCAGCAGGCACAACCTGCTGCAAGCAGCAGCGGGGGGGGCAAATCTGAAGAGCTAATCGGGGAACTGCAGCAGACAGAAGCAAAGATTCCACAGAAGGTGGAAATGGATATTGTGGACGCACAGACGGTTTTGGCGTTCCGAGAAGATGGCAGAATGCCGACACGAGAGCCGAATTCAGGATATCAGAATAGCACCCAGAGTTCGATCAGGACAGGCATTCCCCAGGAGCAAATGCTTCAGACAAATGTTGCTCCTCACCTGGAGCAAGCTCAGTCGGCAAAATTGACTGATGCCGTAACTGTTGCCATGCAGGATCAATTTCCACAAAATGTGGAATCAAGCAGAGGTATCGCCCCGGTAGTTTTGATGACCCCGATGGAAAACACAACAGCATCAGAGTTGAAGCCAGCACCACCGGTTTCGGGTATTCAGCACAAGCAGGAACAGTTGATAAAAGTAACCGCCGCCGAGGTTACAGCGATCCAGGAGCAGATGCCACAGAATGTGGGGTCACGAGAGGCAGTTTCCCAGAAAGTTCTGGAGCCTCAAATGAATGGCAGAATGCCGGTAATGGAACAAAATTCATTGATTCAGGGCCAGTTTGCGTCACAGAGCGGTGCTGCTACAGAGCACGCAGCAGAGACTGTTTCATCCGTTCAAAAATCTGTTGCAGGTGAACAGGATGATACAGTGTTGCAACAAAGGGTGTCAAAATTGGAGATACAGCTAGAACCTGCTGTTGTGGCAGCCAAACCTGCGTCGTCCAATCCGGCAGAATTCAGGTTCGCCCGTTCGGCGGCTGTTGATGTGGCGCTTGGTAATGGTCAAGGGAGCAGTCCCCGCATCATGGAAAAAACCGGGAGTGATTCTGTCAGAGCCGGAGAGTTGCAGCCTGCGGTTTCTCAGCAACCGGAAATGATTGAAGTGGCTTCAAGCGAAAATCACTCTATTTTCAGAGGTCAGAAATTCGCCGGCCTTATGCAGCAAGGATCAGAGAATCAACAACCTGTGGTGCAGCCCGTTACAGCCGGCCAGCACCCGGTTGCCGCAGGAACAATAGCTTCGGCACCGCTCCAGGCTGTTGCGGAGGAACCGTCACGTTTGATTTTACATGAAAATATCGCCGGCCAGGTGCGCGAGCGTATCAGTACCCATGAAATCAAGGCGGGCAGCGATCAGATCGTTTTTCGACTTTCTCCCGAAAATCTGGGAGAAATCAAGGTGCATCTCAGGCTTGAAGACCAGCGTCTGAGAGTTGAAATAGTTGCTGAAAACCGCGTGGCACGTGAAGGGCTGATTCAGCATATGGATTCGCTGAAGGAGTCGTTATCGCGTCATAACATCGGCGTAGACAAATTTACAGTAACATCCGGCGAAAGCCAGGCCAACGGCCAGGGCGGCAGCGGTGCCCAGAATGAGTGGCGTGAACTTGCCAGAAACAGGCAGTCCCAGCAGTGGATGACTTCGGGCGGGTATCGCATACCGTCAGAGGAACCAGTTCCGTTACGGCAGGCGTACCTGGGAGGAAGAGAACACTCCATGCTGGATGTACATTTTTAAGGGGAGGTGATGAACGTGGTAAACAGCGTAACTTCAACAACTGACACAACCGCGGCATCAGCTGCAATGAAGAAGTCCCTGGGTATGAACAAGGATGACTTCATGAAGCTTTTCATCGCACAGTTGCAGTACCAGGACCCTTTGAAGCCCCAGGATCCTTCAGCCATGCTGGATCAGCTTTCCCAGCTGTCCCTGGTGGAACAGTCCTATAATAACAACACAGCACTGCAAAACCTTTTGACAGCCCAAAACAATTCCATGGCCATGACATCAATCGGTTTCATCGGAAAGGATGTCAAAGCAAATGGCAATACGACTACGTTTGACGGTACCAATCCCACATCGATGCAGTTCAATCTGCCGGTGCCGGTGACGTCGGCAATTCTCACCATTTACAACAGCGCAGGACAGGTTGTCGGCACCTCCTCTTTGGGAGCACTGTCAGCCGGTGATGCCCTGATTGCATGGGATGGTCGGGACAATAGCGGCGCGCAGCTTCCTGCGGGTGCATACAACTTTTCCGTTGCCGCAACTTCGGCCAGCGGGGAAAGTGTTGCAGCAGCAACGTACACAACTGGCCGCATTGACGGAGTTAATCTTTCCAGCGGTACTCCGGTACTGACAGTCGGGGCTGCAACAGTCTCATTTGCAGACGTGATCAGCGTCATGGGGGTTTAGATGGTTGATCAGATTTTTTTTCCAAACCCGGTCCAACCGGTCAAGCAAGATCGACCCCAGAACCAGCAACCGACAAAACCGGGCGGTGTATCAGGTCCGTCTTTTGCCGCGGTGCTGGATGAAAAACTACCCTCTCAAGGGGTGAAATTTTCCCAGCATGCTCAGGATCGGCTCAGGGCGCGTAATATCAGCCTTTCTGCAAGCGACATCGCCAACCTGGAAGGTGCTGTAAACAGTGTGGCCTCAAAGGGGGGCAAAGAATCGCTGGTCATGATGGGGGATGCCGCGTTGGTCGTCAGCATCAAGAACCGCACAGTGGTGACGGCTATGGACAGAGCGCAGATGACCGGAAATGTTTTTACCAATATTGATTCAGCAATAATCATTTAGCATCAGTGTAGGGGCTGGTCCTCCGAGAGGAAGCCTCGAAACGCCGACCGACAGACGCGTTTCACACAACAACTCTCACATTACATCAAGGAGGCAACACAATGAGTATTACATCCGCAATGTTCACCGGTGTATCCGGTCTTCTGGCCAATGCAGAAGGTATCAATGTTATCGGCAACAATCTCGCCAACGTCAACACCATCGGCTTTAAGAGCGGTAGAATGCTTTTTTCCGATATGCTTTCCGCCAATATCGGCAACGAGTCGCAGATCGGCCGAGGAACTCAGATTCAGAAGATCGACAACCTGTTCACCCAGAGTTCTTTTGAAACCACCGAAAGCACGACAGACCTGGCAATTCAGGGCAATAGTTTCTTTGCAGTGATGGATCCCAATGCCACAGCACCGGTCAATCAAAATGGAGCCATGCTGACACGGGCAGGCGCCTTCCGTCTGGACAGCACCCTGACTCTTGTTAATCCAGATGGCTATCAGGTGCTGGATACCCAAGGCAACCCTATTCAGTTTCTGGATGACGGAGTTCCTGCGAACAACGCCACCAATTTTTCTAAGATAACCAGCATTGATCCCAGCGGCTTGATAACCTATTTGGCCAAAGACGGAATCACCACCAACTACTACAACACCACCGGAGCGGTCGGAGTTGCGGCCAATCCTGCCAATGCTGCAACCGTGCAGCGTCTGGCAGTCGTGTCGGTTGCTAATCCGGGTGGTCTTGAGAAAGCCGGCGGCACCCTCTTCCGGCCGACTACATCTTCCGGCATCACGTCAAATGCATTCAGTCTGGCTGACAATTCAGCCAACGGAAGCAGCGAAAAGATTTACACCAATTCTCTTGAGCAGAGCAACGTGGACATGGCGGCACAGTTTGTAAAAATGATCCTGACCCAGCGGGCCTATTCCGCCAACTCCAAAACTATCACCACGGCGGACGAAATGACGCAGGAAGTTTTAAACCTTAAACGTTAGTAGGAATTTGAACATGTAAGTGTAGAGCGGAGGCTTGTCACCAATGCGTGTGGCGGCCTCCGCACCTTTTAATTAGTTGCAAATACATCGGTTTCGTTTTACCATTTTTTAATTCGATCGTACTTCTTATTCCCTGCATGGAGGAAACATTATGGCCAAGGAAGAACAGGCTTCTGCTGAAGTTGAAGAAGGGGGCAGCAAGAAGAAGATGTTTATTATCATCGGCGCGGGTGTGGCCGTGGCTGTCATCCTTGGACTCGTGGTTTTCATGATGATGGGAAAGGGTGATACCAAAGAAGCGGAAGGCGAGGGAGCCAAGACCGAAGCCAAAGCCGAGGGAGGCCATGGAGCCGCAGCTTCGAAAGAGGGCGGCGAAGCCGGGGGAGACATCATGTTTCCGCTGGAGCCATTCATCGTCAATATCTACGATGGTCAGGAGCTTCGTTATCTGAAGGTCAAGGTCGAGATTGAAATGGCTTCGCCGGCAGTCAAGGCTGACCTGGATGCTCGCATGGCGCCGATCAGGGACGCTATCCTCGTGTTATTGAGCGCTAAAACTCTGCAGGATGTCCAGGACGCTCAGGGAAAGAGCCAGCTCAAGGAAGAAATTCTGGCATCCATCAACAAAATTATTCCCCCAGGTAAAATTGCTAAAGTTTATTTCACCGATTTCGTAGTCCAGTAGAAAACAACCGGGGTCTCATGGAAAAAATCCTTACCAAAGCTGAGATTGAAGCCCTCCTCAATGCTGTTTTCGATGGCCGCATAGAGCCTGAGAAGGAGCTGGCTAAAACCGAGGGAAGCGCGGTCACCTACGATCTCTTCAACACCGAGTCTCACAAAGGGTTTGTCCCTAACCTTGACATTATTTATGACAGTTTTATCCGTTACAACCGCGCCAATCTCTCCAACCGCCTGCGCAAGGTGGTGGATATCAAAAAAGTCGGTGCACGCTCCTATAAATTTGATGACTTTCTCCAGACACTCCCGTCACCCGTCTGCATGGCGATCTTCAAGATTGAGCCGCTAAAGGGGGCAGCGCTTCTTTCTTTTGATAGTTCCCTGGTACTGTGTCTTGTTGACAGCCTGTTGGGCGGGACCGGAACCAGCAAAGTTTCCATGGCAAACCGAATGTTCACCTCGATTGAACTGCGGCTTGTCGAGCGGATAGCCAGAGATATACTGATTGACCTTGAGAAGGCGTGGGCGCCGTTATATGCAACCCACATGAATCTGCTGCGCATGGAGATGAACCCCCGCCTGGTAAATATCGTTCCGCCTGAGTATCAGATCGTGACGATGTCGCTCAAGATCCAGATCGAAGATATAACCGGTAATATTGTTTTTGCCATTCCCTACATGACCATTGATCCGATCAGAGACAAGCTCAAGGCGGGGATGCAGTTCGACCTGATGGCCATTGACCCCCAGTGGTCATCCCGACTCTCTGCAGGGATGCTGGAGGCACCGATGGAGTTATCGGTTGAGATGGGTAACGCGGGGATAACCCTCAAGGAACTGCTGGAGTTGGCTCCCGGAGACACCATCATGCTTGACAAGCCCTGTTCCAGCGAGCTGCAGGTCAAAATTGAAGGGGTGCTGAAATATTCGGGGGTTCCCGGCATACGTCACGGAAACAAAGCTGTTCAAATCAGTGCAATAAACACCGCTAACAGGGGGCAGAATTGAGCGATAAACCTGAAGTAAAGGAAACGGATAACGAGAGGAAAAATCTGGACTTCATCCTGGATATTCCGTTGCAGGTAACCGTGGAGCTTGGGCGGACCAAGTTGCTGGTCAAGGATATCCTCCAGTTGAATCAGGGTGCGGTTGTCGAGCTTACCAAGCTTGCTGGCGAACCGCTTGACATCTTTGTCAATTCAAAGCTGGTTGCCCGGGGCGAGGCGGTTGTGGTTAACGAGAAATTCGGAGTGCGCCTGGTCGATATCGTTACACCCAATGAACGGGTGGAGAAGATTCTGTGAAAAGTGCGGTCATCGCACTATTCCTTATCCTGCCAACAACAGCCTGCGCCGCAGTACCTCCCAGACAGGAATTCAGTTTTTTATCCAGTTTTTTACAGATGGTTACCGCCCTTTCCATTGTGATTGGACTTATTTTGCTCGCCAAACATTTTTCCGGCAAGGTAATAGGTGGAGCGGGAGGGGGAAGGTTTTCATCACGATACATCCGCGTGGTGGAAACGCGCCATGTTGCGCCTAAAAAAAGTCTGATACTGGTGGAAGTCGGGGGGGAGTATCTTCTGCTGGCAAGTTCGGAAGAAGGTCTTACCCTGATCAAGCAGGTGAATTTCATAGAAGAAATTGAAATTATCGAAGACGCGGGCACGGCACGGTTCAGTTTTACTGGCCTGTTTCGTGGTAATAGTAAAAAGTGGAGAAGCTGATATGCGGCGGGTGTCTCAATACAGTTTGTTTGTTATCAGCGCGCTGGCTCTGGTTGTGTTGTCTGCAACGGCAGGTCAGGCAGAACCGCTGCCGCTTCCTTCACTGAACATAGGTGTTGGTACTGCCACAAAGCCTGGAGAAGTAGCAACAACTATCCAGATATTTTTTCTGCTCACAGTCCTGACGCTGGCTCCCGGTCTGCTGATAATGACCACCTCCTTTACCCGGATTGTGGTGGTGCTCTCTTTCCTGCGCACCGCCATGGGTACACAACAGGCTCCTTCAAACCAGGTCATTCTCGCTCTGTCCATGTTTCTTACATTTTTTATCATGAGCCCTGTGTGGCAGCAGATCGACCGGGAGGCTTATCGCCCATGGAAAGCACAGCAGATCTCCCAGGAACAGGCTATGGACCGTGCTGTTCAGCCGGTGAGAAAGTTCATGCTGTCCCAGACACGGGAAAAAGATCTGGCGCTGTTCGTCAGCTTGTCCAAATTGCCGCGCCCGAAAAATGCCGATGATATTCCAACGCTTACGGTTATACCGGCATTCATGATTTCCGAACTGCGCACCGCTTTTCAGATCGGGTTCCTCATCTACATCCCTTTTATCGTTGTGGACATGGTGGTTGCGTCGGTACTCATGTCGATGGGCATGATGATGCTGCCGCCGGTTATGATTTCACTCCCTTTCAAAATACTGTTGTTTGTTCTTGTTGATGGATGGGGTCTCATAATCTCATCGCTGGTTAAAAGTTTTGGATAAGACACGGAGAAAAGAATGACTCCCGAACTGGTTGTACAATTAGCTCGTCGCAGTTTCGAAGCAACACTTTTGTTGGCAGCCCCGTTACTAATCTTCAGCCTGGTGGTTGGATTGACGATCAGTATTTTTCAGGCTGTCACCTCGATCAATGAAGCTACTCTGGCATTTGCCCCCAAAATCGTTGCCGTCATGGTGGCAATGATCATCTTTTTCCCCTGGATGATGACCTACATGAGCGACTTTACGCGCGAAATCTACTCTTTGATTGAAACCATGAGACGCTGAGTAAATGTTTCCGCTGCTCCCCTTTCCATCTCCCCGGGAAGTCATTCTTTTTGCCCTTGTGTTGAGCAGGGTTGCCGGCATCTTTGCGGCATTGCCGGTTTTTGGCGGCCGGACACTGCCCATGCGCATCAAAGTAATTATTGTCGTCATGATCACCCTCACTTGTTACCCGGCTTTGGAGATCACTCCTCCGGTAATCCCGACAGATGGCTTTACCCTGGGGTTGTTGATAGGGCGTGAGATCATGATCGGCCTGACCCTGGCATTTATCACCAAGGTCATCTTTTCAGCAATTGAATTCAGCGGTCAGATCATCGGCATGCAGATGGGTTTTACGATGGCATCGATCATCGACCCCTCTTTGGGTAGCCAGACCCAGATCATGTCAGTCATGCAAACGCTGCTTGCCACTCTGCTTTTCCTTTCCATGAATATCCATCACCTCTTTATCCACACCATTGTCGACAGTTTTCGCATCATTCCCTTGGGAGCCTGGAGGCTTAACGAGGAGATAATATCATTTCTTATTATGAAAACTGCCGAGATCCTTATCCTTGGAGTGCGATTGGCCGCTCCGGTCATGGTTGCCCTGCTTCTTACCAGCATCACGCTGGGGATCATGGCCCGGGCTTTCCCGCAGATGAATATTTTCATGGTGAGCATGCCACTTAACATCGGCATCGGCTTTGTTGTTCTGGGACTTACACTTCCAATTTTCTTTCATATTCTGGAAGTTTCCTTCGGATCGATGAAAGGTCAGATCGAAACTATTTTCCGGTTGATGGCAAAGGGGGGGTGACCTCTGGCAGACGATTCAGACAGACACTCAAAAACAGAACAGCCCACCGGCAAGAAGCTCGAGAAGGCACGGGAAAACGGAGCACCGCCTTCCAGCATTCTGATGACTTCCACCTTTACCCTGCTGAGCGGCATGATCTGTCTCTATGTGTTTGGCAACTTCATGGTGTCGCGAGTTTCCAAGCATAACGCAGAGATCCTTTCTTCTGTTGGTAGTGCAGAACTGACTGAGCTGAAGGTTTATGACCTGCTGCTAAGGACATTTCTGGTCATCCTGATGGTGCTGTCGCCTTTGGTGATAACAGTTATTGTTACTTCGATCACCTCCAACGCGGTTCAGGACGGAGGAAGGATCGATGTCCGCTGGGAACGACTGTCAGTCAAATTCAGCAAATTAAGTCCCATCACGGGCTTCGGTCGCATGTTCAATAAAACCGCTCTTGTTGAAATGCTTAAATCCTTTCTCAAACTGCTGGTCATTGGAATTATTTCCTACCGGGTGCTGCGCGATGAAGTGCAGAACATCACGTTTCTTGCGGAAGCCGATATCATCACCATTATGGGTTATATCGGACATGTGGCATTCAAGATTGTGATGCATACCTGTGGCGTCATGCTGGTACTTGCCGTCATAGATCTGATGTACATCAAGTGGGAATATCTTCAAAAAATGAAAATGACCAAGCAGGAGGTCAAGGATGAAAACAAGCAGCAGGAGAACCCGGAGATAAAAGGGCAGATCAAGAAGATGCAGTATCAAATGGCCAGGCGGCGCATGACCAAAATCATTCCCACCGCTGATGTGGTCATCACCAACCCTACCCATTTTGCAATTGCCCTGAAATATGATCGGGAACGGATGATTGCGCCGGTCGTGCTTGCCAAGGGCATGGATGTCATGGCTCAAGCAATAAAGAAGATAGCCAAGGAGCATCAGGTTACTCTGGTGGAAAACCGCTTCCTGGCCCGCGAGCTCTATGATCAGGTCGAAGAAAACGAAGCGATTCCTGAATCACTGTATGCTGCGGTGGCAGAAATATTGGCGTATGTGTATCGCCTCAAGGGGAAGATTTGAAGTCAAGATTATGACTCTGTTCAACCATTTGACGTGTTGTCAGGGGAGATGATTTCGGTCTTTTTGTCCCGTTTCTGCCTCAGATGGTAGATTTCGCTGTTTTTTTCTGTTTTTGCTGGTCGGCAAGATCTTATGCAAAGAGCAGATCGTGGGTAACCGCTGCTGTTGTCCAAGGGCACAAAATGTGCATACAAAGGCAAGGAATTTCAAAGTTTTTAGTATTTTAATTATTCAGGAAATCAATGGCAAACGGAACGGCTCAGGCAATTGAATTAAAAGGATTCCGCAAGAATTCAGATATCTATGTGGCGATCGCTCTAATTGGCGTGCTGTCACTCATGATCATACCGCTACCCGCTTTTTTGCTGGATATTTTCCTGGCAGCCAATATCACCATTGCACTCGTCATTCTGCTCGTCTGCCTCTACACGCAGCATCCACTCGATTTTTCGGTTTTCCCTTCAATATTGCTGGTTACCACGCTGTTTCGACTGGCCCTCAATATAGCATCCACCCGACTGATTCTGATGCATGGCAGTGAAGGTGTCGAGGCTGCCGGAGCTGTCATCAAGGCCTTCGGTCAGTTTGTGGTCGGCGGAAACTACGTGGTCGGTGCTGTCATCTTCCTTATCCTCGTGGTTATCAATTTTGTGGTCATTACCAAGGGTGCCGGTCGGGTGGCTGAGGTGACGGCCCGTTTTACCCTGGACGCCATGCCGGGTAAGCAGATGGCTATCGACGCTGACTTATCCGCGGGAATGATCACTGAAAAAGAGGCCCGGACCCGCCGCCTGAAGATATCGCGGGAGGCAGATTTCTACGGTTCCATGGACGGTGCGAGCAAGTTTGTTCGCGGTGATGCTGTCGCCGGAATTTTGATCGTGCTGATTAATATCTTCGGAGGCCTGATCATTGGGGTATTTCAGCAGGGAATGCCGCTGCAGACCGCTCTGACAAACTACACGCTGCTTACCATCGGTGAAGGACTGGTAGCTCAGATTCCGGCACTGATCATCTCGACTGCTGCAGGTATAATCGTCACCCGCTCGGCTGATGAGGATAGTTTCGGTAACGAGATTACCGGGCAATTTCTTAATTATCCCAAGGCTTTTTACGTGACGTCAGGGGTCATGTTTCTTTTTGCAATGATTCCGGGGTTGCCGCATTTCGCATTTTTACTTTTGTCCGGTTCTGCCTTTCTGGCCGGCAAACTGGCACGAGAAAAGGCCCAGGTGGTTGAGGAGATGCCCATTGCGGAAGAAGCCGGCGGTGGCGAATCTATCGATCAGGCCTCCGACATCCGTCCACTTGATGTTCTGGAGCTTGAAGTCGGTTACGGCCTGGTTCCCATGGTGGACGCCTCCCAAGATGGCGAGCTGTTGGAGCGAATCCGTTCCATCCGTCGCCAGTATGCGCAGAAGCTCGGTTTTGTCGTGCCGCCGATTCACATCCATGACAACTTGCAGCTCAAACCGTACGAGTATAATCTGCTTATCCGGGGTGCCCGGGTGGGCGGCAGCGAGTTGACCGGTCAATATCTTGCCATGGATTCCGGCGCGGTGACGGGGGGGCTTGAAGGAATTACAACGAAAGAGCCGGTCTTTGGTCTGACCTCGATCTGGATCGGTTCCGACAAGCGCGATGATGCCCAGATCAAGGGGTACACTGTTGTTGACAGCACCACGGTGGTGGCAACGCATATCAGCGAAATCATCAAACGACATGCTCATGAACTTGTCGGTCGGCAGGAAATGCAGCAACTGCTTGACAATGTTGCCTTGACGGCTCCCAAAGTGGTTGAGGAGCTTGTTCCCAATCTGCTTAATCTGGGAACGGTACTGAGGGTGATTAAAGCGCTGCTCAAGGAGGGTGTTTCGATCCGTGATATGCGCACCATCCTTGAAACACTGGCGGATTACGCTTCGCTTACCAAGGACCCGGATGTATTGGCGGAATTCGTCCGCCAGGGCCTTGGCCGCTTTATTGTGGACCAGTACAAGCTTGAGGATGACACCCTTTGCCTGATTACCTTGAACCGGGATGTTGAAGATATCATTGCCGAGGCGATTCAGCCTTCCGACCAGGGAAGCTATCTGGCTATCGAACCCAATACGGCACAGATGATAATAACGGCGATACGTACCATGGCCGATCGTTTTGGCGCATCAGGTGCTCAGCCTGTGCTGCTGGCCTCCCCTTCGATTCGAAGGCACGTGAGGAAGTTGATCGAACGCTTTGTGCCGCATATGGCGGTGTTGTCGCACAATGAAATACCGCAGAATGTAAAAATACAATCACTCGGGGTGGTAAGCCTACATGTTGGTTAAGACATTTCAATCGGCAAGCATGGCTGAAGCGTTGCGCATGGTCAAGGCAGAGCTCGGACCTGATGC
>Ga0209317_1002218_pt1 | contig 14477 bp, 10 predicted proteins | sample RifGroB2_FD_183994 | JGI IMG/M metagenome (GOLD analysis project Ga0209317, IMG submission 183994) | Soil microbial communities from Rifle, Colorado, USA - Groundwater B2 (SPAdes) (version 2) | ecosystem: Environmental > Terrestrial > Soil > Unclassified | place: Rifle, Colorado | collected... | reverse complement strand
CTGCCGATCTGGTAGCGCAGATACCAATCCTGGAGGCTGCGCAGCTGCGCCAAATCATACTTGCCGGTTTCGTCGACGAGAGCGTACTGGAAAACCCAGCCGACGCCCGTCGCATCCGGTCCCAAGGTGGGGGTTACACCCTTAGGCAATCGACCGCTAACCTGATTCAGGTATTCCAGCACACGGCTTCTAGCCCAGTAGATGTCAGTGCCGTCTTCGAAGATGATGTAGACATAGGAGAAGCCGAAGTCGGAGAAGCCACGCACGAACTTGACCCGTGGGGCGGAGATCATCGTTGTCACGATCGGGTAAGTTACCTGATCTTCCATGATCGTCGGGTTTCGTCCCATCCAGGTGGTGTAAACGATAACCTGCACATCAGAGAGGTCAGGAATTGCGTCAAGGGGAGTGCTCTTCAGCGCCCAGACTCCTGCGGCGCTGAGGAATACAACCATGAGAAAGACGAGAAATTTGTTTTTTGCGCTTCCTTCGATAATTTTTTCGATCATTTCGCTCTCTCTACTGTTGGGTTATCAGTTTAAATTTTTCCTGAGTCTCTTTCTGGCCGGGGCGACGGATTTCGACAGTGACTTCCCATTCTCCCGCCATTGCCAGATTTGCTTTGGCTTCGTAAAAACCGTCTCCGGACAATTTCCCGTCTGCTTTGGAGGGCGCCATTCCCGGCATCGCCATAACAATATTGAAGCTAACCTTGGCGTCTTGGACTGGGTTTCCTTTGCTGTCTTTGACTCTTAACCTCAGGGTGATCTCCCCCGCCTTTGGTTTTGCGGGTTGAGTGTCCAGAGCGAGGGTTAACTCGCCACTTTTTTTCTCCCGGGGGCTTTCCTTGGCTGCGGCGGTTTTGCCTCCTTCGCCCATGTCCATCCCAGCCATCCCCGCCATCGCTCCCATCGCCTCCGTAAGCCGGCTCTCCGAGTCCAGCAGAAAGCCGGCGCTAGCCAGGACGCGCTCTCCGGGAGAAAGGCCCGAAAGCACCTCGTGGTAACCGTCGAACTTTCCGCCGAGCTTCACCTCTGCGGGCTGGAAGCGTCCTTCCCCCTTATCCAGGAAAACCACCTTTCTTAGGCCGGAATCCAAGACGGCCTCATCAGGAATGGCCAATTTTCTCCCCGCATCCACACCAATCTCGACGTTGGTATACATTTCCGGCTTGAGCTTGAAGTCGGGGTTTTGCAACTCCAGTCTCACTTTGGTCGTGCGGGTTTTTTCGTCGAGGACGGGAGAAATCCAAGATACCCTACCGTAAAAAGCCTGCCCTGGAAAATAGGATAAGGTAATCGCAGCCGTTTGCCCCACGCGGACATTGGCTAGCTCGAACTCATAGATATCAGCATTGACCCAAACGGTAGAAAGATCCGCGATTGTGTAGAGTTCCTTGTCCGGCATGACTTTCATTCCCTGAAAAGCGTCCTTTTTAATCACAAAGCCGGTTAGGGGAGAGAAAAGAGTAAGGGTCCTCGTCGGCTCTCCTCTCCTTTGAAGCTCTTCGATTTGCTCCTCAGAGATGTCCCACAGACTAAGTCTGCGACGGGCTGCCTCCAAAAGGGAAGCGGATCCCGATCGGATCTCCTGGAGAGAGCTGGAACCCAGAGTTTTTTTCGCATCTACTGCCAAAAGGTACTCTTCTTGCGTTGAGACCAGTTCAGGACTGTAAAACGTGAATAGGGGTTGACCTTTTTCCACCAGTTTCCCTGTGTAGTTAACAAATAGCTTCTCGATCCATCCATCCACTTTGGTGTAAACCTGGGCCACTTTGGTCTCGTCGTAAGTGACGATCCCTACGGTTCTGATTTTTTTTGTCAACGGGCGGAGTTCGGCGACGGCGGTCCTGATGCCCACGAGCTGTTGCTTCTCGGGACTGACGTTGACCGACCCGGGGGCGTCTGCCTGCGAGCCGGTCTCTCCGTGTCCTGCCGTGGAGTGAGTCGCAGTGGGGCTGGATTGGACCACGTTCTTGTCGTTCTGTCCCCACCAATAACCCAAAGCGATAAGCGCCAGCGCCAGAATCGTCATGCCAGCCAGTTGTAAAGCCTTTTTCTCTTTCATTTTGTTCTCCTAATTTTTTGACCCTTCAACTCTTGAACCCTTTAACCTTTTACGGAAGATCCTTGCCGACGGCCCGCTCAAGATCCGCCAGGTTCTGTAGGACGCCTGTGAGGTTCTTGAAGTAACCCATCCTGGCTTCCCGTAAAGCCCGCTGGGCTTCAAGCAGGGCAATGAACTCTACACTTCCTGTCTGATATGCAGCCATGGCAGCCCTAAAGGAAAGCTCCGCCTGGGATAAAAGTCCCTCGCGGTAAAGCTCGACGGACCTTTTGCCGGCCCGGACCTTGGCCAGAGATTCCCCAATCTCCCTCAGGGTCATGTTTTTTGCCGCGTCCAGTTCTGCCTTTGCCGCCCGGTTCTCTGCCAGGGCCTCTTCCACCTCGTAGTTGCGCCGGCCGATCGTCCAGGGAGAAAAGGGGATGGTGATGTTGACCATGGCCTGGTAACGGTTCTTCAGCTGCCTCGTCATCTCGGTGGGCATCCAGGAATAATCCCACCCAAGCATGAAGTCGGGGAACTTACGATTCTTGTCCGCCAGGTCATACATCCTCTCCGCCCTCGCGATACCTTGTTCGGCCCGCCGGATCTCCGGACGATCAGTCAATGCGGCTTGCTCCAGATCGGGAAGAGCAAGACTAGACTCGGGGACCGCGAGCTCTCCAGCCACTTCGATGGGAATTTGCGGCGACCGATTCAACAAGGAATTGAGCCTCACCTCGGATGCCCGCCTCTCCTCCTCGGCCGAAATCAGTTGATTCATAATCTCGCTCTGTTCGAGGAGAGCTTTAAAGACATCCTGCTGGGTTACCCGGCCGACCTGATAGCGCGCTTCTGTGGCTCGGCTGATTGTGCGCATGATCTCCAACTGCTCGCGGTTAATCTCAATCATCTTTTGCGCCATGAAGAGATCCGCATAGGTCATCTTGACCTTGGAGATGATCTCCCGTTCTTTTGCTCGGAGTTCTTCCTCAGCCATCTTCGCCTCTTGCAAGGCGATTTTCTCCTTGAGACCCAGTTTCCCGAAGAAGGGAACCTTCTGGCGAATGCCGATCATGTTGGAATCTGCCCGGCTCAGATTAGTCGGGTTCGACAGCGGGACAGCCCAGGTTTGCAAAGAAATCTCCGGGTCCTCCAGGTAGGGAGCCTGATTTGCCCTGGCGCGCATGGACTGGAGGCGCTCGCGCAAGAAAGTGATCTCAGGGTTCTTTCCCGCGGCTTCTCTAACGGCTTCCGAAAGGCTTAAACCCCGCTGGGCTTCGGCAGCCCAGACCGTCGCGAGCACACCTGTGGCAATAATCGCTACGAATGTCCCAAGTAAAAGTAACCTAGCTTTTTTCATGAACCCTCCAACTTGACCGTTGTAGCCCGCACTATTAGAGGCAACTGCGAGAAATAGTGCCTGAGCGGGCCTATTATAAAGCCCCGGCCTGGAATTTGCACCAGCCGGGAAAACCTTAAGCGAGAAGGAGTTCTTAAATACGCAGGACGCGATAGAGGAGAACTAAGGAAGGCTTGTAAAGAGACTGCCAGGGATGCGCAAACGGGGCAGATGTGAACAGGGCATACGACAGGTCAGGCGTCACTGCCGATATTGCCCGCGTATCCGATGAAGCGGGAACAGTGATCCCTGCTGATGAGTATAAAAAGCCATTTATAGGTAGTTGGTAGCAGACAGATGGAGAGCCATGTTTGTCTGTTGCCCCGCAGGGAACTTTTCCTCCCGCTCCGTTGTCCATAGAGGCTCTTTGGGAGGCCATAGACATAGTGTAAAAGTCGGGACAAGCATAAACCAGCGATGCTGCCTGCAAAAACAGTATGACGGTTAAAGCCGTCGTATTTAAGAGTCGTTTACCCATCGAAAAGCCTTTAGGTCAACTACCATACTTATTTATTAAAATAACACTTCTGCGCATCCGAGTCAAATTTCGCTTACTTGCTGGCGAAAAGACGCAAATCCCATGCCACGCTCGCGTGGTTTCTTTTCGCTTGCATATTAAGCATTGGGGCGGTTCTTTCGAAAAACGAAGCTGTTTCTTTCCCAGAGTTGGGAAGTGAGGTTCCTGTTTTTCTTGCCCTTTGGAATAAGAGATGGATTCTGCCAATGCTGGATCTGCCGCAAATAATATGCGCAGCAAGCTACCTGGATTGGAAGACTCAACCTGATCCTCGGAATCATTTTGACGGTTCTAAGAGTGCTGCTGGTGCGCGACTTGCTTGTCAAAGTTGCGAACCGACGGCAGAGATTTCGGCATTCTTAAGAAGAAAACTTTTCCAAGTCTTTGTATTTCAAGGATTTCCTCTTTTTTCCTCCCTGGCATGTAATTTGCCTGATCACTAAATCATCGCAATTAACTATTTGAAGAAGGAAAGAAAAATGTCTTTGGCAGCTTAGTCTGCCCTGCAGAAACTTAGCCGAGGAGGAAATTATGATTACGAGTCATTATAAAATTAGCCTTCTTCTCGCTGGCCTCTTATCTCTTGCGCTGACTCTTCTTCCTTCCGCGGAGGCGCAGGAAAAAGACTATGCCTTTTATAAGGGCAAGGTGATTGAATTCGTTGTTCCCTATGCCGTTGGCGGAGGCTTTGATGCCTATGCCAGAGGCCTCAAGCCTCATCTGGAAAACTATATTCCAGGAACTACCGTCGTCATCCGGAATATGACGGGGGGAGGCGGGCTGACGGGCACCAACCAGCTCTACCGGAGTAAAGGGGACGGGTTGACTGTGGGAATCATCAACGGCGCAGGGATGGTCCTGAACCAGATTCTCGGCGCCAAGGAAGCGCTCTACGATCTCAATAAGATGGGATGGGTCGGTCGCGTCTATGCCGACACCCATGTCCTTGCCGTTCCCAGCAAATCGCCTTTCCGGACTGCACAGGATCTGAAAAACGCCAAACGAACCATTGTCATGGCACAAACGGGAAAGGGAAGTGACGATTTTTTCCTGACCTATCTGGCGTTCAAAGCGCTGGGCATTCCGCACCGAAACATCATCGGGTTTCAGGGAGCGCCAGAGGCGATCATGGCGGTGCTGCGGGGTGAAGAAGACGGCTTCATGGATTCCTACAGCACGCTGGAAAAGGTGATCAAGGAAGGAGAGATGAGAGTGATTTTTCAGGTTTCGCTTGCGCGGGATGATCCTCGGATTAAAGATTCGCCTACGCTGCTCGAGCTTGTCGGCGAGGACGCCGGGGAGATGATCACCGGGATAAGCAGCGTCTTTGCTTTCGAGCGTCCTATTGCTGCTCCTCCCGGAGTCTCGCCTGCAAGGCTGAATGTACTGCGCGAGGCGTTGTGGGCCTCGCTGCAGGATCCGGGGATGATCGAGTGGTCAAAGAAGGTGCGTCCGATTCTTCCTCTTAGAGGAGAAGAGACAGAGAAGCTGCTCAGGCAGGCGCTGGCCGCGGGAAACAAGTTAAAGCCGCTTTTAGAAGATTCGTTAAAGTAGGCAATGAACTAAAAAGGCGACGGGCGCATGCTGGATGCCGCATTACAAGGACTGCTGATGGCCGCGGAGCCGGGAGTTTTACTCTATGTGGCCTTTGGCACTGTGCTGGGACTTATCTTCGGCGTCATCCCCGGGTTGAACGGCCCCATAGCTCTGGCCCTGCTTACGCCCCTCACCTACAAAATGGATGCCGCCAGCGCGATGGCCTTTTTGCTCGCGACCTACGGAGCGGTAAGTTACGGAGGCTCGGTCAGCGCTATCCTGATCGGCGTGCCTGGGACGGGCGAAAATGTCGCCACCTGTTTCGACGGCTATGAGATGACCAAGAAGGGGGAGGCGGGACGAGCCCTGGCTGCTTCGGCTACCGCCTCAGGGCTTGGAGCAATAGTGGGGGTGGTCGTGCTCATTGCCCTGCTCCCTGTCTTGAGAGGTATTGTCCTTTCCTTCGGCCCGCCCGAGGTCTTGATGATCAGCCTCTGGGGTCTTACAGCCATAGCCGCTTTGGGTGGCTCGATCCAGCGGGGGCTTATTTCTGGAGGCATCGGTCTGCTTTTGGCGACTGTGGGATTCGAGCCGGTGAGCGGAACCTTGCGCTACGCACTCGGCACTATCTATCTCTACGATGGGATCAATCTGACTGCGGCTCTGATCGGGCTCTTCGCTGTCACGGAGTCGATCTCCCTGGTCGCCAAGGGCGGAACGATCCAACGTCCCGATATCCGCGCCATAGGCAGCGTGCTCGAGGGAGTGAAGGATGTCTTTCGCCATTGGTTCCTGTTCGTGCGCTGCAGCATCATCGGGTTGATCGTCGGCATCATGCCCGGAGTAGGGGGCGCGGTTGGAAATATCATCGCCTATTCGCACGCGCTTCAGACCACCAAGGGAAATTATGGAACTGGGGATGTCAGGGGAGTGATCGCTCCGGAGTCCTCAGTGAATTCCAAGGAAGGAGGAGATTTGATCCCGACCATCGCCTTCGGCGTCCCCGGCGCCGCCTCTATGGCTATTCTCCTCAACGCCTTCTATCTCCACGGTCTTAATCCAGGAAAAGAGCTTCTGACCACGAAGCTTTCCTATACTTTTTTGATGGCCTTTACCTTGCTCGTGGGCAATATTCTCTCCTCTCTCTTTGGCCTGAGCTTTGCCCGTCTTCTCTCCAAGATCGCCCTGGTGCGCGCCTCTGTTTTGGCCCCGCTGATCCTGGTCTTTAGCTTCCTGGGGTCCTATGGGGTCAACGGGAGAATCGGCGATGTGGCCGTGACCTTCCTCTTCGGCCTCCTCGGGCTCTGGCTGAAGAAATACGACTACGTCCGCGCCGCGGTCGTGATCGGCCTGGTCCTGGGAGAGATCATTGAACGAAGCTACCATCTTTCCATTCAGACATTCGGCTGGAGCTTTTTGCTTCGCCCGCTGACGTTGATCTTGCTCGCCTTTACGATTCTGACCTTACTGTATCCGGTCATCTGGGGCAAAGAAAAAGAGGGTGAGGCATGAAGGTTCCGGAAACTGTCTATTTCGCCCTGTTCCTCCTCCTGGTAACGTTATTTTTTGTCATCGGGGCCTTTAGCTATGACCCGGTGGCCCGCGTGTTCCCCCTTATCATAGGTATTCCTGTAGCTGTTTTTTTGGTCCTGCAAATTTTTACTGGCATCTTTCCCAAAACTTTTTCCGCTCTGCAGCGCTTGGACACAAAGCAAGTGATCCAGGTTGATCAGGTCCTTATGGCTCAGGCCAAAGCGGTGCGAGCCGCAGGTCCGAAAAAGGGGCGGGAGCTGGACTACTTCGCCTGGACCGGTGTTTTTGTCCTGGCCATTTACCTGGCAGGCTTTTTTCTCGCGATCCCGCTTTTTTTGTTAGGGCTTCTCTGCCTGCAATTGAAGGAGAAATTTTGGCTGGGCGTGGTGATAACGGCCGTCATGCTGGGGGTGGCCTATTTCGGCTTCGCTGTTTTAATGGAAGTCCCTCTTTTCAGGGGAATCCTTTTCAGTTAGAAATAATCTCTCATCCGGATTTCCTTTATCTCCCGAGGTAGCTCGGTTTGATTCGGAGAGCCAAATGAAGTTGCGCCCGATTATTTTGATGCCTTTTGCCGCGATCTCGCTCCTGGCGGCCCTGTGGGCTGGACTTGTCCGGTTGGGTTGGGATCTCCCTGTTCCTTTTCTGAACTTGCCCGCCGACCATGGACCGCTCATGATTACAGGTTTTCTGGGAACCCTCATTTGCCTGGAGCGCTCCGTAGCATTGATGCGTTCCTGGCCTTATGGCGGGCCGATCCTTGCGGCAATGAGTTCCCTTGCCCTGCTTGCCGACATGCCGTTGCCTACCGCTCCTCTCCTGGCAACTGCGGCCAGCCTGTTCTTGATCGCCGTCTTCGTTGTTCTTTGTCGCCAGTACCTGTCGGATTTCTTGCTGACTATGGGGCTGGGAGCTTTTCTGTGGTTTGTGGGCAACCTGCTCTGGTCTGCCGGCTATCCCTTAAGCCGGGTTGTTCCCTGGTGGATCGGCTTCCTGGTAATCACCATTGCTGGAGAGAGATTGGAGCTTTCCCGCCTGACGCGTCTCTCCGTGATTAGCCGTGCAGCGTTTCACGTGTGTGTAGGAGTTTTTCTCCTTGGGCTCGCCATCTCGCTATGGGCATTTGAGTCCGGCCTAAGACTTAGCGCCATAGCGCTGGTAGCCCTGGCCCTTTGGCTGCTTCGCTTCGATATCGCCTGGCGCACGGTTCGGCATGTCGGCCTGCCGCGCTTTATGGCCGTCTGTCTGCTCTCCGGCTATCTCTGGCTGGGAATTGGAGGGCTGTTATGTTTTCTATTCGCTGATCTTTTTACTTCAGGTCATTATTATGATGCCGCGCTCCATGCGATCTTTCTGGGATTCGTTTTCTCGATGATTTTTGCCCACGCCCCCATCATTTTTCCGTCAATAACGGAGCTCCCTATGCCGTTTCGGCGCGCCTTTTACGGTCATCTCGGGCTGCTCCATGTTTCGCTGCTTCTGCGGGTTGGGGGGGATCTGGCGCTTTGGACTGGAGGAAAAAAATGGGGAGGCCTGGTCAATGTTTTGAGTATTGGGCTTTTTCTGGTAAATAATATCCGCTCTGTCAGGGCAGGTCAGGCTGAAGGGCGTAAGCCACAGTAGACCTATCATCTTTCCAATAGAAGGGAGAAGGCATAATGGCGAATCAAATGACAGGTCACGGACATAGCCATTTTAGCAAGGCCACGGAAGCCTTAAAACAAGAGCACCGGATTATCGAGAAGGTGCTTGGCGCTGTGGAAAAACTCACAAAAAGCCCGGGGGAAATTCCAGTGGAACTTTGGGAAAAGGCGGTCGATTTTATCCGCAACTTCGCTGATAAGTGTCATCATTTAAAAGAGGAAGGGCTTTTGTTCCCGACGCTGGAGCAGCACGGGATTCCCCGGGAGGGAGGCCCTATTGGTATGATGCTTTTCGAGCACGAAGAAGGGCGCGGATATGTAAAGGCGATGGTCACGGCTTTATCCCATGCTAAGCAGGACCCCCAAGCGGCGAGAGCTGAACTCTTCCAGAATGCCAGGGCTTACCTTCGCCTCTTGCGGGAGCATATCGCCAAAGAGGACCAGGTTCTGTTCGAAATGGTGGATTCAACTCTGACCCCGGAAGAACAGAAAAAACTTCTCAAGGATTTCGAGGAGCATGAAGAAAAGGAACTGGGAGCCGGGATCCACGAAAAATATCTCGCGATCGCCAAGGAACTGGAGGAACGTCTGGGTTAGTAATAGTAAGCAATTCCGTGAATGAGGAACCTGGTCAATAAGGTTTGTTTTCTCCTCTGCCATCCTGGTATAAGTATATCTTCGTTGATCGCTGAAACATCTGCCAGGGCGAGGCGCCGGATTGCTCCTAGATGATCAAGAAGGGCTATAACGCAAAAAAGATTCACTGTGTCATCGGCCGGACCGGCGGTCGGGACTAGAAAAGGGGATGCTAAGTGACAAATGTGATCGAATCTAATCATGGAGGGCATGGGGTAAGCGGACGTCGGCCAAGCCGTCTGGTCTATTCCGAGGCGCCTATTCTCATTTACTGGGAGACCACCCGGGCCTGCGACCTTGCCTGCCGCCACTGCCGGGCGGAGGCGCATGCTGAAAGGGACTCGAATGAGTTGACCACTTCGGAAGGGAAGGCCTTGCTGGAAAAGCTGCGGGGATTTGGCAAGCGCGCGCCGCACCTGGTCCTTACAGGTGGTGATCCGCTGAAACGGCCGGATTTTTTCACCCTCCTGGAACATAGCGCCAAGCTCGGATTTCAACTGTCGGTAGCGCCTAGTGGGACCGACCTCCTGACGCAAGAGGTGCTCCGTCGCTTCAAGAGTTGTGGCGTCGAAAGCATATCGCTCAGCTTCGACGGTTCAACGCCCGAGCGGCATGACGGTTTTCGCGGGATTCCCGGCTGCTTCGCCCGAACGGTCGAGGCCGCCCGCGCAGCGCGCGCGGCGGGACTCGACCTGCAGATCAACTCCCTGGTTACGATGCAGAACAGAGAAGATCTGCCGGAAATCTATCGCTTGGTTAGCGGATTGGATGTTATGCGGTGGAGCCTGTTTTTTCTCATTCAGGTCGGAAGGGGGCAGGGACTAAAAGAGATAAGCCCTGAAGAAGTCGAGTCCGTTCACAACTGGCTTTACGATCTTTCTAAGGAGGCGTCCTTTGCGATCGCCACGACAGAGGCCCCTCATTTTCGCCGGGTAGCTCTTACGAGAATGCGGGCCGAGGGAATTCCATTGGCCAAGATCCGTGAGACTCCGATAGGAAGGGGATTCGGCATCCGGGACGGCAACGGCATCATGTTTATTTCTCATACCGGAGACGTTTATCCCGCCGGCTTTCTCCCCCTGGTAGCCGGGAACGTGAGAAGCGCCGACGTGGTTGAAATCTACCGAGAATCTCCGGTCTTCAAGCGGATCCGTGATACTGCGCAACTCGGCGGGCGATGTGGGCGCTGCGAGTTCCGAGAGACTTGCGGCGGCTCGCGGGCGCGGGCCTACGCCGCTTTCGGGGATCCCATGGCCGAGGACCCTGCTTGTGGTTATCAGCCTGGCGAGTTTGGCCTTCAGCCCATCAACTTGTCTGAATAACGGGCCTCGCGAGCCGCGCTGTTACTTCTAAGATTTCTTTGCCGGACCCAATCAGTGATAAAGATATTCAATTGTCGCGGAAGTGTTTACTGAAATTAAGAAAAAGCTGCGGAGTTTTCCTATTTAGAGGAAAAAATATCCCCGCCTCAAGAACTGTGAGATGCTTTGCGGTGTAGAATAAAACTGCCAATGAGGTGTTCCCCAGAGGGCCGGCAAAAGGTTTTCTCCAGGAGTCATGCGGTATTTTGCCTACAACGGATCTGCCGAAATCATTGGTTAAGTATGGTCTGCATCTAGAGTTAAAAGGTCAGGGAAAAAAACAGTGGCATGTTATTTGCCTAACTGGCACTGAAGAAGGCTTGAGCCTTAGCTTTTCCTAACAGGTATCACGACCATGAAAAGAGAATTTCTTAACTGTTTTTGCTATCTGCAAGCCACCATTCTCCTGCTAGTCCTTGGCCTGATGACAAGGCCGGTTCTGGGTGCGGATAAGCTCGTGGGCATTTATTCCGCCCGAGTGATGTCTCAATCTTTGCCTTGGATCGCCCAGGAGGCTGGATTGTTCCCAAAGTATAACCTGGACTTCCAGCTAGTTCACATTGCGTCGTCCGGGATAGTGACTGCGGCGATGCTCGGTGGTGATGCGGAGCTTTCGCTCCTTGGTGGGGTTGGGATTGTCCGCGCCTATGTGCAGGGGGCCACGGACCTTGTGTTCGTAGCCGGTGTGAAAAATGTCATGACCCAAAGTATTGTGGCCGGCCCGGAGATCAAGAGAGTCGAAGATCTCAAAGGAAAGAAAATCGGCGTCAGCCGAGTCGGTGGAAATACCCACTACTTCGCGATTCAGGTCCTGCGCCGGTTCGGAGTGGATGCCACGAGGGATGTCACTTTTATTCAAACTGGGGGAGAATTTGAAATGCTTGCGGCGCTAATCAAAGGTAGCATTCGTGCCGCCTCAATGACGCCGCCGGCGGATGCCCAGGCGGTTGCGCAGGGCGCTCGCTATCTCGTGTACGGGCCTGATCTTCGTATTCCCTATACGGCCACGATTTTTGCTACTCGTCGGTCGGTCATTGCGAAACGTCCGGAGGTTTTGGGGCAGTTTATAAAGGCGATGGCAGAGGCCGCGAAAATTTTGCACACGGATAAGGAGTTTGCTTACAAGGTTCTGGGAAAGCAGTTGCGAGTCGACGACCGGAAGGTCCTCGACAGCTCCTACAACGCAGAGATTACGGCTCTGGAGCGGCGGCTGGATATTAAGGTGGAGGCGCTTCAGGCAATTCTGGATGAAGTCTCATCGATCGACCCGCGGGCAAAAAAAGTTAAGCCCCAAGAACTGGTGGACCGCCGCTATGTTGATGAAATGGACAAGAGCGGTTTCTTTGATAAGCTTTGGGCGGAAAAGCGATAGAGGGAATATCGGAAATGGTTGTCAATGTCCGTCTCTTCGGCATGCTTGGCATTTTGGCCAAGCAACGTTCGGTGGCTTTTCATATGGCCGAAGGGGCAACCCTCGGTGACGTTGTAGCAGAGCTCGGTAAACGTTTTGGGCGGGAATTCATTGATCGGATCCTCAGGGTTCCCGGCGAGATGCATTCTTATTGCCAGGTCTTTGTTAACGATGCTCCGGTGGACGATCTTAAGAGGGAGCTGGAAGCCAAGGGCTCAGCGGCGGAGGTAGGAATGATACTCTTGATGGCCTCCGAGGGGGGTTAGAAAGGGAGGGCGGTTATGGATGTGGTCGCGCCAGTGACACAGACAGCCGGCCAGGTCGATGACACCTGGATTCCATCGGCGTGCAGTCTCTGCTACGGCACCTGCTCAATCCTTGCCCACCGGGTGGATGGCGTCTTAGTCAAGGTTGAAGGAAATCCCGAAAGCGCAATAGGTAAAGGGCGTCTGTGTGGCAAGGGAGTGAGCGGCCTGATGACTCACTACGATCCCAACCGTGTCCGAATCCCGCTGCGCCGCACGAATCCCAAAAAAGGGATTGGAGTAAATCCCGGATGGAAGGAGATCTCGTGGGACGCCGCCCTGGATGAGATCGCTGACCGGCTAGCCCGGCTCCGCGAGGACGACCCGCGAAAGCTTTTCATACAGCGGACCACAACAGTTACCTCCAGTCGCACTCCCATTCAGGTTTTTGCCGCCGCCTTTGGCACTCCCAACCGCTCCTCAGCCGGCGGCGGGCTCCACTGCGGCAATGGCGCCCACCTGATAAGCGGGATCATGCATGCCTCATGGTCGGTAGTTCCTGACTTTCAATACTGTAACTATGCGGTCTACTTTGGCGCCTCCAAGGGACACGCGGCCGGCCATGCCTCTTGCTCGAACATGGGTCTGGCAGCCGATGCCCGCGCCCGGGGAATGAAAATGGTGGTAGTCGACCCGATGTGCAATTTCGCGGCCGCAAAGGCAACCGAATGGGTGCCGATCCGGGTCGGGACAGACGCGGCGCTGGCGCTCGCGATGTGCAACGTGATTGTCAATGAGCTCGGGATCTACGACATCCCCTATCTTCGGGCGAATACCAACGGCCCCTATCTGATAGGTATGGATAAGCTCTATGTCCGGGACTCTCAGAGCCAGAAACCGCTGGTATGGGATCTCAGTGCAGGCAAAGCCAGGCCCTATGATGAGGTCACGCCTCAAGAGATGGCCCTTGAAGGAAGCTTTGAGGTGAACGGCGAGATGTGTCAGCCGGCTTTCCAACTCTTGAAGGAGCACCTAAGAACATTCACCCCTGAGTGGGCAGAGTCGATCACCTCCATCCCGGCCAAGAACGTACGCCGCCTGGGAACCGAGTTTGCGCACGAGGCCCGCGTGGGGAGTACGATTGTTATCGAAGGGATTACCCTTCCCTATCGGCCGGCTGCAGCGATCGCATTTCGTGGGTCACAGGGGCACATGAATTCGGTTTATAATTTTCTTGCGGTCGATCTTCTCAATCATTTGGTGGGATCGGCGGATATGGTCGGCGGCTGCTTGGGTTTTAACCCGGCATCGCATGGCCATCCGGAAACAGGCCGGCCCCACTTTATCCCCAAGCCGGGTCCTGATGGGATCATGATCACCGGGATCTGGATGGCGCACCACAATCCCTATCCGATTCGGGAGCCGCGTATGCCCGAGCAGGTGGGGCTCCAGGATCTCTTTGTTCTTTGTCAAACTTCTCCCTTCTCTGAATCTTCGGATAATGAAGAGTTGTGGGACAAGTTCCAGCTTCCCTATCGACCGGAGATCCTGCTCAACTACGGCACCAACCTGCTTATGAGCATCGGCAATAAAGATACGGTAGCCAAGGCGCTCGCGAAGCTCAAATTTGTTGTCTCTTTTGATCTTTTCTTGACTGAGTCGTCGGACTTTGCCGATATCGTTTTACCCGACTGTTCCTACTTGGAGTCTTTGGATTCGAGGCCCAATTTCCCTTTTATCTTTAATTTGCCGGGGGGGATGGGGGAGTGGTGCTGGCCTATCAAGCAGCCCGCGGTCAAACCGGACGGGCAGCAGCGCAGATGTAGCGATGTCCTGGTGGATTTGGCCGACCGGATCGGAATGCGTGAAGATCTCAACGCGGCTTATAATGCCATCCTCAAGTTGGAAGGGCCGTTTCGTCTGGAGAAAGATCGGAAGTATACCTACGAGGAGATTTGCGACGCCGAGCTCAAAAACAATTTCGGCCCGGACCGGGGTCTGGATTGGTTTAAGCAGCACGGTGTAATCAAGTGGCCAAAGAAACCGGAAGAAGTCTACTGGCGTCACTTCGTCAGCGTCCGCGTGCCCATTTACTGGGAGTTCCTGCCCGTTATCCAGAAGAAGATCGCGGCAATTGCGGAACCCAGGGG
>Ga0209317_1002216_pt1 | contig 14479 bp, 13 predicted proteins | sample RifGroB2_FD_183994 | JGI IMG/M metagenome (GOLD analysis project Ga0209317, IMG submission 183994) | Soil microbial communities from Rifle, Colorado, USA - Groundwater B2 (SPAdes) (version 2) | ecosystem: Environmental > Terrestrial > Soil > Unclassified | place: Rifle, Colorado | collected... | reverse complement strand
CCCCGCCACAAAAACAAGCCCCGCCGATCGTCGTCCTCCCTCGCCGCTCTTTGCCATTGTCCGGCAGCGGGAATTGAAATCGCTTGAGTTTCACGGCGATGTCTGGTAACGATATGCGTTTTGGTTTCTTGAAGGTACTCGTTATTTTGCACGCCTCGCCTTGACCGCCGGCGGGTTTATCTCCGGTGCTCCAAATCCACAACCAGCCGCAGCATGAAGGATGAACTGACCATCGTAGTTCCGGTATTCAACGAAGAAGAGAGCTTGCCTCGTTTTTTCCTTGAACTGGACGCCTTTGCCGGGAAGTCCCCGATTCCGCTCAAGACGATCTTCGTCAACGACGGCTCGACCGACGAGAGCCTTACCCTTTTGGCAGAGGAATGCGAACGAAGAGACTACTGCAGCGTTCTGTCGTTTGACCGGAATTACGGTCTCAGCACCGCAATCAAGGCCGGTATCGATCATTGCCGGACCTCGCTGATCGGCTATATCGATGCCGACCTGCAGACCCGCCCGGACGATTTTCTTAGGTTTTTCGAACACTTTCCCGAATACGACATGGTCAACGGGATCAGGAGGAAACGGCAGGATACCCTGGTGAAAAAACTCTCCTCCAAATTCGCCAACGCCTACCGCCGCCTCATGATCAATGACGCCATCGAGGACACCTGCTGCCCGTTGAAAATCATCAAAACCTCTTTCGCCCAACAGATGCCGTTTTTTATCGGCATGCACCGTTTCATCCCGGCCCTGGTACAGCTGCAGGGCGGCAAGGTCAAGCAGCTCGAAGTCTCCCACTACCCCCGCTATGCCGGCACCAGCAAATATCATCTCTTCAACCGGCTGATCGGGCCGTTCTTCGATATCCTTGCCTTCCGCTGGATGCGCAGCCGGTATATCCGTTATAAGGTAGCGCGGTAGTGCAGCGGAATTCATGAATCAGTACCTCGTTTACTCAGTCGGTTTTCTCGCCCAGATTCTCTTTTCGGCAAGGCTCCTGATCCAGTGGATATCGTCGGAACGGGCGGGCAAGGTCATGTCGCCGCTCATTTTCTGGCAATTCAGCCTGATTGCCTCGATCCTCATGATCGTCTACGGCATCCTCCGCCACGACCTGGCCATCATTCTCGGACAGGCGATCACTTACGGCGTGTATATCAGGAATCTTCACTTTCTCCGCTTCTGGCAAAAAATTCCGAGCCTCGTTCGGATTGTGGCGCTGACCTTTCCACTCCTGGCTATCCTCTGGCTGCTGACCGGCGAGACCTACAATTTCAAGAATATCGTCGGCAACAAAGACATCCCCTTCACTCTCATGGTCTGGGGATTGACCGGTCAGTTCGTCTTCACCTTTCGCTTCATCATCCAGTGGTTTTACACCGAGAAGGTCGAGGAATCGGTGCTGCCGATCGGCTTCTGGATTTTCAGCATCATCGGCTCGGTGATGGTCCTGAGCTACGCCGTCATCCGCAAGGATCCGGTGCTGTTCGTCGGCCAGCTCTTCGGCTTTGTCGTCTATTTCCGCAATACCCTGCTCTGGATGCGGGAGCGCCGGATCGTGAAAAAATCATGACACCACCCACTGCCGCAACAGCGCAGCAGACGCTGACGCTCCGGTTCTTCCTCGCCCTCGCAGGCTATTTTCTGCTCCACATCCTGCTGCGGGTGACCATTTCCGACTCCCTCGATTACGACGAGGCGGAACAGGCCCTGCTCGGCCAGTGGCTGCTGGCCGGCTACACTGAACAGCCGCCGCTCTACACCTGGATCCAGCACGGACTCTTTGTCCTGTTCGGCAAGAGTGCCTTCGCCATCAGCCTCATGAAAAACGGGCTGCTCTTTCTGACCTACGCCTCTGTCTATCTCGCCGCCTGCCATATTCTCGGCGATCGCCGTTCGGCCATTCTGGCCGCCAGCTCGCTGCTTTTCATCCCGCAGATCGGCTGGGAATCGCAACGGGACATGACCCATACCACCCTGGTGGTGTTCGCCGCCTCGGCCTCCCTTTGGCAGGTCATGCGGCTGGTCAAAAACGACAGTCTCCTCAATTACTGCATCCTCGGTCTCTTTCTCGGCACGGGGTTTATGGCCAAGGCCAATTTCGCTCTGTTCGTGACCGTTGTCGCCATCGCCCTCTGCTCCTTTGCCGAAGGGAGAAGGATACTTTTTACCCGCAGGATAGCCGCAACCTTTGCGGTCCTGGCCATCTTCACCGCCACCTACCTGCTATGGATGACCGGCAATCAGGATATCGTCTTTTCCGCCACCCATAAGTTCAAGCGCGGCGTGGAGCACTACTGGCTGCGTGGGACCGTCAGTCTTGTAGTCAACAGCTTTCTCTTTTTGACCCCGCTGTGGCTCATCTGCGGCCTGATCTTCCCCTCGGGCTATACGGGCAGTGGCTTTCAGAGCAGCGACTTTCAACGCCGCTTCATCGGCCGCTATCTGCTGTTCCTGTTCATCGCCCTGCTCCTGGTCGTCCTCCTGTTCAAGGTGACCTACGTGAAAGACCGGTGGCTGCAGCCGCTGCTGTTCGTCGTGCCCATTTATTTCTTTACCAGGCTTTCACCCGCCGAGATCACCCCCCGAAAGTTCAGGATGTATCTGGCAACCGTGCTGATCGTCGCCGCAGCCGTCTATGCGGCCTTTACCCTCAGGGTCGTCGGCGCCTCCTACACCAACAACTACTGCCGCCTCAACTACCCCTTTCAGGCCTTCGCCGACGATATGCAGCGCTCGGGATTCACCGAGGGGTTGATCATCAGCGACGACCGCTTCCTGGCCGGCAATTTCCATTTCCGTTTCCCGGCGAGCACGGCGATCGTGCCCGATTACCGACTGGAAACATTGGTCGAAAGCGGCCGGTACTCCTCCGTCGCGGTTATCTGGCAGGTGGCCGAATCGATCCCGATCCCGGCCGATCTCGAAACTTTCCTCTTGGAAACCTACGGCTTTCGTGCCGCCGATTATCCGATCCACTACTTCGAGCACCCCTATCTGTACGCCGACTCCGACGTCGTCACCCTGGCAATGATGTTCATCCCCCGTCCGCCCGTTCTTGCTAGTACCAGATAGGCATTTGTCCTTCGCCTCCCCTGAGTTACTGAGAATCATTGACAAAACACGATTTTGCCAATAGATTAGGAACCTTGATCGTTGCAGGCGTCTTTTTGTGTTTTGCTGCCAAGGGGGTATCGTGAAAAATTATCTCGTCAAAGACCTTATGGTTCCCATCACCGAGTATGCCACGGTGAGCGTCGGGACCACACTGCTGGAGGCCATCCGCGTTCTCGAACAGGCCCAGGAGGCCTATACGGTCAGCAAATATCAGCACCGGGCGATCCTCGTGCTCGATCCGGCCGGCCAGGTCGTGGGCAAAATCAGCCAGCTCAGGGCGTTGAAAGCAATTGAAGGCGATCACGAGTTCAACGATGAAATCGATGAAATGCGGAAGTTCAATTTCAGTGAGGCCTACATTGCCCAGCTCCGCGACAGATTCAGATCCCGCAAGATCATCATCGAGGAAAATACCCTGCGCGAAACGGCCGCCAAAAAGGTCGAAGAATTCATGCAGGCCCCCACTCCCGGCGAATACGTCTCCGAGGACTGCAGTGTCGACACCGCCATTCACAAGCTGGTGGCCGGCACGCATCTGTCGCTCTTGGTCACCCGCAACAAGGAAATTGTCGGTGTTCTCAGGATTTCCGACGTCTTTGCCGCGGTTTTCCATGAAATGGCCACCCTGGAGTAGAGCGACGGGCGAATAATTAATCGCCCCTACACCGTTGCACAACAAGACCATTGCACAACAAGACCCCGAGGTCATCATATGACAGAACTCGAAAAACTCTTTAACAGGATCGTGCAGAGGGTGAACATCAACCTGCGCGAGTTGAATTTCGATGTGAGCCCGTTTGCCGTCGAACTCATTCCCCCCGATCAGTTGAACAAGTTTTACGCCTTCTACGGGATTACCCCGGACCATCCCCTCGATCTTCATTTTGAACACTCCGCGCTCGCCGGCAGTTATTTTCTCGGCAAGTGCCGGGTCAGGAACTCGCTGCTCTATAAAAGCGATATCCGGGGTGATGAACTGAAGCGCAAGGACCAGCAGAGACAATTCGAGAAATTCACCCTGACCCTGACCAAGGACGAGATCATCGATATCGAAGACAGCGCCCTGGTGAAGACCCTCGTGCACAACTACTCCCACGATCCCGAGACGCCGGAGAAGTTCTACATCAAAGATACCCTGGCTATGGATTATGCCAACATCCACGGCTCGCCCTCCGACGGCAGCTTTCTCGGCCCGTACGCCACCGTCGACCTGACCACCATGCGCGATTGCGTGATCGGCGCCTATTCCTACATCCAGGCGGGTGAGATCTCCCACCTCAAGGTCGATCCTGGAACCATCTGGGTCAACAGCCCCGGCAACTTCAATTTTTTCTACAAATATCCGGCAGAACTGTTGGAATACTATGTCTCCCTTTCGCCGGACAAGGTTCCCTGGGGAATCCTCATCGACTTCATCGAGGAACGCAAGATGGAATTCCAGCGGGTGTTCGACTTCGTCAATCTCCAGGAGATCGAATCGATTCCCAAGACCGCCTCGCTCGACCGGTATGCGGTGGTCCTGCCGAATATCAAGATTGCCGACAACGTCCTCGTTTCGCAGCGGGCCTACATCGAGAATTCGAGCCTCGGCAAGGGAGCGAATGCCCAGGAAAACTGCTTCATCATCAATTCGTCCCTGGAAGGGTACAATGTTACTGCCCATGGCGCGAAGCTGATCGAAGCGGACTTGAAGCTCGGGGTGTTCGTCGGCTTCAACAGTTTTTTGTGCGGGAAAAAGAACAGCAGACTGACAGTCAATGAAGGGTGTGTGGTCATGCCGCATACCATTATCGATATCGATGAGCCCCTGGAGATCCCGGCCGATCATCTGGTCTGGGGACTGGTGCGCAATAAGGAAGAGCTCGCCAAAAACAGCATCGCCCTGGTCAAACTGAACGCCATCGACACCTCGTTTTCTCAGGGCAGAATGCATTTCGAAGGTAAAGGGGCGATGTTTGTCAAGGCCTTCAAGGACCGCATCCATCACATCCTCGATGTCAACGGCGCCTTCTTTGAAAACGGCAAAAACGCCGGGCATGCCCAGAAGAATCAACGGCTCTCTTTGAACACCATCCAGCCGTTCCAGTTCGGGGCAAATAAGGGCATGTATCCCAATATCAGGATACTGCCCTAAGTCCGCGTCCGCCTGATCGATTCCATAGAAGTCATCGTGTCCCCGGTGACTTCGCTGTTATTTCTCCAAACTACTCGGCGACCTCCCGGTACGGTATAATCGGGCGCTTTTTTCGTGCTGCGGAATAATCTCCTCAATTTTCCCCGAAAAGGGTGCTATCCTTGGAGGAATTCCTCGAAGTGCATTATGCCGGTGTTCAAAAAACAAGAAAAAATGAAACTCAATCTTGATCAACTGATAAGAGCCCTCTCCAGAACCGTCGATCTCGTTTCGGTCGACGAAAAGCTACACGGCAAGAGAGTCGCCTATATGGCCCTTGCCTGCGCCGAAAGACTGGAGTGCAGCCGGGAGGAGCAAACCATGCTGTTCCGCATGGGCCTGCTCCATGACTGCGGTGTCTCATCGACCAGGGTGCACAAGCAGATCATCGATGAGCTCGATTGGGAAGGCTCCGACCTACACTGCCGGGTAGGAGAGGAGAGATTGCGGCAATTCGCCCCGCTCGCCCCGATGGCCGATGCCATTCGTTATCACCACACCAGATGGCCGGTCCTGCGAGAATTGCCGCTACCGCCAAAAACCAGACGGCATGCCAACCTCATCTACCTGCTGGACCGGGTCGACGCCCTTGCCACCATGCAGCAGGACCGGAATCGGCTGGCCGTCAAAGGCAAGGTATGCGATAAGATCAACAGCCTCCGCTATGCCTATTTCGATCCCGAACTCATCGATATCTTTCTGACCGCGTCCGATAACGATGCCTTCTGGATTACCATGGAAACACCCTATCTCGAGGAATTCCTGCGCACCCACCCTGCCGAGAACGATGAAATCAAGGTCGATTTCGACGGGCTGTATGCAATTGCCGCAATCTTTGCCGAGATCGTCGACGCCAAGAGTCCCTTTACCGCCGAACATTCCCATGGTGTCGCCAGCCTCGCCAGGTACCTGGCGGAAAAATACGGGCTGCCGCAACCGGTCTGCCGGCAGATCGAAGTGGCCGGACTCCTCCACGATCTGGGAAAATTGCAGGTTCCGGATATTATCCTGGAATTTGAGGGATCGTTGTCGCCGGAAGAATTGGCGACCATGCACCATCATAGTTACGTCACCCACGAGATTCTCAACAAAGTTCAAGGCTTGGAAGATATCGCCCTGTGGGCGAGCAATCATCATGAAAAGCTGGACGGCAGCGGCTATCCGCACCGGAGAACCGCGGAGTCGCTGACCATCGAGTCGCGGATCATCATGATCGCCGATATCTTTCAGGCCCTCGCCCAGAGCCGTCCTTACCGGGGGCCCCAACCGCCCGAAGTCATCGTCGACATCCTGAAAAAAGGCGTTGCCCGCAACCAGCTCGATGCCGAACTGGTGAACCTGGTCGAAGCGGAACTGGAATCCTGCTATGCCATCGCTACCACGCCCTGGGCCAATCAGCAGGGCGGGTAATGTCAGGCATGCCACTGAAAAGCGCCGGGGTCTCGTTGGCTCCGTTTTGCCCTGCACCGGTGACGTTGCCGACAACGTCTTGAAGTTATGAAAGATACTCCGCCGACTTACCAGGAACTGCTGGAACGCATCGCCCGGCTTGAGCAGCAACTCCCCGATAAAAATGCCGGCATCAACGACGGTGCTGCTGACCAGCTGCGATTCATCAAAACTCTGTTCGACACCATCCCCAACCCGGTCTTCTATAAAAACAGCGCGGGGATCTATCTCGGATGCAACCTCTCCTTTGCCCGGCTTATCCTCGGCATCCCTCCGGAACGGATCATCGGCTGCTCGCTCTACGACCTCCCCGACTTGATCCCCCGTCACCTGGCGGATATTTACCGGGACAAGGATCTCGAGCTTATCAACAACCCGGGGCGTCAGGTCTATGAAACGAAGGTGCAGTGCGCCGACGGACAGCAGAGGGATTTTCTGTTTTATAAGGCCACCTACGCCGACCATGCCGGCCGGACTGCCGGCATCATCGGTCTGATGGTCGATACCACCGAGCAGAACAGAATAAGGTCGCAGCTGAAGGAGAGCGAAGAAAAGTATCGCTCGATGATGGAATCGATGACCGATGCGGTCTACATCTGCTCCCCGGATTTCCGCATCGCCTACATGAATTCAAAGATGATCGAACGGATCGGCTATAACGCCACCGGGGAGAAATGCCACAAGATGTTGCACAATCTCGACCAACCCTGTCCGTGGTGCACCTTCGACCGGGTAAAACTGGGCGAACAGACGGAGGTGGAAGTGGTGAGTCCGAGGGACGGACGAACTTTTATGGTCACCAACTCCCCCATCTTCCATGAAGACGGCTCCATCTCCAAGATGACCATCTACCATGACATTTCGCACAGAAAGCGGCTGGAAAAAGAACTGCTTGTTGCCAGGAAAATAGAAGCCACCGGCGTTTTTGCCGGTGGCATCGCGCACGACTACAACAACCTGCTCCTCATTATCCTCGGCAACATCCTGATGTCCAAGCGGTCGGTAACGGCGGCTTCCCAGGTCTACAGTCTGCTCGATGCGGCGGAAGAGGCTGCCCGCAAAGCGGCCAAGCTCACCAAGCGACTCCTCGCCTTCACCCATGGCGAGTCCCTGATCCTCAAGGATCATCCTGTAGGCGAAATCATTCAAGATGCCCTGAACAGCCTGGAGGAAAACAGCGCGTATCCCGCCGAACTGCTGCTGGACGAAGACCTGCCGACCGCCCACGTCGACGCCGGCCTGATCACCATCGCACTGCACAACATCCTGAAAAACGCCCGGGAGGCGATGAAGGATGGCGGCCCCATCACCATCAGCGTCACCGCCGTATTCATCGACAGTCAGAGCCCGGAACAAGCTCTCGGGACGCTTGATAAACCCGGCAGGTATCTCTCTATCGCGATTTCGGACCGCGGGACGGGGATCGATACGGAAGCGCTACCCCAGATATTCGATCCGTATTTTTCAACGAAGCAACGAGGGGCCAAAAAAGGACTTGGTCTGGGTCTATCCACCAGCTATTCGATCATCCACAAACATGCCGGAACAATTCGGATTTATTCGGAAAAAAATGCCGGCACCACCGTCTCCGTCTATCTGCCGGTAAACGATCCGGCCGCAACTTCACAGACCGAACCCGTTATCATTCGATTATGAGCAGCTTGCGGGAAGCCAAAATGTCCTCCTCACCTACAGCGAGGACAATTCCACGGTATGGATGCCGTTATGCCGAAGGTCCAGCAGGACTTTCTTGAGCTGTTGCTTGCTGCAGTCGTTTATGGCATACACATTGCGCGTGCCGTCAAAAAATTGCAGAACGAAATTGCCCTTTGCATCGATATAGGCGTTGCGGATATATTCCTTGTCAAGCCATGGCTTCATTTCCGCCATGAAATCAATTAAAGCACATGTCTTCATCATCTCCTCCATGCAGGATTCCCTACGGCTCATATACCCCTACAATAAGGCAGGTTGTGAATCCTTCAACGGCAACACCCAAGGCTGTTGAATAAAAACCTCACAATGCAAGACTCCCATTTATGGAAAGAAATATAGTACTCATCGGCTTCATGGCCGTCGGCAAAGGACGAACCGCGAGGGAACTGGCGCGACAGAGCGGCAGATATGCCATCGATTGCGACGACCTCATCGAATCCTTCAGCAAGATGAAGATCCGGGAGATTTTCGAGCACCTTGGCGAACCCCACTTTCGCCGGCTGGAAAAAGAGACCGGACTGTGGCTGGAACATCATGTCAGGAACACCATCATCTCGACCGGCGGCGGCTTCGTGAATGTGCCGAACCTGAAGAAAATCGGGGTGGTGGTGTATCTGCACAGCGACTTCGAGGCGATCGTCAACCAGGTCATGGACCATCCGCAGGCCAAGAAAAAGCTGGAAAAAAGGCCGCTGCTGAAAAGTCTCAAGAAGGCCCGCAAGCTCTTCGACAGCCGTCTGCCGATCTACCGGGAGGCGGCCGATGTCGAGATCGATGTGACCGGCCGAAAAACCGCCGACGTTGCCGGGACCATCCTGCAGGGGCTGGGGATCGCGCCGCTCGCTGCCAAAGACAAATAATTTCTCGTTCTGTTAGATTCTTTTAATGCTTTTTCGGACAATCATGCCGCAGCGGCGGCAGTCGAATTCCAGGTCGTAGTCGCCGGTATTGTCCGAGAGCGTCAGAGGCATGACCGGCTCCCCGCCTGATCGTTTCTTTTCTTTCGGGCAGATCCCCAGCTGGGCCTTGATGCAGTATCTGGTGGTCATCAGGGCACATCCCGCAACCATCTCGGCCCGTAGCGTCGCACTGTCGATCTCCCGGACCCCGTGCCGCCGATAGAAGTCTTCGGCCTTCCGGTTGGCGATGTTGTCGAGATAGCTCACCTCCGTCTCCGGCCAGGGAACATCGCTAACCTGCAACTCGACATGCTGCCGTGGATAGCTCGACAGTCTCACCCCCTCGTGATGGGCCAATGCCCGGCGCCGCAGCTCGTTATAGGCCGCGGCGGGAAAAAAAGCTTCGGCACTGAGGTCGGCCGTCACCCCTTCAACCGCAAAGATAGTGCCGCCGCTCTTTTTTAGTTGCCTCGCAGCCTGAAGCGCTGCCGAGCCGGGTTGTCTTGCGGTTTCTTTTTCCACCTTCAGCCGGGTTTCGGAAGTTACCCCATCCTCATCGATGATGTGCAAAAGCAGGCCATCGACCGCCTCCCGCAGGTCGAGCTGAAGGGCAAGCGTCCGGCACAGCTCGCTTGCGGCCAATAATCGTGCGAAGGCTGTGTCGGCGTTGCGATAAACCGTCGTGCCGGGGGGCGGGATAACCGCATCCTTCGGATAAATCCTGCCGTCCGCCACCCGGTTGACCTTCATCCCGGTCAGGTTGCCGGCCAGATCGAAGAAGCAGAGACCATCGCCGTTGCCCACCGTTTCGCCTGTCGCCAGGGTGAAATACTGTCTTTCGGCAACAATCACCCGACCCAATTCCATGCCGAGCGATTTGGGGCTGTCGATGGCCCCGGGTCTGTTTCTTTTCTTCTGCAAAAAATAGTCGGTATGACCGCGGCTGAAGGATCTGGCGGGATCGGGTACAAAGGAAAAGCTGCAGCGGCCGGAAGAAGCGCGAGTCAGTCCCTCATCCCTGTCAATGATTTCATCAAGAGCCCGGCGATAGTAGGCGGTGACGTTTTTCACATAGTTTTGGTCTTTCAGGCGGCCCTCGATCTTAAAGGAATCGATGCCGGCCGCGATCAGGTCGGACAGACTTGCGGAGAGATCCAGGTCTTTCAGGCTGAGCAGGTAGCGGTCCCTGGCGAGGACCGTGCCATGGTCGTCGCGCAGGGTGTAGCGGTGCCGGCAAAACTGGGCGCATTCACCCCGGTTGGCGCTCCGTCCGGCCATTACCTGACTTATATAGCACTGGCCGCTGTAGGAGACGCAAAGGGCGCCATGCACGAAAAACTCCAGAGACACCGAGGTGGCCGCCCGGATTTCCCGGATTTCCGCAAGGCTCAACTCCCTGGCCAGCACCACCTGCTGAAAGCCAACTTTCTCCAGAAAGGCCACCTTGGGCGGGGTTCGATTGTTCACCTGGGTGGAGGCATGCAGGGGGATGGGCGGCAGATCACATTCCAGCAACCCCATGTCCTGAATGATCAGGGCATCGATTCCGATACCATAAAGCTGCCAGGCAAGATTTACGGCCTGGTCCAGTTCACGATCGTCGAAGACGGTATTCATCGCCACATAGACTTTCACCCGGAACTGATGGGCGGCTGTCACCAATTTTTCCAGATCCTGCAGGCTGTTGGCGGCTGCGGCACGGGCGCCGAACTGCGGTCCGCCGATGTAGACGGCGTCGGCGCCATGCTGGATGGCGGCCAGGCCGCAGCCGAGGTCCCTGGCCGGAGCCAGCAGTTCAATTTTTCGAGTACCCATAAAATAATGTGGTTACATCATAACATCCTGAGACGTGTCGGTCGCCGTGAGCTGTATCAGAAAACTGCGGCGATCGTGAAAGTCGGGACGTGCACCGCAATGATCGACCGCCCAATAGCTGACCCTGCCGCTCGTTTCCAAAACGACACAGGCAATTCCGGCCGCTAGCACCTCCGAGTCGGAGCAGAGGTCATGGATGTCCATGCTGCACGACAATTCCAGCCGGCTTCCGCCTGTTGTGACTGCCCGGCACGAAGGCCGATCCGAACGCTGTTCCTCCGCCATCCCTTGCCGATAATCGTTGAAGCGATAGAGATTCCAGTCGCCTGACGGACTGAAGTTGCCTTCCCAGTAGGCGGTCTGACCAGGAATGCCGAAAAAGACCTCGAAACAGGTCCGCCGCCACAGTTCGTGGCGGCGGCTGACGGAAAGAGCGGGGTCGGGCAGGACGATCCGTTCAAGATCTCCTGCCATGATATATGTAACGAGAAGTGTTCCGGGGCGTCTGTCCACCGAGCCTGAAATCTGCAAGCCCTGTGGTGCCGCCCCGGGAGAGAAAGGACGGAGTTGAAAATGACAGCAAGAGCGTGTTCCAACCTCCATCTTTTTGCTTATTCTTCGTCTACGTCGATGCAATCGACCGGGCATGCCGCCGCCGCATCTTCAATGCATTCTTCATCCGCCGAATACTGTTCGTAAACATAGGCCTTTTCGGTTTCATCGTCAAAACCGAATACATCGGGGCATAGCTCAATGCAGCTTTGACAACCGATGCATTCTTCTTCATCCAATGTAACTTTTTGTGCCATCCGCAACCTCCTTGATGTGTTCATTGATATTTAAAAAGCACGGCCCGCAGATCCCGGGAAACGCAGGAGGCACCATGACCAGAACCTCATACCCACCCCCCCTGGTGAAGCTTCACCGGAGGTTCCGGTCATAGAATTTTCCTCCTGTACCGCGCATTTGGCATTGATTCGGCCTGACGCTTCGTCACGGAACGGTTCCCGCAAGCATTCGCCGATGCCTCATCCACTTTTTTGTTTATATCCGCATTTTCTCGATAATCAATAGAAAAAGCACCTCCCCGGAAGAGAAGCTCCCGGAGAGGAGGAAATTGCGGCAATGACGACCGCAGCAGATGTGAGCAGTACTGCTACACCTCCACGCTTTGCCCGTGAAGGGGAACCGTGACGTTGAAGCTTGCTGCCTGCAGATAATCGGCAAAGGCTAACGTCTGTTCCTCTTCGCCGTGGACCAGGGCGATTTTTTTGATGGCAAGATTCGACTCTTTCAGCACCCGCATCAGCTCGTTGCGGTCGCCGTGGGCACTGAACCCGCCGAGGGTGACAACTTTTGCCCTAAGCGGATACTCCTTGTTGTAGAAACGAACCATGGGCGCCGGTCCCCGCCGTCCTTCACCATTGTATTTCTCGCCGATTTCCTGCAGGTGCCGGCCGAAGGTATTTTGTCCCATATAGCCGACGATCAACACCGTGTTTCGATCGTCATGGATCTTATGGCGGAGATGGTGCAGTACCCTCCCTCCCTCGCACATGCCCGAGCCGGCGATGACAATATGGGACTTCTTCTCCCGGTTCAGGGCCATGGACTCTTCCACGCTCTGGACAAACTGCAGCTGGCTGAAGTCGAACGGGTTGATGCCCTTGCTCAGGAAGCACTCGTGGGTATCCTCATCGTAGGTTTCCGGGTGTTCGCCGAAGACATGGGTGATTTCGGTGGCCAGGGGACTGTCGACCCACACCGGCATCGGCGGAACCTCGCCTGCCATATACAGTTCGTGGAGGAAATATATGAGTTCCTGGGTGCGGCCGTAGGCAAAGGCAGGAATGATGACGGAACCGCCGCGATCGAAGGTCTCCTGCAGCACCTTCTTGAGCTGCGGCTTCATGTCCTGCACCGGATCGTGCAGCCGATTGCCATAAGTGCTTTCCATGACCATCAGGTCTATATTCCGGTGTTCCGGCGCAAAATCGAGTGTGGGATCCTTGATGATCGGCTTATCGAACCGGCCGATATCGCCGGAATAGAGCACGGTCCTGGTTCGGCCGCCGGCCGTGTACTGAATCACCGACATGGCCGAGCCGAGGATATGCCCGGCCTCGTAGAAGGTACAGTGCAGGTCCTGGCCGATGGTCACCGTCTCACGATAGGGAACACCGTGGAAATATTCCAGCGCCTGATCCACGTCGGTCATGGAATAGAGCGGCCGGATCACTTCAAGGTGGTGCTCGCGCAGGAGTTTTTGTATTACCTCGTCTCGTAGGATATGATGGTTGGACTTCAAGAGCTTCTTGATGGCCTGCATGTCCTCACCGGAGATGACAGTCTTGCCGCCGCCGGTTTTCACCTTGGCCAGAAAAGATCGGGCCGTTTTGTAGTTGAGATAGGAGGCATCACCCTCCTGTATCTTTGCGGTATCGCGGAGCAGATAGGCGCTCGCCGCGGCGGTTGCCCGCGAACAGAACACCCGGCCGGTAAAGCCGTCCTTCGTCATCATCGGCAACCGTCCCGAATGGTCGATATGTGCGTGGGAAAGGATCATGTTGGTCAATATCTTGGGATCGACCGGCAGAACCCGGTTCTTGGCCTCGGTCTCCTTGCGTCTGCCCTGGAAAAGACCGCAATCCATCAGGATGGTATCGTGGTCGGTGGTCAGAGTGTGAAACGAACCGGTTACCTCACGCGTCGCGCCGTAAAATGAAACGTGCATGCCTGCTCCTTCTTGAGTTTTTCTCTTCCGCGTTCACCGTCAGCAGATCCGCGCATCGATGCATATCCGAAAGGTTCGCGGCGCAGAGTGGCCGCACCTGATTATTTCGGCAGAATCGACGTTCCGCTTCTGCTGCCGGCAACCATCCGCCAACTTCTGTAGCGACAGCTCGAACAGCTCAGGTCGCTGCAGGTCATAAAAATGCAACCAGCCCTGCGGCTTGAGCACAGTCAGGGCAGGCGGTAAAAACGCCGCGGCCATGGTCGGCAGCGGCATGACCACCCGATCGAAACGGCGGGCGGCGCAAAAATCCTGCAAGTCCCGGGCATCGCCAAGACACAGCTCGATATTCTTCAACTTCCTGTTCAGGCGCAAATTCTGCAGGGCGTACTCGTGAGCCTCCGGATTCTTTTCAAGGCCAACGATGGTCCGGGCGCAGCTGAAACGGGAAATAATCAGAGGATACGGGGCAATTCCGGAAAAAAGCACCAGGATATCTTCACCTTCTCCGACCAGCGAGGCTATGCGCCGTCGCTCATGGCCACTGCGCACCGAGTAATAAACGGTTTCCGGATT
>Ga0209317_1002215_pt1 | contig 14492 bp, 10 predicted proteins | sample RifGroB2_FD_183994 | JGI IMG/M metagenome (GOLD analysis project Ga0209317, IMG submission 183994) | Soil microbial communities from Rifle, Colorado, USA - Groundwater B2 (SPAdes) (version 2) | ecosystem: Environmental > Terrestrial > Soil > Unclassified | place: Rifle, Colorado | collected... | reverse complement strand
CGTGCGCCACAAGATCATGGATTCGGTCGGGGACCTGGCGCTCGCCGGGCACCGCCTGATCGGGCACGTCAAGGCGACCAAGTCCGGACACGACCTGAACCACAAGCTGGTCACCGAGATGCTCGGGCGCCCGGACTGCTTCGCGCTGATAGAATTCACGCCGCAGGCCTTCAACGCGCCGTTCAACCTCGCCCTGCCCGAACTCGCATGGCTGGAGGCTTAGAGGCAGGTTAAGGTTGAGGTTGAGTTCAGACTATCCACCATACAGGCAGCCCCGCACCCGGGGCTGCTTTTTTCGTTCCCGCGCGGGTCGCCCTACTTGAATTCCCTCAACCTTTCGTATAGAGTGGCGTGATGCCAAATAGTGACGAAAAGGGGGCTATGCCTCCGCAAAATCCGGGTTCCGACCTCCCCGCAGGCGAACTCAGAAAGAGAAAGCGCGAGGCGATCATCGTCTGCGCCTCGCTCCTCACCATCCTGATCTTGACCTCCGCCGAGATACACCTGTCGCGCCTGAGCTCCGAGGTGCCGATGGGGAGCAACATCGTCATCTTCGGCATCATCAACATCATCATCCTGCTCATCATACTCCTCGTCTACCTGGTGTTCAGAAACCTCGCCAAGCTGTTCCTGGAGAGGCGCAAGAACGCTCCAGGGGCGAGGCTGCGCACAAAGCTGGTGCTCGCCTTCGTCACCCTCTCCCTGGTCCCGACCATGCTGCTCTTCTTCGTCTCGGCCGGCTTCATCACTAACAGCATCCAGAACTGGTTCAACAAGCAGGTGGAGAATTCCCTGAACGAGTCGATGGAGGTGGCCCAGGTCTACTACAAGACCTCGGCCGCCAACGCACTCTACTACGGCCAGCAGATCAGCGACGCCATCAAGGAGCGAAAGCTCCTGAACGAGGAGAACCTGCCGCAGTTGAAGGCCCTGGTGCGCCAGAAGCAAAAGGAGTACAACCTCGGCGTGGTGGAGGTGTTCTCCGCCCAGCGCGAGGAGCTGGTCCGGGCCACCAACCCGAAGCTGCCGCGCGGGGAGTTCACCAACCCCTCCTCGGAGGACATCAACGTGGGGCTGGCCGGGCGGCAGCTGACGCGGGTAAACGCCATCGGCAAGGCGGACCTGATCCGCGGCATCGTGCCGGTCCGCTCCAACTGGAACGACAGGGACGTGGTCGGGGTGATCGTGGTGAACTACTACGTCCCCCACTCCCTGGTATCGAAGATGAGGGAGATCTCCGCCTCCTACCACGAGTTCCGGCAACTGAAGCTCATGAAGAACCCGATCGCCACCGGGTACATCCTCACCCTGTTCCTGATCACCATGGTGATCGTCTTCCTCGCCGTCTGGTTCGGCGTGTACCTGGCCAGGAGCCTCACCCTGCCGATCCAGGAGCTGGCCGAGGCGACCAGACAGGTGGCGGCGGGGAACCTGGACGTGCACCTGGGGGAAAGCGGGCGCGACGAGATCGGCATGCTGATCTCGTCGTTCAACAGGATGACTCAGGACTTGCGGGAAAACCAGCTCGCGCTGCAGCACACCAACGAGGAGCTGCAAAAGAGCAACCTTGAGCTGGAGCAGCGGCGCCGCTACATGGAGGCGGTGCTCGCCAACGTCACGGCGGGGATCATCTCCGTCGACAAGAACGGCCTGCTGACCACGGTGAACAAATCGGCCGAGAAGCTGCTCCTCATCAACATGGACCGGGTGGGGGGGCACAACTTCCGCGAGGTGCTGCGTCCCGAGCACCTGGACATCGTCAAGGGTCTTTTGCGCGACATGGTGCTCTCCAAGCAGGATTCCATAGTCAGGCAGGTGGTGATCCCGATGCGCGACTCTGAGCTTACGCTGCTCACCAACCTGACCGTGCTGAAGGACGAAAACGACCTCTTCATGGGGATGGTGGTGGTGCTGGACGACCTCACCTCCCTGATCAAGGCGCAGCGCATGGCCGCCTGGCGCGAGGTGGCGCGAAGGATCGCGCACGAGATCAAGAACCCGCTGACGCCGATCCAGCTCTCGGCCCAGCGGCTCAGGAAGCGCTACCTGTCCCGCTTCGAGGGGGAGGAGAAGGTGTTCGACGAGTGCACCGCGATGATCATCAAGTCCGTCGACGAGTTGAAGGGGCTGGTGGACGAGTTCTCCAACTTCGCCCGCATGCCCGCCTCCATCCCCTCGCCAAACGACCTGAACGGGATACTGAAGGAGGCGCTCACCCTGTACGTGGAGGCGCACCGCCACATCCGCTTCTCCCTTAACGCCGACGACGGTATGCCCCCCATCCTGCTGGACCGGGACCAGATCAAGAGGGTGGTGATCAACCTGCTGGACAACGCGGTCTCGGCGATCGAGGGGGAGGGGGAGATCGAACTTGCCACCCGCTTCGACAGCGAATTGAAGATGGCGACCTTCACCGTCTCCGACACCGGCCACGGCATCGCCGCCGAGGACCGCCCGCGGCTGTTCGAGCCGTACTTCTCCAGGAAGAAAAGCGGCACGGGGCTAGGTCTTGCCATCGTGAACACCATCATCGCCGACCACCACGGCTTCATCAGGGCGAAAGAGAACTTCCCCAAGGGGAGCCGGTTCATCATCGAGCTTCCCGCCGACGCCCCCTGATGCCGCGCCAGACAAGACCGGACCGACTATGCCGCTTAAATCCATAAGAGCCTGGCTCCTGCCGCTTCTGGCAACCATCGTCGCCATAGTGGTCCTGGGCGCAAGCCTCGCGCCGAGGCTGCTCGACCTGGACACCTACAAGCAGGATATCGTGGCGCAGGTAAAGGCCGCCCTGAAGCGGGACCTGCGCTACGAAACCGGCGAGTTCTCGCTGCGGCTCGGCCCCGCCTTCAGCTTCACCGGGGTCACCATAAAGGAGAAAGTCGGCTCAGGCGATTTCATCACCGCCGACCGGCTCACCGTCAGGATCGCCATCCTGCCGCTTTTGCGCCGCGAACTGGTGCTGTCGCGCATCCAGCTGGAAAGGCCCGTCCTGCAGCTTTGGCGCAACCGCCAGGGGGTGTTCAACGTGAGCGACCTGCTGACCCCGTCGCCCGGGGGGGCGGCTCCCGGGATCAGGGGGGTGGAACTCAAGAAGGGGCGCATCAGGTTCACCGACTTCGCCCTCGCCGGGACCCCGAAGGTGACCGAGTTTTCCGAGACCGACCTGTACCTGAGCCGCCTGGCCCGCGGCAAGAACTGCGATTTCAAGCTCTCCGGCTCGCTCGGCTCGGGGGGTGCCAAGGTGCCGGTTTTTTTCGCCGGGGTCGCCGGGATTCCCGCGGCCGGCGCGCCGATCGGCTCCATGGAACTGCACGGCAGGATCCGCACCGGAGCCGTCGACGCCGGGCACTTCTGGCCCTATTACAGCCGCTTTGTCCCCTTCAAGAGCCTCGCGGGCGAACTGGCGCTCGAGGCGAGCTTCAAGGGGCGCCTGGACGACTTCAAGGCCAAGGGGGAGTTCAGGGTCACCAGGCTGAACCTCGACTACCCGCAGGTGTTCCACGCCAGGCTCACGCCGAAGCTGCTCAAGGGGGCCTACCATCTGAAGCTCTCCGGGTCGGACCTGGAGATCAGCTCGGTGAAGCTCGACCTCGACGGGCTCAAGGTGGAGGGCGAGTGCCGGCTCTCCGACATCAAGTCCAAAGACCCGCGCATCACCGCCAAGGCCTCCAGCAACCGGTTCAACCTGCGCAACTTCCGCTCCTTCATCCCGTACGGCATCATAGTCGACGACACCGCCGACTTCATCGAGCAGAAGATCCCGGGGGGCCTTTTCAGGCTAGAGCACGGCAGGCTCGACGGCCGGGTGAGCCAGATCCTCCACATGGAGCTGGGGCGGAACTACAACATCCTCTCGATCAAAGCGGATGTCGAGGAGGGGGTGGTGGACTACGGCTCCGGCATCCCGGTCTTCAGCGGCATCAGGGGGGGGCTGGAGCTGGCCGGCAAGGACTTCCTCCTGAAGGGGATGACCGGCAGGTTCGGCACCTCACCGCTCTCCCTGGAGGGGCGCATCACGGACTACCCGCTGCTAGTCCCTTGCCAGTACCTCTTCTCGGCCAAGGTGCAGCCAAGGCAAAAGGAAGCGGCATGGCTTCTGGGAAAAGGGCTCACCGCATTTTCCGACGCCTCGCCCCTGAACCTGACGGGCGAGGGGACCACCGCGCTCTACAGGCTCACCGGCGACTGCGACCTTAGCTCCGCGTCCTACACCTTCAAGGAGCTGATCGCAAAGCCGGCGTCCCGTCCCAACACGCTCTCCTTCAACATGAACTTCGACAAGGAGCAGTTCCGGATCACCGGCCTGAACTACCAGCTGGCGCCCCTCTCGCTCTCGGCGACGGCGGTGAGTCGCTATGACGGGCCGGTCAGCTTCGATGTGAAGACGAACCAGTTCCAGACAGCGGAAGTAGGCCATATCGTGCCGACGGTGCGGAAGTACCACCCCACAGGCCAGGCGCAGCTGCAGCTGCACGCTGCCGGCCCGGACATGGACCGGCTCGCCTGGAGCGGAAATGCGGCACTCTCCGGCGTCTCTTTCAGGCCGGGGGAGAAGGTCAAACCGGTGACCGGCGTGAACGGGACCATCCGCATCGACGGCGAGACCCTGGAAACCTCGCAGATCTCGGCAAGGCTCGGCAGCTCGACCATCAGCGGCCGGGGAACCTTGAGCGGCTTCAACGCCCCCAGCTTCACCCTCGCCTTCGCCTCACCCTCCCTCGACCTGGCCGACCTCGGCTTCCCCCAGGGGCAGGGGCAGACACCGGTGCGCGCCGAAAAGGTGCAGGGGAGCATCTCCTACGGCAAGGACCACCTGCAGATCGGCTCCCTGTCCGGCACGCTAGGCAAGAGCATCCTGCAGATCAAGGGAAGCGTCAGGGAGCTGAAGCACCCCGTGGCCGAGCTGTCCGTAAGCTCCCCCCACCTGGAGCCCGAGGACCTCGCCCCGTTATTCGGCGGCTCCCCGGGAGGCGACACCCGCTTCACGCTGAAGGCCCAGCTGAGCGCGGCAGAGGGGAAAGTGAGGGATATCCCGTTCCAGCGGCTCAAGTGCACCATCCTGCTGGAAGACAAGGTACTGCAGCTGCAGCCTTTCGACTTCACCTGCTTCGACGGCGAGGTTTCCGGCAAGCTGCGCAGCGAGTTCGGCTCCGGCGCCCCCCGCCACGCGCTTTCCGGCACCCTGCACCGGGTCTCGGCGGAGCGGATGCTGCACGCGCTCGGCGTTGAGAAGCAGGAGGTGACCGGGCTATTGTCGCTGCAGGGCGAGCTGTCAGCCCGGGGGGAGAGCGCGGCGGAATTCGAGAAGAGCGCGCAAGGGGGGGTGAAGCTCAGGATCGAGCGCGGCAGCATCAGGAAGTTTTCCACCCTCTCCAAGATATTCTCCATACTGAACGTCTCGCAGCTCTTCAAGTTCCAGCTACCCGACATGGTGTCTGGCGGCATGCCGTACAACAGGATCACCGGCGACTTCGCCCTGAAGGAGGGCATCGCCTCGACCCAGAACCTGTTTCTGGACAGCAACGCCATGAACATCTCCGCCGTGGGGAAGCTCGACATGGTGAGGAACGAACTCGACCTGAACATCGGCGTGCAGCCGCTTCAGACCGTGGACAAGGTGGTGAGCCGGATACCCATCGTCGGCTGGATCCTGACCGGCAAGGACCGCTCGCTGATCACCACCTATTTCGAGGCGAAGGGACGCATCGAGGACCCGCAGGTGACCGCCGTGCCGGTCAAGTCGCTGGCCAAGGGTGTGTTTAACATCTTCAAGAGGGTGTTCGAATTACCCGCGCGCCTCATCACCGACACGGGCGAGGTGATCATCGGGAGATAGCCGCCCGGCTGGGCGGTTCCGGGTGGAAACGCCCCCCCCGGCAACAGGGAGCCGGCTTGTCAACCCCCTCCTCACTTTTTTTATTGTAAAGTCTGCAAAGGTTATGTTATTTTGACCGTCGGTTATGCTTAAATTTATCCAACACGGAGGAAACTGTGAAGAAGACTTTGGTAGTAATGGCAATAGTTGCAGTAGCAGCTGTCGGCTGCAAGAAAAAAGAAGAAGCGCCGCAGGCGACCGCTCCCGAGGCGGCACCCGCAGGGCAGATGCCCGCAGCAGCACCCGGCGGCGGCGATCCCCACGCAGGGCTGAAGCCCCAGGATATCAAGCCGGGCGCAGGGCACAAAGGCAAGGTCCTTGAGACCATGGATTCCGGCGGCTACACCTACGTGCAGATCGAAGAGAACGGCCAGAAGCTCTGGGTTGCAGCAATGCAGACCCCGGTGAAGGTCGGCGACACCGTCGAGTTCCCGGACTCCCCGCCGATGGTCAACTTCCAGAGCAAGACCCTGAAGCGTACTTTCGACAAGATCATCTTCGCACCGGGTCTCGCCGTCAACAAATAGGCTTCCCCGCAGCAGCAACGCCAGCATGAAAAAGGGCGCGATCCGAAGATCGCGCCCTTTTTCTATGCCTTGCGCCGGGGCCTTGCGCGCCGCTTCGCGCCGGCCGCCGCAGCCCCATCCAGCGCCGCCGGGTCCGCGGGGTCAAGCCCTAGCGCGCGGGCGTAATAGCGTGCGGCGGACGCCGGGTCCTCCCCCGCCAGGGCGAGCTCGCCCAGCGCCAACAAGGCCGGCAGGTGGGCGGGGACCAGCTTCAGCAGCCCCAGATAGGAGCGCGTGGCACCCTGCAGATCGCCGACCCGCGCCTGGAGCCCCCCAAGGAGCAGCACGCCCCACGGGTTCTCCGGCTCCGCCCGGACCATGCCGCGGTACAGGGCCAGCGCCCCGTCCCAATCCCCCTCCTGCTCCAGCGCCTCCGCGCAAAGCATCTCGGTCACGAAACAGTAGCCAAGCGACGCCCGCTGAGCCGCGAAATCGGCCCGGCTGAAGCGCCCCTTTTTCCCCGCCTTACCCAGCGCCTTCAGCATGGCGAGCCGCGCGCGCTCCACAAAGGGATCGCTCCTAACCAGGAACCCCTCGCACCGCTCCTGGTCGAATAGATCGGCGGGCACCGCCTTATCCCGCAGCGCGTTCGCCAGGAGCCGGGTCCCCGGATAGTAGACCAGCGGAGAGACCTGTCCGTCCTGCGGCCTGATCCTGTCGATGAGCCGGACGGTCTGCTGCAGATCCGCCTCGCCTTCTCCCGGTATGCCGGTGATCAGGTATACCGACAGGTTGATGCCGACCCGCCGGACCGCCGCCGCGGCACGCTCCACATCGGCAGGAAGGATCCGCTTGCCGAGCGCCTTCAGCATCTCGGGGGAGCCCGATTCCACCCCGAACTGGATGCACTCGCAGCCGGCCCGCTTCATGGCGGCCAGCATCTCCTCGTCCACCGCGGTGACGCGGGACTGGCAGTTCCAAAGGATGTGGAGCCGCTGCTCCTGCAAAAGCCGGCAGATCTCCAGGACCCGCCTCCGGTCCGCGGTGAAGGTGTCGTCACGGAAGGAGAAGTAGATCAGCCCGTAGCGCTCCTTGAGGGCCCTGATCTCCCGCACCACCGAGGCGGGGGAGCGGAAACGGACCCCCCTGCCCCAAAAAAGGGGCGAGGAGCAGAAAAGACAGCTGGCCGGGCAGCCGCGGGAGGTGATGACGAACTCGAGCTGGCGCCGGAAGTCGACCCCGATACTTGCCCCCGTCGTCGCTCCCGGCAGCGGGAGGTGATCGAGATCGGCGATCGGCGCGCGGGGGGCGCTTTGGATCGCCTTCCCCCCCTCGCGGCAGGCGATGCCGGCCACCCCGGCGAGCGGCGCCCCGGCGCCCCGCGCCTCAAGGAGTTCCAGCAGCGTCGTCTCTCCCTCGCCCAGCACCACGGCATCGAGCTCCGGGTGCCCCTGCAACTGCTCGCGCCAGGCGTGGGTCGCGTGCGGCCCGCCCATGACAACGAAGCACCCGGCGTCGAGCTCCTTGGCGAGCCGGGCGAGCCGCAGCGACTCCACCCTGTTGTGGGTGAACTGGGAGATGCCGACCGCCTCGGGGCGAAGCTCGGCCAGGAGCTGCCGCACCCGGTCCCAGCCAAGGCCGGAGAGATTCGCCAGCGTCACCTGGTGCCCCGCCTCCCTGAGCACGGCGTCCAGGGAAAGGAGGCCGGCCGGCAGCAAGGAGGTGAACGGGTCTTTGGCCCCTTCGGGGTGGCACTTGTACGCCAGGAGGACTTTCATCTGCACCCATAAAAAAAATCCGGCCAGGGGCCGGATCTTGGAAGTATTGCCTTGCAGGTATGCGGCGACTAGTTGCTGGTGGCCAGGCCGAGGGCGTCGCTCTCAGCTGCGTCGTCCGGGTTCTCTTCCTCGACACCGAGGATCAGGTCGTCAAGCCTGAAGACGTCGGGGTTCACCTTGTTGATACGCCTGGCGCCCAGGAAGCGGGAGCGGTAGTAGGAGGTGTTCATCGAGGAGATCACCACCCTGCGGTCGCGCGATGAGGCGTGGATCATCTTGTTGTTGCCGAGGTAGATCCCGACGTGCGACGCATAGGAGGCATAGGTGCTGAAGAAGATCAGATCCCCCTTCTGCAGGTCGCCCGGCGCAACGGTGCTTCCCACCTCGAACTGCTCCCGCGCGGTGCGGGGGAGCGACACCTCAAGTTCCTCGAACACCTTCTGCACGAAACTGGAGCAGTCGACGCCGGAGCGCGAGTTGCCGCCGAAGACGTAGCGGGTGCCGAGGAAGCCGTAGGCGGAGCGCTTCAGCTCCTTGATGCCGTCCACCTTCAGCTCCGTGTTCTTGCTCAGGTCGACCTGATGCTCAGGCTCCAGCGCGGTCAACTCCTGCAGGCTCTGTTCATAATCCTTCTCGCTGAAGAGGTCGCTGTGACGCAGCTGCAGCTTTCTGGCGACCTTGACCTTGGGCTCGTCGGCAGGCGCGCTTTCCTTCAGGACCAGCAGCTTCCCCGCCTTGACCCGGCTGCGGCTCAGGCCGTTCAGCCGCTTCAGTTCGGAAACCGAAACCCCGGTTTTCTTGGAGATCCGGGAAAGGGTCTCACCCTTCTTGACCTTGTACACCGAGGCGCCCGACGAGGCCGAGGCGGTCTTGGTCTCGGCGACGGAGCGGGGAGGTATGACCAGAAGCCGCCGAGGCTTGATGCCGTTACCGACCAGGTTGTTGGCGACCTTCAGCTCTTCGATGGTTACGTGGTATTTTTTGGAGAGGGAGTATAGGGTTTCGTTCTTTTTTACGCGATGGGTTTTTGCGGCGAAGGCGAGCGAAGGTAGGGAGAGCATGACAATGCACAGGGTAATCAGCTTCAGGCTTCTTATCATGAATCCTCCTTCACCGTTTTAGAAAAAAAAGCAGGTGCGTCAATTTATATAACAAAACCCTCCCCCTGTCAACTCCAATGATGATCTCACAGTGATATTTGCAGCCGACTTCTTATAAAAACGGACAGTTAGCGTCCCCTCCCGCCATCCTTTGGCGCCTTGCGTTCGGCCGTCACTCGTATCACGGATCGCTGCATGCTTACCACCACAACACCGGGAGGTAGCTTGATCTGCTCCGCGCTGATCTGGATGTTGTTGCTCCCCTCCCTCACCTTGGAGAGATCCAGGTCGACCACGATGTCGAGCTGCTTCGGGGAGGCGACCAGGTTGGAGAACGCCTTCAGCTGCAAGTCGACCTCGTCCGGGTAGCTTCGGGTCAGGGTGAGCGTTTCCGGGAGGTTGTGGAAAGTGACCGGAGCGGTGACGGTGAGGATCTCCCCCTGCCGGAAGGTGATCAGCATCCAACTCACCGCGACCACCGCCAGCACCACGACCTTGGGCCAGAAGTTGGCAAACAGCCTTGACTTGATCCCCACCCTTTGCGCCTCGCGGGAAAGCGGCAGCAAAAGGGAGGTGAGCCGCTCATGGAGCTGCGCCGGGGAGGCCATGACATGAAGCTCTCCGTCAAGCGACAACGAGACTTCGCCACGCTCCTCGGAAACCACCACGATGGCTGCATCGGAGCGCTCGGAAAGGCCGAGCCCCGCCCGGTGCCGGGTCCCCAGGTGCTGCGGCACCTCCGCGCTGACGGAGAGCGGCAGATGGCAGGAAGCGAGCGCTACCCTGCCGTCCCTGATCAGCACGGCGCCGTCGTGCAGCGGGGATGACGGCATGAAGATGCTGGTAAGCAGAGGCCCGCTCACCAGGGAGTCGAGGGGAACGCCGTGCAGGATGCACTCGTCCAGCAGCTCCTCGCGCTGGAAAACCACCAGAGCGCCGACCCGGTCGTCGGCGAGGGAAAACAGGGTCGCGGACAACTCCAGCAGATCGATTTGCACCACGCTCTCCTGCCGGTCGAAGAGATTGCGCAACAGGCTGAGCCGGTACAGTGCCTGCCGGATCTCCGCCTGGAACACCACGATCAGCAGCACCAGCAGCACGGTCCCCAGTTCCTGCAATATCCAGCTCGTCATGAAAAGCCCGAGGTTCTTGGTGACGAAGTAGATGACGCCCAGCACAAGCAGACCCATCACGACCTGAAGCGCCTTGGAGTTCTTGAACCAGCTGTAGAGCTGGTACACCAGGAAGCTCATGATGAGGATGTCTGCTATGTCCTGGGGTCGGAATTGCGGGAGCACCTGTTGCCTCCTTAGTGAGATGGACGCCTGGCCGGCCGCGCGGGGCGCGCTTACCGGCGCACAAAACGCGGTTTGGCCGTTTTTACTGGCAAGCCGTGGCGCTTTATGCTAAAAATCATAGCCTCGCGAGGGGCTGCCCCGTCGCGAAGAGGTTAAAATTTATAGCATTTCATGCGTTAAAAAGGTAGGAAAATATGTACGCACTGTCGGAAAAGGGTGAACGGATACGCGCCATGTTCGGGAGCATCGCCCCGCGCTACGATCTTTTGAACAGGCTGCTATCCTTGGGGATCGACCGGCGCTGGCGCCGCTTTGCCGTCGGCAAGATCGGCCTTTGCGGCCCGGGTCGCGTCCTGGACGTGGCAACCGGCACCGGCGACGTCGCCCTTGAGATCGCCGCCCAGACACCCGCCTCCGTCAACATAGTCGGCGTCGACTTCTGTCCGGAGATGGTCGAGCTTGGGCAGGTGAAGGTTCAGGAGTCGGCTCATGCCGGGCGCATCACCCTGCAGGTCGCGCCGTGCGAGGAGATCCCTTTCGAGGAGGGGAGCTTCGACGCCGCTACCATCTCCTTTGGCATCAGGAACGTGGTGGACCGGATCAAGGGGCTCTCGGAGATGCGCCGCGTGCTGAAGGACGGCGGCAGGATCGTCATCCTGGAGTTTTCCACCCCCACCTCTCCGCTGTTCAGATCGCTGTACCACTTCTATTTCCTCAAAATGCTCCCCGTAATCGGCGGCGCCTTTTCCAGGTTCAGCGCCTACCGATACCTGCCGGATTCCGTGCTGGAGTTTCCGTCGCGCCAAGAGTTCCAGGCGATGATGACCCGGGTGGGATTCAAGGAGGTGCGCCACTACGACCTGACCGGCGGCATCGCCACGGTGTACGTGGGAACTAAGTAGAAGCAGGTTAAGGTTGAGGTTAAGGTTGAGGTCAAGGTCTTTGGTGGCTTCTCAACCTCAACCTTGACCTCAACCTGTTTTTTGGAACAAAACGCGGGCCACCGGGCTCTCTACGGAACTGTCCTCTTCATAAAGCAGGATCCTGCCCCCCAGCCCTGAGAAAAGCCGCTCCAGCTCTCCCGGCTGCAGCAGGTAATCCTTGTTGTGGTTCCCCTCCAGACCCGGGGCGTCCAGAATGGTCTCCATGACCACCATCCCGCCCGGGGCGAGACAGGCCACCATGCAGGGGATGAGCGGCCTCATCAGGAAGTTGAAGTTGGCGATCAGGTGGTAAATCCCCTGGGGCCGCCACGCTTCCAGGTCGGCATGGATGAAATCAACCGCCAGGCCGAGCTGCGCCGCCCGCCTCCTCCCCCTCTCCAGCCCCCGCTCCGAGATGTCGACCGCGGTGACCTCGAATCCCTTTTGCGCCAGGTAGATGCTGTTTCTCCCTTCGCCGCAGGCCAGATCCAAGGCCCTTCTCCCGGGGACCAGCGTGCAGACCAGCTCCACGGTCCTGGCAAGAAACCTTGACGGCGTCAAGGAGAAGAGATACTCCTCCCCGCCGTAACGTTCGTCCCATTTGATGCGGTCTGACTCCATCCCACCCCCTAAAGGTCCACACGATTTGCCACGGAGGAAATCCGGGGAAATCCGAGAAACCTACTTCTGAAACAAAACCAAATCGCCAAGTAAAAAGCAAACAGTTTTTTGACCATTCCTACCCCACCCTCGGCGGCGCTTTGTTTGATGAGTCAGATTTTCTCCGTGGCTAACCGCCCCGGGGCTCCTTGCGACTTATTCTGTCGCACCGCCGTGGTTTGATGCAGGAAAACCAAGGAGGTGCACCATGATCTACCTTACCAACGACGCGCTGGATCAGGCTGTATATTTCGAACTGCGGGGCAGGGAGCCGCAGCGGAGAGGAAACGGGCTCGACCAGGTGTACTTCGGGCTTCTGGGCAACGGAATACATGAGGTGGCGGTCACGCTTAGGGAAGGGCGCGGCTGCGTGGAAGTCGCCTTCGGCAGAAGCGAACTTTTCAGCTTCGTGGAAGAGGAGACGCTACGCCGCATGCTGGGCGAAATGGTACGGGAGAAGACGGTGCATTGAATTCCGCGCCGCCCTCTCCTGCTTGACTTCGACCTCAACGGCTGTAGCATGAGCTAGCGCCGATCATCACCCATGCCTCGTGGCCCACACGAAGTTGCGCAAGCGGCGGGCTGCTCTTGCCGCGTGGTCGCAAAGGATGAATAGGCAACGGCTTGCGCCGCTGAGCGCAGCGAGACCAGTTGGAAACTCACGACCTTCTCGCAAAGGAGAATCAAATGAGAAAAAAGCTGCTGCGCGCTGCCGCCATCGGCGCCGTCCTGGGGATGGGGAGTATCTGCCATGGTGCGGGCTTCAAAATCAGCGAGCAGGGGGCCAAGGCGATGGCGATGGGTAACGCCTTCGCCGCCCTGGCAGACGACCCCAGCGCCCTTTACTTCAACCCCGCGGGCATCTCATTTCTGCCGGGCGCCCAGGCGAACCTCGGCGCGTTGACCATACTTGCCCCCCAGACCGAATTCAGAGGCACCACGCCGCTAAGCGGCACCCCGCCCCTTGACACCGGCAGTTCCTCCGTCCTGGAAAGGTCGAAGCGGGACCTGGTGGTCGCCCCTACCCTCTACGCCACCTACAGCATGGAAAGGCACCCCGTATCCTTCGGCCTCGGGGTGACCTCCATCTACCCGCTGACCAAGAGCTGGGACGACTCCAGCGTGTTCCGCAACCAGGTGCAGACAGCCTACATCAAACCGGTCAACTTCCAACCCACCCTGGCCTACCGCTTCGACGACCTGAAGCTCGCCATAGCAGGCGGCGTCGATGTCACCTACGCCATCGTCTCGCTGCAAAAATCGTTGTACAGTCCGGCGATAGACCCGACCCAACCCGCGCCCCCCTTCGGCGCCTACGAACTCGGTTCTATGGGGGTGGACGGCACGGCCACCGATGTGGGGTACAACCTCGGCCTGCTCTGGAAACCGCGCCCGGAGGTGAGCTTCGGCGCGGCCTACCGCAGCAAGATCACCCTGCACCTCAAGGGGGATGCCAACTTCCTCGCCACCACACCCACCGGCATGGGGGCCATCGGCCTCTCCAGCGCCTCGGTCTTTCCCTACACCAGGGCGAGGGCGACCAGCACGGTCTCAACCACAATCACCCTCCCGGACACCCTCGACCTTGCCGTCGCCTGGCGCCCCACAGAGCGCATCACCCTGGCATTCGACGCCACCTGGACCGACTGGAGGCATTTCGACCGGCTGCTGATCAACTTCGACTCTCCCCAGTTCCACGAGTTCAACAACCAGCCCGACCCGAGAAACTGGCGGGACGTCTGGGGCTACAAGTTCGGGGGACAGTATGCGCTGAACAGCATGCTGGACCTGCGCGCAGGCTACTTCTTCGACAACACGCCGGTCCCGGATGCAACCGTCGACCCGCTGCTTCCCGACTCGGACCGTCACAGTTTTTCCATCGGCGCCGGCATCCACAGCAGCTTGGGCACCATCGACCTCGCCTACATGTGGGTGCACTTCCTGGACCGCACGGTGAACAACCAGGACATGTCGACCCTGCGCGGCGCGAACGGCACCTTCAAAAGCGACGCCTACCTGCTGGCCGCGAACCTGAACATGAAATTCTAGTGCCGCAGCTAGCGGCAAGACGGCTGAAGGAAATGGTCCAAACCAATGCAGTTGCAGAGGAGACCACATGAAACAGCACGTGCAACGCTTCCTTTGCTTTCTCGCGTCGATGAACCCGCTGGAGGCGCTAGCCTACGTGAACCTGTACGAGGTGGGGGGAAGCCATGCCGTCTCGGGCGTCAACGCGCCCATTTACATCCGCTTCACCCGCCCGCTGCAGCCGGAGACGGTCAACGCGGCCAACATCAAGGTGTTCCAGATCAGCGCCGACAGTGCGACCCAGAGCAACCGGCATGTTCG
>Ga0209317_1002214_pt1 | contig 14508 bp, 12 predicted proteins | sample RifGroB2_FD_183994 | JGI IMG/M metagenome (GOLD analysis project Ga0209317, IMG submission 183994) | Soil microbial communities from Rifle, Colorado, USA - Groundwater B2 (SPAdes) (version 2) | ecosystem: Environmental > Terrestrial > Soil > Unclassified | place: Rifle, Colorado | collected... | reverse complement strand
CGCTGGTTATTGACCAGACTGCCGACCGAAAATTCAAGGCCGAACATAAACAACATGAAAATAATGCCGAGTGTGGCGATGAATTCTGTAATAATGGTAACGGGGAAAAAATTCTGGAGAATCATGCCTACCACGATAAATACGGCAGTCAGGGATTGATTAACCTTGGTAGCCAGCAAGCCGGCAATAAATAAGGCAAGGAGGGAAATACCTAATGATAATACGCTTTCATTGACGATCATTTTCTATACGTTGTTTAATTTCAAAGGTGGATATAAATTTATTAATCTGGTCATTGTTCCCTATAATGATAATGGTATCATGGGGTTTGATAATTTCACCGGCGCGCGGGTTGGGGATTACCGTTTCGCCCCGAATAATCGTGGTAATAGAAGCGCCGGTCATTTTTCGAATTTCCAATTCTTCAATCTTCTTGTTGGCCAGTGTTGAATCGTCTGTAATCTTAATCCATTCCATAGTTATATTTTTCATCATCAATTTTTGCTCGTCTTCGAGCACCGGCTGGAAGTATGTGCCGGATAGTATAGCGCCAATTTGACGCGCTTCTTCATCGGTGAGTGTGGTTACAGAACTCGGCTCATCACTGCCTTTCATGAATTTAAAGACCTCCCGTTCTCCTGAAAAATGAATTACCACGACCAGTTTGTCACCCGAGTCCAACTCTAAGGTAAATTTTTTCCCTATACCCGGCAGGTCGCATTCTTTAATCTCTGACATAACAAACCCCTTTCTTTAAATACTCGTAGCTCTTAAACATGAAAAAATCCACAAACGTTCCATAATAACGAAGCGATATTACGCATTAAATGATTATTTGTCAACTTATTTTAGGAATCAGATATGACAAACTTACTCCAATATTCTTGACTTTAACGCTTGATTAATATAATCTTTTCTCATATTCTAGTAAATGTATCCGGGTTTTTTAAGAAGGGTTCAGTGTGAGAAATGGTCTTATAATAGTAAATACCGGTAACGGAAAGGGGAAGACCACGGCTGCTCTAGGGCTTGGACTTCGGGCGGTCGGGCATGGCATGAAAGTGCTTATGCTCCAGTTTATCAAGGGTACGTGGCTTACAGGTGAACTATGCGCCGTAAAACGGTTAGAACCCAACTTTAAGATCGTTCAGTTAGGACAGGGATTTGTCAAAACACAGAAAAGTGAGCAGTCGGAGGAGACTATTGAAAATGCACGAATATCCTGGGATTATGCGAAACAGGAGATTTTTTCTGATTTATATGATACGATTATCCTGGATGAGATAAATAATATGATTGATTATGGTCTCTTAAACGTTGAGGACGTGATTTCGGTATTAAAGGAAAGACCTAAAAGATTACATGTAATTCTTACAGGGCGTAATGCGAATGACAAGATTATTGAATTGGCTGATATGGTAACTGAAATGCATGAAATTAAACATCATTACAAAAAAGGCATCAAGGCCCAAAAAGGCATTGAATTTTAACGTATGATTATAAACGTATGACTGAATCTAAATTACATGTAATACTATTACGATACACGCCAGATCCGGAAGAAATAGTAGCCCAGGCTGCAAGGCTGTGCTACAGCCCGGCTTCTGTCGATGACCTCAAAAAACAGGTAAAGAATCGTGACCTTGCAAGTTTTATCGAAAAGTTGACCGATATGCGGCACCTCTCGCCTGTTGAGCACGTTACCTTTACTTTTGGTATAGAAGGTATCTCCCGTGCCTGCTCTCATCAGATTGTAAGACACCGCTTGGCTTCATATTCACAACAGAGTCAACGATATGTGGGGCAACAGAGCAAGAAGCGCGGCGGGTTCCATTTTATTGTTCCTCCCAGTATAGAGAAAATAGGGGGAACGCAGTGGTTTATTGAAAAGATGGAGACTATTCAGAAATGGTACGATGAGCTGGTGGAGATGCTTGGAAATAAGGGAGAAAGCGCCTTTGAGGATGCCCGATTTTTACTGCCTAACGCCGCAGAAACGAAGATTATTATTACCATGAACGCCCGTGAACTGATGCACTTCTTTCGTGTGCGTTGCTGTAACCGGGCGCAGTGGGAGATAAGGGCTATGGCGACTGAGATGCTTCGACTGGTCAAACAGGTTTCTCCGCATATTTTCAAAGATGCAGGGCCTGGTTGTGTGAACGACAAGTGCCCGGAAGGAAAGATGACCTGTGGTAGGATGCTAGAGGTTAGGGAAAGATTTAAAAATCTTTCGTAAAATTTTACTGGAATATTTTTAGCTGGTTCAATCGTCCACGATTGAACCTAAACATTTGGCATATTCACGGCTCGTGCATTGTTTAAAATCCCTGATTCCATTAAAACCTTTCGGTTCAATCGTTCGACTGAGCGCTCACGACGAAGTCTGCAAGATTGAACCAGCCTGGAATCTGCAAGAACCAGCGTGGATTTTTGTTAAGCGCCTAAAAAAATCCTCCCTCTTTCCGGATAATGGTTAGAGGGAGGATTACCTTAAATCTCATCCTGCAAAATTATGCACTTGTAATGATTCATTTCGCCTTTTTCAATACAATTTCAAGTTCTTCCTGTTGTCCTTCTCCCAGTGTTACCTTCTGTTTGTTTCTCTTATAACCTCTTTTATTTGCAATGATTACGTAAGTATCTTCTTCCAGATCAGCGAATTCAAAGAAACCATCGGCATCGGTGAAAATTATCTCGCTAAACTTTGTTTTTATTCCTCTGATCTTTACCTTCACCGATTCAAGTGGGTCACCATTGATGTCTATAACGTTGCCAAATATTGCAGCGATTACTATGGGTTCCATGATAATTACATCAAAATCTACCTCTGTCTGTCCTTCTGCAATGCTTATATCCTGAGTTTGGGTTTGGTAACCTTCGTACACAAATGTAACTGTGTAGTCACCCGCGGGGACATTTTCGAATTGGAAAAAGCCATCTTCGTCTGTAAAGGTTTCACCTGAATAATTAACTCCATTAATGGTTGCTACAACCCCTTCCAACTCGTTTTCATCAGGATCGGTTACAAATCCAAAGACGGAAGCCCCACCTGGAGCGGTTTCTGGTTGCAATAAGAAAACAACTTGAGTCGCAGTGCCTCCCTCTACCGTTACGGGCTGAGGGGATGGCGTATAACCTGCTGCTGACGCTATGAGTGTGTAACTTCCGGCAGGCACTTCTAGTACAAAACTACCATCCGCCCCGGTCACGGTTAAATATCCACCGGGATCGGTTGATACCGTAGCATCGGCAATACCGGCTAAACTTACCGCATCTACGACATTACCCGTGATGACACCCGTTGCAGACGGCGTTGGCTCCGGTGTCGGCTCCTGTCCGTAAGTGGCACGGTGATTTACCACCAGACACACCATGATGAATAAAAAAAACGCAACCAATGGAGCACGATTAAAGTATTTACTAAACATGCGTTGCCTCCTTTCTAAAATTCCAAAATTTCACATAGTAGCAATAAACAGTATTATTAATTACTCTGATATCAGTAGCAAACTAGCAAATTGGTTAGTTTATGTCAAGTAATTAATCAGGAACATTTACGGAAAGTCCGGAGGGGTAGGTAGTTGTGCCTCGACGGGCGTAATAGTCTTTTTTATTATTTCCTTTGAATGGATGATGTTTAATTTCTTGAAAAGGAAATCGAACTTGGCTTCGAGTTCTTCGCCAATCTTATTCCTTACATCGGAAGGAAGATTCCAGAATCGTTCTTTGAATAGACCAAACCCGTTTTTCCTTATTTTATAAATAAACTGTTCTTCTGTTTCTCCTTCTTTACGGTCGGAAGCGTATTTTCCTCTCAAAAATTCGTAGATTTCATTTTTAAAATCTTTTGGGAAAACACTGTTTTCATAAATCATGTTTTGAAATTCCGTGGCGAGATGCACCTCAGAAGTGCATGTTTCCGGGAACTTATCAAAGGCATCCGCAGGGAGTGTGGAAGCGCCGTGCTGTACCGCACCGCTAAGGCCATATTCATCAATGGCGACCCTCGATAAGTTTTTCAGGGTATCAAAGTCCAGCTTCACTTTGGCAATTGTTCCATCCGGCAATGGCACTCCCCCGTGCGTAGTGCCGGTCTGTACGCTGATCTTGCTGATACCTTTCATTCCTTTCCCTTTTGCAGACAACGTGCTGTTATATCCATCCATGAATGCCTTCAATTCCTCAATGGTGCTGTTTTTCTTTCCCACTTCTCCTATTTCACCGCCGACAGATACGGTGATTCCTTTCGGCTCCAATGTCCGAATGTAAGCGGTGAATTCGGCCGCAAATTCGAAATTGAGACGCTGCTGTTCTGCAAGGGTCGGTTTATTTAGATCAACGAGGGTTGAGGTATCAATATCGATATTATAAAAACCTGCTTCTATAGCCTCCTTGATGAGCCCTCTCACTTTATTGATTTCGGCGTCTTTGTCTTTTTCGTAATATTTTGCGTTGATCTGGAAATGGTCTCCCTGAATAAATACCGGACCTTCATGCCCTTCTTTGATAGCGGCTGCGAGAATTGCCGTTGCATATTCTACGGGCCTCTGGTCTGTGTACCCGATCTCTGATCTTGCGATCTCGAAGATAAAAGCGCCCACATGGTTCTTTTTTGCAGCCCTGAATATGGAGCGTGCTACGTCGTACGTCAAGCCGCGGATGTTGATAGCAGGTACGGTAAATCCCTTGAACTGTTTTTTGCCAATGGCTTCGTAGAGTGATTGAATGGACGATGAAACGATACCGAGTTGATTCCCACAACTGCGGATTAACCATCGACATATATTCTTTATTGCAGCCTCTTTATTAAAGACGGCATTGTAAATAAGGGTATCGATTTTTTTGTTTCTGAACGTATCTTTATCGATTATTTTTATAGTCCCACCTTTTTGGATATCAACGATACCCTTAAGATCGTTTATCAAATCTGCTTTTATAGAATATAACATGAGTTGTTAACTCCTTTTTACTTTTGATTAATAAACTTTTCATACGTTAATACGTCTTCTTTACTGCCGATGATGAGCGGCACCTTTTGATGGAGTTCCGTAGCCTGGATGTCCATGATACGTTCCTTTCCATTTGACGCCATACCGCCAGCCTGTTCAACGACGAAGGCGAGCGGGGCGGCTTCATAAAGTAATCGCAGTTTCGCCTTTGGTTTTTTGGGGTCTTTATAATCGGCAGGATACAAGAAGATACCGCCGTACAGCAGGTTTCTATGGAAATCCGCGACCAACGACCCAATGTATCTCAGCGAGTAAGGTCGTCCCGTTGTGGAGTCGCTTTCTTTAATATACGCAATATATTTTTTTGTCCCTTCGTCCCACGTGTTAGCGTTTCCTTCGTTAATACTATATATCTTGCCTTTGGAAGGAATTTTGATATTTTCATGTGAAAGTAAAAACTCTCCTATACTTGGGTCTAAGGTAAAACCATGTACGCCTTGTCCCGTCGTGTAGACCATCATGGTACTGGAGCCATAGACAATATATCCTGCCGCAACCTGCTCCGTCCCCTTTCTCAGGCAATCTTCAATGGTAGCTTCTTTCCCGGTTGTTTTTCTTTTGTGAATAGAAAATATGGTGCCAACACTGACATTTGCGTCGATGTTAGACGACCCGTCTAAAGGGTCGAAAAGGAGCACATACTTACCCTTGGGGAATTCGTCAGGTATCGGGATAACGTCTTCATTTTCTTCAGAAGCCATAATACAGAGGTGACCGCCGTGATCCATTGCCTTGCAAATTCTTTCATTGGCGTAGATGTCTAGCTTTTTCACGACGTCGCCGTGTATATTCATTTCGCCTGTAAGACCCAGGATATCGGCAAGGCCAGCCTTATTTACTTCACGCGAGATGGTCTTTGCCGCGATGGTTAAATCCCATAAGAGGCCTGTGAAATCTCCCGTGGCTTTTGGGAAATGCCTCTCCTGTTCAACAATATGTCTTTGTATGGTAACAACTGTACTTTTTGGCATATCACGTATACCTTCTTATACCTTTGGAATTATTCAGTAACCCTGGAATATAATTTGGTTATTTTACAATCTTAAATACCAAAGTCAACGATTATCCGCTGTAAACAATCTGCGGTATAAGTTGTTCAGTATGAAATGGTATTTAGGTTTGCTATGTTCATTTTCATGGGAGTTCCATTGCCTCCGTTGCGCACCATGATGATTTCTGCCATGATACTGACTGCTATTTCTTCTGGTGTAATAGCGCCGATATCCAGTCCTATCGGGGCATGCACTTCCTGTAAGCGTTCCGGCGGTGCTTTCCCCTTTAAAAGGTTTTTATAAATCTCAAGCGTTTTCCGCTTGCTCCCCAATAGTCCTATGTAGCGGGCTGGGGTCCGGATGGCTGCTGCCAATGCTAAATCATCATACCGGTGACCACGTGTGGCCACAACAATGTAAGTATTGGAATTGACAGGCGCTTTTCCGAGTCCTCTGCTGTAATCGGAAATTACTATAGTTTCCGCTTCCGGGAAACGTTCTTTATTAGAAAATTCAAGCCGGTCATCGACAACGTACATACGAAATCCCAGTAACGAAGCCAATCTAGAAACTGCCCTGTTTACATGGCCGCCGCCTATTAAAACCAGTGTGGGTGGAGAAGTAAAACCCTCCACAAATATTTCTGTATCGTCTATGGTCTTGAAGTACCTGTTTCCCCCGTGAATTGCCAGTGTTTTCCCTATGGCAATAGTTTCCGTCTCCAGTTTACTGTTATCAAAACTTCCTTGAACAGCGCCATCTTCCCGAATGAGCAATTTGGATCCTGATTTGGGTCTTCCCCTGGGGGAGTTCACCACAGTAGCCAGCGCTACAGCCAGTTCCCCGCGATACGCCCGTACAATTTCCGATGCAAATGACTTAAAATTACCGGGACTCACGATAGGATCAATAAAGAAAAATATGGTGCCGCCGCAGACCAGTCCATCCCTCGCAGCAAACTCTTCGTTTAAATCATATTTACGGCACAACGGGTCCCCTTGTGCACGTAATAGCTGTTTGGCCAACGACCAGATTTCTCCCTCAACGCACCCACCGCCAAGAGTGCCGGCACAGCTTCCATCCTTGCGAATTAATAATTTTGCGCCTGCCTTTTGCGGGGTAGACCCTTTTGTATGGATAACCGTTGCCATTACACAAGGTTCACCTTTTTCCATCAACCGGAGCGCTTCATCGATAACTTCTTTCATGGTCTCCTACTCAGCATAGAGCTGCAATAAAACACGTTCAGGTGTTAATGGCGAGGCAAGGGCAAATTCTTTTTGTGGCCTGAAGGCGCGCATGGCGCATCGGATCGCAAAGAATACACCAATTCCATACATGAGAGGCGGCTCACCAACTGCCTTGTTCCCATAGGGTCCCAAAGTATTTCCTTCATCTTCCAGGAACGTTAACTCTATATCGTCAGGCATAAAATACACATCGGGGACCTTGTACGTTGCCAGTGCGCCTGAAAGCAATTGCCCCTTTTCATTAAAACTCAGGTCTTCGATAGTCATCCAGCCTAATCCCTGAGCCAGGCCGCCTTCAATTTGGCCTCTGTCCACAAGTTCACTCAGTGGCCTACCCAAATCGTGCACGATCTTGACAGAATCAATATCGTACGTACCTCGCAAACAATCCAGCGTCACCTCAATAATTGCTGTCCCAAAAATGTGATAGGCAAACGGATGCCCCTTTTCCTGTATCTTATCAAAATATATTTCAGGCGTCGCAAAGAACCCGTGAGCAGAAAGATCGATGCGATTCAGGTGCGCAGTTTGCACCAGCCGATCCCACGTCCAGTCTGTTTCACGTCCATCGCAGAGAACCTTTTCGTTGACGATGGTGATTCTCCCTTTGTCCTGAACACCAAGTTCTTTGGCAACCATAGATTTTAAACGATCCAGCACCTGTCCAATCGCCATCAATGTGGCATTCCCATTTAAAACAGTGGTAGCGCTGGCAGCGCTTGGCGACATATTGGCAACCCGGGTGGTATTTGTACTTTCAATCTTAATGCGAGCGTCCCTTATTCCGAACCCTTTTGCGGCGATACTCGCAATATTTGATTTTAATCCTTGTCCCATCTCCACTCCACCGGTAGAAACACTTATGCTGCCGTCTGTGTATACATGGACTAATGCGCTCGCCTGATTCATATAGGTCGTGGTAAATGAGATGCCAAAGCAAATGGGCATCACTGCGATACCTTTTTTTATCTCAAAGTGAGTTTTGTTGTAGTCCTCCACCCTTTTACGAATTTCGTTCAGTTTGTATTTTTCCACTGCTTTATTCCATGTCAACAGACTCCTGCAATTTCTGACTCGTTGTCCATAGGGGAACAGATCGTTTTCCTTAAGCAGATTTTTGGTCTGAATTTCTTCGCGGGGTATATCCAGTTTCTCTGCAACTTTTGCAATCGCACTTTCAATGACAAACATTCCCTGTGGACCGCCGAAGCCGCGAAAGGCGGTATTCGACGGCAGATTGGTACGGCAGCAGACACCAAAAATTTTCACATTCGGTATAAAATAACTATTCGTGCCGTGAAACAGCGTCCGTTCCAAAACAGCAGGTGATAAATCCGCTGTAGCGCCTGAATTCTGGTAATGGTTTGCCTCATATGCCAGTATTTTACCTTCTCTGGTCACGCCAATTTTGAAATCTGATTTATACGGATGCCGCTTCCCTGTCATTTTGATATCATCCGCTCGCCCAAGCACCAGTTCTACCGGTTTTTTGGTATGCCATGCTGCAAGCGCTGCCATGCAAGCCCATGGTGTTGCCTGATCCTCCTTGCCGCCAAAGCCCCCTCCCAATCGTTTTACATCAACCTCGATGTTGTGATCTGGCAATCCTAATACCTTTGCTGCATGCCTCTGTACAGCAGACGGACCCTGCGTAGCGGAATAAATGCAGAGATTGTTTTCTTCAAGAGGAATTGCACGCGCCCGCTGCGTTTCCAGGTAAACGTGTTCCTGGCCTCCAATATCACAAACACCCTCTAAAACTAGATCGCATTTTTGCCAGGTGGCTTCTACGTCACCGAGAATAAAGGTTCTGGGTGAACCGATGATGTTCCCTTTCGAAAATGCCTCTTTCGGATCGGTAATAGCAGGACGTTGTTCAACGTCTATGGTAATCTTTCTGACGCCTTTTCTGGCAATTTCAGGACTCGTTCCTATTACCAATGCCACCGGTTGCCCTACATAACAAACCTCCGCGCTGGCGAGCAGTTCTTCATCTTGAATAATTGGTCCTATTTGGTTTTCGCCGGGAATATCCTTTGAAGTCAATACCGCAACAATCCCATCCATGGAGCATGCGTCTTGAAAGTGGAGCGCCATGATTTTCCCGTGCATTACCGGAGAAGAAAATACGGCAGCGTACAACATCTCTGAAGGCTGCGGCATATCGTCCACGTATTGCGATTCACCTCGTGTGTGAGAGACGGCGTCAATATGTTTCATAAAAATCCCTTACCGCTACTCTTTCCGGAAAAAGTTTTGTAAAATGGGCAATGATGAGTTGGCGGGCCAAAAGCCTTTTGTAATCCACACTGCCCCTGATATCGCTGATTGGACAAATTTCTTGCTGAATAATGGGGAAAGCGCCTTCAACTACGTCCCTGCAAACTTGCTTACCGATGAAATAGTGAGAGGTCGCCTTTAAAAACAGGGGGACCGGAGCAACACCCCCCATTGACAGACCAATCTCACGAATGATTCCATCTTCGTAGCGAATTTTCATTGCACTGTTAACCGATGCAATATCCAGATATTTCCGCTTGGAGACCTTTTCAAAATTAATTTTCGTATTTGACGGGAACTGTGGTATTAAAATATCTGCCAAAATTTCTGATGGTATTTTGTCGAGTTGTTTGTATCCCTTAAAAAAGGATGTAATTGGGACGGTTCGGCTTTGTGCATCATTTTCCAGAACCAATACGGCTTCCAGAGCCAGGAGAAGGATCGTCATATCCCCTATAGGTGAAGCATTGATTATGTTTCCTCCCAGGGTGGCACGATTACGAATCTGCAAGGAGGCTATACGAGACATATACGCCTGAATGTCAGGGATCGTATTCGTTATATCAGGATGATTCGCAAATTCCTCAAAAGTTGTCAGTGCCCCAACATGTATGTATCCGTTCTTTTTTGAGATGGCTTTCATCTCAGGATGCAAATTCAATAGATACACCTTAGATTCCGGCAATAATTCTCCCTTTTGTACGTAGAGATCAGTACCACCGGCTATAAAATAGTCTGTTGATTTTTCCCCTGCTCCAAAGACAGAAGATTGCATCTTGCGGAGACGATCGGGAATTCCGGGGAAATAACCGGGAATCATTCTGTTTGCGACGAGGGTATCTATTCCCGTATGACCTTCAACGGTATCCTTCAAGAAAAATGCGCTTTGCTTCAGGGAACGATAGCCTGTGCAACGGCAGAGATGCCCACTGAGGGTCTTCTTTACCCCCTCTTCATTTATTGTTATTTTATCTTTCATCAAATAGCCTGTTAGGGAAACAACAATGCCCGGTGTACAGAAACCGCATTGAGTGGCCCCCTCATCAACTATTGCCTGTTGCACCGGCGAAAGGTGCGCCATGTTCAAACCCTCAATGGTAACCAGGTGTTTTCCGTGGAGTTCACCCAAAGGCATCAAGCATGAGGTAACAGGTTTGTAAACTACCTTATCTCCTTCAAACTCACCCATCAATACCGTACATGCCCCACAATCACCTTCTTTGCATCCTTCTTTAGTACCCGTCAGTCGCAGTATTCTCCGAAGATAGTCTAATACGAGCATACCAGGATTCTCTGAAGTGTATGTTTCTTTATCATTAAGTATAAAGCGAATTTCCGATGCCATAAAATATGCCTTCACAAAAACATTTTTTTATAATTATATTAACTTTTATTATGAAATACTATTACATCCTTCGATTCCTTCCCGTTGTTAAATTAGGTTTTGTTTTGCAAGGCAAAACAAAACGACATTACCTTTTCCTGTCATTCCCGCATGTTTTTAGCGGGAATCCAGGATGAACGCGCCTCTGGATACCCGACAAACATGTCCTCGTGGAAACGGGGAAGCATTCGGGTATGACAAAAGCCGGTACATGCAAATTCCTAACCGGACAATGCTGGTTTTCAGTAAAAATATTTATTGCGAAACCTTGTATTCCGTTTTGTATAAGGCTTTGAGACGGATATTAACACTGTCAAACTTTTGGTTGCACATGCATAACTATGCTATAACTCCGCCATTCATGGCGGAGGTCTGTATAGGTAAAAAACCGGCTTTAGCCAGGATTTCACCCAGTTCAGGGCTAAAGCCGCTCTTGAATTTGTTCTGACCCCAGGCTAAAGCCTGAGGTTAATGCAAACAAGCATTTATGTTGCATCAGCACCATGAAGACTTGTTCGATATTCAATACACCATGAAAAATATTTGATATACCGGCGATTTTTCTGACTTTGCTTTTCCGACTCGTTCGGGTTAGGTCTTTGGCGTCTATTTTATTTGTATGTAGGGGCAATTCATGAATTGCCCCTACAACATTGAAATTCCTATACATCAAGGTAGGCACGGACAAACAAGTTTGTCCGTGCCACCCGACACCCTCGCTTAAATAAAATGAAAATTTCTATACAGTCGAGTTATAAAGGGAACACAAAACTATCACAAAACATTAATGGTTATGGTCACCGTGATCGTCATGATCTCCGTGATTTCCATTTCCACCATTTTTACCTTCAGTAGGCCAATATCCGTCTATTGGCAGAAATTCATCAATAGATTCGTCAGAAGGATACACACCAATCTCATATCCTTCTCCACAATCTCCCGGAAGGGGGTTAGTTTCAAGGTCTCTTACGACTCTCAGGTACGGCCAAAAGCCCACAGACACAATGTCTTCATCATCAAATTTTTCAGTTAAGCGCCCTATCCATATATCCGCGCGATCATCTTTGTCTTTGCTCGTGGATTTTGTGCAATAGTTGGCAATGGCAATGTACACGGTCAGCGCAGTTGCACAAGAATCCGATTTGAACGTGGGAAAGGTTGCACGCCATGGAATAAGCCCCGTAAAACCGTCCTTTAACGTGCCGCCAGAGTAAACAAAAGCCACGGTATCTTCCGTTTTTTCCTCACCGTGTGAGGTAAATGACGGAACAGTTCCTGTCAATTTATTGATTTTCTTGAAAAGGCTGTTTACCGCAGGGCTCGCATCCATCACAGCGTTGCCTGTTATATGATCCGAAAGAACTACGGACTCGCCGGTGTCCGAGCGCTCGGCAGTAGCGGTTGAATCATTTGGGAAAACAATGCTCATTGCCCTTACAGGTTGACCATCACACCCGTGAGGTATACTAAAATTATTGAGGCCGGTCGTCCCTTCAAGCTCATCGCGGCTGCTGTAATCAGTGGGCGTGTTTTTTGACAATACCGTTGTATGAGCCATAGCATTTCCTGAAATAATCATTGTCCCTAAAATTGCGACAATGGCAAGACTTCCTTTAATATGTAACATAAATTATTTTCTCCAATTTTTAAAGTTAGTACCGTTTATCTCACATTTTTCATTCCCAATGCGCGCAAGATAAAGGTAGAAGATGGCTGTCGGGAGACAAAAACATAAGATGGAGCATCCCCGTAGTAAAGAAAAGGGGGCTTTACCTATCTCAATCTTGTTTCCTCAACGAATTTATTGTTGGTTAATTTTGCAAATTGCTGATTGGACTTTATGCGTGACAGCGTGGAGGTTTTTCGGGAGGTGATACCATAACTTCACGGAGGTGAGCCAGGGTATCGCCGGCAAGAAAACAGAAGAATGTTATTGAGGGAATTGTAAAATAGTCTTCCAGGACGTATTTGAGTTCGGCGTTTATACAGGTAATTGCATCACTTCCTGATTTACACTTGAGGCTGCTTATGAATGATTGAAGGCTGTTTTTCTGTTTCTTTATGCCTTGCTGAGACGTTACCTGGTTTCCCTGTGGTGAACAACAGCAGTTGGTCTTGCAATCATGTTCGGTCCTGCAACCACACGGATGGTCTTTACAAGGAAATTCATCAGATTTTCCCAATGGTCTGATGGTAATGCCGCCACTGCACAATGTGAGACCGAGAAAAATGAGAATTTGAATACAGGCAATAACCTTATTAATTTTACTCATAGCTGCCTGCGCTTTCTCTCATATTTCACCGTTAACATCTACGCATAAACCAAGCAATTTTTCTTTGAAATTTAATGACTTAATGCATAGTATAAATGAGAAAACGCGCAAAATCAATTCCCTGTTATAAAATAATTCACCGTTTATTACGTAAGTTATCAATATTATTTGCGGTATAAAAATTACGTGCAATGAGGTTTAACGTAAAAATCTATCCACCAATATTTCTCAATTGAAATGCACCGTGCAATATTAGAACAAAACAGGCTGTTTTTTATTTCAATGGAACGTATTCCGGTTTTCCAGAGATTGGTAGATAAAAAATTCAAACTATAGTGAACGACAAAAGAAAGTTGTCATTTCGAAGGAGCCGCGCGACTGAGAAATCTTAAGATTCCTCGCTTTGCTCGGAATGACAAGCATTCAATGTCAACTTATTTAAGTCGTTTACTATAATTGTAGTGGCAAGGCGCGCCTTGCCACTACACGGATAATTACTTTACCTCTTCAATATCTGAACAATCGGATGAGGTGTCTGAATTATATGGACATGCGACTGAGCAATTCAGCGGTTGCAGCCAGCAATGCCCGTCATTTTTGCACTGACACATCTTCAATTCATTCCGTTTGAGCTGATTAGGCCAGGATTTAAAAAATGGTAAAAGGGCGTCACTAATTGAAGCAAAAGCTTCTTGTGATTCCTTTGTGCTTTTGGCTCTCTTCAGACCCTCTGCGCCTGCAAGCACGTGCTGCACCATGTGACGACCGGCGCCGTCTGGCTCGGTTTGCGCTGCTTGCCGGGCTGCATCTGACAATTTCTGGGCTAAATCTGTAATGCCATTCACGTCTTTCTTTACTAAATGATGATAAACCTCCTGGTAGGTTGACAGGATTGACTGAAGATGAACAATAGTCTTTTTCCCGATGGTAATTACAGCTTCATGAGAGTGACCCTCATGGGCGGAAGCAGCATACGGAGAACAACTGTAAAGAATTAACAAAAACACAACACATTTTTTTAAATAGGTATTCTTAAACATGATTAACTCCTTTCGATATGTAAAAAAATTACAAGCCAAGATTGCTTCCCCCTTAATGTGGGAAGGTTAGGTGGGGGTGAGATAAGAGTAATCACCCTCCCCTAACTCCTCCCGTCAAAGGGAGGGGACATTTTGTCGCCGAAGCCTAATTTAATGTTCAGGAATTTCAAACTTTCATATCACATTTCTTTGTTACTGTGGTGTACTGGGAACACACCCCTTACCCCTCTCTAGAGGGGAATAAAGAACTCCCCTCTCGGGAGGGGATGCAGGGCAT
>Ga0209317_1002212_pt1 | contig 14515 bp, 12 predicted proteins | sample RifGroB2_FD_183994 | JGI IMG/M metagenome (GOLD analysis project Ga0209317, IMG submission 183994) | Soil microbial communities from Rifle, Colorado, USA - Groundwater B2 (SPAdes) (version 2) | ecosystem: Environmental > Terrestrial > Soil > Unclassified | place: Rifle, Colorado | collected... | reverse complement strand
CAGGTGCGTGAAGCCGCGCGGCCGCGCCCAGTCGGCCAGCTCGGTGTAGACGCCCTTGCGGTTCATCACCAGCGGCGCCAGCAGTCCAATGTGCTGGCCGCGGAAGTTTTTCATGAGTTGGGCGGCAATGCTGTCGGGCGTTTGTGGCGCCACCGGTGTACCGTCATGAATACAGTGCTGCGTGCCCAGCTTCACAAACAGCAGGCGCAAGAAATGCCAGACCTCGGTGGTGGTGCCGACGGTCGATTTGCGCCCGCCCCGGGATAGCCGCTGCTCGATCGCCACCGTTGGCGGGATGCCATACACCGCGTCCACTTCCGGTCGGCCGGCCGGTTGCACGATGGAGCGGGCATAGGCGTTGAGCGACTCCAGATAACGGCGCTGCCCTTCATTGAAGAGAATGTCGAAGGCCAGCGTCGACTTGCCCGAACCCGACACACCGGTCACCACCGTGAACTTGCCACGTGGAATATCAACACTGAGCGACTTGAGGTTGTGCTCACGCGCATTGATGATCTGGATGCAATCTTCAGGCACAACGCCAACCGCTGTGAAGGGGGATGCGCCGGGCAACGATGGTGAGCTAGTCGCTGAGGCGCCCGGCGTGTCCCCCTTCACAGCAGCGAGTGCCAAGTAGCCCCCCAAGGATTCATTCACCGCATGCACGCCACCCAATGCCGCCGCGTACTCGCGCAAGGCTTTACCCGTATGGGAAGTCGGATGCTGCCGCACATCATCCGGTGTGCCAAACGCCACCACTTCGCCGCCCGCCTCACCCCCTTCGGGCCCGAGGTCGATCAGCCAGTCACTGGCACGAATCACATCCAGGTTGTGCTCGATCACGATCAATGAATGTCCCACATCCAACAGTTTGCGCAAGGCGCGCATCAGCTTGGCGATGTCGTCGAAATGCAGGCCGGTGGTGGGTTCATCGAACATGAACAAGGTGCCGCGCCGGGCGATGGCCTGACGGCTCGCGCTCGCGCTTTTGGCAGCGTCGGCCAAAAACCCGGCCAGCTTGAGACGCTGCGCCTCGCCACCGCTGAGCGTGGGCACCGGCTGGCCCAACTTCACGTATTCCAGACCTACATCAATAATGGGCTGCAGCCCCCGTATTACCTCGCGATCATGTTCAAAAAGGATAGCGGCTTCGCTGACGGTCAGGTTCAGCACGTCGGCGACGTTGATGTGTCTGACGCTGGGGGCTGGCCCCGCGGATTTGATGCGCAGCGGGCGCTCAATCGTGATCTCCAGGATTTCAGGGCGGTAGCGTTTGCCATCGCAGTCCGGGCAGCGCAGGTAAACGTCGCTCAAGAACTGCATTTCCACATGCTCGAAGCCCGATCCGCCGCAGGTGGCGCAGCGGCCGTCGCCGTTGTTGAAGCTGAATTTGGACGCGGTGTAGCCGCGCTGGCGCGACAGCGGGGCATTGGCAAAAATCTCACGGATCGCATCCCAGGCACCGACGTAGCTCACCGGGTTGGAGCGCGCCGTTTTGCCGATCGGGGACTGGTCCACAAAGACCACGTCACTGAGTTGCTCGGCGCCCAGCAGGCGCTCGAAGGCGCCTGGGGCCTCGGACGGCTTGCCAAAATGCCGTTTGAGCGCCGGTGCCAGGATGTCCTGGATCAGGGTTGACTTGCCGGAACCGCTGACACCGGTGATGCACACCAGGCGCTGCAGCGGAAATTCAAGGTCAACGTTTTTCAGGTTGTGCTCGCGTGCACCTTCCAGCATCAGGCGTGGGGTGTTGGCGGCCACCAGCCGCTGGAAGCCCAGGCCGACCTGCTTGCGCCCACCCAGGTAAGCGCCGGTCAGGGTGTCGGCATGGCGCAGGTCGGCGGTCGAGCCGTCAAACACGATTTGCCCGCCGCGCTCGCCCGGGCCGGGCCCCATGTCGATCATGCGGTCGGCCGCCAGCATCACCGCCGGGTCGTGCTCCACCACCACCAGCGTGTTGCCCGCGTCACGCAGGCGCTGCATGGCCACGATGATGCGGTGCATGTCGCGCGGGTGCAAGCCGATGCTGGGCTCGTCCAGCACAAACAGGGTGTTGACCAGCGAGGTGCCCAAGGCGGTGGTGAGGTTGATGCGCTGGACCTCGCCACCGCTGAGGGTGCGGCTTTGGCGGTCCAGGGTGAGGTAGCCGATGCCGACCTCACACAGGTATTTCAGGCGCGTGCTGATTTCTTCGAACAGCAGTTTGAGGGTCTTGGCATCAGCCTCAGAAGTCACCACCGCCACGGGCAAACCGGGTTCCCCGGCTGTTTCCGGCGCGGCGCACTCCGACACCCCAAGCCGAGCTTGCATCGAATCGAAAAAGCGTCGCACCCGGTCCAGCGGCAACAACATCAAGTCGTGCAAACACAGGCCCGGCAGGGCCTCCAACTGTTCACGCGACCACGACACCCCGACCGGCATGAAACGCTGCGTCGGCGCCAGCACGCCGTCAGCATCGGCCTTGCTGCCAATACGCCACAGCAGACTCTCGGTCTTCAGCCGCGCACCGCCGCAGGTCGGGCATGGCGTGTAGCTGCGGTACTTGGACAGCAGCACGCGGATGTGCATTTTGTAAGACTTGGTTTCCAGGTATTCAAAAAAACGCCTGATGCCAAACCAGTGCTGGTTCCACTTGCCGTTCCAGTTGGGGGAGCCATCGATCACCCAATGCTGCTGCTCGGGCGTGAGCTTGTACCAGGGCGTGTCGCGCGGAATGCCCGCGCCTTCCGCGTGGCGCATCAAATCGTCCTGCGCCTCCTGCCAGGCGGGGGTCTGCATCGGCTTGATGGCGCCGGCGCGCAAGGTCAGCTTGTCATTGGGGATCACCAGACCGTAGTCGACCCCAATGACGCGGCCAAAACCGCGGCAGGCGTCGCAGGCACCCACTGCGGAGTTGAAAGAGAACATCGACGCGATCGGGTCGGTGTAGCGCAAGTTGCTCTCGGGACAATGCAGGCCGGTGGAAAAGCGCCATATCTCGGGCGCCGAATTTACTATCGAATCTGTAGCTGAACTCCCTTGAATATCGGGGGCTTGCGGCTCATTGAGCACATAAACATTGATCCGGCCGCTGCCATGCTTGAGCGCCACCTCAATCGCCTCCAGCACACGCGCGCGCTCAGCGTGACCCAGCCTGAACCGGTCCGCCACCACGTCCAGCACTTTGCGCTTGGATGCCGGTTCCGGGGCGGCTTTGCCGGGCTTTTTGTGACCAACAACCCGGCTTGCCTCCACCTCAAGATCGCGCTCCGCCTGCACCTTGGTAAAGCCGCTCACCGACAACCACTGCGCCACCTCTTCCGGCGTGGCGCTGGCCGGCAATTCAACCGGGAAGGTGATGGCCAGGCGGGTATTCGCCTGCACCGAGCGCTCCAGCAGTTGCGCGTAAATCGTCTCAGGGCTGTCGTGGCGCACCGGCTGCGCCGTGACCCGGTCAAACAGAGCCCCAGCGCGGGCAAACAGCAGCTTCAAATGGTCATTGAGCTCGGTCATCGTGCCCACCGTGGAGCGGCTGGAGCGCACCGGGTTGGTCTGGTCAATCGCAATCGCCGGCGGCACGCCTTCGACCTTGTCCACGGCGGGCTTGTCCATGCGATCCAGAAACTGGCGCGCGTAGGCGGAGAAGGTTTCCACATAACGGCGCTGGCCTTCGGCAAACAAGGTGTCAAACACCAGGCTCGACTTGCCCGAACCGCTGGGCCCGGTCACCACCGTGAGCTCGCCGGTGCGGATGTCGAGGTCCAGGTTTTTGAGGTTATGCTGGCGCGCACCGCGAATGCGGATAATTCCCTGGGTCATGGTTGGGCTTTTGGCTGTTGAGGCAGAAGATTCTAGGGACTTCCAAGGCTTCGGCCATCGCGCAGGGGTATGCAGTGTCATGGCGGCACGTGCTTACCCTAATTGACCCGTACCGATATCGCCCTAGACTTTTGCCCATTCATCCAAGAGGTTCACTATGAAATTGAGTCGTTTGCTGGCACTCACCGTCACACTCATGCTGTGCGGCGCCGCACTGCATGCAGAAATCCTGATCGGCCAGACCGTGGGCGTGACCGGCGCCGTCGCCGCCACGGTCAAAGAAGCTGACACCGGTGCCATGCTCTACATTGACGCGGTCAATGCCAAAGGCGGCGTCAACGGTGAAAAGATCAAAATCCTGACCCTGGACGACAAGTTCGACACCAAGCTGACCGCCCTGAACGCGCGCAAACTGATTGAACAGGACGGGGTAATCGCCCTGTTCATGACCCGCGGCACACCGCATACCGAGGGCATCATCCCGATGCTGGATCAGCATGGCGTGCCCTTGATTGCCCCGTCCACCGGTGCCATGGTGTTGCGTCGACCGGTGCAGCGCCACATCTTCAACGTGCGCGCCACCTACCAGCGTGAGGCCGAAAAAGCCATCGCCCACCTGGCCTCGATTGGCATCACGCGCATTGCCGTGATCCACGTGGACGACACTTTTGGCAGCGACGGACTTCAAGGCGTACAAAATGGCCTGGCAACCGCCAAGATCAAAGCAGTCGCGCTGGAAAAGTTCGACCGCAGCAAACCTGATTTTTCCGCCATCGCGCCGATCGTGGCCAAGGCAGACCCGCAGGCCATCATCATCATCGGCTCCGGCACCGCGGTGGTCAGCGGCGTCAAGGCGGTCAAGGCCGCTGGCAGCGGCGCCCAGTTGGTCACCCTCTCCAACAACGCCTCCAGCGGCTTTGTCAAACTGCTGGGTGACCAGGCGCGCGGCGTGATCGTGAGCCAGGTGCTGCCGCAAACTTTTCGTTATGGACTCGTCAAAGAAGCCACGCAGTTGGCCAACGCGCACAACATCAAAGATATGAGCCCGGCCATGCTGGAGGGTTTTGCATCGGCCAAGGTGCTGGTGGAAGCGTTACGTCGCACGGGTCCCAAGCCGACGCGCGAACGGCTCCAGGCCGCGCTGGAAGGCATGCAAAAATTTGACCTGGGCGGCCTGGAGATCAGCTACAGCCCGACCGACCACGGCGGGCTGGACTTTGCCGACCTGTCCATCATCAGTGTGGACGGCAAGTTCAGAAGGTAAGCCAGCTCAGCGCCGCACCCCGGGTGCCACCGCGGCGGCAGCGCTCCATGCGGTGGCAAACCAGGCATCACCGGCCAAATAGTCCTGCAGCATCGGCAGGGCATCCAAACCCCAAAACAGCTTGCCATCGACCTCAAAGGTCGGCACGCCAAACACGCCACGTGCGACAGCCTCATCCGTGTGCGCTTTCAGTTGCGCTTTGACCGCGTCGCTATCGGGGGCCCGCTGCGGCGCCAGGTGCTGGCTCACGGCCTGCAAACGCTGGGCATCGGTGGCATCAAAGCCGCCTTGCCAAACGTGTTTGAACAGGGTTTCGCAAACGTAACGATTGGGCAGACCCCCCGCCTCACAGGCCACGGCCAGCCGCAACAGCGCCAGCGGATTGAATGGATGACTGGCTGGCAACTGCAGCTCTACCCCCTGCTGGCGCGCCAGCCACAGCACCTGGCGGTAGGTCCAGTCGCGTTTGGGCGCAATCTCGGCCGGCCCCAGTTGCCCATGGTGCTTGAGCAGCGCGGCCAGCAGGATCGGTTTGTAGGTCACGCTGTAACTGTGCCCCATCAGCGCCTCGGGCAATTTTTCAAAAGCCAGATAGGCGTAGGGTGAAATGAAATCGAGATAGAAGGTGATGTGTTTCATGGTTTGCCATTTTCGACGCCATCAGATGTACATGCCGCAGCTTAGCGCGGAATTTTGACACGATGCTCATCGAAGATGCCCTTGTCCGCACCGGCGTGGCAAATCGCGCAGTTGATTCGCAGCGGTGCGGCACTGGATGTCCAGCGGTTGGACGCATTTCTCACCAGAGAAAACAGGGCCAAGGGACTTCATGACACCGGCCTACTTGGAGAGCAGATAAGCCAGGACATTTTTTTCAGAGTTTGCTTCATGAAATTTCTTTCTGTATGTGAAATGGTGTCAACACTCGATCCGCAATCGGGTTCTGCGACGGACTTTTTCCATGCAAGTCATCTTTGAAAAACCCTCGAAAACCGCCTTCGTTTTCTTCCGCCTGCGCATGAGTCGCCGCAAACAGAGCCACAGGCAGCGTGGCCATCATGGCGGAACTCAATGAACGTGGCATAGGTGTCAATCTGAAAATGTAGTTCGGACGCTTTTATTTTTTCTCAGGAGACTTAGGTGAAACTTAAACACGGCACGAGCCTGACCACTGTCTACGCGCGACCCACTTGCCCGCCCGTTTTTCTTCGGTAGCCAAGCCCTGCGACCGCACGCGCCATCCATGGCGGCAACATGGCGCTCAGCACGCTGTCCCTCAATAAAACGTGGTGGTAAACGGCGGCCAAGGCGTGCAATCCGGCCCGCCAAAGAAGGGCATCGGCCAGCCAAGTGTGAATGTTTGAAGTCAGCGCGCCCAACAACCATCAGGGGCGCAAGTTGTGGAGCTTGGGTTAAGAGAATGGCCAACTATCACCTGTCAAACTTAGCCGGTCTTAATTTTCCCCGCAGCCTTAAGATTCACCTAAGTCCCGATGGACCACAATATCGGGCAGTCGGCCTGGGTACTGCGTCAAATGTGACGAAGATACAGGCCGCGCAACAACAGATCGGAACGAGCTTTAAATGAACGACTTTCTACGCCGGGGCTGCACTGGCCTTGCTTTCGCTGGCTTGCTGATCAGCGCTCAGGCGCAGGCACTCCACCTCGGGTTTATCAAAACCGACCGCCTCTTCAAGGAGGCCAATAGCGCCAAGATAGCCCAAACCAAGCTGCAGCAGGAATTTTCCAAGCGCGAAAAAGAGATTGCTGCGCAGGATGCACTGTTGAAGTCGGCGGCCGACAAATTTGAGGTCGAAGCGCCCACCCTGTCGGAGGCGCAGCGTGTCAGCCGTCAAAAACAGTTGGCAGACCAGGACCGCGAGTTGCAACGAAAGCATCGCGGTTTTCAGGAAGACCTGGCGGCGCGCAAAAACGACGAATTGCAGCAACTGCTCGCAGAAGCCAACAAGGTCGTCAAACAGGTGGCCGAGGCAGAAAAGTATGACCTGGTGTTGCAAGATGCGGTCTATGTCAACCCAAGGCATGACATCACAGACAAGGTGCTGAAGATCATGAACGCGCAGAGCGTCAAATAACCGAATGCGGGGCCAGTCTCATGCGTTTGCTGCTGGTCGAGGACGACTTGATGATTGGGGAATCCGTGCTGGACTTGCTCCGGGCGGAAGGCTACGCGGTCGATTGGGTCAAGGATGGGGAGATGGCCGACACCGCGCTCGACTCCCAGACCTACGATTTGGTGCTGCTTGACCTGGGGCTGCCGCGCCGTGATGGGCTTGCCGTGTTGCGCCGGCTGCGCGCTCGCAAGGACCGCACACCGGTGCTCGTCGCCACGGCACGCGACGCCATAGCGCAACGCGTTGAAGGCCTGGACATGGGTGCCGATGACTACATCGTCAAGCCCTACGAACTCGATGAGCTGCTGGCCCGCATACGGGCCTTGATCCGCCGCGCGGCGGGCCGAGCGGAGCCGGTCTATGAACACCTGGGTGTGAGCATTAGCCCGGTCACGCATGAGGTGCTGCTTGACGGACAGGCCGTGGTGCTGTCGGCACGAGAATGGTCAATCCTGGAACTGTTGCTTGCGCGCCCGGGCATGGTGCTTTCCCGCAGGCAACTTGAAGAAAAACTCTACAGCTGGAAAGATGACCTCAGCAGCAATGCGGTCGAGGTGTATATCCACGGACTGCGCAAAAAACTGGGGCCTCGCATCATCCAGAATGTGCGGGGTGTCGGTTACATGATCCCCAGAGGGGCCCCATGAGTTTGCCACCGTCGCACTCGCTGCGCGGGCGCTTGCTTTGGCTGCTTCTGGTCGCCATTATTTTCCTGGCCGGGGTGCAGGCGGTCATCGCCTACCGAACGGCGCTGGCTGAGGCAGATGTCATTTTTGACTACCAAATGCAGCAGATGGCCATGTCGCTACGCCCCGGCTTGCCGGTGGGTGGTGAACTGGATGAGTCGTTTGAAACGAAAGATGAAGAGAACTTTGATTTCGTGATCCAGGTCTGGACCGCTGACGGTTTGCGTGTGTTTCAGTCAAGCGCACGGGCTGAATTACCCCAGCGCGCCGTGCTGGGGTTCTCCAACGTTCAAGCGCGGGGTACCACGTACCGCTTGTTTTCGGTCGCCGCAGGCACGCAAGTGATTCAAGTGGCACAGGATATGGCGGCCCGTCGTGAAATGGCCGGGACCTTGGCCCTGCGCACGGTCAGTCCCATGCTGCTCATGGTGCCTCTGTTGATGCTGGTGGTTTGGTGGGTGGTCAGTGCCTCGCTGGCGCCCGTGTCACGGGTGCGCAAGCAAATCGCGACACGCCAGGCCGATGAACTGAGCGAATTGAACGAGGATGATTTGCCGGATGAAATTCTTCCTCTTGTGCATGAATTGAACCTTCTGTTCCACCGGGTAGGTCAGGCGTTTGATGCGCAAAATAACTTTGTGGCTGATGCTGCGCATGAGCTGCGTTCACCGCTGGCGGCGCTCAAGCTTCAAGTGCAGGGCTTACGCCGTGCTGCTGACGACGCAACGCGTGACGTCGCCATCAATCGCCTCAACACAGGCATCGACCGGGCTACGCGGCTGGTTGAGCAGTTGCTGGTACTGGCGCGACAACAATCGAACGCCGCGCTGGGCGCCAAAGCGGCTCCGATTGACTTGACGACCCTGGCACAGCTCGCGCTGGCCGACGCGGCTGGAGCGGCGGCCGCGCGCCAGATTGACCTCGGCCTGGCGCAGGCAGATCCCGGCATCGTGATGGGGCATGAGGAGGCGCTTCGCATTCTGATACGCAACCTGCTCGACAACGCCATCAAGTACACGCCCGTTGGCGGAACGGTCAACCTCGCGATCCGCGGCAAGGATGGGCAGACGCTGTTGACCGTTGACGACAGTGGTCCCGGTATTGCCGCAGAAGATCGCCAGCGTGTGCTCGATCGCTTTTATCGCGTCGCCGGCACCGAGGGCAGCGGCAGCGGCCTGGGGCTCGCCATCGTCAAGACGATTGCGGACTTGCACCAGGCGACGCTGTCCATTGACCGCTCTGAGAGTTTGGGTGGCCTGCGCGCGACGGTCACGTTCACCCGCGTGTCGTGATTCAACAGAAACGGCCTGTCAGTGCCCGGTTTGCGCTCGCGGTGTCATCGTGCGGTGATTTAAGTTTGGTCTAAGTTGAGGTTCTGACAATCAAGTTGTGGTTTTACTCAACGACTTGAAAGGACCTCTCATGAATACCTCTCTCTTTTCCCCGCGGCGCCTGGTGCTGGCACTCGTTTCAGTTGGCGTCCTGGGTGCGGCGGGCGTTGGTGCCTTGAGTCTTTCACACGCGCAGGCTGCCGTTTCCACAGCACCCACTGCAAGCGCAGCAGCGATAGCCCCCGTTGTGGCCCTGCCGGATTTCTCCCAGATTGCGGCACGTAATGGCGCGGCGGTGGTCAACATCAGCGTCACCGGGATGATCAAAACTTCGGGTGAAGACAACGGCGATGGTGCGCAACACGGCGCCAGGCCGGGTATGCCCGGCATTGACCCAAACGATCCGTTCTTTGAATTCTTCAAACGCTTTCAAGGTCCCAACGGTGGCTTTCCGGGCCAGCCCCAGATGCCGATGCATGGCCAGGGTTCGGGGTTCATCATCAGCCCCGATGGCGTGATACTGACCAACGCCCATGTGGTGCGTGACGCCAAAGATGTCACCGTCAAACTCACCGACCGCCGGGAATTCCGCGCCAAGGTGCTCGGCACTGACCTGAAGACCGATGTCGCGGTACTCAAGATCGATGCCAAAGACCTGCCAACCATCACGGTGGGCACTACGCGCGACCTGAAAGTGGGCGAGTGGGTACTTGCCATCGGATCGCCGTTTGGCTTCGAGAACAGCGTGACCGCAGGGGTGGTGAGTGCCAAAGGCCGTTCGCTGCCGGACGACAGTTTCGTGCCCTTCATTCAGACTGACGTGGCCGTCAATCCAGGCAACTCAGGCGGGCCGCTGTTCAATACCCGCGGCCAGGTGGTCGGCATCAACTCGCAGATTTACAGTCAAAGCGGCGGCTATCAGGGCCTGTCGTTTGCCATTCCGATCGAATTGGCAAGCAAGGTCAAGGATCAGATTGTCGCCACCGGACATGCCAGCCACGCGCGCCTGGGTGTCGTGATCCAGGAGGTGAACCAGACTTTTGCCGACTCCTTCCATCTCGACAAACCCGAAGGCGCGTTGGTGTCCAACGTTGACAAGGACGGCCCGGCGGACAAGGCGGGGCTCAAGAGCGGTGACGTGATCCTGAAAGTCAATGGCCAACCGATCATCGTGTCCAGCGATCTACCGGCCCTGATCGGCACGGCAGCGCCGGGCGATAAGGTCAGTATTGAAATCTGGCGTCAGGGCAAACGCGAACAATTCACCGCCAGGCTTGGCGACGCCAGCGCCAAGGTGGAGCAGCTTGCCAAGGCCGACGACGGGGTCGGCAAAGGCAAGCTCGGGCTGGCGCTGCGCGCCTTGCAGCCGCAGGAGAGACGCGCCGCGGGTGTGAACCAGGGTTTGCTGGTCGAGGATGCAGCCGGCCCTGCCGCCCTGGCGGGCGTGCAAGCGGGTGACGTACTGGTGGCGGTGAACGGCACGCCGATTGAAAGTGTGGCCCAAGTTCGCACGATAGTGGCCAAGGCCACTAAATCGGTGGCGCTGCTGATTCAGCGCGACGGCAGCAAGATCTTCGTGCCGGTACGCCTGGGTTGATGAATGGACAAGCAGTTCCTGATCGAGCAGACCGCGACCGCGGACAAACCGTTGCCACGCGGTCTCTCAACCCATATCTTGCCGACCTCGGCAACGATGATCGGCGTGTGCATGACCGTGTTGTCGATTGGTCATCTTGGCACCGGCGGCGAGTGGCACATGGTGATTGACAAATTGCTGGCCATTGATGCGCTGGTATTCCTGGCCAGCGCACTTTTGTCTTTCATTTCAATGCGGCCAAACCCACTCAGTACATCCTATGAAACCCGTGCCGAGGTTGTTTTCGTCGCCGGACTCGGTTTGCTCGCGCTCGGAGCCGTCGCACTGGCTTTTATGATCAAGTAAAACAGTCCGGTCCGCACGAACAGCTAATCGGTGGCGGCCTTCAATGCCGCAAGCCGCTGCTCAATCTGCGCCCAGATGGCGCGCTTGGCCGGGTCATCGGCACTGCTCCACTGAATGATTTCATCGAGGGTGCGCCAGCAGCCTTCACACAGCCCGGTGTCTTCGTTCATGCGACAGACCGAGATGCAGGGTGAAGGAACATTTTGACCTGTAGCCCTCGCCAGTACTGCACGAAAAGCTATTAATTCAATAGCATCCTGTGGCCTGTCGGGCGCTAGGGCCCGTACCACATCGACCACCGGTGCGCCGGTCAGTCGAGCCAGGTCTTGCGGGCGCAGCTGGAACACGGCATGCGGGTGACCCGCGGCGGCCCAGATGTCTTGAAAGCGAAAAAGCGTCTGGTCGATCAGTGTCACTGAATCAGACGCGTGTGCAATCGGGGCCACGCCGCCGATCGAAAAGCCGGTTTTGGTCTTGACGAAAGCGGCGTCCGCGCGGCCCAGCGGCCCTACCAGCGCCGCGACCCGGGCCTCGTCCACGCGCTGATCACCCGCCGTCACCACCAGCACCGCCGCATCGTCGGCCAGACGCCTGAAGATGATGCTCTTGGCGATCTGTCCAACGACCACGCCGAGCGCGTCGGCCGCCTGCTGCGCGGTCCGCGCAGCGTCACTCAGCATCAGCGGTGCACCGGCGTGCCCCTGCGCCTGCAGGGCAGCAGCCACGCGCTGCACAGCGGCGGACAAAGGCTTGGCGTGCACTTTGTGCATCTGGTTCATTTCACGCCGGCCGTTTGTTGAACAAGGCTTTGCCGGCGCGTGATTGGCTTGAGCGACCCAAGAAGTCGCTGATGAACTGACCCGCGTCGATCAACTTGTCCAGGTCGATGCCGGTCTCGATGCCCATGCCGTGCAGCAGGTAGACCACGTCCTCGGACGCCACGTTGCCGGTGGCCCCCTTGGCATAAGGGCAACCGCCCAGGCCCGCCACCGACGCGTCAAACTGCCAGACCCCCATTTGCAGGCAGATCAAGGTGTTGGCCAGGGCCTGGCCGTAGGTGTCGTGGAAGTGACCTGACACATCATCGAGATCAAAATGCCTGAGCGTGGCTTCCATGGCGCGCTGCACCTTGAGCGGCGTGCCCACGCCAATGGTGTCGGCCACGCCCACATGCTGCACGCCAATGCCGCGCATCAAGCCCGCCAGGTAGCCCACGCGCGCGGGCGCAACCTCGCCCTCGTACGGGCAGCCCACGCTGCAACTCATGGCGCCGCGCACATAAATGCCGGCCGCGCGCGCAGCATCCACCACCGGCGCAAAACGCTCGATGCTCTCGGCAATGCTGCAGTTGATGTTCTTCTGGCTGAAGGCTTCGCTGGCCGAAGCAAATACCACGATCTCATCCGGCTTGGCCAAGAGCGCCGCCTCAAAACCCTTGAGGTTGGGCGTCAGCACCGAATAACGCACGCCGGGCAGGCGATTGATGCCGGCCATGACTTCAGCGTTGTCGGCCATTTGCGGCACCCATTTGGGCGACACAAAGCTGGTGACTTCAATTTCTTTCAGGCCAGCCGCTTGTAACCGGTGCACCAGTTCAATCTTGACCGCGGCGGGCACGTCCTGCTTTTCGTTTTGCAGACCGTCACGCGGGCCGACCTCGACCAATTTGACTCGTGTAGGGATGGACATGAAAACTCTCTGAAGTTGGAATCTGTTTTCTCTTGACTTGACAGCACGTCATCGATAAAACGCTTCGACGCTGCCCTTCAAGGTGATCATCAGCGGATTGCCCTTGCGATCCAGCGTCTTGCCTGCGGGAACCTTGATCCAGCCCTCGCTGATGCAGTACTCCGCAACATTCAAACGCTCCTTGTCATTCAATCGAATACCAACGTCATGCTCGAATACGGCAGCCACGTGATGGGGACTGCGCGGGTCGATGGACAGACGGTCGGGCAGGGGCGGAAATTGAGTGGCTTCGTTCATAAATATCTCGTTGTCAATAAGGCGAATCTGTCCCGATTTTCCATGATTTGGCCCTTGCCTGGTTTGAGTCAGATGCGTCAACAGGCAACGTGACCTGAATTGCAGTTTCAACCACGCCGTCAGCGGCCGCCGAGACTGGCAGGAATCAGTCGCGTGGAAGACCGAAAAGCGAAAATATTGAGGTCAGCCGAACCAAGCTGACCTTCACAAAAATTGACATGTCCATTGGCACCGGTTATTCAGTGGCAAAAATAGACTCGGACGACTCTGAGGCGCTTGTGCAGCGGAAGTCGACATCCAGGCGCAAGATTCACTGAGCTATAGTTCTGACCAAATGAAACTTCGAAAGAAGTGAACTCGACGTTAACCAAATTTCGCCAGGATAGGCGGCAAGGTTCAAGGGATGGAAATGAATTCAACTTCCAGTGAAATTGACCGCAAACGGGCGGTATGGGCCTTAGCGCTTAAGGGCTTTGGCATCAACGGGTGGGTTCCCGGTTTATTCCGTCGTCTAACTTGGGAATGCCAAGATAGGCGCTCGGCTATATTTCGTTAGGGAATGTATTCAACTCAACAATAAAGGTTCTCATATGGCCAAGATGTTCCGGTTTCTAATTGCGATGAGTCTTCTTGCGGTAGCGTCTTCGTCGTTTGCGCAGGTTGTTCCAGATGAACGAACACTTCAGTACTTAAACTCCGAGCCCCACAAAAAGTTAATCACGACGATTGGGATCATTTACGACCAAAACATCTTTGACCGAAAAGAAATTTGCCAAACCGGGTATAAGTGGGATCCAGTAAGTTTTGCGGTGTTGCAGCCCCTTTCATTCCAAGAAGGTGCTGAACATCCTCTGGCAGGAACATGGACGTATCGCTTCACGTTTCACCGATGCGACGAAAGCACCGTATATAACGTCCTATTCCAAGGGCAAAACGGCAAACAACCGCGGCCTGCGATGCTGGCCCCTGGACTCACTAAGACGAGCCCCCGCTTAGCATCCGACTTAATGAGGGGTCTTGGTGCAGCAGCAGCCATGGCAGGTGTGCAGTCCGACTGCAGGAATGTAAAAGTTCTTGACTCCAAAGTCACAGTTGAGCCTTTCCGTTTGGAGGCCGACGGAAAGACCCATGAAGGCGTTTGGGAAGAGCACTGGACTGCGCGTGCATGTGGAAAGGACTTCACGGCCGACTTCTGCCTAATTCCCCAAGCAACAGGTGGAACCGATTGGTCCCTCAGCAAGTGTCCCCGTTCTTGAGCTCTGTCCTGGTCAAGTTTTTTCGTACAGACCGATAGGTTGTTTGATTGCCGATTTCTGCTCGAAAGCATTGGGTGGTAAGTTGCCCAGTGTGGAGTGCAACCGCTGGCTGTTGT
>Ga0209317_1002211_pt1 | contig 14517 bp, 12 predicted proteins | sample RifGroB2_FD_183994 | JGI IMG/M metagenome (GOLD analysis project Ga0209317, IMG submission 183994) | Soil microbial communities from Rifle, Colorado, USA - Groundwater B2 (SPAdes) (version 2) | ecosystem: Environmental > Terrestrial > Soil > Unclassified | place: Rifle, Colorado | collected... | reverse complement strand
GGTCTCCTGAGTTGTTTTGGCTGTTTGCAAGGCAACCATTATTATACTCTTTGTGAGACCGCTTTTCTTATTTAAATCAAATAATTAAGTGCGTTTTTAGGGGGTTTTTTAACTCCGAAACGTTAGTTTGAATCAACGGTGAAATGGATGATCACAATCATTTTTTCAATGAGCGCACAATATGACGCAAATAAGAGACCGTCTGTGTGATACCGCACATAGTCTGGGGTAAGGGAGACAGAAATTCTAAAAGTACCGTTAATCGTAATTCAACATCTACCCCATCCCCCTCCTGGCCTCCCCCTTGAAGGGGGAGGAACTGAGTCCCTTCCCCTTCAGGGGGAAGGTTGGGATGGGGGTGGGGTTGCGCTGTGCGCATCTGCTCCACCACCCAAACCCATCCGGGTGCGATTCAAACTGATGTGGAACTTAAGCTGCTTGCCAAGTCAATATTGTAATTGCGCAGAATAGGTTTCTCGCCCGGCTCAACCGGGAGCGCCGACGTCCTCGTCGGCATTCTTGTGGGCTTCACCATTTGTTGCCGACGGGGACGTCGGCGCTCCCGGTGCTACTGCTAAGGGTCGGCTGGCGAAGTCCTCTGTTCTCCGGATATTTCCACATCAGTTTAAATCCCACCCAAACCCATCCCCACCCCAGCCCTCTCCTTGAAAGGGAGGGAGCTGCAGCAGTCATCGCCAAGTGCGCATGACCGCCGCATAAGTCAAACTTTTTGAGTCCCCCGGCATATCCGGGGGTTTACCTCACTGAATTAATCATGGGTGAAATAGTTGTTCCATGCCCAATCCAGCAATTCCTCCGAAAGCTCGGGCTGCACGCCTTCATAGCGGGCGATATCCCGCACTTGCCCCAGAATGTCCATGGGGATGCAGGCAAGCAGCGGCTTGTCCTCCTTGTAGTGGTGCTCGTGCAGAAGGTACTCCAGCCCCTTTTCGGAATATGTGATATTCAACTCATTGCATACCTGCCGGAAAATTGCGCGGTAATCTTCTTCTTCCCGCACGCCGATGTAGATCTTGTAACCGAGGCGGCGCAGGAAAGCTTCGTCGGCAAGCTGCTTCGGCGGCATGTTGGTGGAGAACACCACTATCACGTCGAAAGGGATCATGAACTTTTTGCCGGTGTGGAGCGCAAGATAGTCCAGATGCCGGTCCAGGGGGACGATCCAGCGATTCATGATATCCAGCGCGGACGCCAGTTGACGGCCGAGGTCGTCGATCAGCAGCAGTCCGTTGTTCGCCTTGATCTGGGGTGGCGCCTGGTAATACTTGGCGGCCTGATCGAAATCCAGGTCCAGCATGTCCAGGGACAGCTCGCCGCCGGTTTTCACCACCGGGCGGCAGCACGGCACCCAGCGTGCATCAAGGGCACATCTGCGATCCAGGATGCTTAACTCCCCCTCGACGACAACCTCATCGTGAATCAGCGGGTCGAAAACCTGGATCACCTCGCTGTCCACCACGATAGCGTGCGGGATCGCCACGGTGCCGGAAAGCAGGCCCGCCAGCTTTTCGGAGAGGAACGTCTTGCCTGTGCCTGCCGGGCCGTAGACAAAAATCGCCCGCCCCGAATTCATCGCCGCGCCGAACTGCTTGAGGATATGCTCCTTGATAACCACGCCGCTGAAAGCCTGCTGCAGATTCTCGCGGGTCACCTGCATGTCTATGATGGACTGCTTGCGCACCTGCTCCACATACGCTTGCAGGCTGACCGGCGCGGGTCCGACATACTGGCTCTTTTGCAAGGAATCCTGGGCGCGCAGCCGCCCCAGCTCGGTGAGATTGTAGGCGGTAGCGGTTTCGACCTCGCCTGTGCGGGTCACCTCGCACAGGCGCTCCGTGCGCATGAAAGCCAGCAGGGGCTCCAGCACACTGACCGAAAGCTTGGCGTGCTCGGCCAAATCCGCCAAGTGCAATTGGCCACGCAAGAACAGGATTTTGGCGAGAAGCTCGACCAGAAACAGGAAGTTGAGGCCGGTCTCCTCAACGGTATGGGGCTGGAATGGCAAGTGCGTCTCTTGCGGTACCGGTTGGGCGGGTGATACCTGTTTTGGGGATGCCTTCTGAGTTGCCATCATGTCGCTCTCCGATATTAATTTATTATGGGCGCCTCTAAAAATTCGTCATTCCCGCGGAAGCGCATAAGCGCTAACTTATCATATTCCTCCCCCTTCAAGGGGGAGGTTAGGTGAGGGATGGGGTTGTTCTCCATGCAATTCAACCCCATCCCCACCCCAACCCTCCCCTTGAAGGGGAGGGAGAAATGTTTTGGCGCGCTTAAGTTCAATGCTGTTCACTTAAGAAAAATTCCATTCGCCCTGAGAGCTTGCCGAAGGGCTCTGGGTGTGAAGCTGGTGGTTCGACAAGCTCACCACAAACGGTTAAGTGAACAGTATTGCGCTTAAGTTAGCGTTTATGCGCGAAAGCGGGAATCCAGCCTGTCGATTTAACTGGGCTCCCGCTTTCGCGAGAGCGACAAAAATGGATTTTTAGAGGTGCCCCTATGCCCAACCGGCTTTCCCCGTGGACTTCCAAACGAGATAACCCAGGGTTCCCACGGCAATCGCCACGGCGTAAGGGAATTTACCTGCCGTTTCCGGTGCATCTTCAAGCGTGGGGACACTGCCGCCGGCAATCTTCACCGCGCCGGAATACAAGATAAAGCGGATATTTTGCAGCGTGCGTCGCAACACCCCGATTTTCCAGGCATAAGCAAGCGACAATACCCCGCCCGCAACGAAAGTTGCGAGTATGGCGCCGAGCACGTCTTCAGGCCCCAGAAACGCGCCCACCATGGCCATCAGTTTTACGTCACCCGCCCCCATGGCACGGAGCAGATACATCGGTAGCATAACCACCAATCCGATCGCCAACCCCTCTATGGCACTCAGGAAACCCAGCCCGCCCGGAAGCCGGCTTGCAAAACCGAAACCCTCCGGCATAAAGACGTTCAGCAGGATACCCAAACCCGCTCCCAAGAAAACAACAGCATTGGGGATTCGGTGATATCGGACATCCTTTCGGACGGCTGCGAGCAACAGCAATACCATCGGCAACAGCGCAAGGAGCCCAGCTATACGAGGAGTCATAAGCAATCACACCGGTTCTGGATTAATGGGAAATCTTGCTGGTCAGCGCTGGCAGCATTCGAAGCATTGGAAAGTAGCGCCGCGCTTTTTTGCAGCCTACCTATGGAGATAAAGCGAAATGCCATCCGCCTTGCTTATTGCGCAGACTGTTGCGCGAATAAGTCGAGAATAGCCCGCCCGTGAAACGGATCCAGCCAGTTTCGGGCTATTGGCAGGCAACTGTGCCAATAGTGGTCAGCGCCTGACAGAGCCTATTGAACATATTCTCAACCTGTCTGCCAACAATTAAGGTAATGACAATAATCACCGTAGCAATAGCTGCTGCCAAGATACTATACTCCACGGCACTCGCACCTTCTTCTTTACGGATAAAATTTGCCATGGGCGATAGAAAATTTTTCATCACAACCCCTTCTTAAGCACCTGTTTAAAGTCATCCCTACCCGCTGCCTACTAGTGGTGAAACCATCCGGATCACCTATCACGCACTCTGACCGTTGCGCAAACAGGCCGGAACAGCCCGCCTGCGCAACAAATCCCGTCAGTCTTGCAGCTTATTATTAGCTGCACGCAGGCCCGCCCGCAGTACCCAGTGCCTGACAGACCCTGTTGAATGCATTCTCAATCTGTTGACCGACAATTAATGTGACGACAATGATCACCGCAGCAATAGCTGCTACCAGGATGCCATACTCCACGGCACTCGCGCCTTCTTCTTCATGGATAAAATTTGTCACAGACGATAGAAAATTTTTCATCATAAGCTCCTTAAATAAGCACCTGTTAAAGTCATCCCTAACCGCTGCCTGCTAATGGCGTCACGTTTTGCAAAAAAATGACACTGCAAGCAGATGTCGGGTTCAATGTCCACCCTAGAAAACACTACACCTAAAACAACTTAGCATTGCTGACAACCCCACAATACACGGTCATCACCGCGCTGCAAATTGCCGACACAAAGTTAGACTACCCATATGCTTTTGTCAACCCAAATCAAAAATTCCTGAATCGAAAGCCAACAAGAAACCGGCATTAACTGTCAACGTACAAAACTTGTGGTAGATTTCATCAATTCAACTGCACTCACCATGTTTATGCCGACGGCGCCCGCAATTCCCTCCACAAGCAGAGTCACAGGCCTGTCGTGGCCGCTCATCATTGGCTCTTTAACCTACTTGGGCTTTTTGGCCTACGGCAACCTGTTGCTGGGAGACGGCGACACCTATTGGCACATTGCTGCCGGTCGATGGATCATAGAACATGCGACCGTACCCACTCACGACCCGTTCTCTCACACCATGCGGGGGGCTCCGTGGACGGCGCACGAATGGCTTTCTGAAGTAATCATGGCTCTCACCTACCAGGCATTCGGTTGGGCAGGGGTAATCATGCTGACGGCCGCCGCATTCGCTGGCGCAATAGCGATCCTGACACGCTTCCTGCTGAAAAATTTCGAGCCTGTTCACGCATTGATATTCGCGGCCTTAGCCGTGATGATGACTGCGCCACATTTGCTCGCACGCCCCCATGCGCTCGCCATGCCGCTGTTGGTCATATGGACGGCCTATCTGGTTCGCGCCAGCGAACAAGGGCGCGCACCCAGCTTCTGGCTGCTGCCGATCATGACCCTGTGGGCCAATCTCCACGGCGGGTTCACCCTCGGGCTAGCACTTACCCTGTTCTTCGCAGTGGAGGGTGTTCTCCATGCCCGACAAAAGAATGAAACCTTAGTAGCCGTGAAATCCTGGGCGCTCTTTGTCGGTCTTTCCCTGATAAGTGCCCTGCTCACGCCCCACGGGATCAAGGGCATCCTGTTCACGGTGCAGATTCTAAGCGGAAGCTATGCACTGGATCATATCCTGGAATGGCAATCCCCGAGTTTTCACAGCATCCAGCCACTGGAGATTTGGCTGCTGACCGGCTTGGCGGTGGCGCTCCACCAGGGTTTGCGCTTTCCGATCATGCGGCTGATTCTCCTGCTTGGGCTACTTCACCTTGCCCTGAAACATATTCGCAATGTTGAACTGATAGGTTTGCTGGCTCCGCTATTTCTGGCGGCGCCACTCGCCAAACAATGGCAGGAGCGGGCCGTAGCGGGACGCCAACTCGCCACCGTGGATCGAATATTCCAGGAATTGGCCAGAGGCGCTAACCGCCGCGTGGTCGCTCTGACGATGGCCGGTCTGGTACTCATCACGTTATTGTCCGCACAACTCAGTGATCCTCTTTTGAAGAAGGAAATCTCACCTGTTGACGCGCTCCAGGCGGCGCAAAAAGCTCACCTGACAGGACCGGTGCTGAATGAATACCGTTTTGGAGGGTATCTCATCTATGCCGGCATTCCGCCCTTCATTGACGGACGCGCCGATATGTATGGTGACGATTTTATGAAGGAGTATTTCGAATCACTTAACCTGACGACTTCGGATGGCCTGCAAAAACTCCTGCAGAAGTACCGCATCGAATGGACGCTTCTGCCGCCAGAAATCGCCGCTGTGGCCCTGCTGGATCATCTGCCGGAATGGCACCGCCTGTATGCGGACAAGATCGCAGTGGTTCACGTCAAGAAAATGACTCCTGAAGAGGCGCAAAGACCTTGAACCGTTCGCCCATCTCTCGCTGGTGCGTCTGTTCACCAGAAGGTTGACTCTGCAGAACCCCATCATGAAACGATTCAAGAATCGCCCGCTGACCGCTCACGGCGAACCCAAATTATTGCTTTTCATGCTGCTCCTGGCGCTCTGGTTCTTCGTCCACCCTTACCTGGGTCTCTGGGGAGACGGGATATTATATACAGTTCAGGCGCTGGCCCGTTTGCACCCGGAAACATATGGGAAAGACCTGTTTTTCCTGTATGGCTCGCAGGACGACTTTACCCTATTCAGTCCCATTTACGCCGCATTCATCCGCCTGTTCGGGCTTGATGGAACGATGTTAGCCATCCTCCTTGCCGGCTACGCCCTGTGGTTCGGTTCGGCCATGCTGCTGGCGAGCCGCCTGCTGCGCGGCTTTCCGTTCTGGCTCGGGCTGGTACTGGTAGTTGCGATGCCACGCAGCTACGGCAATGTGATACTGGAATATGCCGAGCTCTATCTAACACCCAGGCTCATCGCCGAAGGGTTGACGCTGTTGTCGCTAGCCTTGGTTCTGCGGGGGAAATGGCTTGCCTCGCTCGCGGCCCTGACGGCCGCTTTCGCCATGCATCCCTTGATGGCTCTGGGAGGTGCAGCCTTCGTCGGCCTGTATCTTGCGTGCGACAGACCTAAGGTAGCTCTGGTGTTCGGCACGTTGGCCTCGGCTGTCGTGCTGCTCTTGGCCTGGTCGGGCATCTCGCCCTTCGGCCGCCTGTTCGCGACGATGGATGCGGAGTGGTTTCAACTGGCCGTGGCGCGGGCTTCTTATGTCTTCTGGGATGGCTGGCGATACGAGGAATGGGGCAACCGCGCGCTGTTGACCTTCAGCCTGCTGGCCGCCGCAGCAGGTGCGGCGAAAGGCCGGCAGCGCCGCATCTTCCTGCTGCCCTTGGTGATCGGGGCGGCGGCCCTGCTGCTGTTCTGGCTTGGCACCTCCGTCTTCCACAATGTGTTGCTGATCCAGTTGCAGACCTGGCGCTGGCTTTGGCTGACCCAGCTGTTTTCCTATCTTGCCGCCGCCTGGCTGGTCGGGGAATTTTGGCAGCGTGATCGGGCATCACGTCTGCTGCTGCTCGGCTTCCTCACTGCCTGGTTGACCCTAGCCAGCATCGGCGGCCTGCTCGCGATGCTGGTGTGCGGCCTGTTCATCTGGCATGCGCGCCGCAGGGAGGCCGTTGTCATCCCGGGCAGGCTCGCCAATCTGCTCTATGTCCTGCCATTTTCGGCGGCCGCCTGGTGGCTGACGAACGCATGGCTGGAGGCCAACTCCTCGGCCCTGATAAAAACTCCGGGAAGCCAGACCCTCGAATTCGGGTTGCTCTGGTTGATGCAGTTCCTGAGCGCAGGGGGCGGCGTGATCGCCGTCCTAATTTTCCTGGCGGTGTGGCGGTATGGTGCCGACCACAGAAAATCGGTTCATCTTGCCGCTGTTGCAGGCGTTGTTCTCCTGCTGATGCTTTCCCTCACCTTCTGGGATCAGCGAGGCGCCCAACCGCGCTTTTACGCACAACAGGCACTACAAGATCCCATGCCTTCGTTCAGCCGGGTTATTCCGGTTGGTGCCGTAGTGTACTGGGAGGATGACGTGCAAATGACCTGGTTCGTTCTTGGCCGCGCCAGCTATGCCTCTCTCATCCAGACCGTGGGTCTGATATTCAACCGCCAGACCGCCATCGAAGGAAAAAGGAGGGTAGACCGCTTGGCTGCGCTGGGCGTCAAGGATGGGATTTTTGCGCCAGAAAGGGATCGGGCCACGCTGCCCGAAGGGAGCCTCGCAGGGCTGGTTCACATGTGCCACGATCCGGCGCTGGATTACGTCATCCTGTCGAAAAATTTCGGGGTAGGAGTGATTGAATGGCATTTCGAGAAAATGACCGGCAAATATTTTTATCTGTATGATTGCGCCCACCTGCGGCGCAACTTCGCCGACACCTGGCTAGATCGTGCGAATGAAAAAGCTTGAGCCGTCTGGAGGGTACGCCGAAGTTCACCGATTTTCACTGGAAAATACTGCTGTTTATTTTATTAATTTTTTAAGAAGCTCAGCAGCTTGCGGACTTAATCCGTAACTGACGATCCTGGCAGGAATAACTGTGATAGCGAACGCCATTCTTATCTACGCCCTATTACTTTGTATCTATTTGCTATTATTCATCGGCATCAGGTCCTGTTATTACTCGAACGAAGCAATATCGGGCATCCATTATGGACTGCTCAGCAGTATCGCACTGCAAGGATTGGCCAGCATGATATTCGGCTTGGCGGGAATCGGCCTAACGCTGGAGCGAATCAATCTCACTACTCTCGTTACTATCGTCGCGATGGCGGTTTGGTGGGGCATGCATCGTCGCAGAACCAAGCTAATTGTGACAAAACCGAGTGTTAACACGGTGGTTTTATCATCGCATTTGCTGTCTTTTCTATTCGCACTGGTGGCGGGATTGCTGTTTTTTACAGTGGATTTGATTCCATCTTCGATGACAGGAGACCCGGCGCGGCATTTCATGCTCATTTCCGATCCGACGGAATTACGCCAAGCCACGATTTATAAGCCGATTTACTATCAGTGGGCCGGAATATTCATCCATTCCTTTTCTTTCTTTCAGAAGGATCAGTTATTTATCCTATTTAATATTTTTGCGCTGGGCCTAAGCACCAGCAGTTGCCTGCTATTATTCACCAACCTGTTCCCCTCTGCCCGAATTCTGCCTATTTTCACTGCCGCACTGCTTGTTTGTTTCGGCTATTCTCTTTTCGTATTGCATTATGGGTATTACACTCTTTTATTGAGTTCTGCTTTCTTGTTTTCGGCGATGGCCCTCTTGCTCGAATACAAGGATGTCAAGGACAAAAAACTCTATGTTGTCGTCACACTGCTGGTTATCGGCGTTGTCCTGACGCATTCTTTTCTGGCTCCGGATGCCATGCTCGTTCTCGTCGGGTTTGCCTACTGGAATGCGCGCAGACAAGACAAAAAACTCTTGTCGGAATTTGCGCAGCATATGCCGTTCTGGCTACTGATCGTTTTGGTTGCAATCGTCTCGAATCAAGGTGTGATTACCGGAATTGACTCGTTTGCACAAATAATAGTCGCTCGAGGATTTGTAAACGATAGCGTTTTTCTCAATCTGCTGCCGTTCCTGCCATTCGCAGGGATCTATTTCTTTCTTCATCGGAAATCCGAGCCGGCACAAGCTCTTCTGGTGTTCATCGTTGCCACTGCAACATTCAGTCTGGTGATGGGCGCTCTTTATTGGATAGGGTCTGCACCTTACTATCTGAATCGCAACCAAATCATATTGCTGCCATTGCTTATTCTCGCGACTGTCGCACTGTTACAAACACTGGAAAAGCACCACGCCGCATTTTCCAGATTGTTTTATATCGCTACAGCAGTAGCAGTCATTTCACCTTATTTACTCATTCGGAATTCCCCCTTATCAATCAGCCATACAAAATTTCGAGAACTGCTCGATGACGAGCAGTTGGTGTATCTGGAAAACGCGATCAACACAAGCTTCTCACCCCTGCAAATGACTGGCCGCGATCGGACATTTATGCGGGAAATCGGAATGCAAAAGAGCAACTGCCTTGCCGCCATACCAGATAAAGCTGCCGTACTTGGCACAGATCATGAGGCTATCTGGTTTTCTATATATACCCATATCTACCCGTCCCTGTTTCAAAGAAACGACGGGTTCATTGGGTTTGGGAACTATCTACGTAATTATAAAGAATGGAAATCCAATCCATCCCACTCGAACATCGTTGTCTTAAGTCACTTCGATTTCTGGCACCAAGAGCATATATTGAGTGACATAAGGTCTCGCGCATCCCTTGTTTGCAAGGGCGATTCGATCGAAATATATCGCAAGTTCGGATCCTGACATGCCCGCGTTCGGAAGCTTCCACCCCCAGATACCATGAACCCGATTACTGCCCTCGCCCCCAAAAAAAGCAACCTTTCTGCCCAGTTTTTCCGTTACTTCGTCGTCGGCGGCGTGGCGTTTGCCGTGGACTTTGCATTGCTGTACCTGCTCACCGAATTCGGCCACATCCATTACCTTTTTTCCGCTTCCGTTGCCTTCATGGCCGGGATTGCGGTCAACTACGCGCTATCGGTAACCTGGGTGTTTGACCACCGCAGCGTCAATAACCGAATGCATGAGTTTGCGATATTTGCCATCATCGGGATTCTTGGTCTGGCCTTCAATGCCGCGTTGATGTGGTTTTTCACCGAACTGGTCGGGTTTTACTACCTAGTATCCAAGATGGTCGCCGCAGCATTGATTTTTCTGTTCAATTTCGGCGCCAGGAAAGCATTGCTTTTCTCTGCGGGAGTCGGCGACAAAAAACCCACACTCAAACAGTCCAATGCCTGACAAAACCGCCCTCATCATCGGTGCCGGACCCGCCGGCCTCACCGCCGCGCTGGAGTTACTGAAGCGGACCGGCATCAAGCCCATCGTCCTCGAAGGCAGCGGGGACATCGGCGGCATTTCGAAAACTGTCGTCCACAACGGCAACCGCATGGATATCGGCGGGCACCGCTTCTTTTCCAAGTCGGACTGGGTGATGCAGTGGTGGCAGGATCTCCTGCCCATCGAACCCGTAGCAGGTGCCGGGGGCTCAGTCGAAATCGCTTACCAGAACAAGAAACGCACGGTAGAACCGGGCAAGACCGCCCCGGAACCAGTCAACCCCAACAAGCGGATGCTGATACGCTCGAGGCTGTCGCGAATCTATTTCCTTCGCAGGTTCTTCGACTACCCCATCAAGCTCAACCTCCAGACCATCCGCAACTTGGGCGTTGTCCGGCTCCTGAAGATCGCCGCCAGCTACTTCTACATCTGCCTCTTTCCCCGCAAGCCCGAACGCAGCCTGGAGGACTTCATTGTCAACCGCTTCGGCCGGGAGCTTTATCTCACCTTTTTCAAGGACTACACGGAAAAAGTGTGGGGGGTGCCCTGCAACAAGATCAGCCCGGAATGGGGTGCGCAGCGCATCAAGGGGCTTTCGGTCGGGAAGGCGTTGCTGCATGCGGCAAAAAAGGTCTTTGCCCCCGGCACCGGCGGCGTGCACCAGAAGGAGACCCAGACCAGTTTGATCGAACGCTTCCTCTATCCCAAGTTCGGGCCCGGTCAGATGTGGCAGGAGGCGGCGGAAAGGGTGACGACCGGGGGAGGTGAAATTCATTTTCGCCACCGCGTCACCGGCATCGCCATGGAGAGCGGCAGGGTAGTATCGGTTTCCGGGGTGAACCATGCAACCGGCGAGCCATTTTGCATCCCTTGCGACTATCTGTTCTCCACCATGCCGGTGCGTGACCTCATCGCTGGCATGATGCCCGCTCCGCCCCAAGAGGTGCTGCGCGTGGCCAACGGGCTGCAGTACCGTGACTTTCTCACGGTCGGCCTGCTGGTGAAGAAAATGAAACCCCACCGGTATGCCCAGTCCGGTTCATTCAACAACTTGCCGCCCGACAACTGGATTTATATCCAGGAAAAGGACGTTCGCCTCGGCCGGTTGCAGGTTTTCAACAACTGGAGCCCCTATCTGGTCAAAGACCCGTCAACAATCTGGCTGGGGCTGGAGTATTTCTGCAACGAAGGCGACGACCTGTGGAAGATGGCGAACGACGACCTGATCCGCTTCGGCGCCGCAGAACTCGCCAAGATCGGCCTGATCGATGCGGAAGACGCGCTTGACGGTGTGGTGGTGAGAATGCCCAAGGCGTACCCGGCCTATTTCGGCACCTATGACGAATTCAACGTCGTCAGGGATTACGTTGACTCCATTGAAAATCTATTCCTGATCGGCCGCAACGGGATGCACCGCTACAACAACCAGGATCATTCCATGCTCACGGCCAAGCTTGCAGTTGAGAACATCGTCAACGACATCAAGTCAAAACAAAATATCTGGGATGTGAACATCGACGACGAGTATCACGAGGAAAAGCGCTGAGCAAGCTTCTGCTCCCACTGCCAGGCGTGGCGGATGATTTGTTCGAGCTCGCTGTATTGCGGCCTCCAGCCAAGCTCCCGTTGTGCGAGGGAAGCATCCGCCACCAGTCGGGCAGGGTCGCCGGCGCGCCTCGGCGCAACAACCACCGGAATTTTTCTGCCGGTGACATGTTCCGCCGCAGCCATGACCTCGCGTACCGAAAATCCCCCCCCATTGCCGAGATTGAATGCCGCGCTGCTGCCGCCTTGGAGCAGGCTTTCCAAAGCCAGCAGGTGCGCCTGGCACAGATCGTTGACGTGAACATAGTCCCTGATGCAGGTGCCATCCGGAGTATCGTAATCCTCGCCGAACAGCTTCACCTGCGGCCGCCTGCCCGATGCCGCCATCAGAACAAGGGGAATCAGGTGAGTCTCAGGCGTGTGGCACTCTCCTATCGCTCCGCCGGGATCGGCTCCCGCCGCGTTGAAATAGCGGAAGCGGACGGAGCGCAGCCCATAGGCTAAATCATAATCAGCTAACACTTCTTCGATCATCCATTTTGATCTCCCATAGGGATTGATCGGGTTCTTCGGATGAGATTCGGTGATCGGAACAGTCAGCGGTCCGCCATACACCGCGGCGCTGGAGGAAAAGATGAAATGCCTGACCCCATACTTGCGCATCGCATCCAGCAGGACAAGGGTGTTCGAGACGTTGTTTCGATAATATTTCGCAGGATCAGTGACCGATTCACCAACCTGAATATGCGAGGCAAAATGCATGACACCGGCAAAGGCGTAGCCGGTGAACAGGCGCTCCAGCAACAGCGGATCGCCGGTATCGCCGTGGACAAAATCACCGCCCAGAACGGACTGCCTGTGCCCGGTTGTAAGGTTGTCCAGGGTCACCACCCGAAAACCTTGGTCAAGCAGCATCTTAACCATGTGGGAGCCAATGTACCCGGCGCCACCCACAACCAGGATGTTTTTTTGTTTCATGATTTCATTACCAATGCATATGGAGAGACAACCACTTAATCATACCGTGCCAGTCACTGCTTAGTCGCGCTGACGTTGTCATAGGAGGGGATGGGATTTTTCGGAGATGCCTATGGCACACCCCGATGCGGCACAACTTTGAACAAACGGAAATTGTCGCCACTGTCGATAAGGCTCAGACTTGGCTGAGAAGGTAAGGTGAAAGCAGGGTGAGTACGTTCTATTAGTACGTAATCGAAATTGTTAAAAATATGTGGTGGCGGAGACTTCATGTCCTGGAAACGCCAGTCAGCAGTTTTATTCGCAAGTTCCCGATAGGGTAGTGTAAAGCTAACGGGTTGTTGCGTAGGAAACGTATATAAGGTTGGAACAAACGCAGATTTTTTTATTATGGCCCAGCAAGGGAAATTCCACATTGTCCAGAAATCGTACTTATTTTCCCATTTGTCCTTGTCGCCAATGAGTGTTAAGAGTTTTGTACCTTGAGGTAACTTGTCAAAGGCGTGAATGTATTCGTCCTGAAGGTAATTAGCCGCTTGCCAGTGATCATTAATGAAAGCCATCCGCAGGACAAAGGTGCCGAGGAGAGAAAGTATCAGCATTCTTGCTTCAGCTGTGGTGCGTAACCTCATATCAGTGCTGGCGACGAAGATAAGGGCGAGTCCAACGAAAATCCGGCTGTCAGCAAGGCTGCTGGAAAAAAATAAACTTGGCATAGCCAAGTAGGTAACAGTGACCGCCCCGAGCGCCCAATGCATTGCTTTGTTAATGATCAGCCTCTTGGTTATTAATCCTAAGGCGATAATCTCAGCAATAAAGACAAAAGTTAATCCATCAAGTAACAGGCTGTAATTTAAAACCAGAAAGAAAGGGCTAATAAGTTTATTAAGAAGATAATTATATTCAAACAGCTTGTACCCTCCCGCCGTTGGACTTGCAAGGAATAGTAAGGCAGTGATGACGAGTTGCATAAAAGTGGGTGTATATGCAAACGGTGAAACATGGATACCTTCAGCGCGTTGCGCTCTATAATGGGCAAATTCATAACCCAGCAGAGCTAACAGGTAAACCCCAAAAGCAGACAAATGGGCAAAATATAAAGCAACTGCAAGTGGACAAAATATCAAGATTCGGAGGTAAGGTGGATGACGCTGCAGGAAAATCCATGTGGCTAACACCCACAGGCTCATGCCAAGCCCAAAAAGGAAGCTCAAGGAACCAAAGAGAAACATCAAATTGTAAAGGATGAGAAACACTATTAGAGGCCACGCCGACAAACGCTTGTGCAAGGCGGTATGTAGCGCGATGGTGCCGCTAGACAGCAACATGAGCGTCAGGGTAATGAAAGTTTTACCCGCAGTTTCCAAACTCATTATGGTCGCCAACCCCATCACCACAAAGTCAATCGCCAAGTTGGGTATTAGGGCCCACTGAGGCGCATAAAATTGCTGCAGGGTAGGAGAATTCGACACATTCAACAGGATATGCACGCGTGCAAGATGGTTCGTGTAGTCTCCCAGCTGAGGTCTTGAAGTAAGCCAAATTGGCGACGATGCAAAAACTAACAACACCATGTAGGCCAGAAAATATTTCACGTTTTTCGACTTCATAATCACCTTACCTTACCCTTAGTAGAAATAAAGCTCTTTTGAACTATAGTTTAAGTCGGCAACGACTTGAGAAATTGACGCACATATTCAAATTGTAACTAACGTTTCGGAGTTAAAAAACCCCCTAAAAACGCACTTAATTATTTGATTTAAATAAGAAAAGCGGTCTCACAAAGAGTATAATAATGGTTGCCTTGCAAACAGCCAAAACAACTCAGGAGACC
>Ga0209317_1002209_pt1 | contig 14527 bp, 9 predicted proteins | sample RifGroB2_FD_183994 | JGI IMG/M metagenome (GOLD analysis project Ga0209317, IMG submission 183994) | Soil microbial communities from Rifle, Colorado, USA - Groundwater B2 (SPAdes) (version 2) | ecosystem: Environmental > Terrestrial > Soil > Unclassified | place: Rifle, Colorado | collected... | reverse complement strand
CCTCGTTTTTCAGGTACTGCTCCTTCCTGCCGCGCTTGATCTTGTAAAGCGGCGGCTGGGCGATGTAGAGGTAGCCGCGCTCGATCATCTCCATCATCTGCCTGAAGAAGAAGGTCAGGAGCAGGGTCAATATGTGCGAGCCGTCGACGTCCGCATCGGTCATGATGATGATGCGGTGGTAACGCAGCTTCGCTATGTCGAAGTCTTCCTTGCCGATGCTGGTGCCGAGGGCGGAGATCAGGGTCCTGATCTCCTGGGAGGCGAGCATCTTGTCGAAGCGCGCCTTCTCGACGTTGAGGATCTTCCCCTTCAAGGGGAGGATCGCCTGGTACTTGCGGTCACGCCCCTGCTTCGCCGACCCCCCTGCGGAGTCGCCCTCGACCAGGAACAGTTCGCAAAGCGCCGGGTCCTTCTCCTGGCAGTCGGCGAGCTTGCCCGGCAGCGTTCCTACCTCCAGCGCACCCTTTCTGCGGGTGAGCTCCCTCGCCTTCCTGGCCGCTTCGCGGGCGCGCGCGGCGTCGATCGACTTCTCCAGGATCTTCTTCGCCATCTGGGGGTTCTCCTCCAGATAGACGGCGAGCTTCTCGTTCAAAAGGGTCTCCACGTACCCCTTCACCTCGGAGTTGCCGAGCTTGGTCTTGGTCTGCCCCTCGAACTGCGGCTGCGGTATCTTCACCGAGATGACCGCGGTGAGACCCTCGCGCAGGTCCTCGCCCGAGATCGCCACCTTGACGTTCTTCAAGAGGTTGTTGGCGTTGGCGTAGGTGTTCATGGTGCGGGTCAGCGCCGCCTTGAAGCCGATCAGGTGCGTCCCGCCCTCGTGCGTGTTTATGTTGTTGGCGAAGGAGAACACCTTCTCGTCGTAGGAGTCGTTGTACTGCATGGCGATCTCGATATCGACGCCGCTCTTCTCGCCGCGCACGTAGATCGGATCCGGGTTGACCGAGTTCTTGTTCTTGTTCAGGTACTCGACGAAACTCCTGATGCCCCCCTCGTAGAAGAAGTCGTGATCCTTCTCGCTGCGCTCGTCGTGGATCTTGATCCTCACCCCGGCGTTCAGGAAGGCGAGCTCGCGCAGCCTCTTGGACAGCACGTCGAAGGAGAACTCGGTGGTCTCGAAGATTTCTCCGTCCGGAAAGAAGGTGATCTTGGTGCCGCGCTTTTTGGTCTCGCCGGTGATGGCGAGCGGCGCCTGCGGCACCCCCTTGCGGTAGCTCTGGGTGAATACCTTGCCGTTTCTGCGGATTTCCAGTTCCAGCTTGTCGGAGAGCGCGTTGACTACCGAGCTGCCGACGCCGTGCAGGCCGCCGGAGACCTTGTACGAAGTGTTGTCGAACTTGCCGCCGGCGTGCAGCACGGTCAGAACGACCTCGGCCGCCGATCTCCCTTCGGTGGGATGCATGTCGGTCGGAATGCCGCGCCCGTTGTCTTCCACCGTCACCGAGCCGTCCAGATGAATGATGACCTGTATCGCGTCGCAGTAACCGGCGAGCGCCTCGTCGATGGCGTTATCCACCAGTTCGTACACCAGGTGGTGCAGGCCCTGCGCGGCGGTAGAACCGATGTACATGGCGGGGCGCTTTCTGACCGCTTCTAGCCCTTCCAGTATCTGTATCTTGTCTGCCCCGTAATCGGCGTGTTCTTCTGTGTTCATCTTTACCTCTAGTTGAGAATTTTTCCCTCACTGATGCGAAAGGTTCTGTTGTCTTCCATGCCTTCAACGGCAACGTTCTGCAGGGAGGTGGTAGTGATGAAGACCTGCATTTCTCTCTTCTTCAAAAACTCCATGAGGTTGTGGTTACGCTCGCGATCAAGCTCGCTGGTCATGTCATCCAGAAGCAGCACCGGCGGCGCCTCGAAGCACCTGGTGATGAACTCTATCTCGGCCATCTTCAGCGCCAAAACGAAGCATCTCTGCTGCCCCTGCGAGGCGTAGTGCCTGGCGGATCGGCCGTTCAGCCCGAAGTAGAGATCATCGCGGTGCGGCCCTACGGCGGTCGAGCAGCGCCGCTTCTCCTCCGCCGCGTGCGCTTTGAGCGCCATGGCCAGCGCGCGGGCGGGATCCTCGGCAAAGGCCCTTTCATCCACTCCGTGCAGCCGGTATTCTATCTGAACCGTTTCCTCGTTGCCTGAAATTTCCGTGTAAAAGCGTTGCAAGAGTTTTTCTATGTCACCAAGATACGCTTGTCTTCTCTCAATGACAAGATGTGCCGCATGTATCAGCTGCTCGGTCCAGACCTCTATGCCAAAACTTTCGTTGTTTTTAAGCAGTGCGTTGCGGTTTTTGAGAATCTTGGCGTAGTCGTGGTATGCCGCCAAATAGCTTAGGTCGCAGGTAAAGACAGCACGGTCCAGGTATCTGCGTCTCAACTCCGGTGCGCCGCGCACCATGGAAATCTCTTCCGGGGTGAACACAACCACGTTCAGGTTGCCGAAGAAATCGTCCAGCCGGGTCGCCAGCTTGGCGTCCACCTTGGCCTTTTTGCCATGCTTTTCCAAAAGAAGCGAAATCTCCCTTTGGACCCGGTCCCGCTCCACGACCCCCTTTATCAGGGCAAACTCGGTGCCGAACGCGATCAGCTCTGCGTTCTTCGCCTGCTTGAAGGATTTCATCGTCGCAAGGAGATATATCGATTCCAGCAGATTGGTCTTGCCCTGGCCGTTGTTGCCATAGAAAACGTTGAACTTTTTGCCCGGAGCAAGTTCGAGGTTTTGCAGGTTACGGAAGGAAGCAAGTTTGAGCCTTATCAGTTTCATCCGGTTTGTAAAGACACGGCAAAAGCCTCGGTTCTTACAGACGCATCGGCATGATGACAGCCAGGAAGTCTTCTTCAGCCACCGCCTTCATGATGACCGGGGAAAGCTCGTCTTTTAGTTTGAGCTCTACTTCGCGCTGCTCCATGACCGAGAGGACATCGATCAGGTACTTGGCGTTGAAGCGCGCCGAGATGCTGTTCCCCTCGTACTGCACCTCTATCTCTTCGCGTGCCTCGCCAAGCTCCGGGTTGCTGGAGGAGATGATCACCAACTCGGGGTTCACCTCTATCTTCACCCCCTTGAACTTCTCGCTGGAGAGGATGGCCATCCTTTTCAAAGAGTGCAGGAACTTGTCCCTGTTGATCTGCACGTTGCGGTCGTTGTTGACCGGTATCACCTTGGTGTAGTCCGGGAACTCGCCGTCGATGAGCCGCATGACGACCACCGTGTTCCCTTTCTTGATGACGGCGCTGTTGTCCATGAAGCCGAGCATGATCTCCCCGGACTCTTCTTCGACCATCTTCTTCAGTTCGAAGATGCCCTTCTTGGGGAAGATGACCCCCTTGCTGAGCTCCGAGCTGATGTTGCCGGTGATGGTTTTTTGCGCGACGGAAAGCCTGTGACCGTCGGTGGCCACCATTTTCAGCACGTTGCCGCCGTTCTCCTCGAACGCCTTGATGAAAACGCCGTTCAGGTTGTACTTGGTCTCGTCGTAGCAGATAGCGTAGGAGGTCTTCTCGATCATGTCACTAAGAATCTCGTTCTTGAAAAGGAGGAAACTCTCTTCCTTCACCTTCGGGAAGTAGGGGAACTCCTCCGAGGAAAGGCCGACTATGTTGAAGCGCGCCTTGCCGCAGACGATCTCGACCCAGTCGTTGTCCTTGGTGGTGAAGTGGATCTCCTCGTCCGGCATCTCCTTGACGATCTCGTACAGCTTCTTGGCCGAGACGGTGATCTTCCCTTCCCTGATCGCCTTGGTGGGGTAGGAGCTCTTCATACCGACTTCCAGATCCGTTGCCGTGATGTAGAGGAGGTCGTTTTGTACCTCCAGCAGCGCGTTGGAGAGGATGGGCATGGTATTTCGCTTTTCTACAATCCCCTGGATCCTCTGGAGGGCTTTCATAAAAATTTCTTTGCTGATCCTGAATTCCATGTTTTCTCCTCCGCCGTCGGCACTTCTTATATTATGTTTTTAGTCTTTTCAGTAGTAGTAGATAGTGGCCTGTTGAAATGTTGACAAGCTCGCTTACCCTTTGAATCTGCGGCACTTCCTGGTCGGTAAACCCTGCGGTAAAAGCCTGCGGGTTTGCGCCGGTTCTGCACAGGCTGCTTCGACGGGGTCCGCGGCAGGGAAGTTATGCACAGTTTTCCCCGCTAAGTGAACAGCCTTTTCTTGATATCTTCCACAGTCCCCTTGAACTCCGCATCGCCCGCCATCTGCTTCTCGATCTTCTTCACCGAGTGGATAATGGTGGAGTGATCCTTGCCGCCGAACTTCTCGCCGATTTCCGGGTAGGACGCCTTGGTGAGCTCCCGGCAGATGTATATGGCTATCTGGCGCGGCACCACCAGCGTCTTTATCCTCTTGTCGGACTTGAGCTCCGACACCTTGATGCGGAAGTGGTCCGCCACGTGCTTCTGGATCATCTCGACCGTGATGTCGCGCGTCTTCTCGACGATGATGTCCTTCATCACCTCGCGCGCCATGCTGAGCGTGATCTCGTTTCCGGTGAGGCTTGCGAACGCCTCCAGCCGGATCAGCATCCCCTCCAGCTCGCGGATGTTGCTGGTCGCCCCCGCGGCGAGGAAGAGCGCCACGTCGTCGGGGAGGTTCACCTGGTGCAGGTCCGACTTCTTCTTGAGGATGGCGATCTTCGTTTCAATGTCTGGTGGCTGGATGTCCGCTATCAGCCCCCATTCGAACCGGGATCTCAGCCGCTCCTCCAGCCCTGGTATGTCCTTGGGAAATTTGTCCGAGGTAACCACGATCTGCTTGTGCGATTCGTAGAGCGCGTTGAAGGTGTGGAAGAACTCCTCCTGGGTCGCCTCCTTGCCCGCCATGAACTGTATGTCGTCTATGAGCAGGAGATCCATCTTCCTGAACTTGTTGCGGAACTCCTCCATCTTCTTGTAGCGCAACGAGTTGATCATCTCGTTCATGAACTTTTCGGAGGAGTAGTAGCAGATCTTAGCCCTGCTGTTCTTGGCGAGGATCTGGTTGCCGATGGCATTTACCAGGTGGGTCTTGCCAAGCCCCACGCCGCCGTAGATGAAGAGCGGGTTGTAGTTGGTCGCAGGCTTGTTGGCCACCGCCTGAGACGCGGCATAGGCAAACTGGTTGCTCGCCCCGCAGACGAAGGATTCGAAGGTGTATTTAGGATTCAGGTTCGGAATGAAGTCGGATTTTTTGTCTTTATCCTTCTCCCTATCCTTGTCTTTATCCTTTTCCTTCTCTTTGGTGCTTTTTAAATCCTTGTCCGATTTTGCTTCAGACGCGGTTTCTGGCTTTGGTTCAGCGACATGAAACTCTATCTGATAGTTCTTCGAGGTGACCGCGGATATGGCTTCCTTGATCATGGCGAGGTATTTGTCGGTGACCCACTTTTGAAAGAAGGAGCTAGGTACTTCGACGACTATAGTATCTTCTGTTGCTCCCAGGAATTTCAGGGGATCTATCCAGGTATTATAAGTCTGTTCGGTTAGTACTTTTTTAAGATTTGCTTGGGCTTCTAGCCAAACATTTTCCATGGAGAGAGGCCTTTTCTTTAACTGTTTTTACACAGCTTTATCAACAACTGTTGATAATAAATAAGTTTGGTGATTTCAGTCAGTTACGCAGTTTTAAACAGCATAAGGCGATACTAATTTTATTGCAGCAGAAGACTAGCAGAGCTACCCGTTTTTTGCAAGGCAAAACTTGGCTTCGGAAAAACACCTTGACACTCAGCGGCGTTTATGTTTAAGTTCGAAACTTGCCTTTAAAAGTAAAGTTACCATAACGTTTAAGGAGTCGATAAAGATGAAAAGAACATTCCAGCCCAGCAATGTCTCCAGAAAGAGAACCCACGGTTTTCTCGTGCGCATGGCCACCAAGAACGGCCGTCTTGTGATCAAGAGAAGAAGGGCGAAAGGGCGCAAGCGCCTTGCAGCAACCATCGCAACCAAATAATATCCTGTTTGTCCGGCTCGGATTTTCCCAAGGCTGAACGCCTGCGCAGACGTCCCGAGTTCCTGCAGTTCAACGCCGGCGCCTCGAAGATGCACACGCAGCATTTTTTGCTGCTTTGGAAGGACACGGACGGGTGCGGCACCAGGGTTGGTTTTACCGTGAGCAAGAAGGTAGGTAACGCCGTAGTCAGAAACAGCATAAAGAGAAGACTGCGGGAGTTTTACAGGCAGAACAAGTCTCTTTTTCTAGCGGCGGATATCAACATCGTTGCCAAGAAAGGGGCGGAAGTGCTTGACTTTCACCAGATCTCAACCGAGCTCGCAGCCGCCTTCGGGCGGCTGCGTAAAAGATATGCCTAAAAGAATACTCAAAGGCCTGATCGTTCTCTATCAGAGGTTCATCTCTCCGTTCAAGGCCTCTTCCTGCCGTTTTTACCCTACCTGTTCACATTATTCCTTACAAGCATTGGAAAAGTACGGCCCCGTCAAAGGGCTGTGGCTGACGGCTACCCGCATCCTCAGGTGTCACCCGTTTCACCCGGGCGGTTACGATCCGGTCAAATAGCCTCTCCAGGAGAATATAATGGAAAAAAGACTCATCATAGCTGTATTGCTCTCCATTGGAGTTCTGTACGCCTATTCATTCTTCTTCCCGCCAGCGAAGACCTTGCCGACCGCAGCACCCAAACAGGCGGCGCTCAGTTCGGCGTCCCAGCCTGCCGCTCAGGAGCCAGCCTTAGCGGTGACCGCCGTACCGGCGAACGCGGCCGTTGCAGCGCAGCCGCAGGCCGCAGGGAGCGCGCGTGACATAACGGTCGACACCGACCTTTACACAGCGGTCTTTTCCTCCCAGGGGGCCGGTCTCAAGAAGCTGGTACTGAAGAAGTACAAGGAGAAACTCGGTCCGCAGGGTAAGGACATCGTCCTGGTCAACGAGACCGTGCCGACCCGCTTTGCCGCCCTCAGTGACTCCAGGGAATTCGGCATCTCCCAGAGCGCCGTTTTCAACAGCTCCGCGGAGAGCATCAAGGTGAGCAGCGGCAACAAGGGGACCCTCGAGTTCACCACCGCTGCCGGGCAGGGGCTGGTATTCAAGAAGATCTATACCTTCTCCGGCGATGCCTACCGCATAGGTCTGACCCAGGAACTGCACAACACCGGCGCGGCCAGGGCCGACGGCGTATTGCACCTGCTGCAGAATGCGCGCGTCATCGACCATAAGGCCGAGGGGCGCTACGAGGTTTATGCTCCTTCCACGCTTTCCGATGACAAGGTCAACATCGACAAGTTGGACAAGCTGGATAAGGCCCCGACCCAGTACGGCAATGGTGTGCTCTGGTCCGCGTTTGCCGACAAGTATTTCATGGACGCGGTCATCTCCGAGAAGGGGAGCATTGCCGCGGTCCGTACCTCTCGTCCGAGTAGTGACCTCCTGGTAAGGGATATCTCTTCTCCCGCCATCTCGGTACTCCCGGGACAGAGCGCCGCCGTCAGCTACTCTCTGTACTATGGCCCGAAGGATCTCGACATCCTGGAGATGCAGGGAAGCCGTCTGGAGGAGGTGATCGACTACGGTTGGTTCGGTCCCATCGCCAAGCCGCTTATCCTTTCGCTCAAGTTTCTCTACAAGTACACCGGCAACTACGGCGTGGCCATCATCATCATCACCCTGATACTGAAGCTGATCTTCTTTCCGCTCACCCACAAGAGCTACAAGTCGATGAAGGATATGCAGAAGCTGCAGCCGATGATGGCCGAGTTGAAGGAGAAATTCAAGAACGACCGCGACGCCATGAACAAGGCGGTGATGGAGCTGTACAAGACCCACAAGGTGAACCCGATGGGTGGCTGCCTGCCGATGCTGGTGCAGATCCCGGTATTCTTCGGACTGTACCGCGCGCTCATGTACTCCATAGAGTTGCGGCACGCCCCTTTCTATCTCTGGATCACCGATCTCTCCGCCAAGGACCCGTACTACGTGACCCCGGTCATCATGGGCGCCACCATGTTCATCCAGCAGAAGATGACCCCGACCAACATGGATCCCATCCAGGCCAAGATGATGCTGGCGCTTCCGGTGGTGTTCACCTTCATGTTCCTGAACTTCCCCGCCGGTCTCGTGCTCTACTGGCTGGTTAACAACGTGCTGACCATCGCTCAGCAGATGTACATCAACAAGACGGTCCACTGACCGGCCGCGGGAAAAACACATGTACCTTCGTGACACAATTGCCGCAATCAGCACGCCGGTAGGGGAGGGTGGCATAGGGATCGTCAGGATCAGCGGTCCTGCCTCCCTGCCGATCGCCCGGAGCATCTTCAGAGCTAAATCGAACGGTGGCCTAAAAAGCCACCGTTTTTCTTATGGTGCAGTGCTGCACCCGGAGACCGGCGAACTGGTGGACGAGGCGATGCTGGTCTTTATGAAAGGCCCCAACTCCTACACCCGCGAGGACGTGGTTGAGATACAGTGCCATGGCGGCACACTGGTCGTGTCGCGCATCCTGTCGCTGGTCGTAAGTGGAGGGGCACGGCTGGCCGACCCCGGGGAGTTCACCAAGCGCGCCTTTTTGAACGGCCGCATCGACCTGGTGCAGGCCGAGGCGGTCATGGACGTCATCTCCAGCAGGACCGACGCCTCCCTGGCGCTGGCTCAGCATCAGCGGGAAGGGCTTCTTTCCAGGCGGATCTCCGTGGTGAAGGACGGCATACTCTACGCCCTGGCCTACGTCGAGGCACTGATCGACTTTCCCGAGGAGGATATCGATGTAGCGGTGGAGACCGATGTGCTGGGGCGCGTGGCGCCGGCACTGTCCGAGCTGACCGCGCTTATCGAAGGTTTCGACGAGGGGAGGGTGCTGCGCGACGGCGTCTCCGTCGTGATCGCCGGCAAGCCCAATGTAGGCAAGTCGAGCCTGCTGAACACGCTATTGAAGGAGAAGCGCGCCATAGTCACCTCCGTTCCGGGTACCACCAGGGACGTAATAGAAGAAGTGGTGAACATCAACGGTCTGCCGGTCAAGCTTCTCGACACTGCCGGCATCCGGGACTCAGAGGATCAGGTAGAGCAGGAAGGTGTGCGTCTTTCGCTGGACCGGATACCCAAAGCCGACCTGGTGCTCTTTGTGGTGGACGGTTCCCATCCCTTTGGCGCAGAGGACGCCGCCATACTCCAGGCCATCGGGTCGAAGAGTTGCATCGTGGTAAGGAACAAGTCCGATCTGCCGGTCTGCGCCGAGCTTCCCGATACATGCGCGGCGCGCATCGTAGCCATCTCGACCCTGACCGGAGCCGGTGTTGCTGAACTGCGGGATGCCATAAGCCATGCCTTCATGCATGGTGCAGCCATCGACAGCAGGGAATTCGTGGCCGTCTCCAAGGCAAGGCACCGCGACGCGCTGTTGAAGGCGAGGGTGTGTTTGCGAAGCTTTGTCGGCAATCTGCAGGCCGGGGTGAACATGGAGCTTCTCCCGGTAGACCTGCGCGAGGCATTGGACGCGGTAGGGGAGGTGACCGGCGAGACGACTGCCGACGACGTCCTGGATCGCATCTTCTCCAGCTTCTGCATCGGGAAGTGATCCGCATGTTTCACGTGAAACACGCGTCGCTGAAGCCGGGCAGGGTGTTTTGATCCTCCGGCGTCTTGTGCCGTTAAGGTAAGTAGCAGGCATTTCGCAGCTAGCGAAACGTGTTTCTACTGCTTAGTGCAGTGAAGTACTTAGAATAACTGTTCTTTTGCTTATTGTTCCACGTGAAACATGCGCCGCTGGAGCTGGAAAGGGTGCTGGGTGTCATTCCCATGCTCCAGCGTGGGAACCTGGTTTTTGATGCCCCAGCGTCTTCACTGCCGGCAAGCAGTAACGCGGGAGCGTCCCGGTACCCTATCCCTCCCCCTCAGGGGGAGGGGATAATTGACTTGCTCAGCCGTATGCAGGTTGGGGCAGGGACACGGCAACGGTAAGGACCGTTTTCTGTAGGAGCGGCATACTGCCGCGATAGCCGCAGCCCAATCGCGGCAGCAATGCCGCTCCTACAGTAAATGCGCGTAATAGAGTTAGCGAAGTAGCAGTCGTCTCACAAGTAAGTGCGTTTCTAGTAGTCCGCGTTGTTAGGTCTTTATACTGGTTCATCTTTTACCGTTTGTTCCACGTGAAACATGTACCGCCGAAGCTGGAAGAGTGTCTTGACCCTCAGGCGTCTTGCACCGTTAAGTAAGCCTTGATTTCGTTACCACGCCGGAGCGTCGGATCGATGTGTTGGTGTTGCTTATACCCATCACTCGGTTTCAGTTTTCTTTGCGTGCTTAGCGTCTTCGCGGTAAAAAGCCTTAAACAATAAATGGAGCACGGCTTGATAGTATATGACAAGAAATATGACGTGATAGTGGTCGGTGCCGGACACGCCGGCTGTGAGGCTGCGCTCGCCGCGGCCCGCATCGGTTGTTCCACGCTGCTTCTCACCATCAACCTGGATGCCATCGCGTTGATGTCCTGCAACCCCGCCATCGGCGGCCTTGCCAAGGGGCACCTGGTGAAGGAGATCGATGCTCTGGGCGGAGAGATGGGGCGCAACATCGACGCCACCGGCATCCAGTTCCGCGTGCTGAACACCAAGAAAGGCCCAGCTGTCCGCGCCTCCCGCGCCCAGGCGGACAAGCAGCTCTACCGTCTGCGCATGAAGAACGTCATGGAACTGCAGGAAAACCTTGACCTGAAACAGGTAGAGGTGACCGCTCTTCATGTCGAGGAGGGTGCCGCCGCCGGCGTCGATACCAGGGGCGGGGTGAGGTTTCTCGGCAGGACGGTCATCCTGACCACAGGCACCTTCATGCGCGGCCTGATCCATATCGGCCTGGTCAATTACCCCGGCGGCAGGGCAGGGGACCTCCCCTCCATCGGGCTCTCCGACCGGCTGCAGGACTACGGCTTCGATGTCGGCAGGCTGAAGACCGGAACTCCGGCGCGGCTGGACGGCAGGACCATCGACTTCGGCAAGCTGGAGCCGCAGTACGGCGACGACAACCCGGTCCCTTTCTCCTTCTCGAACCAGAGGATCGAACAGCCGCAGGTCCCCTGCCACATCGCCTATACCAACCAGAAAGGGCACGACATCATCCGTAGCGGCCTGGACCGCTCGCCGCTCTACGCCGGCATCATCGAGGGGATCGGACCGCGCTATTGCCCATCCATCGAGGACAAGGTGGTGCGCTTTCCCGAGAAGGACCGGCACCAGACCTTCATCGAGCCGGAGGGGCGCGACACGGTCGAGGTATATCCGAGCGGGCTTTCCACCTCGCTCCCCATCGACATCCAGTGGGCCTTCTACCGAAGCATCGAGGGGCTGGAGCGGGTGGAGATCATGCGCCCTGCCTACGCCATAGAGTACGATTACGTCAACCCGATCCAGCTGCATGCCTCGCTGGAGACCAAACTGATGGCCAACCTGTATCACGCGGGGCAGATCAACGGCACCTCCGGCTATGAGGAGGCTGCGGCCCAAGGGGTGATGGCAGGCATCAACGCGGCTCTCAGGGTGCAGGGCAAGGAGCCGCTCGTGCTCGGCAGGAGCGAGGCGTACATCGGCGTGATGATCGATGACCTGGTTACCCTGGGGACCAAGGAGCCGTACCGGATGTTCACCTCGCGGGCCGAATATCGTCTGCTGCTGCGCGAGGACAATGCGGATCTCCGCTTGAGGGAAAAGGGGCACGAGGTCGGCCTGGTGCCGGAAGGTCTCTACACGGCATTCGTGGCAAAAAAGGAGCAGATCGAGGCAGAAATGGATCGGCTCGGCAATACCAGGCTCACCCCCTCGGCCGCCGGGGAAGAGCTGCTTCAGGAGTGGGATCTGGTCGGCATGCAGAACGCCATCAGTTATGAGCAGCTGCTGCGGCGACCGGATTTCACCTGTCGGGATCTCTCCCGGATCTACCCGGAGATCATGGAGCTCCCCGAAACGGTCCGTGAGCAGTTGGAGATACAGATCAAATACAAGGGGTACATCGGCCGGCAACTGGAGCAGGTGGAGCGTGCCGCAAAACTCGAAAGCTCCAGGATCCCAGCCGACATGGATTACGCCGCCATCTCGGGTCTCTCCGCAGAGGTGCGCGAGAAGCTGGCGCGCTTCCGCCCCGACACCCTCGGTCAGGCTTCGCGCATACCGGGCGTCACTCCGGCGGGGATCACCATCCTCTCCATTGCACTAAAGGCGAGGGCCGGCAAATGAACCAGGCAGCCAAGGACCTGCTGATATCCGGTGCCGGAGAGCTCGGCATCTCACTCAGCGCCGCACAGCTGACAAGCCTCAACCTGTTCGCGCAAGAGTTGAAGAAGTGGAACCGGAAGATAAACCTCACCGCGATTACCGACGACGAGGGGATCGCCGTCAAGCACCTGGTCGATTCGCTGAGCCTGCTGAAGGTGGTGCAAGGGCCGGGGCGCCTGCTGGATATCGGTTCCGGCGGAGGCTTTCCCGGCATACCGGTGAAGATCGCGCAGCCGGATCTGGAGATCGTCTCGGTGGATGCGGTGGTGAAAAAGATCAGTTTTCAGAAGCAGGCGGTGAGGCTTTTGAATCTTGCCAATTTCACCGCGCTTCATGTACGCGCAGAGACGCTCGCCGCGGATTATGCCGAGTCCTTCGACTGGGTGGTCTCAAGGGCTTTTTCCGATATTCCTTCCTTTGTCGCCATGGGCCTGCCGGTTTTGAAGCAGGGCGGGCGCATCGTCGCCATGAAGGGGCGAAACGCCGCGGAGGAGGTTGCTGCCGCGGAGGGTGAGCTTGCCAAGTTGGGAGCCAGGGTGGTTTCGGTCCAGGAATTCCTGCTTCCCGGGACAGGCGACGCCAGATCACTGGTGGTGCTAGCGAAATCGTGATTAGTACGTCTTAATTTTCTCTGGAATGAGCAAAAACGCAGCAAAAACCGTTTCCATTTAGAAAACAAGGCTGAGGGTTGCGAAGGGCCGGGAAAAGGCGCTGTACGGGAAATTTGAAAGCCTATTTTTTGTGCAGAAAGGACGAAATCAGGGGGAGCGACCAATGAACCGGGGTCGGTCCGGTTCGGATCTTCCTGACAGTACCTTCCTTGGCAAATCCTCACCTGGGGATTTCGTCGCCGCTGGGAAAAACCCTTAGCTCATTCTTTTTCTGTTCAACTGAGAAATTCGGATGAGCGGGGCGGTGTGCAAGGTGGGGGGTAACGGGATTGGCACTGTTTAAAGTCTGACCGCTGCGAGAACAAAAAAAATTACACTGACAATTTCTCGCCGCTCTTTAGAGGGTATACTTACAGATCCGTTCAAGCTGCGCCGGACCAGCAATATTTTGACATTTGCCCGCTTTGTATGTTAGAAATAAAAACTTTTATTGTTTACGCTGCAAATTTTCACATAGATCCAAGGGGGAAGAGAGATCATGCATCATTTTCAGTACAAGGGTGACGAGCTGTTTGCTGAAGAGGTCGCGGTAAAGGACATCGTTGCCGCAGTAGGAAGCCCGGTCTACATCTATTCGCAGGCGACGCTGGAAAGACACTTCAAGGCAATGGATGATGCTTTTGCTTCGACACCGCATACCATCTGCTATTCGGTAAAGGCAAACTCGAACCTTGGGGTGCTGAAGGCCTTCATCAATCTCGGCGGTGGCGTTGACATCGTCTCCGGCGGCGAGCTGTACCGCGCCCTCTCGGTCGGGGTCGATCCCAAGAAGGTCGTCTACTCAGGCGTCGGCAAGCGGGACGACGAGATAGCCTACGCGCTGGAAAGCGGCATCCTCCTCTTCAACGTGGAGTCGGAGCAGGAACTGGACCGCATCAACGAGGTAGCGGGGCGCATAGGCAAGAAAGCCGGAATCGCCATCCGCGTCAACCCCGACGTAGATCCCGAGACCCATCCGTACATCACCACCGGTCTGAAAAAGGCGAAATTCGGCATCAACATAGAACGTGCCCTGGCACAGTACGCCCGCGCCAAGGATATGGCAAACCTGGATATCCTCGGCATCGACTGCCACATCGGCAGCCAGCTCACCAAGGTCTCCCCGTTCGTCGACGCCATCGTAAAGCTGAAGAGGCTGCTGACCGGCGTGAGGGACATGGGAATAGAGATGAAATATCTCGACCTGGGCGGCGGTCTCGGCATCCAGTACAACGACGAAGCGCCGCCGCTCCCCGCGGACTACGGCACCTCCATCCTCGAGGAGACCAAGGACCTCGGCCTGCACCTGCTGTTCGAGCCGGGGAGGAACCTGGTCGGCAATGCCGGCATACTGGTAGGCAAATGCCTCTATACCAAGAAGGGCGAGGAGAAGAACTTCGTCATCGTGGACGCAGGGATGAACGACCTGGCCCGTCCGGCGCTGTACGGCTCGTTCCACGGCGTACAACCGGTGAAGAAGGACCAGGACGGCGTCATCGAAGGTGATATCGTAGGTCCGATCTGCGAGTCCGGGGACTTCCTGGTCAAGGATCGCGAGTTCGCCAACTTCCGCCAGGGCGATCTGATCGCCTTCATGTCGGCCGGCGCCTACGGCTTCACCATGAGCAGCAACTACAACAGCCGTCCCCGCGTTGCCGAGGTGATGGTAAAGGGCGACAAGTTTGAGG
>Ga0209317_1002208_pt1 | contig 14532 bp, 13 predicted proteins | sample RifGroB2_FD_183994 | JGI IMG/M metagenome (GOLD analysis project Ga0209317, IMG submission 183994) | Soil microbial communities from Rifle, Colorado, USA - Groundwater B2 (SPAdes) (version 2) | ecosystem: Environmental > Terrestrial > Soil > Unclassified | place: Rifle, Colorado | collected... | reverse complement strand
AGGGGAGGTAACGGCAGGCAGGAGCCGTATACGAGGCCCGTACGTACGGTTCTGTGAGAGGGATGAGGTGAGCCTGATCAGCTCACCTCACCCTACTCGATTTTAGTCAGGGCGGGATCGCTCGCGCGCGCTACTGGATGAACGGCAGACGGTTGCCAAAGCGCAGCGATCATGTGACAATGCTGCATCCGGAACGACCTGCGGCCCGGATGCTGTTGTTCTGAACGGCGTTATCCGCCGCGGGCGAGCTTTGACATAGGGAGCAGCTTATGCAGACACTGGTCGATCTTTTTCACAGCTTTGCAGCACGGGGAGATGAACCTGCGCTGGTCAACCGCACAGGCGTTCGTCGCTACGTGGTCTCCTACGGGGAACTCTCGGAGCTCTCCCTCAGGATGTCGGCCCTGCTGGCGCAAAAGGGGGTGCAGCCCGGCGATCGCGTGCTGCTTTGGGGTCCCAACTCGTCCTGGTGGGCGGTGGCCTACTGGGGGATCATAATGCGGGGCGCGGTGGCGGTCCCGGTCGATTTCATGTCCGACCGGGGACGCGCGGAGTCCATCCGCTCGCTTACCCAGTCGAGGATCTCGCTGCAAAGCAGGTTCAAGCCGGAGCGGATCGCCGGGGGGGATTCACTGCTCCTTGAGGACCTCCAGTACCTTTTGCAGGATGTCGAGCCCGCTGAGGACGGCGCGCACCCGGCTCCCGACGACATGGCGCAGCTCATCTACACCTCGGGCACCACCGGCAACCCTAAGGGGGTGATCCTCACCCACAAGAACCTGGTCGCCAACGTGCTGCAGATAAACCGGCAGGTCCCGATCATCACGCCACGGTTCAACTTCCTCTCCCTTTTGCCGCTGTCGCACATGTTCGAGCAGATGGGCGGCTTCTTCACCCCCCTGTACCGCGGCGGCACCATCGTCTATCCCCGCACCCTCAAGCCTTCGGCCATCATGGAGGCGCTCTCCGAGGAGGACATCTACGTCATCATGTCGGTCCCCCGCCTGATGCAGCTATTAAAGAGCACCATTGAGCGCGAGCTGGCGGAAAAGAAGCTGGACCGTCTCTTCGCTTGGCTTGCCGGGAGGGCCGAAGGGCTCTCAAAGCCGACGCGGCGCAAGCTCTTTTTCCCGGTGCAGAGGAAGTTCGGGAAGCATTTCACCGTCTTCGTCTCGGGGGGGGCGCCCCTCGATCCCGACGTGTTCCGCTTCTGGGACGGCATGGGGTTCACGGTGCTGGAGGGGTACGGCCTCACCGAATGCTCTCCCGTTCTTTGCGTGAACACCATGGAAAAGCAGGTGGCGGGCTCGGTCGGACCGCCGCTGCCGGGGGTCGAACTGAGGCTCGACGGGAAGGAGCTGGTGGTGCGCGGGGACAACGTCTTTCCCGGTTATTACCAAAACGCGGAGGCGACCCGCGCCGCCTTCACGGAGGACGGCTGGTTCAGGACCGGCGACCTGTGCGAGATCCGGCCGGACGGCTGGCTCAGCATCAAGGGACGGGAGAAGGAGCTGATCGTGACCGGCGGCGGCGTCAACGTCTACCCCGACGAGCTGGAAGCTGTGCTGAACAAGATCCCGGGGGTGAAGGAGTCGTGCGTGATCGGCCTGGACCGGGGAGGCGGGGAGGAGGTGCACGCCGTCCTGCTGCTGGACGATGCGGCACCCAGGCCTGAGGAGATCCTCGGGGAGGCCAACGCCCGCCTCGACACCATGCACCAGATTACCGGCTGCACCGTCTGGCGCGAGCCCGAGTTCCCGAAGACCACCACCTTGAAGATCAAGAAGTTCCAGGTGAAGGAACAGCTGAAAAAGGGTGCAGCCGGGGGGGGCGCCGGCGGAGGCGACCACCTCGTCAACCTGCTGGCCAAGGTGACCGGAGCCGATGCCTCCGGGATCAACGAGCAGTCCCTGCTGGTCGCTGACCTCGGCCTTACCTCCATCGGGCGGCTGGAACTGGTCAACTTCCTGGAGCAGGAATACCGGCTCGACATCGAGGATTCCCAGATCGGTCCCCAGACCCGGGTCGCAGAGCTGCGCGGGATCATATCCAGGCGGGAAAAGTGGCGGCACCGCAGCCGTTTCAGGTTCTGGACCAACAGCGCGCCGATCCGCGCGCTGCGCATGGCGGCCGACGCGCTGATGACCTACCCCCTGTTCCGGCTCTTCGTGACGCTTGAGGTGCAGGGCGCCGAGCGGCTGGCGGGGGTGCAGGGACCGGTCATCTTCATCGCCAACCACCTGGGGTACTTCGACCAGCCCTCCCTCATGTTCTCGCTGCCGCGCAGGATGCGCTATCGCACCGCGACGGCCGCCTGGGAGGAGTTCTTCTTCGGCGACTACCACGGCCTGAACCGGTTCTGGCGCTATCTCTGCTACCAGTGCGGCACCCTGTTGCTCAACCTCTTCCCGCTGCCGCAGACCAGCGGGTTCTCCGGCGCCGTCAAGTTCATGGGCAAGCTGACCGACCACGGGTTCAACACCCTGATCTTCCCCGAAGGGGCGCATTCGCTGGACGGCAGGATGGGCGATTTCCAGTTGGGGCTCGGGATCATCGCCAAGGAGCTCGGTATCGCCGTGGTGCCGGTGAAGATCGCGGGCACGGAAAAGGTCCTTCCCCCCAAGCACTCGGGGATGCCGAGGCGGGGGAAGGTGTCGGTGACCTTCGGGGAGCCTATGCGTTTCCGGTTCGAGGAGCCCGCCGAGATCGTGGCGAAGGCCCGGGCCGCCGTGGCCGCGCTGTGACAGAAAAGTTCACGGGAGATGAACGAAGATGAAGCCAGACCCGATATCGCTTCCCTACCGTCGCTACGCCCTGGGGCTCTTGCTCGCGGTGAACCTGCTCAACTACATCGACCGGCAGGTCCTCTTCGCCGTGTTCCCCCTGATCAAGGCCGACCTGGACATCACCGACACCGAGCTGGGACTGCTGGGGAGCGCCTTCATGGTGAGCTACATGGTCATCGCCCCGGTGTTCGGCTGGCTGGGTGATCATTGGGACCGCGTGAAACTCGCCTCGGCGGGGGTCGTCGTCTGGAGCATCGCCACCGTGCTCGCCGGCTTTGCGCCGGGGTACCGCACCCTCCTCGCCGCGCGCGCCACCGTGGGGGTAGGGGAGGCGAGTTTCGGCACCGTTTCCCCCGGCCTCATAGCCGATTTCTTCGAGAAGGAGCAGCGCGGCCGCATCCTTTCCTTTTTCTACGTTGCCATCCCGGTGGGGAGCGCCCTCGGCTACCTCTTGGGGGGGGTCCTGGGGCACCGGTTCGGCTGGCACGCCGCCTTCCTCATGGTCGGTCTCCCGGGGATCCTCCTCGCCATACCCCTCTGGTTCCTGCGCACCCCGAAGCGCCCTCTCCAACCCGTTTCTCCCGGCGCCGGCCAGGAGGAGAGGGGGATGGCGGCCTACGCCCGGCTCTTTCGAAACCGCGCCTACGTCACCAACACCCTTGCCATGGCCGCCATGACCTTCGCCATCGGCGGGCTGGCGCAGTGGATCCCGACCTTCCTGTACCGCACCCATGCCCTCAACGTGGAAAAGGCCAACACCCTCTTCGGCGCCACCACGGTGGCGGCCGGCATACTGGGCACCCTGGCCGGCGGCTGGCTGGGCGACCGCTGGCAGAAAAAGAGCAGCAGGGGGTACCTGCTGGTCTCCGGATGGGGCTTCCTGATCGGGACACCCTTTGCCGCCTGGGCCATACTCGCCCCGGGGCTGACCGGCTGCATGGCCGCGATCTTCGCAGCGGAGTTCTTCCTTTTCCTGAACACCGGCCCCCTCAACACCGTGATCATCAACGTGACCAGACCCTCGGTGCGCGCCATGGCCTTCGCCGTGAACATCTTCTTCATTCATGCCCTTGGCGACGCGATATCCCCCTCCCTGCTCGGCTGGTTTTCCGATCTCTGGGGTCTCAGGAGCGCGCTTCTCACCACTCCTTTGGTGATGGCCCTTGCCGGGGTGTTCTGCTTCGTCTGCGGCAGGTTCGTGGCCGACGACATGGCCCGGGCAGAACCCCGGGCTCCCGGAGAGCCGGTGTGACTTGCCAAGGTACTTGCGGCGAGGCAACTGCGACGCTATTATCCCTTAGGCGTTTTTCCGCCCTTCCAATCAATAAATCAGCAAGCGAGGCAACAGTGTCCTTCAGGAGTTTCAGCATGTTTGGCAGGATCTTTCTGCTTTTATTGGCGGGGACGACCCTTTTCGGTTGTGCCACGGCGAAAAAGCCTTTGACGGGGGTGGTGCAGGGGAGAGAGGTGGAAACGCTGCAATCCGCCGTCGCCATCTCGGCCCTGTCCGGCGGACAGAGCACGGCCGGCCGGGGATACCTGGTCTACAAGGCGCCCGCTCTTTTTCACCTGGCTATCCTCTCCCCTTTCGGCCAGACCGTGCTGGAGGCGTTCAGCGACAACGACCGGTTCACCTGTGTGGTGCCGTCGCAGCGGACAGCGTATGCCGGGCTCCTGTCGGAGCTGCCCGAGCACAGCGTCCTCAAAAGCATCGAGCTTCTGAAGTGGGTGATGGCTCCTCCCCCTTTGCCGGTCCCTGCGCCGGCGGCGAAGCAAAGGCTCGTTCGCTCCGGCGTCAGCTACTATTTCGACGAGATAGGGATGATGGAGCGCAAGGTGTCACAGGAAGGGGACGAGGTCGCCTACGAGGGGTACCGCACGCTTGAGGGAGTCGCTTTCCCCGGCTCGATCGCGATCCGGAACCGGTACGGCGCCACTGTCAGGATCGTCTTCGACGAGCCGCAGATCAACGGGACTGTTGAAGCATCCGACCTGACCCCTGACCTTTCAGGCATGAGAGTCCTGCCCCTGGCTGAATTCAAGGCCATGTGACACCCGGACCAAGGTTTCGGCTTTGGTTGATCCTTTCGGGAAAAGATACTTTCAATTATTTCTATAACTTGTTATGCTTTGAGTCGCAATGGCTCTGAGTGTAACCTTTGCCATGGTTGTTGATCGTTCGCCGGTGTAACTGTATCAGCATCCGGATTTGACATGGTCGTTCTTGAAAACAAAGCATAGGAGTACCATCCATGAGATACGGCCGCCCAGCAGTACTGCTAGTTTGCTTGTCCTTTACCAGTGGCTGCGCCATGTTCGAAGCCAGGCAGCCGCCCGCGCCGCCGCAACCCCCCAAGGAACTTTCGGTGCCGGTCGGCAGGAACTGGAAGGTCATCGAAGAGGCGCCCGTGCTGACCAACGAGCGAGACGAGCGCCCGGCGTTTCAGAAGGAACAGTCCATCCTGCCCGAAGGGGTGCAGCGGCCGGGCGCGCCTGCCGAGAAAGAGCGCATAATCGAAACGCCGCGCTGAAGATCCGGACCAACGAGACCGGTCAGGGAGCCCCCCGCCGCTTGGAACGGGGGGCATCCTTGCCGGTGCCGTCCCGTCCCGGCGCAAAGCACGCCAATGGCGCTTCCCGCAACACCTCGCCGCAACCCGAACAGCTGCATGCCAATCCAGAGAGAGGGGGAGACCTATGGATAAAAAGCTCTATCTCAGCTTCATCGCTGCGTTTCTGACCATAGCCGCCTTAGTCCTTTTTGCCTTCCTTGCCGCCCCCATCGCCAAACCGCTTGCCTGGGCCCTCATCATAGGGACCGCCACCATGCCGCATCACAACCATCTGCTGCAGCGGTTTCCCGGACGCCCGGGGCGCTCCGCGGGACTCATGGTGCTTGCCGTCACCATATGCTTCGTCCTCCCCGCAGCCGGGCTGGTGCTGACCGCAGCCGTGAACGCCCCCGAATGGTACCGGCAGGTCGAGCAGCTGATACAGGATGTCGGCAAGACCGGCGCCAGCACGATCAGCCAGTTCCCACTGGTCCAAAGGGGGATGGCCCTGGTGGAGCGCTTCGGCATCGACATCGCAGGCATGGGGGGTAAAATCGCCGCCAGCAGTTCGACCATCATCCTGAACGCCGCCACCAACATGGCCAGGAACCTGTTCGACTTTTTGTTCACGCTCGCAGTAGCGCTGTTCGTGCTCTTCTTCATCTACAGGGACGGCGAGAGGGTGGTTTCCCTCTTCATCGGGCATCTCTCCCCCAATCCCCGTAAGGCCCAGCACTACGTGAGCCAGATCCGTTCCATCACCACCGCGGTCGCAGTCGGCACCATACTGACCTGCATCACGCAGGGCGTGATAGCGGGGCTTGGCTACTGGGTGGCCGGAGTGCCGGCCCCTATCTTCTGCGGCACCCTTACCGCCATAGCCGCGCTGATCCCGGTGGTCGGCACGGCAATCGTATGGGTCCCCCTGACCGCCCTGATTGCCCTGAACGGCTCCTATATGACCGCGCTGCTGCTCGCACTTTGGTGCGTCTTTTTCGTCGGTTTCTCCGACAACGCCATCCGCCCCCTTGCCATCGGGGCTGCCAGCGACGTCTCGGTCATGGCCGTGGTGCTAGGCGCGATCTGCGGAGTGGTCACCATGGGGCTTTTGGGGCTGATCCTGGGCCCCCTGGTCTTCGCCGTGTTGTTCAGCATGTGGGATGATGCCGTGACACAGGCCCAGGCGCCCGAGCACGGCGAGATCCCCTGACCGCTGCGCGAAAACCGGCTGTTCAGGCACGGGGCAAAAACGCTATACTCTGTTCTGGTCCGGAGGCCGCAGGGGCCGCCGGCGCGTCTACAAGAATCAAAAGGAGCAAAACATGAAGAGAACCATTTTCTCAGCGGTGATGCTGCTTGCCGCGGCGACGATGCTGTCCGGCTGCATATTCACCAACTGGCACGATCACGACCGTGGCCACGGCTACGGGCACGACAGGGGCAAGCGTGGCGGGGGTGGAGGAAGCGGACGACGCTGATCCCCGCTCCGCCCGGAGGTATTGTCGTATGAAAAGCATAGGACAGTTTCTCTTTGGCAGGTGTTGCGCCGGCGCCCTCTTGCTGGTGCTGGTTTTCTCCGGCGGTGCCGGGCTCGCAGCCGAGCCCGGCACCGGCAGCGAGAGAGCCTTGCTCGCCAAGTACAACTCGATCAGACCCAGGCTCGAGAAGAACCAGTTTGGCGCCCCCATCTACCTGGAGTCCTCCGAGGCTGAAGCCTCGGTACAGGTGGACATGTACGGGGTGGTCAACCACCCCTTCGACCTCGTGAAGGAGGCCCTGCAGTCGCCTTCCAACTGGTGCGACATCACGCCGTTGCACATAAACATAAAAGCCTGCACCTTCAAGACCGGCACGAATCCCCCCCAGTTGACCCTTTACAGCGGCCGCAAATACTACCAGCCCCCCTCCGACGCCTATCCCATCCGCTACAAGTTCCGCGTGGTCTCCCAGCTCCCCAGGTTCCTCGACCTCAACCTGGATGCCGAGGAGGGCCCCATGGGCACCAAGGACCACCGGATGGTGCTGCAGGCGGCTCCACTGGACGGGCAGAGCACCCTGCTTCGTTTCAGCTACGTCTACAGCCAGGGCGCCGTGGCGCGCATGGCCATCAGGGGGTATTTCTCGACCATCGGGCGCGACAAGGTGGGCTTCAGCGTGATCGGCGACAGGGGCGGCAAGCCGCGCTACATCGAAGGGGTGAGGGGGGCGGTGGAACGCAACACCATGCGCTACTACCTCGCCCTGCAGACCTTCCTGGAGACGCTGAAATACCCGGACAACCAGGTCTTCGAACAGAGGATCAGCCGCTGGTACGACCTCACCGCGAAGTACCCCAAGCAGTTGAAGGAGATCGACAAGAACAGCTACCTCGCCAACAAGAGGAGGGAGCGCGCCAAACAGTTGTCCCTGCAGGAGAAAGAGGGGGGGTAGCGGCGCGCTGCGGATGGAGCCCCCCAAGAACCGCCCGCTTTAAGGAAGGATCTGCCATGGCTGAGCCGATCGTCGACATGCGAGGGATCTGCAAATGCTTCACCGAGGGGGGGCGCGAGAGGGTCGTCTTCCGCGATGCCTCGCTTCAGATAGCACCCGGAGAATGGGTCTTTCTGCTGGGGCGAAGCGGCTCGGGGAAATCGACCCTCTTGAACCTGTTGAGCGGGATCGACCTCCCCGACGACGGTGAACTCTTCATCGGCGGCAAATCGCTGAACCGCATGAGCGAGCGGGACAGGACCCTGTTCAGGCGCAGCAGCATCGGTTTCGTCTTCCAGTTCTACAACCTGATCCCCACCCTCACGGTCGAGGAGAACGTCCTGCTCCCCCTGGAGCTTGCCGGGATGCTCACCCGGCAGCACCGCGAACGGGCGCGCGACCTCCTGGAGGAGGTCGGCCTCGGCGACCGGGGGGGGAGCTTTCCGGACCGCCTCTCGGGCGGGGAGCAGCAGCGTGTCGCGGTCGCCCGCGCGTTGGTGCACCGGCCGGAACTCGTGCTGGCGGACGAGCCGACCGGCAACCTCGATGCCGATACCGGAGGGCAGGTGCTCGACCTTTTCCGGCGCCTGCTGCGCCCCACCGGGACCACCATGGTGCTGGTCACCCACTCCGGCGAGGTCGCCCTCCTGGCAGACCGGGTGCTCACCATAAAGGAGGGCCGGCTGGTCGCCGCCCCCGGAGCCGCGCCATGATCCTTTGGCGGGCCGGCGTGCGAAACGTACTGCGTCACCCGTGGCTTACGGTACTGGCCATACTGGGTGTGGCACTCGGTGTCGCCGTCGTCACAGCAGTCGATCACGCCAGCGTGGCCGCCCAGCGCGCCTTCCGCATGGCGGCGCAGACCGTCGCCGGCCGCGCCACCCACCAGGTGGTCGGGGGGCCGGCTGGCCTCTCGGAACAGGTCTACAAAAGCATCAGGATCACCAAGAGGTTCCGCAACTGCGCACCGGTGGTGACGGGGCACCTGCAACTCCCCGGCAAGCCCGGCGGCACCTTCCAGCTGATAGGCATCGACCCCTTCTCCGAATCCCCCATACGCTCCTTCAGTTCCCGTTTCACCGATCCATCCATCCTGGCACGGCTGGTGGGCAGCCCGAACACCGTCCTCATGCTGCGGCAGACGGCGGCCGAGCTTGGGGTGGAGCGAGGCGAATCATTCCCGGTGGAGGTCTCGGGGGCACGCAGGGTCCTGGTCCTGGCCGGATACCTCGACCCGCCCGACCAGGTGAGCCGCGTCGTGCTGGCCTCGGTCCTTGTCTGCGACATCAGCACCGCGCAGGAACTGCTGTCGCTGACCGGACGGCTCTCCAGGATCGACCTGCTGCTCCCCGAGGGGGAGGCAGGGGAGAGGGTGCTAAAGGATCTGGGCTCCGTGTTGCCGCCCGACGCCGGCATCATTCCCGCCGGGGCCCGTGCCGGTGCCCTGGACAAGATGACGCGCGCCTTCAGGCTGAACCTCAGGGCGCTCAGCCTGCTGACCCTGGTGGTCGGGATGTTCCTCATCTACAACACCATGACCTTCTCGGTGGTCCGCAGGCGGCGCCTGATCGGCATGCTGCGCGCCCTGGGGGTGAGCCGGAGGGAAATCTTCACCATGATCCTGGCGGAGGCGTTTCTCATCGGCCTTGCCGGCACCGTCGTCGGCATCGTCTGCGGCACGCTGCTCGGGGCGGAACTGACCCGCCTGGTGACCAGGACCATAAACGACCTCTACTTCGTGATGGAGGTGCGCCGTGTGCCGCTTCTCCCCGCCGTCCTCTGGAAGGGGGCGCTGCTCGGCATTGCTGCGACGCTCGCCGCCTCTTTCCCCGCAGCCATCGAGGCGATCGGCGCTCCTCCCAGGGCCGCGCTGTCGCGCTCGCTTTTCGAGGCCAGGCGCAAGAAGGCGGTGCCGTTTGCCGCTACTTGCGGGGCGCTCCTCATGCTGGCGGGCGTGGGGCTTTTCCTGTTCGAGCGGGGGGGGGTGGTCGGCGGGTTTGCGGGGCTTTTCGCCGTCATAGTCGGTTACACCCTGCTGGTCCCGGCTGCCGTGATGCTGCTTGCCAGGGTCCTGGGGCCGGCAATGGGCGCCGTCATGGGCGCCATGGGGAAGATGGCCGCGCGGGGAGTGGTGGTCTCCCTCTCCAGGACCGGGGTGGCCACGGCGGCCCTCGTGGTCGCCGTGTCGGCCGGTATCGGTGTCGGCATCATGGTGGGGGGGTTCCGCCTCACCGTCCAGAGCTGGCTTGGGAACTGGCTTCAGGCGGACGTGTACGTGACCTCAGCCGACAGGAGCGGGGGGCGCTACCGCCCGCCTCTCGACCCTTCCCTGGTGCGGCGTCTCTCCACGCTCCCCGGCGTCCGGGGATACACCCTGTCGCGCCGCGTGTCCGTGGAAGGGGGAGAAGGCCCGACGGAGATATTCTCGGTGCAGGTCCCGGAATCGGCCTTCCTCCGCTACCCCTTCAAAGAGGGGAGCCCCAGTGGCGCCTGGGGGAGTTTCAGCCGTGGCGAATCGGTGCTGGTATCCGAGCCGTACAGCTACCGCCACCGTCTGCGCCCAGGGGACAGGATCCCCCTGCGCACCGCCCGGGGGATGAGGGAATTCCCCGTTTCCGGCATCATCTTCGACTACGGCTCGGACACCGGCATCGTCATCATGAGCCGTGCCGGGTACCTGCGGAATTTCGACGACGAGAGCGTCGACGGGATGTCGTTTGACGCCGGCGCCGGCATGACCGTCGCCGCGTTGCAGGATCTGGTCCGCAGCAGGGCAGGGGGGGAGGGCATCACCGTTGTCTCCAACGCCGAACTGCGCCGGGCCAGCGTGGAGGTCTTCGACCGGACCTTCGCCATAACCTCGGTGCTCAGGATGTTGACCATGCTGGTGGCATTCGTCGGCATCCTCTCGGCCCTGATGGCGATGCAGGTGGAGCGCGCCCGCGAGCTCGCCGTGCTGCGTGCCGTGGGGCTGACGCCGGGCCAGGTGTGGGGCGTCATCTGCGGCGAGACGCTGCTGATCGGTCTGATCGCCGGGCTTCTCTCGCTTCCCCTGGGGATCGTCGAGGCGCTGATCCTGGTTTACGTGGTGAACCTCCGCTCCTTCGGGTGGACCATGCAGCTCTCCATAGAGCCGGCCTACCTGGTCCAGGCGCTCGCCCTATCCGTGGCGGCGGCGCTTTTGGCGGGCATCTACCCGTCGCTGAGGATCGCCCGCACCTCGCCCGCCGTGGCGCTCAAGGAGGAGGATTAGCATGCGCCGCCTTTACCTGGTGTTCGCCCTGCTCCTTGCCGTGGCCGTGCTTTCCTGGTGGATCGCCGCAGGCAGGGGGAGGGGGCCCAAAAGCGAGGAGAGCTTCGCCCTGCAAGAGGTGTTGGGAGGAACAGCCGCCGAGGGCTTTGCCAGGGCCCAGGCGCCTCGCCGCTTCGCCTTTCCCGAGGATCACGCCCCTCACCGGGGGTTTCGCAACGAGTGGTGGTATTTCACCGGGAACTTGACCACGGCGCAGGGGCGCCGTTTCGGCTACCAGCTCACCTTCTTCTTAGCGGCGCTCGCCCCCACTGCGGCGAAAAGGGAATCGGCCTGGGGGAGCAACGAGGTGATCATGGCGCACTTCGCGGTGACCGACGTGGCGGGGAAGCGGTTCCTGTTCGCTGAGCGCTTCAGCCGTGCCGCCCTGGGGCTTGCCGGCGCAGGCGGCCGTCCGCTCTCGGTGAAGCTGGAGGATTGGTCCCTCCTGGAGACCGCCCGGCGCCCGTGGGGGGTGAGGCTCGCCGCAGCCGACCCCGGCATGGCGATAGATCTGGAGCTTTCCGCCCTGAAGCCGGAGGTGCTGAACGGGGAAGGGGGGCTCAGCCGCAAGAGCGCCACCCCCGGCAACGCCTCCTATTACTACAGCATCCCGCGCATGGCCACCTCGGGGACCATCCGGGTCGGCGGCGAAAGCTTCCGGGTGAGGGGGCTCTCCTGGCTTGACCGCGAGTGGAGCACCTCAGCCCTCGACCGCGACCAGCAGGGATGGGACTGGTTCGCGCTGCAGCTGGATGACGGCCGGGACATCATGTACTACCAGTTGAGAAAGAAGGACGGGAGCGCGGACCCCTTCTCCGGCGGCACCCTGGTGGCGGCCGACGGCAGCAGCAGGCAGCTCAAGCGCGGTGAAGTGAAGCTGGAGGCGCTGGGGCGGTGGAAGAGCCCCAAAAGCGGCGCGAGCTACCCAGCTGCCTGGCGCATGCGGGTGCCGTCGCAGGGAATAGACCTGGAGATAACGCCGCGGCTGGCAGACCAGGAGCTCGTGACCGGATTCAGGTACTGGGAGGGGGCGGTGGCGGTTCGGGGCAGCGTGGGGGGCTCGGGGTACCTGGAGATGACGGGGTACCCGGCCCCCTCCTCCCGGCAGTGATGTCGAGGGGGGAGGAACCCTGTTCGGGGAGTGACAGCTAAGGGAGCGATTGGTTGAAAAAGAAGCAAGATTGGATCAGGGGAGGGTGAAGCAGAAAGAGCACTGGACCAGCTGGTCGGTGCTCACTATGTTGTGCGGAAAAACAAAAAAGGACCCGGGAAAATCCCGGGTCCTTTGCAATTGATGGTGGAGCTGAACAGGATCGAACTGTCGACCTCTTGAATGCCATTCAAGCGCTCTCCCAACTGAGCTACAGCCCCATCGAAGGAGTCCTGTTTATAGCAAACGGAGCTTTCGCTGTCAACGGTTTTATTCGCAGTGAAAATTTAATTTTCATTCTTGACCTCAAATGCGCCTTCCGCTATACTCCCGAAATCTTTCAGCCGGAGTGGTGAAACTGGTAGACGCACTGGACTCAAAATCCAGCGGGGCAACCCGTGTCGGTTCGACTCCGACCTTCGGCACCAACGTTTGCATGAAACCCTGACCATCAAGGCGGTCGGGGTTTTTTTCGTGCGGGCGCTTCAAGGCCCGAAGGGTGTTGAGCGCCCCGGGTGGGATATGCCGCATCTTCTGATCGCGTCCATGATTTTGCTGCACATCTGCATCGCCCTCCGATACTACCGGCGAGGCTGGCATGTCGCCGCGACCTTCAACCTGTCGTGCGTCACGTTGCTCGTCTATCTTCTCGTCGTCGGGCGGTGAGCGCCGGCAGCCTCCCGGCGTTGCGCCCTTTGCCCGAGTCGCACGGGTCTCGACGCTGGTTGCCTTGCAGAAGCAGCCGGCCAATCTAGCATATCGACCTCTATCGCGAAGGAGCAGTTGATGTACCAAAGGATCCCGCAACGACAAAACAAGGATCGCATGCAGGCTTATGCTGAAGTCGTGGCGGTTTTCAGTGATCATGACCCAAGACTGGGCGTTCCTAAAGCTACGGCAATTGCCTTGAAGACTGTGATCGACGCAAACTTCATCTGCAAAACCGGAAACGATTACAAAATAATACTATACGGCGCCCTCCTTAATCACAACGAAGTCCCGATCAACCCGGACACTGGCAAGGCGTACATTCTCCATGAAATAGCGAATGTCAAGTCAGACAGTGGTAACAGGGATCTGTTGAAAATAAAGATGATCAACAAGTTTTATCACAATGTCAGATACTTGCTAAAAGAGTACGAACGACAGCAGCCCGCTGCATGTTTCACATCCGGTACCATCGCTTTACTGAAAAGCGTAGCGCCTAATGATGTCATCTGGTTTCAACAGGTGTCCAGATTGGAGGAATACGCAAAAGCGAACGGCTACTTGTAACGACGATCCATGCCTGGTGCGAAGTGATTCTCCTGAAGGTAAAGCAGTAACGGAGGGAAGGTGGGGCAGATCATCGTAGAAGGGAAGGCTCCTGCGCAAGCACAGGCGTTCATTGATTTCCTGACAAGCAGGCATCCGGTTGACTTTGCCGTGAAATTCCAGTTTAGGGCCGTGGAACAAACGCGGCACTCCGGGATCAAGGCAGACGGCTTTTTCTGGCCCACTGACACCGGTAACGCCCTGATCCGGATCGCATCGAAACACAACGGTCTCCAGCCTGTCCTGGACAGGATCTACAGGACCATTGCGCACGAATACTACCATGCCCTCCAGAGATTGAGAGACCGGAAGGAGTACAGGGGCAATGTGGAAGAGTTGGAAGCCAGCAGGTTCGGTGCGCAGCAGCTCCAATTCGCAAAGGAGGCAGGCGTCATAGCCAGCTGACACGTCAGGCGCCATGTTTGCGCCGCAGCAAAGCGAGCCGCGGATAACCGTTGCCGCGGCATAGAGCGCCGGATAACACAGGAGTGCGTCATGTTCGAAACGCAGTACAACGAGGAGATGGAGGCCGAGGTGAGGCGACTGGAGGCGAAAAAAAGGGCCGCGGACGCCGGCCACCCCGAATGGGATAACGCCTGCGCTGTCTGCGGCCGCCAACTGACCGGCGATCAGGAGCTGCACTGCAACGCCTGCAGCGGGTGACATCCTGCTGCGGCAGATCCCCCTACTGGAGCTCCACGGTCAGTAGCTCCGACTTGTCGCTCTCAAGGCCGTCCGCGTCCTCTGCTGTCACCCGCAGTTCATGCGTCCCCTTCGCCGCATCCAGCACGAAGTAGGTCCCGGCGACACTCTCCAGCTTCTGATAGATCCCCACAAAATTCCTCTTGTAGACCACGTAGCGGAGCACGTCCTTTTCCGGGTTGGCCTCCCAGTGGATCACCTTCTTGCCGTCCTGCTCCCTGAGCGTAACCCCTTGCGGGACGGCTGGCCTGGCCTTGGTGGACCCGG
>Ga0209317_1002207_pt1 | contig 14534 bp, 12 predicted proteins | sample RifGroB2_FD_183994 | JGI IMG/M metagenome (GOLD analysis project Ga0209317, IMG submission 183994) | Soil microbial communities from Rifle, Colorado, USA - Groundwater B2 (SPAdes) (version 2) | ecosystem: Environmental > Terrestrial > Soil > Unclassified | place: Rifle, Colorado | collected... | reverse complement strand
TCCTGCAGTACCGCAATCCCGGCGTCTCCATCGCCGCCATCTGCCTCGCCCTGCCGGACTTCGCCTCCATATCGAAAATAGGGGAGGGGATCGCCCGGGCCATCGCGGCCTACGGCGAGGAGGTCCTCATCGTGGCAAGTTCCGACATGACCCATTACGAATCCGCCGCCGCTGCCAAGGTGAAGGACGACCAGGCGCTGGCACAGCTCACGGAGCTTAACCCCGAGGGCCTCCTCAGGGTCTGCCGCGAGAAGGAGATCACCATGTGCGGGGTCATCCCGGCCACGGCGCTCCTGGTCGCCGCCAAGATGCTGGGGGCCACTTCCTGCCGCCTGGTCGACTACGCCACCAGCGGCGAGGTGAACGGCGACCTGGCCAGCGTGGTGGCCTATGCCGCCCTGGCGGTTTCCTGATGGAGGTAATCACCACCCACGTAAATGCCGATTTCGACTGCATCGGTTCCATGGTGGCAGCTAAGAAGCTCTACCCCGACGCGCTCCTGGTGTTCTCGGGGGCGCAGGAAAAGGGGGTGAGGGACTTCTTCGCGAAGGCGGTCCACCCCGAAATCCAGTTCACCCGCAGCAAGGATATCGACCTTTCCGCCATCACCCGCCTCATCATCGTCGACTGCCAGCACTCGGCGCGCCTGGCGAAGCTCGGCGAGCTGGCAAAGAGCGGCAACGTCGAGCTGTTCATCTACGATCACCACCCGTCCAGCTCCGGCGACCTGACCCCCGACGGCGGGATCGTCCGCCCCTGCGGCTCCACCACCACCATACTCACGACGCTCCTCATGCAGCGCGGCATTCAGGTCAGCGCCAGCGAAGCAACCCTGATGATGCTCGGCATCCACGAGGACACCGGCAACCTCACCTTCCCCTCGACCACCGCAGAAGACTACGCGGCAGCCGCCTGGCTTCTGGAGCACGGCGCCCAGCTGAACGAAGTCGCGGACTCCATAGGCCGCGAGCTTACCGTCGAGCAGGTTTCGCTTTTGAACGATCTGCTCACCTCGCTGAAGACCACCTCCCTCAAGGGCGTCGACGTCTCCGTGGCCCACGCCTTCGTGGACCGCTACATCGGCGACATCGCCTCGCTCGCGCACATGATTCGCGACATGGAGAACCTGCAGGTCCTTTTCCTCGTGGTCGGCATGCAGGACCGCGTCTTCATAGTCGCCCGCAGCCGGATCCCAGAGGTGAGGGTAGGGGAGATACTGCGCGAGCTTGGCGGTGGCGGGCACGCGACCGCGGCTTCGGCGACGGTGCGGGGGCTCACCCTGATCCAGGTGCTGGAACAGCTGGACGCGGTGCTGAAAAAGCGGGTCGATCCCATCCGCGTCGCGCGCACCATCATGTCCGCGCCGGTGAAGACCCTGCCGCCGGACTGCACCATTGAGGAGGCGCGCCAGAGGCTGGTGCGCTACAACGTCAGCGCCATGCCGGTTCTCTCCGGCGACCAGGTGCTGGGGATCATCTCCCGGAAAACGGTGGAGAAGGCGCTCTACCACAATCTCCACAAGGTGCCGATCTCGGACTACATGCACTCCGAGTTCTACGTCGCCACTCCCGAGACCCCTATCAGCGAGATCCAGAGCTACATGGTCGGGGGGGACTCGCGGCTGGTCCCGGTCCTCCTCGACGGGGAGCTGGTGGGGGTGATCACACGCACCGACCTCTTGCGCTACAGCCTTGGCTCCGAGGCGATCTACGACCTGTCGCGCGACGCCCTCCAGGTAAAGAACCGCGAGGTGGAGGGGATGATGAAGAGGTACCTCCCCAAGAGCTCGGTCGAGATCCTGCACAACCTGGGGCGGGTCGGCGACAGCCTCGATCTGCAGGTCTACGCGGTGGGAGGCTTCGTGCGCGACCTCCTGCTCGGGCAGGAGAACGCAGACGTGGACGTGACCGTGGACGGCGACGGTATCCTCTTCGCCGAGACCTTCGCCGCCGAGTTCGACTGCCGGGTCAAGAGCCACGAGAAGTTCGGTACCGCGGTCATCGTCTTCCCGGACGGCTTCAAGGTGGACGTCGCCAGTACCCGCCTGGAATACTACGTCTCGCCCGCCGCCCTCCCCACCGTTGAGCGCTCCTCTTTGAAGATGGACCTGTACCGGCGCGACTTCACCGTGAACACCCTTGCCATTTCACTGAACAGCCAGTCATTCGGCAAGCTGATCGACTACTTCGGCGCCTACCGCGACCTCCAGGCCAGGGTGATCCGTGTGCTGCACAACCTCTCCTTCGTGGAGGACCCCACCCGGGTGTTTCGCGCAATCCGCTTCGAGCAGAGGCTCAACTTCAAGATCGCCAAGCACACCGAGGACCTGATCAAGAACGCGGTGAAGATGGATTTCCTGGTGAAGCTGGGGGGGAGAAGGCTCCTCTCGGAACTTGTGCAGATCCTGATGGAAAAGGAGCCGCTCAAGGGGATCGGGCGCATGGCGTCCCTTGGGCTTCTGCGCTTCATTCACCCGAACATCGAGCTTACCGCGCAGCTGCAAGTCACCCTCGAGGAGGTGCGCTACGTGGTTTCCTGGTACGACCTCCTCTACCTTGAGCGTCCCTACGAGCGCTGGGCGGTCTACTTCCTCACCCTGTGCGAGGTGCTCTCCGCCGAGCAGTTCTGGGCAACCTGCACGAGGCTTGCCGTCAGTGAGCACTACAAGGAGCATCTGGCCGAAATGCGCCACCAGGGGGAGGAGCTCGTCGGCGCGATGGAGCGCAAGCTCACGCGGCAGGAGAGGCTTGAGAACAGCGAGATCTACTTCACCCTGCGCGGACTGCCGGTCGAGATCCTCTTGTACCACATGGCCAAGAGCGGCAATCCGGAGATCAAGCGCTGCATCTCGTTGTATTTCACTAAGTTGCACAGCATCCACACCCTGATCGGCGGGGAGGACCTGAAAGAGCTCGGCATCAAGCCGGGCCCGCTCTACCGGGAGCTTCTGGATGCCGTCTTGAGCGCCAGGATGAACGGCAAGGTCTCCAGCAAAGAGGACGAAATAGAGTTGGTCCGCGAAATGCAGCCCTAACTGTGTTGTTTTTGCCACACTGCCGCCTTTTCGCGGTGGTGACGTAAAATGCCCGAAAATAACGTTTTTTGTCACAAGCCTTTATAAACTGAGGCGTTTCTAGCACATTAAAAGACGCTGCACCACTTCCCTCGTTACATCCACTTCCTGCGCTTTCGCATGATAATCACGTTATATCGGCAAGTTACCATGAAACGCCTCCGGTTCGGCCATCCCTGGCCCCTAATTTGCAAAGAAAACGGTCGATTCATGCACCAACCGGAAAAAGGGGATAGTATGAAGAACCTGAAGCGCGCCGTGGCAATTGTCGTTACCCTCCTTTTCATGGCAACTCCCTGTCTGGCAGAAGAAAATGCAATGAGGACCGTTTTCAAGGATGCCTTCTACGGCGGTCTCGCCGGCTCCCTGGTGGGAGCGGCGCTGCTCGCTTTCACCGACAAGCCCTCCGACCATCTGCAAAACATCGGCATCGGCGCCGGTGTCGGCGTGCTGGTTGGCGCCACCTACGGTGCGGTAACCGCCTCCAGGTCCCTCGCGGAGTATGAAAACGGCAAGGTGCAGTTCTCCATGCCCACCATCCGCCCTGAATTCAGGGAGGGGAACGTCAAGGGGCAGAACAACATCGTCGCCATGGCGGAAATTCTGCGCGGCAAGTTCTAAATTCCTTTTCCCAAGAGAAACATCGACAAAGGGAGGCTCACGCCTCTCTTTTTTTTTGCACCTGCACCGACGCTGGTATAAACTTCACGGGTTTGCAACTCACCAAGCGGGGGTGCCCATTGGCCGACAACGAACCACGGCCCGACTTGCCGTCCTACACGGATTCCATGCTCACCTGGGTCAGCGGGCGCGGGCGCATCCTGATCATGGTGCACGACAACCCGGACCCCGACTCGCTCGCCTCGGCCATGGCGCTCAGGCACCTCTTCGCGGTCCGGCTGAACCGCGAGGCGGTGATCGCCTTCTCCGGCATGATCGGCAGGAGCGAGAACCTCGCCATGGCCAAGCTGCTCCAGATCCCGCTCACGCCGTTTCCCCTGATCGATCTCAAGGCCTTCCAGGTGATCTGCCTGCTGGACACCCAGCCTGGGACCGGTAACAACTCGCTCCCCGCGGACGTGCGCGCCGACATCGTCATCGACCACCATCCCATGCGTGAGACGAGCGCCTCCTGCCGCTGGGCCGACATCCGTCCCGACTACGGCACCACGGCGACGATCCTGTACGAATACCTCAAGGTCCAGGGGGTCTCTCTCGGCACCAAGCTCGCCACCGCCCTTTTCTACGCCATCAAGTCCGAGACCCAGGACCTGGGGCGCGAGGCGACGCGCCCCGACCGGGACGCCTACCTGGTCCTCTTCCCCCTGGCCAACAAGACCCTTTTGAACTGCATCACCCGTCCTGACCTCCCCAGGGAGTACTTCATAGCGCTGCACAGCGCCCTGGAGCACGCAAGCCTCTACGGCAAGGTGCTGGTCGCCTCCCTGGAGGAGGTGCAGTTCCCCGAGGTGGTATCTGAACTGGCCGACCTGCTGGTACGGCTGGAGGGGACGGAGACGGTGCTTTGCCTTGGGCACTACAGCAACGAGCTGATCCTCTCCATCCGGACCTCGAGCGAAGCCATCAACGCCGGGGAACTGATCCAAAAGCTGGTCGCCGGCATCGGCACCGCCGGTGGGCACGGCATGATGGCCGGCGGCAAGATCGACAACGTCCCGCAATCCCGGGTCAGGGAACTGGAAGCGGTGCTCACCCGGAGGTTCCTTTCCGAGCTCGATGTGAGCGAGGAGCCGTTAGCGTTAATCCCGTAAACGTTTCATGAAACGGGTTGCCAAACACACGTTAAAATGCTAGTAAATACGGTATGTCCGTATTCCTAGATAACGCAGCGACTTCATTCCCAAAACCAGATGCCGTGTACCGGGCCATGGACGCTGCCATGCGGGAAGTGGGCGTAGCGCCCGGCAGAGGAGGCTACCGCCAGTCGCTTGCCGCCGCCCGCATCGTCTTTGAAGCCCGCTCCGCTTCAGCCCGATTCTTCGGGGTCTCGGACTCCTCCCGCCTCATCTTCACCCACAGCGCAACGGAATCCATCAACATCGCTGTTTTCGGCCTGTTAAAGCCCGGTGATCATGTGGTTTCCACCAGCGTGGAGCACAACGCACTGGCGCGCCCCCTGCACCTTGCCAAATGCCGCGGCGTGGAGGTTACCTTCGTGCGATCGGACCCGTTCGGGGTGGTCTCGGAACAGGACATCGCCCGGGCCATGCGCCGAAACACCAGGATGGTCGCGCTGGCGCACTGTTCCAACGTGACCGGCGCGGTGCAGCCCATAGCCGAGATCGCCCGGATAGCCCGACAGGGCGGAGCCTTTTTCCTGGTGGACGCCGCGCAGAGCGCCGGGTTTTTCCCCATCGATGCCGAGGCAACGGGCATAGACCTCCTGGCCGCACCCGGCCACAAGGGGCTCTTCGGCCCTCCGGGGACCGGCATCCTTGCGGTCGGGACAGGGATCACGCTGGAGCCGTTGCAGGTGGGGGGTACCGGCGGCAGCGCCAGTTCTCCCGAGCCACCCGAGCAGATGCCCGAGCGTCTGGAGAGCGGTACCATCAACACGCCGGCCCTGGCCGGCCTGAAGGCCGGGCTGGAGTTCGTGGAAGCGACCGGCCTCGACGCGATCCGGGCCAAGGAGACGGCCCTGGTCGACCAGCTCCTGGAGGGATTGCGCGGCACCGCCGGAGTGCGCCTGTACGGGCCGCAGCAGGGGGAGCGCGGGGCCGCGGTCTCCTTCAACGTGGACGGCCACGATCCCGCTTCAGTAGGATTTCTGCTCGATTCCGACTACGACATCAGCGTCAGGGTTGGTCTGCACTGCGCGCCGGACGCGCACCGCAGCATCGGCAGCTTTCCGGAGGGGACCATCCGGGTCAGTCCCGGCTTTTTCAACACTGAAGCCGATATAGACTTTTTTCTTAAAGCTCTGCGTGAGATAATATCATGAACCTTGCCGCTCTCTCATGAGTAACGGGGGGGCAGTAGAAGGCCGGGCGATTGGTCATTTGCGCCTACATGAAATCGAAAAGACGGCCTTGAGCCGTGGAAGGGGATACTACGAAAAGTTCAGCTTTGTTGGTCAGGGATGAGGAACGGCACGTTTTTTCCGAAGGCAGCAACGTACAGGGAGTGGATATGAAGAAAATCTATGTTCTCGATACCAATGTGCTTCTGTACGATCCGCAGGCGCTCACCAGATTCGAAGACAACTCCATCATCATCCCGATCACGGTGATCGAGGAAATCGACCGGTTCAAGAAGGACATGAACGAGACCGGCCGCAACGCGCGCCAGTTCTCCCGCCTGATGGACGCCTTCCGCAAGGAGGGATCGCTCTCCAAGGGGCTCCATCTGGAGAGCGGCGGAACCCTCAGGATAGAGATCTACGAAGAGAAGGTGATGAAGCGGCTTCCTCCCGAACTGCGCGAGGAGCGGGGCGACAACCGCATCCTGGCGGTGGCCGTCGACCTGATGGAAACCCAGAAGGAAATGCCGGTCATCCTGGTCACCAAGGACACCAACCTGCGCATCAAGGCGGACGCCCTTGGGCTCTCGGCCCAGGATTACGAATCCGACAAGGTCGCCATCGACGATCTCTACACCGGCTTCTCCACCCTGGAGGTCGGGGCCGACGTCATTGACCGCTTCTACGGCACTGGGTGGCTTGAGATGGACAACGGGTATCTGCCCAACCAGTACGTGCTCCTTACCGAGGCGGGGAATACCTCGCACAGCGCGGTCGGCCGCTTCGACCACGTCTCCCGGCGCATGGTTCCGCTGGGCAAGCTGGACAAAGAAGGTGTCTGGAGCCTGTTCCCCCGGAACCTGGAGCAGTCCTTCGCGCTCGACGCGCTTTTGGACGACAACATCAAGATCGTGACCCTGGTCGGGAAGGCGGGTACCGGCAAGACCCTTCTCGCCATCGCAGCCGGTCTGCAGAAGACCGCCGAGGAAAACGTCTACAACCGCCTCCTGGTATCGCGCCCGGTGTTCCCGATGGGTCGCGACCTCGGCTTTCTGCCGGGCGACATCGAGGAGAAGCTCTCCCCCTGGATGCAGCCGATCTTCGACAACGTCGAGCTGCTTCTGAGCGGGCACGAGGGGGAGAAGCGCCACAGCAAGGGGTACAAGGAGCTGATGGCGATGGGGATCCTGGAGATAGAGCCGCTCACCTACATCAGGGGGCGCTCCATCCCGAACCAGTACATGATCGTCGACGAGGCCCAGAACCTGACCCCCCACGAGATCAAGACCATCGTGACCCGCGCGGGCGAGGGGACCAAGATCATCCTGACCGGCGACCCGTACCAGATCGACAACCCCTACGTGGACGCCGAGAGCAACGGCCTCACCTACGTGGTGGAGCGCCTGAAGGAACAGACCGTCTCGGGCCACATCACCATGACCAAGGGTGAGCGGAGCGAGCTGGCCGAACTGGCGGCGAACCTGCTGTAACGGACGCGAAACACTTCAACCGGGAGACCAGAAGGGGGCACGCTCTAGTGCCCTCTCTATTTTTTTATGCTTCTACTTGCGCTGGAATCTTCTTGTGACGAAACCGCGGCGGCGGTGGTGCGGGACGGCAGGACCGTCCTCTCCAACATCGTCGCTTCCCAGATCAGCATCCATGCCGAATACGGCGGGGTTGTGCCCGAGATAGCCTCGCGCCAGCACCTGGAGGCGGTCTCCATCGTGGTCGAGCAGGCGCTCCGGGAGGCGGGGGTGAGCCTCGCCGAGGTCGAGGGGGTCGCGGTGACCCAGGGGCCCGGCTTGGCCGGTGCGCTCCTGGTCGGGATATCCGCCGCCAAGGGGCTCTCCTTCGGGCGCAGCATCCCGCTGGTCGGCGTGAACCACATCGAGGGGCACCTCTTGGCCGTCTTTTTGGAGCGGCCGGTCGAGTTCCCCTTCATAGCGCTTGCCGTGTCGGGGGGGCACTCGCACCTGTACCGGGTGGACGGAGTCGGCCGCTACCAGACGCTCGGGCAGACCGTGGACGACGCGGCCGGCGAGGCCTTCGACAAGGTGGCCAAGCTGATCGGGCTCCCGTACCCGGGGGGGGTGGCCATCGACCGCCTGGCCGCGACCGGCGACCCGCAGGCCATCAAGTTCCCGCGCCCGCTTCTGCACGACGGCACCTTCAACTTCAGCTTTTCGGGGCTGAAGACCGCGGTGCTCACCCACGTGAACAAGCACCCGGAGGCGAGAGGGGAAGGGATCAACGACCTGGCTGCCTCGTTCCAGGAGGCGGTCTGCGACGTTCTCACCAGGAAGACCGCGGCGGCCATCGCCCAGACCGGGATCAAGCGGCTGGTGGTGGCCGGAGGGGTCGCCTGCAACAGCGGTCTGCGCCGCTCCATGGCCCGGTTCGCCGGGGAGAACGGGGTCGAACTCTTCATCCCGTCCCCCGGGCTCTGCGCCGACAACGCCGCCATGATCGCCGTCCCGGGGGACTTCTACCTGAGCGCCGGGTATCGAAGCGGCTTCGACCTCGACGCCCTTCCGGTCTGGCCGCTGGACAGGCTGGCGGCGCGCTTTACGGGGGGGAAATGATGGAAAAAAGGATCAAGGCCAAGAAGGAGTTCGGCCAGAACTTCCTGGTGGACGACAACGTCCTCACCCGCATCGTCTCCTGCGTGGCGCCCGGCACCGAGGACTGCATCCTGGAGGTGGGACCCGGAAGGGGGGCGCTGTCGCGGCTTCTGGCGGCCAGCGGTGCACGGTTCGTCGCCGTGGAATGGGACCGCGACCTGATCCCCTTTCTGAACGCGGAGTTCGCCGGCAACGACAGGGTCGAGATCGGCCACGGCGACATCCTGAGGGTGGACCTGCGCCAGATCCTGACCACCCGGGCGCCCGGCAGGAAGTGGAAGGTCGCAGCCAATCTCCCCTACAACATCTCCTCGCAGGTGCTCTTCAAGTTCATGGAGGATTGCGATCTCTTCGAGGGGCTGGTGCTCATGCTGCAAAAAGAGGTGGGTGACCGCCTCACCGCGCCGCCGGGGTGCAAGGACTACGGCGCCCTCACGGTCCTTTTGAGGCTGCACTTCGACATCCGCCGCGAGTTCATCGTGAAACCCGGCTCCTTCCGTCCCATCCCCAAGGTCGACTCCGCCGTGCTCAGCTTCACGCCGCTTCCCGCTCCGCGTGTCGAAGTGGGTGACGAGGAGCTTTTCCGCCGCCTGGTCAAGGGCGCCTTCAACCAGCGCAGGAAGACCCTTTTGAACTCGTTGCGCTCCGCCGGTTTCGACGACAGCGACGGCTCGCTAAGCGCCGCGCTCTCCCGCTGCAACATAGACGGGCTCAGGCGGGGGGAAACCCTTTCGCTGGAAGAGTTCGCAGCACTCTCCCGTGACCTGTACCCGGGGAAAAGTCTGGCCTAATCACACATGAGTATGCTATATAAGAACGCTAATTTTCAAACCCAAGAGGAGTGCGCCTCATGAAAGTATGCGTGATCGGTTCCGGATATGTCGGCCTCGTCGCCGGCACCTGCTTCGCCGAAAGCGGTAATGATGTCATCTGCGTCGATGTCGACCAGGAAAAGATCGAAGGTCTCAAGCGCGGCGTAATCCCCATCTACGAGCCCGGGCTGAAGGAGATGGTGCTCAGAAACGGCGAGGAGGGGCGCCTGAAATTCACCACGGACCTCGATGCCGCGGTCAAGGAATCCCTGGTCTGCTTCATCGCCGTAGGCACCCCGCCGGGCGCGGACGGCTCCGCCGACCTGCAATACGTCCTCTCCGTCGCCCGCAACATAGGGCGCGCCATGGAGAGCTTCAAGATCATCGTGGACAAGTCCACCGTCCCGGTCGGGACCGCCGACAAGGTGCGCGCCGCCGTGGCGGAGGAACTGAAACTGCGCGGGGAGCACATCGAGTTCGACGTGGTCTCCAACCCCGAGTTCCTCAAAGAAGGGGCGGCCATCGACGACTTCATGAAGCCCGACCGCGTGGTGATCGGCACCGACAACGTGCGCACCGCCGAGATCATGAAAGAGCTGTACTCCGCCTTCATGCGCAAGTCCAACCGGATGCTGGTCATGGACATTAGAAGCGCCGAGATGACCAAGTACGCTGCGAACGCCATGCTGGCGACCCGCATCACCTTCATGAACCAGATCGCGAACCTCTGCGAGGTGATGGGCGCCGACGTCATGGCGGTGCGCGAAGGTATCGGCTCCGACTCCCGCATAGGCTACGACTTCCTCTTCCCCGGCGTCGGCTACGGCGGCTCCTGCTTCCCCAAGGACGTGAAGGCGCTGGTCAGGACCGCCGACGAGTGCAGCTACGACTTCGTCCTTTTGAAGGCCGTGGAGGAGGCTAACGAGCGCCAGAAGCGGATCCTCTCCGACAAGATCGAGCGCCGTCTGGGGCAGGGGGGGGAGACGCCGCTCGCAGGCAAGAGCATCGCCGTCTGGGGTCTTTCCTTCAAACCCCGCACCGACGACATGAGGGAGGCCCCCTCGCTCACCATCATCAACCGTCTCCTGGAACTGGGCGCCAGCGTGCAGGCCCACGACCCGGAAGCCCTCAATGAGGCCAAAAAGCACTTCGGCGCGCGGATCGGCTACCACGTGAACCAGTACGAGCCGCTCAAGGGAGCGGACGCGCTCGTGATCATCACCGAGTGGAACGAGTACAGAAACCCGGACTTCGACAGGATCAGGAAGCTTCTGGTCAACCCGCTCATCTTCGACGGCAGGAACCTGTACCAGCCCGAGCGGATGCGCGACATCGGCTACGACTACCTCCCCATCGGCAGAAACGGCGCGGCATCCTGCGAGATGGACTAACCACTAACTGCTGTTCTACGCTCTATGTTCTACGTTCTACGTTGTCGGACGTGAAGCCAACCACTAACTGCTGTTCTAGGTTCTACGTTCTACGTCGGTCGGGCGTGAAGCCAAGCAGCAGTTAGCGTAGAACGTAGAACGCAGAACGATTTCATAGGTTCCTGAGGTTTACATGCGCATACTGGTCACCGGCGGCGCCGGTTTCATCGGCTCACATCTTTGCGAGAGGCTCCTGAAGGAAGGGCACGATGTGATCTGCCTCGACAACTTCTTTACCGGGAACAAGCGCAACATCGCGCACCTTCTGGACCACCGCGACTTCGAGCTGATCCGCCACGATGTCACGGAGCCGATCCTCCTGGAAGTCGACCGGATCTACAACCTGGCCTGCCCGGCCTCGCCGATCCACTACCAGTACAACCCGGTCAAGACCACCAAGACCAGCGTCATGGGCGCCATCAACATGCTGGGGATCGCCAAGAGGGTGCGGGCCAGGATCCTGCAGGCGTCCACCTCCGAGGTGTACGGCGACCCGCAGGTGCACCCGCAGACGGAGGCCTACTGGGGCAACGTCAACACGCTTGGCTTGAGAAGCTGCTACGACGAAGGAAAGCGCGTCGCCGAGACCCTGATGATGGACTACCATCGCCAGAACAACGTCGACATCAGGATCATCAGGATCTTCAACACCTACGGCCCCAAGATGGCCGAGAACGACGGCCGGGTGGTCTCCAATTTCATCCTGCAGGCCCTGAAGGGTGAGGACATCACCGTCTACGGCGAAGGGGAGCAGACCCGCTCCTTCTGCTTCGTCTCCGACCTGGTCGAGGGGATGGTGCGCATGATGGAAACCCCCGGTTTCATCGGCCCGGTCAACCTGGGCAACCCCACGGAGACCACCATCCTGGAATTCGCCAGGAAGATCATCGCCCTCACCGGGTCCACCTCGCGCATCGTCTACCGCCCGCTGCCGGCGGACGACCCGAAACAGAGGCAGCCGGACATCTCGCTGGCCAAGCAGATGCTCGGCTGGGAACCCAAAGTGAGCGTCGACGACGGGCTGAAGCAGACCATCGACTACTTCCGCTCCGTCCTCACCACGGCATAGGAACGCATGCAGAAACGATTATTTTTTGCACCTGCAGCAGTGATCAGCTTCATCCTCTACTTCACCGTCTTCGGCGACCGCGGTCTCTTGCGCATCAACCACCTGCACCGCGACCTGGACGACACGCAAAAGCGCCTGACTGAGCTGAAGGAGGAGAACGACAAGCTGAAGCGGGAAATCGCCGCCCTGCAGTCGGACCGCCGCTACCTGGAGAGCATCGCCAGGCGCGACTTCGGCCTGGTGCGCGGCAACGAGGTGATCTACCAGTTCCCGCCGGCCGCGGGCAAGGGTGCCGCGCCACAGGGTGCGGCACCGGTCCAGGGGGGTGTTCAGGCTCCAGGCAAAGCGGCGGCGCAAAACGGGGCGCCCGCGCAGGGCGCCGCAGCAAATCCGGGGCAGGGGACGGCCCGCACCGGCAAGTAAGTACGCCCCTGCCGGGGCGAGGGGGAATCGCATGAATCAGGCTGGAAAACAGCATTGCGTGGTCTGCGCCTGGCGCGAGCACTGCTCCAAGAAATTCTGCGTGGCCGACGGCGGCGCCCGCTGCCCGGACTTCACACGCGACGTGACCATAAAATCCGTGCCCGACACGGAACAGGATAAGGAAAGGGAGGAGAAGATATGAAGGAGCAGCTGCGCGCATGCATCCTGAAGGGAATCGAGGGGTGTTTCGCCGACGGCACGCTCACCTCTGGTGTGGTTCCGGCCATCAACGTGGAGAAGCCGGCACATGCCGAGCACGGGGATTTCGCGACCAACGTCGCCATGCAGATGGCCAAGCAGGAGAGAAAGGCGCCCCGCGCCGTGGCCGAGATCCTGGTCCAAAAGCTGGCCGGCGCCTCGGAGCTGATCGAGTCGCTGGAGATAGCCGGCCCCGGTTTCATCAATTTCTTCATCAAGGACTCCGCCTGGAGGAAGGTGCTGAGCGAGATCGACCGTGCCGCTGACCGGTACGGCAAGAGCAGCGTAGGCGCCGGCAAGAAGGTGCAGGTCGAGTTCGTGAGCGCGAACCCCACCGGGCCGTTGCACATCGGCCACGGGCGCGGCGCGGCCACCGGCGACGCCGTCGCCTCGCTCCTTTGCGCCGCCGGCTTCGACGTGCAGCGCGAATACTACATAAACGACGCCGGCAACCAGATGAACACCCTGGGTCTCTCCGGCCTTTTGCGCTACCAGGAGCTCCTGGGCCAAAAGATCGACTTCCCGGAGAACTGCTACCAGGGCGACTACATCAAGGACATCGCCCGGGACGCCATCGCCAGGCATGGCGACCGCTTCCTGAACGCGCCGCAGGAGGAGGGGGTCGCCTTCTTCGCCAAGATGGGGGGGGATCTGATCCTCAAGGGGATCGACGAGGACCTGCAGGACTTCGGCATCCGCTTCGACAACTGGTTCTCCGAGCAGTCGCTCTTTGACGAGGGGAAGGTCACTTCCGCCATCGCCGAGATGCAGGAGAAGGGGCACATCTACGAGTTGGACGGCGCACTCTGGTACAAGACCACCGCCTTTGGCGACGACAAGGACCGCGTCGTGGTGAGAAGCAACGGCGTGACCACCTACTTCGCCTCCGACATCGCCTACCACCGCGACAAGTTCGCGCGCGGCTTCGACTGGGTCATCGACGTCTGGGGCGCCGACCACCACGGCTACGTGCCGAGGCTCAAAAGCGTGGTGCAGGGGCTCGGTCGCAAGCCCGAGGACCTGGGCATCATCCTGGTGCAGCTGGTTTCCCTTCTTCGCGACGGCCAGCCGGTGGCCATGTCCACGAGGAGCGGCGAGTTCGTGACCCTGAAGGAAGTCGTCGACGAGGTCGGGCGCGACGCGGCCCGCTTCTTCTTCCTGATGCGCCGCTCCGACAGCCAGCTCGACTTCGACCTGGAGCTGGCCAAGCGCCAGAGCAGCGACAACCCGGTTTACTACGTGCAGTACGCCCATGCCCGGATCAAGAGCATCTTCGACACGACCAGGGAGAGGGGGGTTGCGCCGGCGTTCGACGGCGTCCGCCTGGAGCTTTTGGAAAGCGCCGATGACATGAGCCTGATCAAGAAGCTCTCCCTCTACCCGGAGATCCTGGAAGGGGCTGCCGTAAACTTCGAGCCGCACCGCATCACCTATTACCTGCAGGAGCTGGCCGGCGAGTTCCACAGCTTCTACAACAAGAGCCGGGTGATCACCCCTGAGGAGCCGGAACTGACCCAGGCGAGACTATTCCTTTTGCACTGCGTCGCCATCACGCTGAAAAACGCGCTGACCGTTCTGGGTATCTCGGCGCCGGAGAGGATGTAGGAGGGGCGCATGCGGCTTGACTACAGCGACAAGATGAAGGCGGTCAGGGAAAGCACGGAACGCCCCGCGAGGCCCGTGCAGAAAAACCGCCCGCGCAAGGAGCCGATCGGCACCTTCGCACTGGTCGGCCTCCTGCTGCTGGTCATCGGCTACGGAGCCGGGGTCCTGACCGGATGGTTCCTGTTCAAGGTAGAGCAGGATCCCAAAGCTGCCGCTGCCGCACAAGCCGCTTCGCAGGCGAAACCGCAGGCCGCCCCCGC
>Ga0209317_1002206_pt1 | contig 14537 bp, 13 predicted proteins | sample RifGroB2_FD_183994 | JGI IMG/M metagenome (GOLD analysis project Ga0209317, IMG submission 183994) | Soil microbial communities from Rifle, Colorado, USA - Groundwater B2 (SPAdes) (version 2) | ecosystem: Environmental > Terrestrial > Soil > Unclassified | place: Rifle, Colorado | collected... | reverse complement strand
CACTACCGCTATATATCCCTCGTCCTCTTCACTATAGAATATTTCAATTGCATACTTATACATTCAATCGCTCTCCTCTAAGAGATTATATTTCTCAATAATCTCTTGCCTGTAATGTTGGCTAATGAAGAAGGGCCTGCCGGGGCGTGACCCATCCTACGTGTGCTAAATAAGTGATTACCTGTGATTATTTATGTCGTTGAAAAATCAGTGTAAATCAGCGTTTATCTGTGTCCGGCTGCAATTATATTGCCTATTGCGTTATTCTAAGGATTTCTAACTATGTAATATAAGGAATTCCACCAAAAAGAAGCCAGTCAGGTATTGCCCAAATATCTTTTCTGACCTCTTTGAGTTCTTTTCCACGATATACGATAATACCCAAAGGAGCGCGTTTTTTGTGGTCATTCATAAAAGATTCCAGACTTTGACCATCTGCATAATCTGCTTTACCCGATGCCTTCGCTTCTATGGGAAGTAGTTTATCATTACCAGCCAATAGAAAATCAATTTCCAGACCGCTGCTTGTGCGGTAAAAAAATAAATCAGGCTCTATCGTTTGTAATTGTTTCCACTTAATTAACCCAGAGAAGACCCAGCTTTCATAAGCCGCCCCCGTATTTATTGACATTTCTCCCAGAATTACCCTGTTTAGGCCTGCATCAGGAAAAAATATCTTTGGGCTTTTGACAAAACGCTTACCAACATTTTCATAATATGGCGGTAAAAGGTGGCACTGAAATGACATGGTTAGTAAATTTATATATCGTTTTACCGTATTTACTGCAAGGGATGCATCCCTTGCAACCTCGCTAATGGAAAGTATCTGACTGGTACGCGCGCATAAGAGTTTTTGCGTTAAGACAAAGTTATCTATATCAGCTACTTGCCCAACATCTGAGATGTCCCTTTCTACATACGTTTTCCGATAGTCTTTAAGCCAGTTAATCCTGTCTGAAATGTCCTTTATCTGCCATACAGGAGGGTATCCACCCCACGCCTGATGTTCATCTCTTTTTTGTATTGCACGCCGAATCAGTTCTGGCGGCGTTTTTTGTAATTGTGTAGTATTAATTTTTGTTAACTGTTTTTGTTTCCAGATAGTTGATAGAAATGGAATCGATTTACCATTTACAATTTCATGGAGTGAAAACGGGTAAAGGTTAAAAAGTGCAACCCTTCCGGAAAGTGATTCCCTGATATTCTTAACTAACAGTAACTGAGAGGACCCCGTTAATAAGAAGATTTTTTGTGTTTTTGTTTTTCTGAGTCTGTCGATGACGTATTTAAGAGGGTCAAATATGGCTGGTATTTTCTGAACCTCGTCGAGGATGACAAGTGGCGTATCTAAAGATTCCAGAATAGTAATCGCTGCATTCTGGAACCGTATCCTTTCGTCTGGGTCATCGAAGGAAATATAAGTGAAAGGCAGATTCAAAGATTCAGTAATGAGACTTTCACATAGTGTGGTTTTCCCAGTCTGACGAGCGCCTGTTATGACAATTACGCGATCTTGTTTTATCCTGGATAGTATACTATCCAGGATGTCTCGCTTGATATAATCCATAAAAACATGCTATCATTGCTATTGCAAATTTGCAAGGTAATTTTGCAATGCAAATGCAAGCCTTAACGGGTATTTTTCTATCATGCAATTGTTAACGATAGTGTCTGTTCAACTCAGAAGCGTATTTTGTGCCTATGGTGTCTGCATGCTGACTCAGCCAGTCGCTCAGCCTTGTCTTACCTGTTGGAGGATTTTTTGATACGAGCAGGTTCGCCATCAACCCTTCGACTTCATCTCGAGTCAACACCACGTCCTTGACCATGTACCCGATAAATTTTGAGAGAAATAGCGCCAATCCCGGTCTCAGATGAATGATCTTCGCTTTACTCTGAACCCTGTCGGCAATGAGCCGAATTAGTTCTTCGTACCTGAAAATTTCAGGGCCAACGGCATCTACTATCACGTTATCATTGGACTGTCCGGCGTTTACCGCTATCCCGGCTACGTCTTCCACAAAGACAGGCTGCAATTGATAGTTACCATCTCCCGGAATGGCAAATACCGGAAACTTTGTGAGAAACCAGGCGATATTGTTGATAAGGATGTCCTCGTGCCCAAAGATTACGGTTGGTCGAATAATTGCATAGGACAGACCGGAATGGGTGACAGCTTTTTCAAGAATTCCTTTCCCTCTGAAATAGGGAAAGGGAGATGCATCTGAGGCATTTGTGATGCTGATGTGTACAATCCTGCGGATTCCTGCTTCTTTCGCTGCATTGATGAGTATCTTCGTGTTTGCAACGGCAGTATCATAGGTAACCTGTCCGTATGGGAAGCGCACCCAGTATGTGTTGTAAAGGGTCGACGCTCCCTGCAAAGCCCTTCTTAATTCCGCTGGATTATCGAAATGAAATGGGGCGACACTCACCTGATTGCCGAACGGATTCGGACGGTTGGGATGTCCGGTGAGCGTTTTGACCCTCTTCCCCATTGAAAGAAGTTTCCTGGTTATATACTTACCCGTGTAGCCAAACGCACCTGTAACAACATTCAATTCCTGAGTTTCCATGTCCACAGTCATAATCTGGACAAGCCGGAAATAAAATTAAGCCTTCGGCAACGTACAAATACAAATTATCCCTCCCTTGATGGGAGGGACTAAGGGAGGGTGCGTAGCTTTTTCTTTCACCCCCACCTAGCCTCCCCCATCAAGGGGGAGGAACTATTTGTTTGAAATTCCTGTACATAAAATTAAGCCTTTGGCAGCTTTTCCAATGTAGTGCGAACTTCAGTTCGCATAGGGTGTAAGCGAACTGAAGTTCGCACTACAACTGCAACTTTGAAATTCCTTAACATCTAGTTTTATTATTCATATTGGTTATATTTTAGCCAGATTATCTCCGTACATTCTTCTTGCAATTTGTAATACCGCAATCACATCAACAACCAGAAATATCCCGTCAAATATCAGATTTTCCAGACCCTTCAGATGTGATAGTGCAAACAAATATATCATGATATAAATCACTGCTCCGCCTGCGATGAGGCCACAGATATAACCGAGGCGATGATGAAGGATCAAAAGTACCGATGCAGACAGGTAAAGCGGTATGAAAAACATGTCAGGCCATATCAGCTTCTTCAGGAAAGGCTTCAGGCCGTTTCCAACTACCAGCTATAACTGAAAATACTGCGTAAGCCTGGAAAAGTCCCCAAACGGCTAACCAAACAATTGCAAACCACGGCCTTTTCATTTTTTGTTTTTGCTTTCAGCACTAACGTTACCTAAGGGGGTCAGCGCTGACTCTGCCTAAACCGCCTTTTCTCCCCTTTCCCCGGTACGGATACGGATAACGTCAAGAATAGGATTGACAAATATCTTTCCATCCCCAATATTGCCTGTCTTTGCCTCCTTAACAATGCACTGGACAATTTTCTCGACATCCTTATCTGCAACCACCACTTCCATCTGCATTTTCCTTATGAGGTCTGTCTTATAGGCTCTGCCGCGCCACTGTTCGGTAATGCCCTTTTGATTACCGTGCCCTTTTACCCCAGTCACCGTCATCCCCGGATACCCGACATCTGACAGGGCATCCTTTACCATAGCAAACCTATCTTCCCTCACAATTGCTGTAATCTTTTTCATGTCTTATCCTCCCAAAAAATTATTAATGATAATTCTTACAATTACTCTATATCTCCATCATCCAGACGATAGGGGGAATTAATACCAGGACGGGAAACCAGTTTCCCGGTATAGGTAATCGTACTACCAACCCTAACATCCATAACCTTTTCGAACATCCTCCAATCAAATATGATTTCCACTTCTGCATTCTTGCTACTCTTGCGGTTCACCCCAATACGATTCCAGTCCACACGTCCCATCCCCTTATAAGCAACAACCCCTTGCCATCGGACATATTTGCCCTTGTATTTTTTCCACAATTCATTCTTCTCAGAACGAGACAGTAAACTCTCCATTCCAAATTTATTGTCCATTTCATCAAAAGAAATATCCATGAATTCCTTTGGTATTTCTTCTATTTCTGATTTTGTAATCTCTTTCGCTGTTGGTTGCCCATTATCACGGGTATTATTGGCTTGTAGTGGCTGTTTTGCAGTTGTTTCCGCCGAAGTGGTATGCGCCGCAGATGGTATCTCTGATGCAACCAATTCTTTTTTACTGATTTTCGAAGGAATAGGTTCGGCATCTGTATACAGCCTCCAAAATATATCTTTATAACTGAGAATTCTCTCAGAATCATGGTGAAATACAACATCACCACAAATATTCCTATTCCGATACGCCATCCAGTTATACACACCGGTTACCAGTATCCTGTCATCCAGTACAATAAAATCCTGTATGGGACTGCCGCACAATTGTGTCTTCAATACCCTGACGTCAAATCCTTTATCAATCAGCATCTCTGCAAGTGAACCTTTTGCACCGTTGCTATCCTGCTCCAACATCATAACACGCACCCGAACGCCTCTCTCTCTTGCACCATCCAGATACTCACTAATCTCAAGGGCGGCAAAATCGTGAAGACAAATATCTACACGATGCCGCGCATATTCAATGCCTTCACGCAACCGTTCTCCAACAGTGCCCTCAGGAATATAAGAGACGCTATGCGCCGTGCATAAGGAACTGTAAACATACCAGAAAAAACCTGCAAATAACAATTTTTTCATATACCCGTATTTCCCATGTATACCAGAAATGCCTTGGGTAAATTATCCAGGATATCCGTAGCAATCAATGAAATTTCGCCTTTCTCGCGCGCCGCAATATCGCCGGCCAGACCATGCAAATAAACACCCAACTGAGCCGCCTCAAACGGGACGTATTGTTGTCCCAAAAAGGCAGCGATCATGCCCGTCAGCACGTCTCCAGCGCCGGCGGTAGCCATTCCGGGATTGCCTGTCTCGTTAATATAAAACTTCTCTTCATCCATAACAATGGTCTTGTGACCTTTCAACACCAGGGTTACATTCTTCCTGCCTTTGACAAACATTTTAGAAATTTCCAACCGTTTTGACTGAATTTCCCGGGTTGATATGCCTAGAAGATGCGCCATTTCACCCGGATGCGGAGTTAGCACAATCTGTTTTTTTATCTGATCCAATACCTTTGGATTATCGGCCAGGGCATTAATACCATCGGCATCCAACACAATGGAACAATCCAAAGACTGCAATAGCCACAGCACTAATCTCTTCGTTTCCAAATACTGGGATAAACCGGGCCCTATAGCAACGACATCGAACCGCTGTGAAAAATCGAGGATGTCCTGTCGTCCCAACTCCGACAGGGTTTTTACATGCGTTTCAGGCAATGGATGAGTCATAACGCAAGTTAATTTGGATGCAACGATTCCATGCAAGCTCTCCGGAATGCCCAGGGTGGCAATTCCGGCGCCGGCACGTAAGGCAGCCGTACTGCACATGCACGCAGCGCCAGTCATACCGCTGGAGCCTGCCAGCACAAATACGCGCCCGTAGTCCCCTTTGTGTGTATCGGGCTTTCGAGAAGGAATCTTCGGTATGTCTTTTATCTCGTACATAAAAATATCACAAATATTTAGCCAAAGGCGCAAAGAAACGAACTGAGTAGGGTGGATTAAGGCGCAGGTTTTTTGCGCCGAATCCACCAATCACCCTGCAAATGGTGGATTCGCATTCGCTTAATTGTTCGACTGAGTGCTCACGACGAAGTCCACCCTACACGAACTTCATAATTTCCCCAGCCTCTCGTGTTTTCTTTTCTCCGTGCCCTCTGTGTGCTCGGTGGCAAATGTCCGGCAGATCACTTTACCTCCTTGTTCGATTGATCAAAGAGGCGACATAAGCTGCGCCAAAACCATTATCGATATTTACCACAGAAACACCGGAGGCACAACTGTTCAACATGGACAGGAGCGGCGCTACTCCAAAAAAACTAGCGCCATAACCAATACTGGTCGGGACGCCTATGACAGGACAATCTACCAGACCTCCAACCACGCTTGCCAGCGCCCCTTCCATTCCGGCTACCACAATGATGACGTTTGCCTTAAGTAATTCACTATGGCTCTTCATCAACCGATGGATTCCTGCAACGCCTACATCGTACAACACCTTTACGTTATTCCCCATGATCTCCGCTGTTACCCTTGCTTCTTCAGCTACAGGGATATCAGACGTCCCCGCTGTTATAATCAGGATAAGCCCTTTATGAGGTTTTCGTCTGGTTTTTCGTATCGTGATTGTTCTCGCCTGTTCGTTGTAAACTGCCTCAGAAAACTTCCTGGAAACAGCTTCATAAATCTCCATACTTGCGCGGGTCGCAAGCATATCATTTTCACCGGCAACGATATGTTCCACAATCTTTACCACCTGTTCAGTGGTCTTGCCCATGCAGAAAATGACCTCTGGAAAACCACAGCGAATCTTACGATGGCTGTCCACCTTGGCAAAACCGATGTCTTTGTAAGGCAGTTCCTTGATCTTCCCAAGGACATTATTTATTGACACCTCCCCGGCCTTATAGTCTTCCAGTAATTTCTTTATAACATCAATGTCCATATTAATCTCAAATGTGTAGAAAATTTATAGGTATATGCTGCCGGTAGGGGCAATTCATGAATTGCCCCTACATAATGATATATACAAAAGTTTTTCAAAGCTACAGCTGGTTCAATCTTGCAGATTGAACCGGATATTTTGAACCTGACTTTGGGTTTAAACAAGTACCAGCCATGCAAAATGCCAAATGTTTAGGTTCAATCGGGGACGATTGAACCAGCAAAAACCAGCAAAATTATCAGAAAGTTTTTTAAATAACGTTACGGGTGGCGAGAGACGTGTGACGAGAAAAACGTCACCCGCAACATGTCACACGTCACCTTTATTTACTTTAGTTGCGGCTATGCTGTGTTTATGGAATAGCTTCAACATCAAGCAGCGAAATATCACCCTCTAAATACTTCCTGTAAGCCAGGCCTGCTACCATAGCGGCGTTATCCGTACATAATTTGGGAGATGGGCAATACACAGGAATTCCAATCTCCTTTGATACTTCTTCCAACCTCTGGCGCAACCTTGAGTTCGCTGCAACACCTCCACCCAATGCAATCCCACTAACATTATACATCCTTGACGCCAGGACTGTTTTATCTATCAGCACATCAACCACCGCCTCCTGAAAACTCGCAGCGATATCAGCAACTTCTTGATCGGATGGTGTCTTTGATCCGGATGCCCTCACATCCTGTCCCCGGCAGTAATACAAAACTGCTGTCTTGAGTCCGCTAAAACTAAAATCAAGCGAATCCTTTTCGAGATACGCCCTTGGGAATGTCACTGCACGTCGATTTCCGCACCTTGCAAGCTTATCAATGATGGGACCCCCTGGATAACCCAGACCCAATATCTTTGAAACTTTATCAAATGCCTCGCCTGCCGCATCATCAATTGTCCAGCCCAACGGCGTATGTTTCGTCTCACTCTCTGATAAAAAAAGGGTTGTATGCCCCCCCGACACGACAAGACTGATCGTGGGGTAGAGGATATTCTCATGCTCCAGATTATTCGCATAGATATGGGCATGGAGATGATTGATTGCTAACAACGGTACGTCCAGCGCCATACACAGAGTTTTCGCGGCTGTCACACCGATAAGCAAGGCGCCAATGAGACCCGGCGTATTGACAACGGCAATTGCATCGATTTCAGCAAGCGGTACTTTCGCATCACTCAGGGCGTTGTTAACGATGCCAATAATAGACTCTAAATGTGCCCGACAGGCAATTTCAGGAACCACGCCTCCAAACTGGCGATGTAATGCGTCCTGGGAGAGAATAATGCTCGATACTATTTCTCGCCCATCTTTTACAACAGCCGCAGAGGTCTCGTCACATGATGTCTCAATACCCAGAATTAACATGTCATAAAAAAAAGGCAGGAATATCTCCTGCCTTAATTATAATAATCTAATGGTAAACACTATTCCGTTCTTTAGGGAGCGCCTGAACGCTTCGCATAGACCTCGATACCTTTCATGATATCAATAGCTCTTTCCAATTGCATATCAATATATTGTGGTTTTTCTTTTGCCCCAACGGTTCCTTTCAGTACCGTCTCTGTCCCATTGACTTTATTAACCTTGGTTTCATTAATCATCGCATCGATATTTATCATGGCTAGATGTTCGTGCAATGCCTTTATCTCGGCAAAATTGAGCTGGACTTTTACATGCGGTTCAATCCCTTTTTCATGGATACAAACTCCTGAAGGCGTATAATAGCGCGCTGTCGTCAATTTTAGTGCGGCTTTCCCGTCTCCTACAGGGATCAGGCTCTGCACAGAACCTTTGCCAAAAGTCTTGATGCCTAATAATAAACCGCGTTTGTGATCCTTGATCGCACCTGCAACAATTTCCGATGCGCTCGCACTTCCGTTATTTACGAGCACTACCAATGGAAAATTGGGATACGTCCCCTTCTTATGGGCTTGATACACATAATTCTGTGTCTTGTCTCTTCCTTTGGTAGAAACAATCACGCCCCTTTCCAGAAACTTATCAGCCATATCAACAGCGACGTTCAATAACCCGCCGGGATTAAATCTCAAGTCCAATACCAGGCATTTCATCCCTTTCTTCATCAAATCCTGAATAGCCGCATCCATATCTCTGACAGTGTTTTCCTGAAAATTTGTCACCGCAAGGTAACCAACCTTGTAATCATTATCCACCATTCGAGTGCCGCGGATGCTTTGTACATGAATCTTTGCACGTTCGATGGTAATGTCCGTTGGGGTTGTATCGCCTTCATGGACGACGGTCAGGGTAATTTTTGTTCCTAACTTTCCGCGAAGCTTTTTCACGGCATCCCTGATAGTCATATTTTCCGTGGATTCACCGTCGATCTTGATAATTCGGTCTCCTACCAGTATCCCGGCTTTGAAAGCAGGAGAATCAAGCAGAGGCGTAATCACCGTCAGCAGCCCCTCTTTGACAATGACCTCAATCCCCAGCCCTTCAAATTCTCCTTCCGTTTCAATTTTCAGGTCTTCCATGTCTTCAGGGCTAAAATACTGACTATACGGATCGAGACCCGAAAGCATGCCACGGTATGCGTTCACAAGGATCGTGTTAATTTTTATTTCATCGACATATTTGTCTTGTAACTCCTTAACAACTTTAACAAACTCTTCATACTCCTCGTAAACACTCTCTTTGGTCTGATCGGCACCCTCTTTGACTTCAATCTGAGGCTTTTCAAGAGGGACTTCCTGCCCAAACGAGACTGTTCTAACAGACACAAGGGTTACAAATAATAAAAAAATGCCCAGCCTTTTCATCATTTCTTCTTTCGTTCTACGGCTCGTTTTGCCGCCACAACAATATCTTCCGGCAGGAGGTGGTATTCTTTAAAGAGGATATCAGGGTCCCCCGACTGACCAAAACGATTGTCAATGCCAATCATTTCCACAGGAACGGGGTAATTTCTGGCCAATACCGTTGCAACGGCGCTGCCCAGACCGCCGTCAAGCACATGCTGTTCTGCCGTCACCACAGCATTTACCTGCTTTGCAACCTTCACCAGAATTTCCTGGTCTATGGGCTTTATGGTATGCATATTGACTACTGTTGCCTCAATTCCTTCTTTCGATAGCATATCAGCCGCAGTAAGCGAGTTGGCCACCAATGCCCCGCAGGCAACAATCGCCACGTCTTTCCCGTTTCTTAGGATAGTCGCTTTCCCAATGGTATACGGCTCTTCCTTTTTTGTAATCACAGGTACAGCAGCCCTGCCCAATCGGATGTAAATAGGACCTTTATGGGCTACAGCCGCCAGAATAGCCTTCCTTGTTTCAACTGCATCACACGGTTCGACTACCGTCATGGTTGGAATTGTTTTCATCAGAGAAATGTCTTCGATGCACTGATGTGATGCCCCGTCTGGTCCGACCGATACCCCGCTATGCGTAGCAACAATCTTTACGTTTAATCCACTGTAACATATCGTATTTCTGATCTGTTCCCAGGCTCTACCCGTGGCAAAAATACTGAAGCTGCTGACAAAGGCTATTTTCCCGCAGGTCGCCAGCCCCGCAGCCGTATTCATCATATTGGCCTCGGCAACCCCCATATTAAAAAATCTTTCGGGGAATTTTTTGCCGAATTTGGCCGTGGTTGTGGACTTTGAAAGGTCGGCATCCAGCACCACGATGTCCTTGTTTTTCTCTCCCAGTTCTACCAGCGCATCGCCGTATGCCTGGCGCGTAGCTATCATTTCAGTCATTTTATATTTTCACCATTTGCAATAATTCGGTACATTAAAGAATAAACCGACGGTTTATTTAACTGTTATTATTTCTTCCTAATACGTTTTGCCTTATCTTATCCCGATGGTTCAATCGTCCTCGATTGAACCTAAACGTTTGGCTATTTCACGGCTGATATTTATGTAAAACCCGTAACGCGGCTCAAAATATTTGGTTCAATCGTTCGACTGAGCGCTCACGACGAAGTCTACAAGATTGAACCAGCCTTGGAGAGTTTCACGGAATTGCACTGAATGGTTATATTTTTTCCACTATTTCAATCTTCTCTACTAAGAACCCGTTTCTGTGATATTCCGTGGTAAAATTTATAGTTATTTAAGTTCAGCCAGCGCCCGTTCCGCCTCTTCCTTCGAAGGGGCCTTTCCATGCCAGTCAACCTGATTTTCCATGAAAGAGACACCCTTCCCTTTTATGGTTTTTGCAACGATAACAGTCGGTCTACCCTTTATCTTCTCTGCCTCATCATAAGCAGACGAGATAGCCTTATAATCATGTCCGTTGATTTCAATCACATGCCAGCCAAAACCGCGCCATTTATCGGGAATCGGGTACGATGACATAATCTCATGAATAAACCCGTCAATCTGCAGCCCATTTTGATCGATAATGGCGCACAGGTTATCTGCCTTGTAATGACTTGCCGCCATCGCCGCCTCCCACACCTGCCCTTCCTCAATTTCTCCATCGCCCAACATAACGTAAGTCCGGTAATCCTTTTTATCCAACTTTGCAGCTAAAGCAATTCCCAACCCGACCGATAGTCCCTGTCCCAACGACCCGCCTGATATCTCAATCCCCGGCGTTGTCTTCATGCAGGGATGCCCTTGAAGGATGCTCCCAAACTGTCTGAGGGTATCAAGCTTATCGATACCAAAATACCCCATTTCCGAAAGTACGGCATAGAGCGCCGGACAGCCATGGCCCTTGGACAACACGAATCTATCCCTATCAGGCCACGCAGGCTGTTGAGGATTATGTTTTAATTTGTTATAGAAAAGAGCTACCAGTAAGTCTACCGTCGACAATGAGCTGCCGGGATGCCCAGACCCTGCCCTTGCGAGCATTCTTACAACATGTCTGCGAATGACCTTTGCGCGTTCTTCCATAGACTCAATATCCATGCAATGCGATTTTATCATGTCCTATAAACACCGAATAAAAACAAAAAATCCTTTGGTTGAATCATACATAATAAACTAATTTTACCAGTTAGATCATCACTGAGTAACGTATCTCGAATGTCAGGAAATGAAAGTAAAGGCGGGAAAACTATCAATCGTGTATTGAACAATTCTCACATGTTTTGAAACCACAGAAAGTTTCGGATTGCTTACCCTAAATCTCCGCACTCCACTATGATACAGAGTGGTGGGCAGAGCCGGGATCGAACCGGCGACACCAGGATTTTCAGTCCTGTGCTCTACCAACTGAGCTATCTGCCCTTTCTCGTAATATAAATGGTAATCTTTAAAAAAATCGAATTTTATTATAGAATTGAATTAGAAACAAGTCAAGGTTTTTTATTGACTCTATTGGTAATACCTATAATACTATATTTGTAAGGAATTACATAGTATCTAAAAATTACAGTTGGACACAGAAGAACACAAATAAACACTGATTTTTCAACAGCATATGTGCAAGTTAATGACCTGTAGTGTGAGTTAAATAAAATCCTAAATCATTTTTTTATCTGTACTTATCTGCGTTAATCTGTGTCCTATTTCAGAATTTAGGTAGTAAGTATAATAAGGGTTTTTTCATGGGAGTGTAACATGTTTAAAAAGATTGCGTTATCTTTATGCTTTGTAATGGCAAGTGTATATGTATTTTCGTACAACACGATAAACGCCCAAACACCTACCCCTACGTTAGTACCCACACCTACACCGGAAGGCAGTATTTCCGGCACAGTAACAGCTAAAAAATCCGGCAAACCAATTAAGCGTGCAAAAGTTTCTTTGAAAAGCAAAGAACTGAGTTTTAACGACAAAACTACAACGGATAGCGATGGTAAGTATTTATTTTCAGATTTGAGTGCCGGTAATTATACCCTGAAGGTAAAGAAGCAAGGCTTTAAGAATGCAAAAAAGAAAATTGAACTTACAGAAGGGGAAAATGAGGTAGTCGACATTCAATTGAAAAAAGAAACGAGCGATGGCGACGATGATGATGATGGTGGTGGATACTACTAAGAATATTTGATACACAGAGATGTGGTTATCATTTTCTAAAAGCTAGAAAATCATCGCGCAGCACCCACCCCTTAGTCCCCCTCCCAAGAGGGGATTTTCACGGTTCCTCTCTAATTGGTAGGACAGACGTCCTCGTCTGTTATTATAATGTCAGGCTGGGACGCCTGTACTCTCTTGAGGGGTGTGTAATAAACTTGTTTGAAATTGTTTTCATCAAGATTTCACAAAAAACTAATTTTTTACGGTTTTTTAAAAACCCCTTAAGTTACTCCAGTCCCACTCCTCAATTTTATTGTACAGGCCGTGATCTGTTAGGTCGTAACGAAGCGGGGTAATGGAAATATAGCCTTCATTGACGGCAGTAAGATCGGTTCCTTCCTCACGATGAATGGACTTATTCGTGCCCATTAGCCAATAATATGCCCTTCCGCTAGGATCGGTACGCTTATCAAAGGTCTCTTTAAAATCGTGGGCAAACTGTCGGGTTATTTTAATCCCCTTGATTTGATTGGAGGGGCGTGACGGAATATTCACGTTGAGCAATGACCCTTTGGGTAATTTATGTTTGATGATGCGTTCTATAACTTCTCTTGCCACCTTTGCCGCTTCCGCAACATCGGCATATTGATCGGTAATCTCGAAGGAGACCGCAATCGAGGGAAATCCCATAATCGCCGCTTCTACAGCGGCAGCCACCGTCCCTGAGTACAGGATGTGAATCCCCACATTGGCGCCCATATTAAGACCTGAGACGACCACATCAGGTCCTTTTTTCATAATTTCAAAAGCCGCGAGCTTCACACAATCTGCCGGCGAACCATTCACACCATAACCGATAAACTCGTTGTTTAAACGTACCTCTCTGATACGCAAGGGATGACTGAAGGTAATGGAATGTCCCACACCGCTCTGTTCAATATCAGGCGCTACCACTGTAATCTGTCCCAGTGTCTGAATCTGATGCTTTAAGGCGGCAATTCCCGGCGCATAGATACCGTCGTCGTTGGTCAGCAAAATCTGCATAATTTCTACCTCATATCATCATAAAAACGTTTAATTGTTTGAATGTCCACACCTGCCCAATAGGTAAGCACCACAAATTTATTAATCAGCAGTTGTCTTAGGACGCCTTTTCTAATGAACCGTCTTGCCGAAGAAATCACTGGCATCCTTATAAGAATAACTTTGCCCTGCTTACCTAATCTTTTATAAAACTCATAGTCTTCCATAATGGGCATTTCCTTGTATCCGTGAAGTTTTTGGAAAACATTCCTCCGTACAAAAATACCCTGATCACCAAAATGGAAGAGTCTGAAGTTGAACCTGGTTATAAATGATACGCCTCTTAGTATAAAATTATCTGCATCAAATGCAATATAAAATGAACCACCCACAACCGTATCGTCCTGCACCCTTTTTCTTATTTCGCGAAAAGCGTTATCAGGCAGAATTGTATCGGCATGCAGAAACAGTAAAATATCACCCGTGCACAACTTTGCGCCTGCATTCATCTGATTCGCCCGACCGAGCTGGCTGTTTATTACACAGGCATACTTCCTAGCAATTGCAACTGTATTATCACTGCTTCCGCCATCCACCACATACAATTCATAATCACCCTCCTGCTTTATAACGCTCAGGAGCGTTTTTTCTATATGTGACTCTTCGTTTAGAGTGGGAATAACTACAGATATCTTCATTTAAAACAACAGATCCCCGTTCCCCGTTTTTACGAGGACAAGTTTCGCCGGTTACACGGATTTGTAACAGTTCAGTTCACCGCAGAGAACACCGAGACTTCTTGTGAGCTCAGTCGAACGATCGCAGAGGCTGTTAGAGGACAGACAGAAAAACTATGCGGATTTTTCCTCCCCCTTTATCCCCCTCCGTGAGGGGGACAGCGGGAGGGGACGCATCTTAAATATTAAATTTAAAGTGAAAGATAAGTTATAAATTATTATAATAGTTCCATAGAAAATATCAATATTCATTAT
>Ga0209317_1002203_pt1 | contig 14562 bp, 15 predicted proteins | sample RifGroB2_FD_183994 | JGI IMG/M metagenome (GOLD analysis project Ga0209317, IMG submission 183994) | Soil microbial communities from Rifle, Colorado, USA - Groundwater B2 (SPAdes) (version 2) | ecosystem: Environmental > Terrestrial > Soil > Unclassified | place: Rifle, Colorado | collected... | reverse complement strand
CGGAAGATCCGGGTGCTGCTGCGCGAGCGGCTGCAGAAAAAGCGCCTGGACATGCTTACGGCGGTGGACGCCTCCGGGCGGGTGCTCTACCGCGCCCACTCCCCCCAACTGGCCGGGGACCGGCAGACCGCCTACTTCCTGGAACAGGCTCTCAGGGGGATCGCCGTGACCGGCACCGCCGTATTGAGCGAAAAGGAGCTCGCCCGTGAGGGGGTCGCGCTCTCCGGACGCGCCACCATCCCGCTCCGTTCCACCCCACGTGCCCGCCCCAGCACCGACACCACACAAAAGTCGGGGCTGATCATGGTCTCCGCCGCGCCGCTTCGCAACCAGGGCGGGAAGGTGATCGGCGCCCTGTACGGGGCGGTCCTTTTGAACAACAACAACGCCCTGGTCGACAAGATCAAGGAGATCGTCTACGAGGGGGTGCAGTTCAACGGGGTCGATGTCGGCAACTCCACCATTTTCCTCGGGGATACCCGCATCGCCACCAACGTGCGCACAAGCGACGGCTCCAGGGCCATCGGCACCAGGCTCCCCCATTTTCCTCGGGGATACCCGCATCGCCACCAACGTGCGCACAAGCGACGGCTCCAGGGCCATCGGCACCAGGGTCTCGGAGGAAGTGTACAAGCGGGTGATCCTGGAGCAGAAGAAATGGATCAGGCGCGCCTTCGTGGTGAACGACTGGTACTTCACCGCCTACGAGCCGATCCTGGACCTGCAGGGGAAGGCGATCGGCTCGCTCTACGTGGGGATGCTGGAAAAGCCGTACACCCACATGCAAAAGAGCGTCAACTCCATCCTCTACATGGTCCTCTTCGTCACCTCCCTGATCGGCATAGCCGTCTCCGGCTTCATAGGGACCCTCCTGGCCCGCCCCATCAGGGAGCTGGAAAAACTGGCCTACAGGGTGGCACGCGGCGAGCGCAACCTGCAGATAGATGTCGTCTCCACGGACGAGGTCGGGGACCTTGCCGACGCCTTCAACCTGATGACCAAGGCGTTGAGCCGCCAGGAGGCCGAGATCGGGCTGTTGCACCGCGCCCTGGAGCTGAAGGTGGAGGAGCGCACGGCCCAGCTAAGCGACAAGAACCGCCTCCTGTTGCAGACCCAGGCGGATCTGGCCCGCGCTGAAAAACTGGCGGACCTGGGGATCGTGGCGGCCGGCGTGGCGCACGAGATAAACACCCCTCTCGCCATCATCCGCGGCAACACAGAGGTCCTGGAGATGTGCCTGCCGCCCGAGCATGCCAACCGCGAGGAGGTCGATATCATCAGCCTGCAGACCGAGAGGATGGCTAAGATCGTCGGCAACCTCCTCACCTTCGCCCGGCAGAAGTCGCTGAACCAGAGGCAGTTCATGGTCCACGAGGTGCTGGACGACATCCTGCGCCAGATCGGGCACCAGGTGAACACCGAGCAGATCTCCGTACGACGCGAGTACGCGAAGGACCTGACGCTGATAAGGGGGGACACGGATCAGCTAAGACAGGTGTTCAGCAACCTCATCCTGAACGCCGTGCAGGCCATGCTCCCGGAGGGAGGGACGCTCAGGCTCACCACCCGGCACCACGGTTCCGGCAAGGGGTGCGTGATCGAGATTGCCGACACAGGAAAAGGTATCACGCCGGAGCACCTGGAGAAGATCTTCACCCCCTTCTTCACCACCAAGGACAACGGCACCGGCCTAGGGCTCTCCGTCTCCTACGGCATCGTGAAGGACCATGGCGGCGACATCCAGGTCTCCAGCACCCCGGGCGTGGGGACCTGCTTCGAGATAACGATACCGGGGGAGGATCCGCTTGACGAGGAAGCCGACGAACAGGCACTGCTGTCCCCGGAACCGCAGACCCCTTTGAACGACCGATAACAGCTACAAAAGGAGCAGATTGATGAGCATGCAATGGAGTGCGGAACTGGCGACGGGGGTTGTGGAAATAGACAACCAGCACAAGGAAATCTTCAACAGGCTGGATCGGCTGTTCACCGCCTGCAGCGAGGGGAGAGGCAAGGACGAGGTATTGCGATTGCTTGAGTTTCTCGAAGAGTACGTCAAGGAGCACTTCTCCGCGGAAGAGCGGCTGCAGATGAGACACGGCTACCCGGACTACGCCGCGCACAGGGCGCAGCACTCAAGGTTCGTGGCGGACGTGGAGCGGCTGGCGCGCGAATTAAGGACCGAGGGGGCGACGCTGCCGCTGGTAATCATGACCAACAAGACCCTCTCCTCCTGGCTGTTGCAGCACATAACCAGGACGGACATGGACTTTGCAAACTACCTCAAGGAGCGGCACGCCGCCTGAGGACGCTGACCTTGCAGAGCGCGTTGGAGAGTTTGACGATTCGAGCAGGGGAGAGCCGTGGCGGCGCTCCCCTTTTGATTTGAATCACCCCTGCGGAGCCTTGGGACCGGCGGAGGGATCGGGCTTGCGGGCAGCATCCTTTCCCCCTTGGCGGAAAGGCTTTCTGTGCCTGGAGCGGGAGCGGGGACGTTCGCCGGGAGCAACCGGCTTTGCTTGGGGCTGCCCTTTCTGGTTTTGCCCTTTCTGGGGATCCTTGGCGGCAGGCTCGGGACGGTTGGGAGACTTGAGCCTCGCAATCAGGTCGCGAGCCCAGTCGAGGTCTCCGTCGCAGCACTCCTTTGCCACATACTGCAGGTCCTCCGGTGTCGTCTTGGTCGTCTTGATCTTGAAAAGCCTCTCGATCAAGTCCCGGGACCAGAAGTATTCCCTGATGTACTTCTTGCCGTCGATCTCGTCATAGCTGTAATCGGTGCAGGGGACCACGCTCTTCAACCACTGCGGGGTCACCTTCAGCCGCGCGGCGGCAGCTTCCTTTTCATGGTGATCGTGGTCCTGCTTTTTCCGCACCAAAGTGGCGGAGGCTGTTTGCTCCTGTGCCGGCGGGGCCTGCTGCACCAGGCGGTCGAGGTAGCCGCCGAGGTCCTTCAGCGCCGGCTCGTCCAGACGCGAAAGCAGGATCTCGCAACGATGAGCGACGCCGGGATAATCGACGCTGTAGCCGACGGCAGGCTCGCTCTCCCCTTCCTGGACGCCGATGTTGACCTCGAGCCCGAAGCTGGAGTTGGAAAGCAGCTCGGCTAGTTCGCCTTCGGCACTGTCCAGGATCTCCCGGGTGAGGCTTTCCTTCAAGGGGCCTTCGTCCACCCTGAAGTAGGCATGTCCGTGCAGTTTTGCAAGCTGAGCCGATACGTTTTGCTGATGTTCTGATGTCATCGTGGTACCCGTCTGTAGCCGTATGTTTTTTTTGCATTGCCGAGAGCCCCCGGGGGAACGTCCAGGGAGACCAGACCCTAAGGCCGGGATGGGGCCGTCAGCAGTTCACTACCCTAGCACAAGCTTGACTCAAACGCATCCATCATTTTCCGACCTGTGGACTCATGCAAGCTGCGAGATAGCCTGAGAAGCGGCAGCATTTCTGCTGACGAGGGCTGGGCAGTACCATTGAAGGCGGAAAGAGAGAGACCGTCGTCCCTCTGGCAACGCTGAGCAAACTGTCTGAAGGTAACACTTTTTCCGACCGTTGCCCAAAAAAAAGGGAGCCCTTTGGCTCCCACTACCCTTGCGGCAATAAACCTCACAGCAACTATCCTGTGACGCTCAAGCTGAGAGCGTCATTACATTGAAAAGCGGAAATCCCATAACATCCACACAGCATAAAATCAAAACAAGAACCGCGGAACACCAAATTAAACAAATAAAAGGATTACATACAAAACAGTAAATACATTAAAGAGCATCGCATCACATTACATGCAGATCATTCCATACAAACCAAAGCACTACATCACAGGGAACATCGCATAACATCACATGCCAGCACTCCAACATCGCATCGCATCACACTAGCAGGCGACCAGCGCCTGGTACAACTGAGAGGGAAGGAAGGGTTTCCTTAAAAAGCTGCTCCCTTCTGTGCGCAGTTCCACCGGCGGGGTCTCGTGCTTGGAGAATCCGCCGCTGCAGAAAACTATCCTGGACGAACCGCCAAGCTCTCTGATTTCCCGGGCAGCCTCGACACCGGTCTTAAAGGGCATGTCGATATCCATGATGGTCACGTCAGGACGGTGCTCGCGGTACTTCTCCACTGCCTCAACTCCATTGGCAGCCTCTGCTACGATGATATGGCCCTCCTTCTCGATCATGTAACGAAGCATCAGCCTGATATCTTCGACATCATCCACTATCAGGACCCTTCTTTTCATTTCACACCTCAGTACATTGACAAAGTTGCCTTACCCACCGGACATCAATGTCCAGTCTTTTGCCCAAACTGTGCCAAAACACCCACTACCGTGCAATTTTCGAACTTCGTCATCTTTAACAGTATCTTATTAAAGCACCCCAGCACCACCCCCGTATCAACCGCCCGCAATCATTATCGAATAGCCGAGCGGCGCATGTGATTATTAGCCCAGGGTGACGGCGGCACCCCCGCCTGATAAATTCCGTCCGTCGCAACGCCCGTCCCGGCGAGGAGGATTTTACGTTAAAAGACAGGCCTTGCGTTATATGACGGATTCCTGCGGCAAACGACGCGATTGACACAGCACCCTGGCCTCTGGCCTGCCCCAACCTGCGCCCGCGGCCCTTCGGTCCCGGAGCCGATCCGCTGCTTGCTTTTGAAATGATCGCGACTAGAATTTGCTAGGTTTGCCCAGGGTCGGAGCTGCTTTCCCGTAAAGCCGCTAGAAACGGGCACGGCGGGAGGAGCCACCCGGCTGCGCCACGCGACAAGGCTGTCGCCCAAGGAGGATGTCATGGTGAGGTTCTACGATGCAAAGGATGAGGCCGATCTCGCTCGCGTCGAGGCCGTATTGCGGAAAGGGGGCATAGAGTATTTCCTGAGCGAGGTTGCGGCAGGAAGTGCCGCCAGGGAGATCGAGGTAGCGGAGGAAGACGTTCCAAGGGCCGAGGAACTTTTGCAACAGGAGAAGGCGGGGCAATGACCAAAGCCCGTGCTAACCCAATGGGCGATCCGAGTGGGCATCGGCTGTAAAGGCCATAACACTCTCCACCCTGATCTCCAGCCTCCATTGCACCTGCGGCAGGCCGGCGGGCTCAAGATCAGGGACATACCCATCAAGCAAAGCGGTGTCGACGATTCTCTCCACCCGGCCGATGAACTGGAAACCATTGCCTGTGGACGGATCGGCAACAGCAACTGCCACGCTCGGATTCTCCTGCAGGTTTTTCAAGCTGGTCTGGCAAAACCAGGACTCGAACACGAGCCGTGCCGGCTCGATGATTGCTATGTCCCTCCCGGCGGCCAGGTGCGGGTTCCCCTTGGCATCGGCCGTTGCCACAAAGGCATGCCCCACCCTGTCAACAAACTGCTTTATCTCCTGGGTAATCATGTTCACGTACCTCCTTTTCCCGAGACGGCAGAGCCGACGGTGCCATCTCAGCCGGATCGGCCATCTGCGGGAAGGGTGGCGATGCCTGCAGCAAGGCGGCGACCAGACGGGATGGCTGCAGTTCTCAACACGGTCGGCAGTCGCTGGAGTCAAACGGACCTTTTTGGATCGCATCCTGGATTTCCCCTTCCGAAGCGGCTGACAATCGCCTCTTTGCCAGTTTTTCCTCGCCTCTGTGGAAAACACCCGATACTTCTGCCCCCTCATCCACCACTGATTTTCCAACGGTGAAAACAGATGAAAAAATGCTTCCCACTTTTTCACCGCACGCCCTTGATTTAACCGCGCGTCAGCACTAGCTTCTTTTAGCACTGAGAGTTGATTAGTCAAGAGAGCCGGGCAAACGGCAGTTGCAGCGACCAGGAGCCGGGGGCGTGCGATGGCGGCGGGGTTCCCGCGAGGAGAATGACGATGGAGCGGCAAAGCGGCGCCCTTGGCGCCCCAGGGCACACCTGCCAGGCGACTGCGCAGGGCACCCCTTTCTTGGTGACGCAAGGGGAAGGATCTGCAATACTGTGCGGCATGGAAAGGGAGCCGGAACACATAGGGGTGACGGAGCAGTGGGTTGTCGTTCCCCGGGAAAAGGTCGAGGGTGAAGGCTCCCCTCGCCTCTCCCAACGCCGGGCCAGACTCTGGGCCCTGGTGCTCGAAGCCCGGTATATCGAAAGCCGTGTCGAGCCGGGGGAATGGGGATGGCGGCTGAGCGTCCCCGCCTCCCGCCTGGAGGACGCCTGCAGGGAGCTGCGCCTCTACGTCGAAGAGAACCGCAACTGGCCGCCGTTTCTGCCGCCGGTACGCCCCATGATGCAGAACACGCTCCCGACGCTCTCGGTCCTGCTGCTGCTCGCCACCTTTCACAACCTGACCGGCCTCGACCTCGCCGTCATGGGGCGCTACCCGGTCGACTGGATCGACATCGGCAATACCCACGGCAGCGACATCATCATGCGCGGCGAGTGGTGGCGCCTCATCACCGCGCTCACCCTGCACGCGGATTCGGTGCACCTCTTCAGCAATCTCGCCATCGGCGGGATCTTCATCGTCTACCTGTGCCGGGACCTTGGCTCCGGGCTTGCGTGGACGCTCCTGCTCGCCTCAGGCGTGTGCGGCAACCTGGCTAACGCCTACGTCCAGCTTCCCAGCCACAGCTCCGTCGGTTCCTCCACAGCGGTCTTCGGCGCCGTGGGGATACTGGGTGCGATAACCATGGTCCGCTACCGCCACCACCTGCGCAGGCGCTGGCCGCTCCCGATAGCAGCCGCGCTGGCGCTCCTGGTACTGCTTGGCACGGACGGGGAGCGGACCGACCTTGGCGCGCACCTCTTCGGGTTCCTCTTCGGTTGTGTCTTCGGATTTATAGCGGAGTTCCTGGTCGGATACCTGGGACGCCCGAAGCGGCTGGTCAACGCGCTCCTCTCGCTGGCCAGCGCCTCGGTGCTGCTGGCGGCCTGGTGGTTCGCCCTGAGCTATGCGGGGTAGGTTCACCCCCTCCCTTACCTTCACAGAAATGGCAGCGGCTTCCCCGTCCTATATGCCAGCGCCTGGCAAACAGCAATGAGAACACCCTCCCGATCGGTGACCCGGATATCGTAGGTCGCCGTCCGTTTGGTACTGCTCACCTCCCTCGCCTCCGCTCTCAACCTGGCGCCGTTGCCGGGGCTTGCCACGTAGTTCACCGAGACGTTCAGCGCAGCTGTGACACTCCCCACTGTCTGGCATACCGTTTCGAAAGCCTCGTCTATCAGGGAAAAGATCGCACCTCCATGCGCCCGAGCGAAGATGTTGTCCATGACCGCGGCGTCGTAGGTCATCTCAACGGCAGAAAATCCCTCTTCAAGCTCAACGAGTTCCATCCTGAGTGCCAGGGCAAAGGGCTCCTTCTTTACCTGGCGGTAGATTGCCTCTTTCAATTCCAAGTCCATTCACACTGCTCCTACAAAAGGCCGGTTTGAGATGGGTCCAGAGAAGAACCTGTTAACCTACGTCAACACACTCCACAATCAGCTGCAAAGCCAAAGACAGTCATCGTCGTCCCCAGGCACGGCTGTGTAAGAAGCCATGGCACGATTTAAAGAATAAATCCACAGCTATTGCTACTTCTGGAATTCTTCGATGTCATTTTCTGAACAACACTCAAAACAAATACAATAAAGATTTGTTTTAGAGATTGGCTGATATGAAGTAGGCTGAGGTTGTTCCGATTAATGTGCTAATCAACCACCTTGACACGAAAACATCACACTTTATACTGTGTGTCTGGCTCGGCAAACCCGAATATATTCACACATTTCACCACCACAGCCGAGAAATTAATTAGATCCTGCGCTGACAAACAAATACAAGACGGAGGTTAGGCGATGCGAACAGAATTGAGTATCAGGGCGAAACTTTTCATCGGCTTTGGCGCAATTATCTTGGCCTGCATGGTGGTGGCACTGACAGCCCTGTACGCGATATCGTCTCTGAACCGCAGCATCGTCACCTTGCTGGACACCCGGGTGGCACAGATGCAGGCCGTGGCTGTCATCGCTGCCGATATTTCCGCTGGCGCACTCCGGTTGAACGATGCCGTGTCGGCCAGTGGTTTGGATGGCGCGCGCTCAGAGCTCGCCCAAACCTCCGCCAGCGAAAAGAACATCGCCCGGAACCTGGAAAAGCTGAAGGGATCACTGGATGGCGACAAGGAGAAGGCGCTGTTCCAGGCGCTCTCCGCCAGGTCGACTGCTTTTTCCGGGACACGCCAGAAGGCGGCTATGCTCCTGAACCAGGGAAACAAGGGTGAGGCGCTGCAATCGCTCAAGGAATTGAAGAAGAAAGGGACGCAATACCAGGGCGCCCTGACGGAGCTGAACGGCTATTTCGGAGAGCAGGTCGAGCTCGGAAAGGTGCTTACGGCGAAAAAGGTGGTCCGGGCCAAGGTCGGCATCCTCTCCCTGCTGCTGTTGTCGCTTGCCGTCGCAGCCGCCGTGGCGACCTGGCTGGTGCGGAGCATCACGAAGCCGCTTAACGACGCCGTCGACACGGCGGACAGGATCGCCGAAAGAGATCTGACGGTGCAGGTGGCCGGGATGGATCACACCGAGACCGGCCGGTTGATGGCGGCAATGGGGAACATGGTCCAGAACCTGCGCGACATCGTTTCCCAGACCAGCGAGATATCGGCGAGCATAGCCACTTCCTCAACCCAGCTCCACGAAACCTCCGAGCAGATTGCAGGCGGAGCGGAGCAGGTCGCCGGCCAGGCCCAGACCGTTGCCACGGCGAGCGAGCAGATGTCCGCCACCTCAAACGACATCGCCCGGACACCTCAAACGACATCGCCCGGAGCTGCCATGCCGCGGCCCGCAATTCCGAGCAGGCAAGCAGCGCAGCCGAGACGGGCGCGCAGGTCGTTGCCCAGACCGTAGAGGTGATGAACAGGATAGCAGACAGGGTCAACGCGACTTCGCGCACCGTGGAAAGCCTCGGCGCCCGCTCCGACCAGATCGGAGCCATCGTAGGGACTATCGAGGACATAGCCGACCAGACGAACCTGCTGGCGCTGAACGCGGCAATAGAAGCAGCCAGGGCAGGCGAACAGGGTCGAGGCTTTGCCGTGGTCGCCGACGAGGTGCGGGCCCTTGCCGAGCGCACCACCAAGGCGACCCGCGAAATCAGCGAGATGATAAAGGCGATCCAGGGAGAAACGAAGGGGGCTGTAATGGCGATGGAAGAAGGGGTACGCGAGGTTAAGCAGGGAACGGAGGAGGCGGCCAAATCGGGGAGCGCCCTCCAGGAGATCCTGGACCAGATCCACGCGGTCAGCATGCAGGTAAACCAGATCGCCACGGCAGCGGAAGAACAGACGGCAACCATCAGCGAGATAACGGGGAACATCACCCAGATCTCCGAAGTGGTGCAACGTACGGCTCAAGGCTCGCAGGACTCGTCCGTCGCAGCGGCGCAGCTTGCCAGCCTCTCCGACGACCTCAGCACACTGGTCACGCAGTTCAAGCTGGCCTGAGGCCCGGCCATCCCGCGCACACCTCAGGCGGTCGCGTACCCGCAGATCTCAGGAGCGGCATTCCTGCCGCGGTAGCCCCATGGGTCATCGCTGCAGAGATGCCGCTCTTAGCGTTTGGTAGCTACCGCTTCATCAGCCCCAGCTTGGACAGGACGTTGAAGAGCCCCTCCTTGGAGACCGGCTTCACCAGGTAAGCGGCTGATTGTGCGTTGCAGAATGATTCCATGGCGTCGTTGGAGGAATTGAGCGCCGTCAGCATCACGATGTTCACCCGCTTCGCCGGCTTTTGCTCCTTCTCGATGCGCCTCATCGCCTTCGCAGCGTCATGGCCGCTCATGCCTGGCATCATGATGTCCATGATGACCAGGTCAAAGGGTTCGTCGGAGGCTAGGGCGGCGTTGTACTTCTCCAGGGCCTCGACGCCGCTGCTGGCCTGATGACAATCCGCCGTCGCGCTTAGCAGGGTGGCGACAAAATCCCTGCAAAAAACTTCGTCATCAACTATCAAGCACTTCATAGGTTCTTTCCCCCAAGGCTATTGGATTTCCGCCGCTCCCAACAGGGTCCTCTTATCCGTCAAAGAAGGGACCCTGTTGCTACACTCGTATCGGCTCATTGGGAGGATTCTTTAGTACGTTTATGAGAGTGTGGATCGTCTCGACGAGCCGGGGATTCAGTGAGGGAAAGAGCCGCAAGCGGGATAACGGCTCCAAGACCAAGAAAGGGGGCGGGTCACGTAGGCCCGCCCCCTCTGGTTATTCAGGCACCTTCTGCAGAACTCAGATCAGCAGCCGCACGGGGTTTTGCAGCACCTCTTTTAGTTGCGCAAGGAACTGAGCTGCGTAAGCACCGTCCACCACCCTGTGGTCTGCCGACAGCGTCACCTTCATCACCTTCGCACTCCCCAGCACCCCCGAGCAAGTCACAGGGGTGTCCGTGACAGCACCCACGGCAAGCACGGCACATTGCGAGGGATGTATGATCGCGCTGAAACTGCTCACCCCAAACATGCCGAGATTGGAAACGGAGAAGGTGCCTCCGCTCATCTCCGTTTCGCCGAGAGACCCGGAGCGGGCCCGGTCCACCAGCCTGCCTCCCTCCTGCGAGATCTCCAGCAGGGAGCGCTGCTGGCAACCCTTGAGGACCGGCATGAGTACGCCGTCGGGCACCCCCACGGCGATGCTGACGTTGATCTCGTCGTGGAACTGGATCCCTTCTGCGGCGTAACTCGCATTCATCTGGGGGAATTTCTGCAGTGCGAGTGCCACCGCCTTCACGATCACGTCGTTCACGCTGACCGGCATGCCGCTTTGTTTTAGTTGGCGCCGCATCGCCTCTGCATCGTCCATGACGATATCCATGGTCACAGTAAAATGCGGTATCTTGTCCCACGACTCGGCAACCGTTTTGGCTATGGCGCCCCTCAGCCGCGGCATGGGGCTGACCCCCTTCACCAGTTGGAGACCGGGCGGCCGGGCAGCAGGCTGTGCGGGTTGCTCAGGTTGAGCCTGCTGGGGAGGTTGTCCCGACTCCTTCTCGAACTGTTCCAGGTCCTGCAGCAGGATGCGCCCTTCAGGCCCGCTCCCCCGCAGCTGTCCCAGATCGATGCCGAGCTCGCGGGCACGGCGCCTGACCACCGGTGCGGCGCGCTCCCGGCCAGCTTCTGCTTCAGCCGGTCCCGCTTTAGGAGCTGCTGCGGTGGCGGGTTGCTGTTCCGGTTCCGGCATCTCGGGCCGGTACGGCTCTGCCGGCTGACTTGCCGGCTGCCCCTCTTCTGCGCCAGGCTCTGGAGGGGCGGCCGGGGCCTGTTTTTCCCCCTTCATGGGAACGACGTCACCGGCTCGCGCCCCTTCATGGGAACGACGTCACCGGCTCGCGCAGGCTGGTCCGCCGAAGCGGCCTGAGGCTGCACCTCTGTCGCAGCCTCAGGTTCTTCTGCTCGTTTCGGTTCCTCGGCCTGCTTTGGTTCCTCGGGTGCCCTTTGCGGCGGGACAGCTTCAGGTTTTTCGGGCGGTGGCGCCTCACCTTGCCGGGGGGGAGCCTCAGGTTGCCCCTCGGGTGGCGGAGCTTGCTGCCGGGCGCCGCCCCCCTTCTCCTCCGCCTTACCTACCACGGCGATCACAGTCCCCACCTGGACCATCTCGCCTTCCTGTACCCTGATCTCCAACAATTCCCCGGACACGAAGGATTCAAGCTCCATGTTTGCCTTGTCGGTTTCCACCTCGGCAAGGACCTCTCCGCGGCGTACCGCCTCCCCTACCCGCTTTTTCCAGGCAACCAGCCTCCCCTCGGTCATGGTGTCGGACAGTTTCGGCATGACGATTTCGCTCATGGCGGCTCCTCAATACGATTGGTTTAAAAGGTCCCGGACACCCTGCACGATCCCCTCTACCTGCGGGATGCAGAGCTTCTCGATCTTGCGGGAATAAGGCATCGGCACATCGAGCCCGGAAATCCGCTTGACCGGCGCCAGCAGGGTATCGAAGCAGCGCTCGTAGATGCGCGAAGCGATATCGCCCCCAAGGCCGGCGGTTCCCCAGCACTCCTCCACCACCACCGCCCGCCCCGTCTTGAGAACCGAGCCAAGGAAGGTCTCGGTGTCGAGGGGGGCAAGCGTTCTGAGATCCACCACCTCGCAGGAGATCCCCTCCTTGTCGAGAACCTGCGCCGCCTGGAGGCAGAGGATCGACATGCGGCCGTAGCCGACCAGCGTCACTGCGCTTCCCTCCCGCATGACCGCGGCCTTGCCAAAGGGAACCAGGTACTCCGGGTCCTCCGGCACCTCCCCCTTGCTGTTGTAGAGAAGTTCGTGCTCCAGGAAGATCACCGGGTTGTTGTCCCTGATGGAGCTCTTCAGGAGCCCCTTGGCGTCAGCGGGAGTCGCCGGGTAGGCGACCAGCATCCCCGGGCAATGCATGAAGTAACTCTCCAGGCTCTGGGAGTGCTGCGCCCCCAGCTGGCTGCCGCCTCCTCCCGGCATGCGTATCACCATGGGGACCACGGTCTGCCCGCCAAACATGTAGCGCACCTTCGCCATGTGGTTCACGATCTGGTCCATCGCCAGTAGCGCGAAGTTGACCGTCATGAGTTCGGCCACCGGGCGCACCCCGCCCATGGCGGCCCCCACGGCCACCCCGACGATGGTGTTCTCGGAAATCGGGCAATCCCTGACCCTTAGTTCGCCGAACTCCGATAGCAGCCCGCGGGTCACCTTGAAGGCCCCCTCGTAGAGCGCCACGTCCTCTCCATAGACGACAACCGTCTTGTCTCGACGCATCTCCTCCTTGAGCGCAAGGTTGATCGCGTCGCGGTAGGTCATTTCAGACATAGATATCCTCCCAAACCTCCGAGTCCTCTGGCCAGGGGGACTCGGAGGCAAAACGGACCGCTTCCTCCACCTGGGCGAGGCAGCGCTTGTTGATCCCTTCGATCTGCTCCTGGGTGGCTATCCCCTCCTCCAGCAACCTGCGCGACAGGTTGGGGATGGGATCGCGGCTCTTCCAGATTTCGGCCTCGGAGGAACTTCGGTACTTGGCGGGGTCGGACATGGAGTGCCCGCGGAACCTGTAGGTGACGGCCTCGATGAAATAGGGGCGCTGCCTCTCTCGTACCCACTCGGCTGCGCGCTTGGTCGACTGGTACATCGCCACGACATCCATGCCGTCCACCTTCTCGCTGGGGATGTCGTAACCGCAGGTGCGCCGGTGCAGGGCGGCCTGGGCTGAGGCTCGGTGCACCTCGGTGCCGATGCCATAGAAGTTGTTCTCGCAGATGAAGAGGACCGGCAGGTCCCAAAGCCTCGCCCAGTTGAGCGACTCGTGGAAGGTCCCCTGGTTCATGGAGCCGTCGCCGAAGAAGCAAGCGGTGATGCTGTCTTCTTCGAGCAGTTGGCTCGCCCACGCCAGCCCCGTGGCGATGGGAAACTGCCCGCCTACGATGGCGTAACCTCCCATGAACCTCAGTTCGGGCGAGAAGAGGTGCATCGAGCCCCCCTTCCCCTTGCAGATGCCGGTGGCCCGCCCGAACAGCTCGGCCATCACCCGTTTGGGGTCGGCCCCCCTGACGATGGCCTGGGCATGGTCACGGTAGGCCGAAAGCACATAGTCGGTTGGCTTCAGGCCGGCGGTGCAGCCGACGGCTACCGCTTCCTGACCGGTGTATAGATGCAGGAACCCGGTGATCTCCCCCTTGGAGTACTGCTCGGCGCAGCTCTCCTCGAACTCGCGGCAAAGCACCATCTGCTCGTAGAATTTGAGCAACTCTTCTTCCGGAAGCAGATCCCTAAGATTTCCCGCCATGATTCTCCTCCTTCACGTGATTCAGGAGCCCCCCGGCCAGAAGTTCCCGGCGCTCCAGCTCGCTGACATCCAGAAGCGTCACCATCTCGGTGCCGTCCACCCGGACCGGGATCTCCGTCGCCCCTCCCTCTACCAGTGCTCTTATTCCCGGCAGCAGCATGCGATCCCCCTGCTTCAGACGGTCGTAGTCGGCCTTGTCCTTGAAGGTGAGCGGCAGGATGCCGAAATTTATCAGGTTGGAACGGTGGATCCTCGCGAAGCTCTTGGCGATCTTGACCCTGATGCCCAGGTAGCGGGGAGCGAGGGCCGCATGTTCGCGTGACGATCCCTGTCCGTAGTTCTCGCCGCCGATTACGGCCCCATCCCCTTTCTCGGAGGCGCGTGCCGCGAACTCCGGGTCCGCCTGCTCGAAGACGAAGCGGCTGATCGCAGGGATGTTGCTGCGGAAAGGGAGCACCTTGTTACCTGCGGGCATGATGGTATCGGTGGAGATGTTGTCCCCGACCTTGATGATCACCTCGACCTCAAGCCGGTCCGGGAGCGCCGGGAATTCCGGGAACGGCACGATGTTCGGACCGGTGACGATCTCGACTCCGCTCCCGTCCTCGGGCGGCGCCACGATGCCGGCATCGTCGACCAGGTATTTTTCCGGGTTCTGCACGGCGGGCCATGGGAGGAGATCCGAGAGCTTCCGGGGGTCGGTGATGACGCCGTAAATCCCTGCCGCTGCAGCGGTCTCGGGTGAGCAGAGGTAGACCCTGTCCTCCTTGGTGCCGCTTCTGCCGGGGAAATTGCGCGGGAAGGTGCGCAGCGACACCTGG
>Ga0209317_1002202_pt1 | contig 14562 bp, 15 predicted proteins | sample RifGroB2_FD_183994 | JGI IMG/M metagenome (GOLD analysis project Ga0209317, IMG submission 183994) | Soil microbial communities from Rifle, Colorado, USA - Groundwater B2 (SPAdes) (version 2) | ecosystem: Environmental > Terrestrial > Soil > Unclassified | place: Rifle, Colorado | collected... | reverse complement strand
GAGCAAATTGTCAATCGCGGCGTCTAGTTCGGTGATTTTGGCCATGTAAACTCCTTAGGGGTTGTTTGGTGTACCCCCTAATGACAATTTACACAAACCTTTTTACACCCCCTAAAAGGCCAAGTCAAATGACTTGGCCTTTTACACTGAAGTTGATAGTTCCCGGGCTGATGTCACGGGAATTTCCCAATCATACAGGGGACTGGCTGCTTATAAAAAGCGCCGGTCCCCTTTCTTGCTACGGCTTTGGCCGCAGAAAGAAATGAAGCTGCTAAACCCCTTTGTTGGCATCCTTGAGGCAGGTGATCAGTTCATCGACCACGGACCTGTCGTCATCGCGCCTCCATGCCGCGGTAAAGTGTATCGGATCGAGTTTTTCCTTGATCGGCAGAAAGACCGTGCCGGGATGCGGCAGGCTGATCACGTCGGCTGGCATCAGGCAGATGCCGGTGCCGGCACCGATCAATGTCAGAACCTCCACCAGGCTGTCAGCTTGATAGTGCAAGGAAGGTTTGAAACCTGCCACCCGGCAGGCGTTGATTATCGTTTGGCTCCTGCCCGGGAAGCTCTCTTCGCTGTACCCGATGAAATCATCTTTCTCCAGGTCCTTCAGGCTCAGTCGCTTCCGCTTCGCCAACCGGTGGCCAGCCGGCAGCACCGCCTCCAGCGGCGTCTCAAAGAGGACACAGGTCTCGAATTCGTCATGCACCGAGCCGCAGGGGTTGCCGATCAAGGCGATGTCGATCTGGCCCTTATGCAGTGCCTTCACCTGGTCGGCGGGCGAGAGTTCGTGTATTTTGACCGTCAGGTCGGGATGTGTCTCGCGAATCGACTTTAAAGCAGTTCCAAAAAACGAGCCGAATGACGAGGTGATGAACCCTATGGCGATGGCCGGCGTTCGCGCAGGCTGATTGCGCAGTACCCGGGTTGCTTCGTTGCTCAGGTCGAGGATCTGGCGGGCGTAGGTAAGGAGCTTATCACCTGAAGGCGTCAAGGTGAGCCCGAATCTTTCTCTCTTGAAAAGCGGCGTACCAAGCTCATCTTCCAGGTCACGAATAAGGCGGCTCATGGCCGGCTGAGAGACGTTCAGCCGGCGCGAAGCCTTGCTGATGTTCAGTTCCTCGGCCGCAGCCAGGAAGTATCGGTAATGTCGCAGTTCCATGCTGTTAAGCTATAACATAAAAACATACCTGGCAACGAAAAAGAGTATGAGGTGCTGCTCTGAAAATGGGTCTAAGGTTGAACCGTAGCGGATAATTACCTGTTAGGGAGGCCCATAATGAAAACCGAACTGTTGACTCCGCAGAACAGCGCTCTTATACTCATCGACTTTCAACCGCAGATGACCTTCGGGGTCGCCAATATCGACCGTCAGGCCCTGTTCAACAACGTGATACTGCTCGCCAAGGCCGCAAAAATCTTCAATGTCCCCACAATCCTGACTACCGTGGAAACTAAGAGCTTCTCCGGCAACATGTGGCCACAGATTCTTGATATCTTCCCGGATCAGGAGCCGGTCGAACGCAGCAGCATGAACTCCTGGGAAGACGCCAAGTTTGTCGAGGCGGTCGCCGCCACCGGCCGCAAGAAACTGATCATGGCGGCCTTGTGGACCGAAGTCTGCCTGACATTCCCGGCTCTTGAGGCGCTCCAGGCCGGTTACGAAGTCTATGCCGTCGAAGACGCCTCCGGCGGCACCAGCGTCGCCGCCCACAATGCCGCCATGCGGCGTATCGAGCAGGCCGGTGTGGTGCCAGTCACCTCACTGCAGGTGCTGCTTGAGTACCAGCGCGACTGGGCTCACAAGGAAACCTACAACGCCGTCATGGCTGTCGTTAAGGAGCTTTGCGGCGCCTACGGCCAGGGTGTCGAATATGCCTACACCATGGTGCATGGCGCTCCTGCCAGCCGCGCCGGAGCTACAGGACACTGATCATGAAAGTCACACGGATTGAAAGCGGCCAGGTGACGGTGGTGGTCACCTGGCATGTCCGGCAGGGACACGAGCAGGAATTCGATGCGTGGTTCCGGGACGTTTCCGCGGCAGCTCTCAAATTTCCCGGACATCTCGGGCTCAACGTGGTCCACCACGATGCCAGGGAGTCGGAGTATGTGATCGTCTTCAGGTTCGACACCGACGAGCATCTGAAGGCCTGGATGAATTCGGACGTCCGACGGGAATTCCTGAAAAAGGCCGAGCAGTTCCGTGAAGAGCGGCCGACCTACCATGTGGAACGGGGACTGGAGTACTGGTTCGAAACGAATGACTCAAAGGCTCCTGCCCGCTGGAAGATGGCGATCGTCACGGTTCTGGGGGTCTGGCCGGTCAGTATCCTCGTGTCCGGCGCACTGGCTCCCCTGATCGGTGGCCTGCCTCCGATGCTGCAGGCGCTTGTCGTTTCGATCGGCATCGTTTGCCTTTTGACCTGGGTCGTCATGCCCTTGCTGGTGAAGCTGTTCGGCCCGCTGCTGAAACAGCGCACCGTTGGGAGGTAATTGAGATGAAAACAGCCGAGCTTATTTTACATAACGCTAGAATAGCGACACTCGACCCGCTGACTCCGGAGGTATCCGCGGTTGCCATCGCTGAAGGCCGCATCCTGGAGACGGGAGATGAGCGGACCGTCCTGAAACGGGCCGGCGCGCAGACGAAAATCATCGACCTGAACGGGCGCACCGTGATTCCCGGCCTGAACGATTCCCACATACATGTCATCCGCGGCGGCCTTAACTACAACATGGAGTTGCGCTGGGACGGCGTGCCTTCGCTGGCCATCGCCCTGCGGATGCTCAAGGAACAGGCGCTGCGCACACCGGCCCCTCAATGGGTGCGGGTAGTGGGGGGCTGGACAGAATTCCAGTTCGTGGAACGGCGCATGCCGACCCTGGAGGAGATCAACGTCGCAGCGCCGGATACCCCGGTCTTCGTGCTGCATCTCTACGACCGGGCCCTGGTCAACCGGGCCGGGCTGCATGCCATGGGCTATACGAAGGAGACGCCCGACCCTCCCGGCGGCCTGATCGAGCGCGACCGGCACAATAACCCCACCGGGCTGCTGATCGCCAAGCCCAATGCCCTGATCCTCTACTCCAGCCTGGCCAAGGGGCCGAAGCTCGGCTTCGACGATCAGGTCAACTCGACCCGCCACTTCATGCGGGAGCTGAACCGGCTGGGGATCACCAGCGCCATCGATGCCGGCGGCGGCTTCCAGAACTACCCGGACGACTACCGGGTTATCGAGCATCTGGTCGAGCAAGATCAACTTACCCTGCGCATCGCCTACAATCTCTTCACGCAGCGGCCCAAGCAGGAGTACGACGACTTCGCCGGCTGGGCCGGGATCGTCTCGCCCGGGCAGGGCAATGATCTCTACAAGATGAACGGTGCCGGCGAGATGCTGGTCTTCTCTGCGGCCGATTTCGAGGACTTCCTCGAACCCCGGCCAGACCTGCAGCCGGTGCTGGAGGACGAGTTGAAAAACGTGATCGGGCTGCTGGTCGCCAACCGCTGGCCGTTCCGGCTGCATGCCACCTACGACCAGTCGATCAGCCGCTTTTTGAACGTGTTCGAGGAGATCGACCGGGAACTCCCCTTCAACGGCTTGCGCTGGTTCTTCGACCATGCCGAGACCATCTCGGAGCGGAGCATGGAGCGGGTGCGGAAGCTTGGGGGCGGCATCGCCATCCAGGACCGAATGGCCTTCCAGGGTGAATACTTTGTGAATCGTTACGGCGCCGAAGCGGCGCAGCGGACGCCGCCGATCTCCCGCATGTTGAGCCTGGGGATTCCGGTCGGGGCCGGTACCGACGCAACGAGGGTTTCGAGCTACAATCCCTGGGTATCGCTCTACTGGCTGGTGACCGGCAGGACGGTAGGCGGGCTGGCGCTCTACGACGAGAAGAACCGCCTCTGCCGAAACACGGCTCTGCGCCTCTACACCGAGGGCAGTGCCTGGTTCTCGGGGGACGACGGCAGGAAGGGGCGGATTACCTCAGGGCAGTTGGCCGACCTGGCCGTACTCTCGGCCGATTATTTCACGGTTCCGGAAGACGAGATCAAGGGGATAGAGTCGGTGCTGACCGTTATGGACGGGAGGATCGTTCATGGCAGTGCCGGGTTTGCCGGTCTGGCCCCGCCGCTGCCGCCGGTGTCGCCTGACTGGGCGCCGACCGGGGTGTATGGTGGCGCGTACCGTCACACCCATGCTGCCGCAGCCGGAGTGGCAAGCCACCGCAGCTCATGCGGCAATCCGCTGCATCGGCATACCCATAAGGTCGTCGGGGCGCGTGGCAACTGGGGGATCGGCTGCACCTGCTTTGCTTTTTGACGGATTTATCAGGGAGACGCAGGCGGCACGCGGGCAGATTGTGGTGAACGAAGAGAAAATGTCGCATGGTGACGGGCTCGCGGCAAGCGGCGAGGGGCAGTTGTCTGTTTGCGGCGACGGCCCGGCAGAAGGGCTCCTGTTCGATCTGGCCTGACGGATGTTGCCTGACTGCTGCCGCCCCTAAGCGGCAGTTTTATGGTGGTACAAATCGCTCAATGGTGTCTCATGGCAAAAAACACGCATAACCTCACCCCGTTTCTGCTCCTGTGCCTGATTGGCTTTGCGGCCTTTTTCAGTTCGTATCTGCGCACCCCGGTCATGCCGCTGCTTGCCGCCACGCTCGGGGCCGGTCCGGCCCAGGTCGGGAGCATTAACGGTGCGTTCATGCTGACAGCCGGTCTGCTGTCCATTCCCGCCGGTCTGTTCGCAGATCGATTCGGACGCAAAGTGCCGATCATTGCGGGTGTTGCCGCGACGGCGGCCTCTTCGCTCCTTGTGACCCGATGCCACCTGCCGGGAGAAATGGCCGCAGCCTATGTTCTTTTCGGAGCCGGACTGGCCGCATTCGCTCCGGGCATGATGTCGCTCGTGGCCGATGTCATGCCGTCGCAGCTGCTGGGCAAAGCCTACGGCTGGTACACCACCGCCATCTACGTCGCCATGACGCTTGGTCCGGCGACGGGGGGGTATCTGGCCAAGGCGCTCGGCCTTCGCGAAGTGTTTTTCGTATCGGGAGGTCTGCTGGTACTGGTGGCGCTTCTGGGCCTGCTGGCGCTGCCCGAAGGGCCTGCGCGCCACAAGACGGACCTTCATGCCGTCCTGTCGGCCAGTTTCGAGCTGATTCACAATCGCAGCCTGCTGGCCTGTCTGCTCGCGACGGCCGGCAGCTGCATCGGATTCGGCGTATTCCTGACCTTCCTCCCTCTGTATGCGGCACTGCATGGCTATGATCCGGCCCAGGTCGGCCTGATTTTCGCCGCCCAGGCCGTTACCAATGTGTTAGGAAGAGTGCCGATCGGGAGCCTGGCCGACCGCGTCGATCGTCGCCGACTCGTGGCTGTCGGCCTGATCCTGCTGGCGCTGGCGCTGGCAGCGCTGGGACAGGTGGCACAGCTCGGACAACTTATGGTCTGCGCCGTCGTCATGGGGATGGGGATGGCGCTTAACTTCACCGCAATCGGCGCACTGATCGCGGAGCTGGTGCCGACCGCGCAACGGGGGCTGGCCATGGGGATGTATAACAGCTGCATCTACCTCGGAATGATGACCGGTTCCACCGTCATGGGTCTCGCACTCAAGAGGATCGGCTACCCCCTCGGGTTTGCCGCCGCCGGCAGCATGGCACTGGTGGCACTCCTGCTGTTTTTGTCGATGATGCGCAAAAACCGGTCACAGCAGGCCTGCTTGGATTCAACCGGGCGATAAACCGCCCGACGAACGAAACAAGGCAGGAGTGCCGGTCTATGCACTGCGAGGCACAAGGGGCAGGAGTCAAATGCATAGTCTTACAATTCAGGCAAGAAGTCAGCTGATAAAAAGGCGGGCACAAGTTGGGCACAGGATGGTCACAGACGCGACCGGATTACCCGGGAATGGGGCTGTGAGAGTTGGAGTGATGCAGGACAAAGAGGAGAGGTTGTAACTCATTGTTGTTACAGTAAATAAAAAGGCCAGCTATCTCTAGCTGGCCGTATTTATTCATGGTGGGCGATGTAGGGTTCGAACCTACGACCCCTGCCGTGTGAAGGCAGTGCTCTCCCGCTGAGCTAATCGCCCATGTGTCCAGTGTAAATATCAGAAGGACTCTCGCGTGTCAAGACTTGTTTCCATCTAGTGATCCGGTTCTGACGCCGCTTTGCCATAAACATTGTTTTAGGAAATCTGTTTCGCCTTGACACGCTCCTTTGGCTGTTGCTATATTGCGGCAGTTCTGAGGGGAAGTGTACGTAAAGTGCGAGGCTCCCTCAGCGGGCGGTCGGCATGGTCGGCAGAGGATGCCGCGCCTGTTTCGGGACTCTGAAAAGTATTTGAAAGACGCGATCTTGCCTTCGCGAACCCCGCCGACGATGCGACCCAATGACGCGTACAAAGGTGCTGTTATGAAATTGGAACAGGGTCTTATTCAGGTGTATACCGGAAACGGCAAGGGTAAGACAACGGCTTCGCTCGGACTCGCCTTGCGTGGCGTGGGCCGCGAGCTCATGGTCTGCATGATCCAGTTCATGAAGGGGGGCGGGCCTTACGGCGAGCAGATGGCCGCCCAGCGGCTGGCTCCCTTTTTCACCATCATCCAGACGGGGCGCCCCGGATGGGTCAACAAGGACAATCCGCACGAGACGGACAAGGCGCTGGCCCGTGAAGCGCTGGAGTTGGCGCGAAAGACCGTGACGGGTGGCGAGTATGACCTTGTGATCCTGGACGAGATCAACGGGGCCGTCTCCATGGGGCTTGTTCCCGTAGAGTCGCTCCTGGAACTCATGCGCGATAAACCGCAGCACGTGGAGCTGGTCCTTACCGGGCGCAACGCCCACGAAAAGGTGATCGATGCTGCTGACTTGGTAACCGAGATGCGCGAGATCAAGCATTACTACAAGGCGGGCGTCAAGTCCCGCGACGGGATTGAGAAATAGGGACTGGGGGCTAGGGGCTAGGGGCTGATGCTTCTCTTTGCGTTCTTCGCGATACTTCAGGCTTCTTGGTGACATGTTCTAATATTCGTATTCGCTGCAAATTCTACATAATCGGGGGTGTGCCATGGCTGAAAGAAGATTGCGTGTGCTGGTGGGGAAGCCGGGTTTGGACGGCCATGACAGGGGAGCTAAAATCATCGCACGCGCCTTTCGCGACGCGGGCTTCGAGGTAATCTACACGGGCCTGCACCAGACGCCGGAGCAGATCGTCTCCGCTTCCATCCAGGAGGACGTGGACTGCATCGCGCTCTCCATCCTCTCGGGCGCTCACAACACGCTGCTTCCCGCGGTCAACGTGCTCCTCAAGGAGAAGGGCGCTGACGATATCGTCCTGATGGCTGGCGGCGTGATTCCGGAAGACGACATCCCCGGTTTGAAGGCAGCAGGGATCCGCGAGGTCTTCACCCCCGGCACTTCGACTGAGACCATCGTCGCCTGGGTCCGCGATAACGTCACACCGCACCAGTAAAAACCGTTCTACGTTCTATGTTCTACGTTCTAAGTTAAACCTGAAATCATTTGAATCTGTTACGCAGGAAGCAGCTGATGCTTTTAGAGTACAACTCTGAACTAACACACAGACCTAGAACGTAGAACGTAGAACGTAGAACGTGAGATTCATTCAGGGAGTTTGCATGACACTTGCAGAACGTGTGCTCGACGGCGACGTGCGCGCCGCCGCGCGCCTGATGCGGGATATCGACGATCGCTTCAAGAGTGCGGTGGGGGAGCTGAAAACGCTCTATCCACGCACCGGTAACGCCTACATCCTCGGCATCACCGGTCCTCCGGGAGCCGGCAAGTCGACGCTGGTGGACCAGATCATCGCGGCTTATCGCAAGAAGGATCTCCTGGTCGGGGTGGTCGCCATAGACCCGACCAGCCCGTTCTCCGGCGGCGCCATCCTGGGCGACCGGATCCGGATGAACCGCCACGCGGAGGATTCCGGGGTCTTCATCCGGAGCCTCGCCACCCGGGGCTGTCTGGGCGGGATGTCGCGCTCCACCATGGATGTGGTGAACGTGATGGACGCCATGGGGATGGACGTCATCATCGTCGAGACGGTGGGGGTCGGCCAGGACGAGGTCGACATCGTCAGCACCGCCCACACGACGGTGGTGGTCATGGTGCCGGGCATGGGGGACGATATCCAGGCGATCAAGGCCGGCATCCTCGAGATCGGCGACGTCTTCGTGGTGAACAAGGCGGATCGGGACGGTGCCGACCGGACCGCACGCGAGCTGTCCGCCATGCTGGAGATGAAGCACCCGGAGCCGGGAGCCTGGCTGCCGAAGGTACTGAAGACGGAGGGGAGCCGCGGCGTCGGCATCGCCGAGCTGGTCGAGGAGTTCGAGGCGCACCGGGAGTACCTCAAGGTCTCCGGCGCCCTGCAGCGGCTGATCGAGGAGCGCAACGCCAAGCTCTTTGCCGATACGCTGCGCGAGGAGCTGTTCGACAGCGTCTTCGGCGCCATAACGGGCAACGGCAGGTACCAGCAGATATTGGACGGTCTGCGCGACCGGACCACGGATCCCTACACGGCGGTTGAGGAGGTGCTGGCGGCACGCGCTTTTTCTTGACCTGGGAGCGGTAATAGTGTTAATTAGAAGGCGAAATGGGGCATAGGCCCCATTAGTCGTTTCAGGTTGGGAGTGTTGCCAGATGTTACGTAAGGTGCTGTTGTTTGTCGTTTTGATCGTCCTCTCCTCTATCGTCGTCTACAACCCCCTGGCGACCTCCGAACCCGGAGCCAACCCGCAGGACCCCGCCCACGAAGACCTGACCCGCGTAGCATACCCAAGCCTTGCCAAGATCCCCTGGCACCCCCATTTCATCAGGCCCCAGGACAGCCTGGAGTCGCTTTTCGGCCCGGACTGGCCTGTCGTCGCCCGCTTCAACAGGGTCGACCGGCGCCACGTCTACCCGGGGATGACCATCAAGGTTCCGGACGATATCCCGGCCTGCAGGAGCTACACGCCGCTTCCCGCCGAATATGCCCCGGCCAAGGGGCACGAAAGATACCTGCTGCTGGACATCACCGAGCAGTGGCTGGGCGCCTACCAGGACGGCAAGCTGCGCTTTTCCGCTCCGGCCGCGACCGGCGCCACGGGGCACGAGACGCCGGTCGGGGTGTACCGGATCGACGCCCGGGACCAGAACCACTCCTCCTCGCTCTACAAGACCGAGGACCAGAGCGACCAGTACCCGATGGACAACGCCATGCGCTTTCATGTCGGCGCGGACAACGTCTCCTACTGGATCCATGCCCGGGACCTCCCCGGCAAGCCCGCCTCCCACGGCTGCGTCGGCCTCTACGACGAAGGGATGCAGAACCGGGTCTACGGCTCGCCCCAGGTGCCGGTGCTGCTGGATTCGGAAAAGTTCTACGCCTGGGCGGTGGGGGATAGCGAGTACGAGGAGGAGGACACCGGCAACCTGGAACTGCTTGAGGAGGGACCGGTGGTGGAGGTCAGGGGGGAAAACCCGCGCTACCGGAAGTGACGCTTGGGGGGCATGCTATCAACCGCTCGAAGGTCTGGTATAATCCACCCTTGAACTGTGAGCGCAGCTAGCAAAAACCCCAAACTGTCTCAGCGGAGTCGCAGTGCAGGAATTTTTCAGGGAATATCTGCAGGCCCACGGCTATTGGGTCCTCTTCCTCGGGACCTTTCTTGAAGGAGAGGCGATCCTGATCTTTGCCGGGTTCCTCGCTTTCCAGGGATATCTCAACATCTACGGCGTCATACTCTCCGCTCTAGCCGGCTCCTTCCTGGGCGACCAGTTCTACTTCTACATCGGACGGGTCAAGGGGCCGTTTCTTCTGAAGCTGTTCACCTCCTTTGCCAGAAAGTTCAGGAAGGCCCTGCGCCTCATCGAACGCTACGGCACCCTGATCGCCTTCATCTCCCGCTACACCTACGGCTTCAGAATCCTGCTCCCGATCATTCTGGGCATGACCAGTTTCTCTTCCCGGCGTTTCCTGTATCTGAACCTCTTGAGTGCCCTGTCCTGGGCCATCATCTTCTCGATGGGCGGCTATCTGTTCGGCAAGGGCGCGGAATTTTTCATCGACGACCTGGAGCGCTACGAGCCTTATATGCTCCTGGTCCTGGCCGTGTTCACCTGCTGCCTCTGGCTGAGCCACTTCGTCGCCCACTGGTGGCGCAGGAGAAAAGCCCGGGCGAGGCTGAAACGGATGAGAGCGCGGCAAGCGTAAGGCTTGAACCATCGGCCACGAAAGACACGGAGAAAATCTGAGAGATGCCAATAAATGTTCAAACCTCAAAGAGACCGTTCACCGGGACAAACCGAGGCAGCTTGATTTAACAGTAACAAGTCTTTCTCAGATTTTCTTCCTTGAAACCATTGGCCACGGAGACACGGAGAAAATCTGAGAGATGCCGATTAAATGTTCAAACCTCAAAGAGACCGTTCACCAGGACAGACCGAGGCAGCTTGATTTAACAGTAACAAGTCTTTCTCAGATTTTCTCCGTGTCTCCGTGGCTAACGGTTTGTTTTTATCCTGCAGTTGCCAAACCCCACCCTCCTATGTTCTAATGCCGAGGTGCTGCGCGCTGAGGCTCCCCTGAGTCAATCCTCAGCAGTACTCCGACTGACTCCGAAGACGTTTTATACTCTGCATCACCAACAAGGATGGTTCATGGATTTAAAGCAGAGAGTTTCCGTCATACTGGTCGGGACCCAGAGCCCCGGCAATATCGGCATGGTCTGCAGGGCCATGAAGAACATGGGGCTTTCCGACCTGCGACTGGTCAACCCCTGCCAGGTCGATCACCTGGACGCCGTGAAGTTCGCCGTCTCGGCCCGCGACCTCTTGGAAAGCGCCAGCATCTTCACCTCCGTCGAGGAGGCGCTCGCGGACTGTGAGTTCTCCGTGGCCACCACGAGGCGCCACGGCAAGTACCGAAACGAGATCTGCACGCCGGTCCAGATCGTGGAGCGCTTCTCCGTCTGCGCCCCGAGCAGCCGGCTGGCCCTGGTCTTCGGCAGGGAGGACAGCGGCCTCACCACGGACGAGGTCGCCCTCTGCAGGTGGCAGGCCACCATCGAGACGGCCGACGAATACGGCTCGCTGAACCTCTCCCAGGCCGTGCTCATCTTCTGCTACGAGCTTTTGAAAGGCGCCGTCCCCGCCGCCTCCCAGGCGCCCGCGCGCGAGCTGGCCGGCTCCGCTTCCCTTGAGCCGCTCTACGGCCAGATGGAGAAGACCTTCCTGAAGATCGGCTATCTCAACCCGCAAAATCCCGATCACATGATGCGCAGCCTCAGGCGCATCTTTTCCCGTGCCGAGCTGGACGAACGCGAGGTCTCGGCACTGCGCGGCCTGCTCTCCCAGATCGATTGGGCCACCGCCGAATTCAAGGGGAAAAAGGGCGCATGAACCTGGTCTCGTACACCGGATTCTTTGCGGGCCTGCTCACCAGCGGTGCCGCCATCCCCCAGGTGCTCCAGACCTACCGGACCAAGCACGCCCGCGACCTGTCGATGTGGCAGCTGGTCCTTTTGACCGTCGGCATGCTGCTCTGGCTCATCTACGGCATCTCGAAAAACGATCTCCCGCTGATCTTCGCCAACATCTTCTCCATCGTCTGTTATACGGCCCTGATCGTGATGAAGCTGCGCTATGCCCGCAGGGATGCCGCCGCCTGCGCCGCCGGGGATTGATGGGATCGCCGTGTGCTCGATCTGGCCGTAATAATATGCTCTTATAAATATTAAATTGTGTTAAAGTAATCCCCGGTCCGGCCGAAACAGAGACAGGTAGGGCGACTGCCTTGCATACCGGCTTTCGCGATGCTCTCAGCGTGCGATGGCTCCAGTTGTCTGTCTGTAACTCTCGTTTTTTGTGCTGCCCTTGCTGTCTGGCAGCTTTTATTGGTCGCTACCTGATGCTGTTAGAGAGGTCCAGATAGTGAAAATCCTGATTACCAATGACGACGGCGTGCATGCGCCGGGCCTCGCCGCCCTGATGAAGCGGGTTGCCGAGGTGGCCGAGATCGTGGTGGTGGCTCCCGACCGGGAGCAAAGCGCCGTCTCGCACGCGCTCACCCTGCACCACCCGCTGCGCGCGGCCCGCATCAGCGAGGCGGTCTTCTCCGTGGAGGGCACACCGACCGACTGCGTGAACCTCGGCATCCACAGCCTGCTCAGCTTCCGCCCCGACCTGGTCATCTCCGGGGTGAACCGCGGGGCGAACCTCTGCGACGACGTCACCTATTCCGGAACGGTCGCCGCAGCACTCGAGGCGACCCTGATGGGGATACCGGCCATCGCCGTCTCGCTTGTCACCCGGGGCGCCGGGGACAATTTCGATGCGGCCGCGGCCTTTGCCGCCAGGCTCGCGCACACGGTACTGGAGAAGGGGCTTCCCCCCGACACCTTTCTCAACGTGAACGTCCCCGATCTCCCCGAGGACCAGCTGCTGGCGCCGCTCATCACCTGCCAGGGGAAGCGGAGCTACGAGGGGACCATCGTGGACAACGTCGATCCGCGCGGCAGGAACTACTACTGGATCGGCACGGCGGACCTGAGTTTCCGGGACATCCCGGGGAGCGACTACCATGCCGTATCCCGGGGGCACGTCTCCGTTTCGCCGCTGCACATCGATCTGACCAACTACGCCTCCATCCAGGCCCTCAAGGGGTGGGAACTGCGGTGATGCTGGACATTTAGACATGCATTTGGTATATTTCCCCGCTGGCACAACGGGGGGGAGATGAATTTAGTCGTTGCACGCAAGAGAATGGTCGCCGAGCTGGTGAAGCGCGGTATCACGGACCAGCGGGTCATAGGCGCCATGCTTGAGCTGCCCAGGCACATCTTCGTCGAGGAGGCCATGGCCGCCCAGGCCTACAGCGACGGATCGCTGCCGATCGGCGAAAAGCAGACCATCTCGCAGCCCTACATCGTGGCGAAGATGACGCAGATGCTCAGGCTGTCGGGGCGCGAGAAGGTGCTGGAGCTCGGCACCGGTTCCGGCTACCAGGCCGCCGTGCTTGCGACGCTCGCTGACCGGGTCTACACGGTGGAGCGCATCCGGCCGCTGGCGCTCAAGGCGCGCAGGGCGCTGGACAGCCTGGGGCTATTGAACGTGAATCTGAGGATCGGCGACGGCACCGACGGCTGGGGCGAGGAGGCGCCCTTCGACGCCATCCTGGTGACCGCCGGCGCTCCCTACATCCCTGAATGTCTCATCGAGCAGTTGGCCCCCGGCGGGAGGCTCGTGATACCGGTGGGTGACAGGTCGGACCAGCAGCTCGTGCTGGTGACAAAAGGTCTCGACGGCAAGGTCGAGAGGCAAGAATCGGACGGCTGCCGCTTCGTCCGGTTGATCGGTAAAAACGGCTGGAGTGAGGAGCAGTAGAACTGCGACATGACATCTAACCCGAGATCTGCCATAGGAGTCTTGCATGGAAACGACCGACGAGCTTTTGGAGGAGGAGAAGGCACCGCTTTTTCTCGATGTTGAGCAGGACCCGGATGCGCTGGAGCTTGAGGATGCCGAAGAGGTGGACGAGGTAGAGCCGGCCGAGGTCGAGGAGGAGGAGATCAAGGCCGCGGTGATCGAGCACTTCGACGATGCCATCAAGCTTTACCTGCGCGAGATTCAGAAGACCAAGCTGTTGACGGCCGACGAGGAGAAGGAGCTGGCCGCGAAGATCGACCTCGGGGACAAGGCGGCGCGGGACCGGATGATCGTCTCCAACCTGCGCCTCGTGGTGAAGATCGCCAAGCGCTACATAAACCGCGGGCTCCCCTTTCTCGACCTGATCGAAGAGGGGAACATGGGGCTCATCAAGGCGGTGGAGCGCTTCAAGCTCTCCAAGGAGTGCCGCTTCTCCACCTATGCCACCTGGTGGATCAGGCAGTCCATCGAGCGGGCGCTGGTGAACCAGTCGCGCACCATCCGCCTGCCGGTGCACGTCTCCGACGACATCAACAAGATGCTGCGGGTGACGCGCGAACTGGTGCAGAAGATGAACCGGGAACCGACCATCAAGGAAGTCGCCGACACCCTTGATGTGAACGTCACCTACGTGCGCAGGCTCATGGTGCTCTTGAAGAAGACCTACTCCATCGAGCGCCCCATGGGGGAGAACAACGACTACTTCCTGATCGACACCATCGAGGACACCTCCACCATCTCGCCGGCCGTCCTTCTGGAGGACCTGAACAAGTACGAGCTGGTCTCCAAGTGGTTCGAGACCCTCTCCGACGCCGAGAAGAAGATCCTGACGCTGCGCTTTGGCCTGGACGACAAGGATCCGCAGACGCTCGACACCATCGGGCGCAGCTTCGGCGTCACCCGCGAGAGGATCCGACAGATCGAGGCGAAATCGCTGGAAAAGCTGAGAAAGATCGTGGAAGCCACCGACATCATGGGACGCAGTGCAACTACAGGGAAATAAGGAGCGGCAGGACGACATGGAAGATCTGAAAAGCATCATAAGGAATATTCCGGACTTCCCCAAGAAGGGGATACTTTTCAAAGACATCACCACGCTTTTGGGCGATGCCAAG